>Ga0182014_10000177_pt1 | contig 77828 bp, 81 predicted proteins | sample 612S2DmetaG_FD_120489 | JGI IMG/M metagenome (GOLD analysis project Ga0182014, IMG submission 120489) | Permafrost microbial communities from Stordalen Mire, Sweden - 612S2D metaG | ecosystem: Environmental > Terrestrial > Soil > Wetlands > Permafrost | place: Sweden: Stordalen | collected...
GTCACACTTTTTGAAAAAACGCCCATTTTGCAGGCACTCCACGCACCCGCTTCCGATACCGATTTACTCGATCCCGGCAACCAGTTGATTCTATTCGACTTCTAACCGGACAGTAGTGATGCAATACAAGTGGGAGCCTGATAACGGTCAGAAAGCGCGTCGGCACGTCGAGGGTCATCGCGCACCTCCCGCCGCGCTCCGCACCACCGGCTCATTGCCCATCTGTGCATAGCCGCCCGCGCCAGTCGCCTCCGCAATATACGTCACCGGCAGCAACTCGGCGGCTCTTTGTTGCGCCTTGCTGGCGTGCTGCCAGGTGGTCAGCCGCGCCCGCGGCCCGTACTTGCGCAGGCACACGTCCAGCGCCACCTCCCACTCCACACCCGGAATGCGGGACACCACTTCGTCACGCTTGGGCTTGCTGGATGACCGCCGAATGACTAACCAGCGGGATTGCTTTCTTTCATGCACTTGCGCCATGGACCAAACCTCCGAGCACTGGCGTAGGTACCGCTACGCCAACGGGCCAAAAAGTATGAAGACGGGGCGTTCCCCTCCCGCGCTTTTGACGACGCCTCATCGGCTGCGAACCTCGTGCGGCTGCGTGCGCACGACAGGAACGCCGGGCAATGACGCCGGGCGCGACCGTCTAAAAGGAAAGCCGTCGCCCGCGGTGCCGACACAACCCGGGGTAACTGGCTCGCGAGCCAGCATGCGAACACGCGTCTGGATCTGAGTTTCGCCCTTGGACGCCGGAGCCAGGCGACCACCGACGTGTTCGTTGAGGGGCTGCGCCAGGCCACCGGGCCGCAACGCTTTAAAGTCAGCACCGATGGATTCCAGCCTTACGTCTCCGCGATCACTACGACACTGAGCGACCGCTGCGACTTCGCCCAGCTCGTCAACGTCTATGCGCAGGCACCCGAGGAAGAGCGGCGCCGGTATAGCCCGCCCGATGTGACCAGCGCGGAGAAAGTCCCAGTCATGGGCGATCCCGATCCAGACAAGATATGCACGTCGCACATCGGGCGCCAGAATCTCACGATGCGGATACACATGCGGCGACTCACCCGGCTGACGAACGCCTTCAGCAAGAAATGGGACAACCACTGGGCGGCGCTGTGCGTTCACTTCGGCTGGTATAACTTCGTTCGTGTCCACCGCACACTGCGCGTCACGCCCGCCGTGCAGGCCGGAATCACAGACCACCCGTGGTCGATGCGGGAGCTTCTGGAGGCGGCGTGATCGGATGGCAACCGTCTCTTGAACGTCCACCACCATAGAATCAAAGGCCCAGCCCTCCTGGCTGGGCCTCTTTACTTTTGACAGTATTGCCATTCGCAACGGATCCGAAGATACTGCTGGTTGGACCCGGAAATCCGAGTGCGGGATGGCCTCGTAAAACAAGTCCAATGACTTCCAGATAAGCCTTTGAGCACAGAACAGAAGAAGCAGTCCGAGGAGTCCAACGCTAAGGGCTCCGAGGGCGTGTCTTTGATCGGGCAACACACCTCGAATCAGGAACCATCCAGCCACCAGACAGCACATCCCGCAGATCATCAGCGTCGTTTCTTTCGCCGCCTTAAAGACCGCATTAACACCCACCAACTCAGAGAACTCCTGACAGATCCGCGGGCTTGGCTTGAGATCATTGCCCTTATCGTTTTGATGTTGTATACCTACTACTCTGGAAAGCAATGGAACGTCATGCGGGGGCAACTGGACCAGATGAAGGTCGGGGTTGCGCAAACACAAACGCTGATAAACCAAGCTATCGCGCAAACCAAGGCCGGGCAGGACGGCGCTGCTGCTGCGAAGAGTGCGGCGGATACCGCAGCCGCAGCGCTTCAGGACACAAAGCGAAGTTTTGAACTCTCCACGCGCCCATACATTCAGGTCGTATCTGCCCGTCTCGCGGATCCGCTCACGACAAGCGAGCCCCTCCACATCTCTTTTGACATCAGAAATAGCGGGCGGTCGCCTGCAATCATACGTGGCGGGACGGTAGGATACTACCTTTTCGATCCTACGGGCCATTCTCCACGCGGGGAGGTGACGAACCTTGCGCTGGACACCTTTGAAGTTGGCGATTTTCCAAGGGCCGCCGGATTCTTCGGCTTGCACTTGACGGAATCTGGAGTCCAATATTTGATCACCGGAACTGTCCGCATTCGCGTGGAAGGCTCGTTCCCGGTCTATTCGCCGATCTTCAGAAAACAGTACACACCCGTGGCGTTCTGTTTCTACTACGACTCCCTCACCGACAAAACCAAACTGGAGGCCTGCGATCCGAAAACCATCGCCAAGTGAGGCGCGTACTCCCGCCGCACCCAGAGTCGGCACGTGGCACATCGCCGCCAGAATGAACGCACAAATTGCAAAGCGCCACGCGGCGGTACAATGCGCCAATGCGAACCCTACTTCTTGTGTGCTTTGCAGCGAGTTTACTTGGTCAGTCATCGGAACCACCGCGCGGCGGGAAACAAAAGGTAGCTGCCCAGCAACAGCAAGCCGTAAGCCAGAACGGTTCGCCAGAACTTACGCAGACGTCCATCTGCACCGCTGCGCCAACCCAGCCACCAAGCAACGCCGATGGACGTAAGGGAGACAGCCGCGCGGAGAGCCCATGGCGGAAATACCTGTCTGAAGCGTTCGCCCCAGCCTACCTGTCCAATTGGGCGTTGTCCTTGTTCGCGGTAGTGGCCGCGTACGTCGGCCTGAAGACTCTGGGCGCAATAAAGCAACAAGGCAGGATTGCCCGCGTCGGCCTCCGAGCTTCGCGTATTGCCGCCTCCGCGTCCACGGTCGCCGCTAAGGCCGCAAAGGAGAGTGCCGACACCGCAAGTCGGGCACTGCTTCTCACTGAGCGCGCCGATATATTGATCGAAGCGGTCCCCATCTCCAACCATCCCGTTTTTGACGCCGCTTCTGTCATCAGCATAGCCTTCAAGAATTTTGGGAGAACGCGCGCCAACCAGGTGCAGGTTAGAAATGAACTCCTCATCACCGGAGTTGCGTTGGCCGGCCCTTTCCAAAGGCCCCTCAGTGTAGCCGTGCTCGCAGCCGGGCAAACGCTGGAGCCTCATTTCCACCGGATCGGCGAGTGGATCACTGCGGAAACCGCGCGAAACATTCTGGATGGAAAAGCGGTGCTCAGATTCGAAGCTGAGGTTTTTTACGTCGATGTGTTTGGGCAACCCCACCGAACAAAAGGCAGCGGTGCCTTTGTGCCGCAAACGTGCAGTTTTCGTATTGACACTAACATGGAGGCCGATTAGCGCCAAAAGTGCGATCAACGCGCAAGTAGCGCACCACCCTGGCGGGTCCGGGCCGCAATCAGGTATACTCGTAGTGTTCAAACGCACTGCCAACCTCACAGCGCCGCCTAACGAGCGGCGCTTTTCGTTTATGTGAGGCCTAGTCTTGCCTGCGGCTGATTGAATTATCGTTACGACGTTACGACGGATTGGTTAGTCAGGCGTCCAAATACTCGATTCGGCGTGCATCTCGGAACATCTTCAGATACGGAGATGAACGCTAAACACCTGTGTAATCAATCGGGCCCCTAATTCCCAAGCTGGACGTCGCGGGTTCGAGTCCCGTCTCCCGCTCCATCTTTTCAATAACTTGGAAACTTCCGAAATTCACGCGTTACTCCGTTTACTCCGTTTTCTTTCCGGCGACCGGTTAAACGATTGCAATCCCGGCCGCTCTCCCCTCCCCTGAATCGCGGGTTGCATTACTGAATCACCTCGGATTCGAGGCGCTTCACCGCTTCGATCTTCTGTTGAAGATCGCTCACTGAATAGACTTCAAGGCTCACACCCAGGCCGTGTCCTCTCTGGTCGGCCGCGACCTTATCATCGATCAACGCCTTCCGAGACAGGCTGGCGTTGCTCCGCCGCAGCACCTGGAACGTTGCCCATTCCAGGCCAACGGTCTTCAACTTGGGCAGCATCCCCCTGTTCCAGACATTGTCCCGGCGCAAGGGTGTGCCCCGTTCAGTCGGAAACAAGAGCGCCTGCGGGTCCGCATCGGTTAGAGTTGCCCGCCACAACCCGAGTTCGATCAACGTCCCCGGCGATAGACCCACGACACGCGATGTGCGCTTGCCCCTTCGCCCTTTGGGTGTATCGATGTTCCCCTTGTAGACGCGCTGATCGACGAGAATCGAATCCTTCGAGATATTGCCGAGTCGGATCGCGAGAATCTCGCCTGGCCGCATTCCGTCGAAGACGGCCATCCTGAAGATCAGGCGTTCGCGGGCGTCAAGCACTCTCAAAGCCTGGCGGATCTGTTCTGGGGTCAACACCCTTCTATCCGCATCAGGCTTGCATGGCGGCGTGAACAGTGCTGCCGCCGGGTTTGTTTCGACCAGCCCGTCGCTCAGAGCAGTCTTGAAAACTGCGTTCAAGTCCCAGCGGAGGTGGTCCACAATGCTGTGTGATAGGCACTGTGCTTTGCCGTCCAGAAAGAGTTGCATTTGGTCCCGCGTGATGCGGTGAAGCAACTCCGCCCCAAACGGTGGCGTCAAATGATAGACCATCCTGGGTTCAGTGGTCATTCGAGTTGACTCTTTCCACTTCCGCCGGCACAGTGGAAGGAACACCTCGGTTAAGTACACTCCAAAGGTGTAGACCGGTTTTTGGCTGTGACCTGCCTTGTCGTTCATCGGCTTGAGAATCACCGCCATCAGCGCCTCGGCTTCGCCCTTCGGCATGTCGGCGCACCGCCCAAGCACCTTCGACTTTTTTTGCCCGCCTTCCCACCATTGGGCCACCCAAACCTTGTGGCAGCCGTGTTTGCGAGGACGGACGCTTCCTTTTTGAAATCGGTTTCGACGCATGAAAAGCTCTCTTTCTTGCGCCCAAAACGTTGCATTCTGACATGATGCAATACTAACTCGTTTTGTGCGCCTCCATCCACTGGTCGAGCCATTCCTTGCGAACTACCTTGCGGCGACCCATACGGAGATGGGCCAGTCTCGGAACCCCGCGGACCCTCCCCACAAGAACGTTTTGCACATGGCCTTTCGAACAGCGCAGGATTTCGGCGACCTCTTTGATGGTCAGGATGTTCGATGTATTCTCCATGTGCCCCTCTGCTCTGCACGCCCCGGCAGGGACGGGTTGTGACGCATCTCTCATTCAACATTTGCACCCGAGACAGCCGACGGGATCAGGCGCACAGTTTCTTCGGCATTCTAGGGGCGCTCCCGCGTTCAAGAACTTGTTCGGCCTCGGCTGGTCGTCCGCGCGAAAGATGCGGGCACCGCGAGCCGCGCGGGTCGGCATTCTGGGGGCGCTTTTTCCACACCTGCCTGTTGAAAGCTGAGTTTTCCTCGGCAATCCAGGGGCGCATTTGATGCTGTTGTTCGGCATTCTGGGGGCGCAGCGTCGGCATTCTAGGGGCATATAATCCTGTATGCCCTATACAGAACCAGTAGTAGGGGCTCCAATGCTTGTGAATTTGTGGATTACTCCTAAAGGCGAAACCGCAGCGCGCCTGCGCGGAGAAAGGAGTCCTTGTTCCAGGCCGGCTCGTGTCCCGACAATTCGCGATGTGTCCCGTTTTCTGGAGCAGCCTAGGAATGTTAAGGTTAGGTGGCGATGCGGAACGGGTCGCCCAGTCTGACACCTCCGGCTACGGAACGATCCGCTCGCTTCACCAGCCCGACACGGTTCATTGTTGGGGGGATTTCACGAGAGGAATCCGGCGCGACAAACACAGCCGTCAAGTTTCCGGCTTGCACGTTATACGTCGCGTTGCCGCCATTGGGAGGGTTATGGTCGCCAAGCCGACTTCCCGGTACCTAACACCGTTTTTCAAGAGCAAGTAGAAGCGACCGCGGGGGAAACGACGACCGAAAAAGGCAGAAGTGCTAGAGAGACACCATCCCCTAAGCGTTGCTTAGTCACTTCGTGGCGTACACCGGATGTGCGCAACAAACCTCTAGGGAGCAGCTACCGGCTCACACCGTCACCTGAGTTCCGCGCCGTCGAGGTGGTCGAACGTACTCGGGAAATGCGAGGACGTAGTAGCCGTACTTGCCATTGTTGAATGCATCGAATCGGCAGGGAGTAACTTCCTCTCCAAAGGTAACCGCACATTTGACCGACTCTTTTAGCTTCCACTTGGGAAACAAAAGCGACGATAAGAATGTCGAGTTCGTGCATCGCCGAGGCCATTCGATATCACCGTATCGCTCTACAAATGCCGTTGATGGAATGGCCCGGCGCAGGGCCGCTCCAAGCCCCTGTCCTACTATTTGAAGGGGCGGCTCATACACGAGTAGCGCGCAAGGCTGCTCGGTCGTCGAAACGTATTTCCGGAGCGCAGCGTATAACGACCCTCCGAACATTTTGGAGAGATCCATCGGCGTCTTGATGGAAAACGGTCGCCCTAGTGCTTCCTGCCGAAACCGATCTCCTTGAAAGAGAACCTCCGACGCAAAGACGTTCGCCTCACGCTCAAATTTATCCTTCAGATCAAGATCGAGGGACTCCTCGCTGTCTTCCAGAAAGGCGTATGTATCGCGTTGCCAAGGAAGCGTATGATGACCGGTCTCATGCAGGGTTACGAAGGCCTGTCGCTTCTTGTGGACGGTTTGATCGAGGTAAATTCGCCGAGCCTTAACGTCAAGGAGCCCAAGAACCTTGGAGACGGCTCGGCGTATCGTGGCTCCCGCTCCTTTATACAATTTCGTGAAAAAACCTTCATCTAGCGAGACTGATGTGTCGACTGAGAGCTTCGCTGCCGCTACGATTCGATCTACTGGGGTGGGTAGGATGCCCTCCGCGCCCGAGTCTTTCAGCGCCCGCGCAACATGCTCCTGGATTTCTCCAAGCATACCCTCATCGAGCCTGCAATCGTCTGGACGCATAGATTTAGCTCTTCTTTTGAGACCGGATGTACCCCAGGAATTTCAGGAGTTCCTGCTCCTCTTCCGCCGTGAGTTTCTTGTTGGCGAACGTGGCAAGACGTCCAGTCAGCCGAGCCGTCGGCCCTTTGTCCACATACCCCGCCTTCTCCATCAACGCCTCATAACTGACGCCATACGCCACGGCAAGCTTGTGCAGAAAGTGGGGCGAGGGTTTTAGGATTTTGCCCTGTTCAAGTTGGCTCAAGTAGGCATTTGACACCCCAGAAGCGTCCTCCGCCTCCCGGAGCGTCATCGGCATCGACAGCCGGATGGTGCGAAGGAATTCGCCGAGTGATTGATCTTTGGCTGGTTCGCCGGACGACTCATCCTTCTTGGCACTCATATTCTGCTATCCACGTGGAAATAGTTCAAGATGCCCAAAGTTTACCGCCTGTCTGCTAAGCGCGTCAAGCGCCATAAAGGACTCGCTTGACAAACTTAGCAAACCATGCGATACTTAGCGCGTCGGAGCCAATTAAGGGCCCGGCTATAGAAAGGAGTCGAAGATGTCAGAACAGATCATTGAAATAGTCGAAGAGATCACGCCGGAGCACGTCGCTTTGGTGCTCATCGAGATTGAGAAGCGCGGTGGCCATCACGGGCATCGTCATCCACACCTGGTCACAGTCACCGTGGATGGTGAAGCCAAGCAGGTTCATCCTGGCCGGTACATCGTCAGCGTGTTCAAGAAAGCCGTGGGAGTCGATCCGACGTACGAGTTGGAAGAAATGCAAGGCGGCAAGCTGGTTCCCCTTGCCGATGACGCCCAGCTTCAAATCCGGGGATGCGAGTCGTTCATCAGCCATGTGCGGGGTGGAGCGTCATCGTGATTCCGCAGGATCAAATTGACGAACTCAAACCACTGTGCACCAGCGTCCGGGAGTTCCGACCGGGGGAACAGCCGTTCCTCCTAATGGAGCGTCTTCAGCTTCCGCCGGGTTGCCAACCGGCGGAGGTGGATGCCCTGCTCGCTCTCCATGCACGTGACGGGTACGCCACTCGCCTCTATCTGTCTTTACCGATACCCAATCGCGGAGCGAACTGGACTAATGTTTGCTTGCTTGATCGGACATGGCACACATGGTCATGGAAGGATATTTCCGCCCAACAACGGGCCGCACAAGTGCTGGCCGGTCACTTAAGGGCGCTCCGATGAAAATCCATCTCAAGATGCTGGGGAGCCAGCGGGACGCGATCGTGCGCGACCTATTGCGTCCCCACGAACACGCTGCCGAGCGCGTCGGTTTTGTGTCCTGCCGATTCGGCAATTCCGAATCGAGTCTCATGGTTCTCGCGCACACATTTCACCCGGTGCTCGACGAAAATTATGAATTTGATCCTGGGGTCGGTGCGCGCATGAACTCCGGAGCGATTCGCTCGGCTCTTCAGGTTGCGCTCTCAAATGACGTGGGCATGTTTCACGTCCACCTGCATGACCATCGCGGTTTGCCGGGGCCCAGCGGAGTTGATTGGACCGAATGGCAGAAATTCGTTCCCAACTTCTGGCATGTGCGACCCCAACTGCCCCATGGAGCTTTGATCCTGAGCCGTGATCGACTGAGTGGATGGTGCTGGTATCCCAAGAGACAACAACCGATCCCGATCGAACGCTTCAGTATCGTAGGGCGGGGCATGCAATCGTGGAGGGCTGTGAAATGAGCTGGCAGGAGAGGCAAAGTTTTTTGGGTTCGGACAGCGAGACAGTCCTTAAGGAAAAGCGGGTCTTAATCGCCGGAGTTGGCGGTGGCGGATCGCAGATCGGTCAGGAACTAGCTCACATTGGCATCGGACATTTCGTCCTCTGTGATTTCGATCACTACGAGGACAAGAACCATAACCGGACGGTGGGCGGAACCTTTGAGGACATCCGCAAGCGTACGCTCAAAGTGCAGATCGCCAAACGGTTGATTCTGGCCGTGAATCCCAAAGCCGATGTAGTTACGGTTGAAGACCGGTGGCAAACGGCACTTCCGAAAGTGCGTGATTGCGATGCTGCGTTCAGTTGCGTTGACAGCTACATGCAGCGTGACCAGTTGGAAAACCTCTGTCGCCGCTATCACATTCCATACCTAGACGTAGGCATGGACGTCCACCAGATTGAAAACGGCTATGCCCTTCAAGGCCAAGTCATCCTTTCGATGCCAGGCGGTCTTTGCCTCCGGTGCTTCAATTTCATCCGGCCAGAACTGCTGGAACTTGAAGCACAGAAATACGGCGATGCCGGTGGAAGACCGCAGGTGATCTGGCCTAACGGAATCCTTGCATCGACCGCAGTGGGGCTGTTTATGGAACTCGTTACCCCCTGGCATTCCGGCAGCTTTGCGAAATCCGTAGTCTACGACTACGACGGCAATCGCCACACGACAACACTGAGCCCGAGAGTCGCAGCTCTGGCCAATACGACCTGCGAACACTTCAGCCATTTGGACGATCTTGGCGATCCATTCTGGGCACCCCTGTCGGAGACCGCCTCCGCCAAGGCCCCTCGCAAAGTAGGGTTGTCCGCCAGCGTTCAGCGACTGCGAGCTTTTCTCAATGGTAGGCGGTAAGTGCAAGGTCAGCTCCGTCGAAAACCCTTGGTCGGTTCGCGAAGACTACCAACTCGATGAAGATTGGCGCATATTGAGATGATGGCCACCAAGCGAAAACCCGTCCGGCCCAGCCCGCCTGCAAGGCGTTCGCCCGCCGCCCACCTATTGATTGTTGAGTGCGAATCCAAGAAGTTGGCTGCGGACGATCTTGCGATCGGAACAGAAATCGAGCGCCTTGCAAAGATTGCTTTCCCCAAAAAACATACTGTACTGATCCAGACCTCGACCACAGGGCAGCTTCTGCAAGATCTCGCGGATACCTTCGCCAAGCATCCACGGTTCAGATCCGTTCTGGTTGTGGGACACAGCAACGTTCGGGGTCTCAAGCTGACCAGCGACCCTCTTTGCGCTTGGAATGCCGTTGGGGAATGGATCGCCCGGTTCAACCCTGAATTTCTTATGCTCACCGCTTGCGACGCTGGACAATCATTGCCCGCAAGTAAACTGTTCGATGCCCTCAAGGACTTGAAGGAAGTTTATGCTTCGCCCAACAAGTTCTACCGCGATCAAGCGTATATTTTGTTCGTGATCATTCACCAGCTTCTTGACCAGCGCAAGATGGACGCCCAGTTGCTAGTTGCTGCCCAAGTAGCGAATTACCTGCTGACCAATGGCGTTCTCTTTAAGTGGACGCGACGTGAATTCCGGCCGGGGAAGGAAGTGGGCGGGAAGCTGTGGGATCTAGCTGCGATGCTCTCACGCCATCAAGCGTAAGGGCGGTGACGAGCTGGCCTCCCCTAGTCAGTGTGCTCTATTTGTGCTCTGTTAGCGAGCTGGGCAGAGCACAAAGTGAAATCCCGCGTATTCCCTATCTCCAGAACGAAGTGCAGGAAACGCTATTGTCTTTGTTTCCAATTTATCGTCGTCTTCCCAAGCTGGACGTTAATTCGTTTGTTGGGAGCCTGGCCAGATCGGGAAACGATAAGCAAGATTGGGGCCGCCCGGTCCGTGATATGTGTCCCGCCCCGGTCGATAGATCACCATGATGTCGGCAACACTGAAGGATTAGGAATGATAAACGCGCTTGCGTCTTGGCATGATCCGCTTTCCACATGAGCGTGTAATCGGCTTGTCTTTGAAGTGCCATTGCTGGCCCTGCAGCCGCTGTCGCCAACAGCCCTTCGCGCGAGGTATGCGGTGTCAGGCTCGGAAATGGGCCGGAAAAACACCATGGGGAGAGAGCCACCCTTCCACGGCTTGGTCACCAGCGGCGCGGATATATGGTGGCGACTCTCAATTGGCGCAACCCGCTCACCGGCCACGGCCTCTCTCTGGAGCCTCAACGGTGGCTCGTCCTTGACTGAAGCGTATGCGCACGCCGACGCCTAGCGCAACATTGCCGCTGGAACCATCAAGTTCGAGGACCATGAACCGATTTCCAGCAGTGGCGACGGCCAGATGGGTGCCGTTGACCGCGACTGCCGTTCCGTTTATTATGCCGGCGTGGGGAGGAGTTCGTTCGCTGATCGCCATGTCGGCTATCGCCATCCGCGAACGCCGCATGTATTCCATTGCCGACCGGGCCAGGTCAGCCCGGCCGTTCTCCGCCGGTTTCTGTGAGCCGTTCCGGGGCACCGCCAGGGCGGAATGCTCAACGCGCGGAGTGGCTGAGATCTCCATCGTCTGGTCGGGCACCGTGAGATCGTCCCGGTCGCGGGCCGCCTCCGCAACCTGTCGCTCGCCTTTGTCGAGGTCCAGCAAAGCATTAACCTGGGCCTGACGCACAAGCAATTCCTTGAGGCGCTCTTCATGCTCAAAGGGCCGGTTCGCCTGGGCCTGATAGTCGGTAAGCGTCTTTTGCAGGTAATCGGCCCGCTCCTGTTGTTGCGTGGCGACTCTTTCCAATGACCGCAGCGTGTGCTCGATGCTTTGCACAGTACCCACGGTATTCTCGGGGTTGAGATGCGCGGGGTAGGTGCCCGCGGCCCGAATGAAAAGCTCCGGCAGACGTTCATCCTCCGGATTAAACCCCGTGGCCAATTTACCTTTGCTTAAGATCTCGAACCCCCGGAATGTGCCGCGCACCTGCACGCTGGTGTCGTCACGCCAGGAGAGCACCGTATACGTGAGGGCCTTAGCCGCTTCCTCGCGTGCGCCTTTGCCGGAATACACGCGGTTGCCCACGGTCATGCTGAACTCGGCGTCGGCATGCGCGTCGCGCATCGCGATGTCCTTTGCGACCGTGGCAATGCCCCGCTGGGCCTCGGCGATCTCCAGCGGCAGCCGGTGAAGCTGCAGGCGGATGCTGTGCTGCTGGTTGACGTGCGCCGCGCGGAGCTGGTCGAGCTTCCGAACCTCCGTATCCACCTTAACTTTCTCCATCACCGCCGGATTACCGGAGGCGATGGCTTTGATTTCCGCGTAGGTGAGAGTGCTGGCCTCCAGGTCCTCGGCGGCACGCACCGATGTGTGTCCCCTCATCACCTGCTGGATAAAGCGGGCCTTGGTTTCCAAGGTCTGCCACATGTAGGCATCAAACGAGCCCTCCGTGACGTAGCGGTAAACGCGCACCTCAGAGTTCAGGTTCCCTTGACGCAGGATGCGTCCCTCACGCTGCTCGATGTCGCGCGGGCGCCAGGGCGCATCCAGATGGTGCAAGGCGACAAGACGGCGCTGCACATTCGTGCCTGCGCCCATCTTCTCGGTCGAGCCGATGAGAATGCGCACCCTGCCCGCATTCACCGCGTTGAACAGCCTCATCTTGGCGGCGTCGCTGTCGGCGTCGTGAATAAAGGCAATGTCCTGTTGTGGGATGCCCCTATCAATTAGCCGCGAGCGCAACTCATCGTAGACGTTGAATCGCGAGGGATCCGGCGTGGACAGGTCGCAAAATACAAGCTGGGTGGATCGGGAGTTCCCGGTCGCTTCCCAGACGTTGTGAACTCGTTCGACGGCACGGCTGATTTTGGTATCGCCGTGCGGATCGGCGAATTCTTCCACCAGGCGCATGTCGAGCGCCGCCTTGCGGCCGTCACCAGTGATTTTGAGCATGTTGTCCTGTGAAGGATCGATGCGCTGCGACCGGAGGCGCTCGGCGCGGTCTGTGAGCGTCTTGATAAAGGCTTTGAGCGGTTCACTCGCAGGCGCTGCGACGATCTCCGGCCGCCCCGTGGCAATCTCCGGCCGGGGCAGTTTCAGCATATCGGCAGTCTGCACGTCCGCAACCGTGCGGAACATGGTCAAAAGCTCGGGCAGATTGATGAATTTGGCGAAACGCGTGTGCATGCGGTAGCCTGAGCCGTCTGGCGCGAGTTCCAAGGCGGTCACGGCCTCCGCAAAGTTTCCGGCCCAGGCATCGAAATGCTCCACGCCGCGCTCCTGCAGCAGGCCCGGCGCGAGGTAGCGCAGCATCGTGTACATCTCAGCCATGGTGTTGGAGATCGGCGTACCCGTGGCAAATACCACCCGGCCTCCAGCCTGCTCCAGCAGGTAGCGGGTCTTCAGGAACATATCGAAGGCGCGGTTGCTATCCGAGTTCGGCAGGCCCGCGATGCGATTCATTTTGGTGGTGTAGAACAGGTTCTTATAGAGATCAGCCTCATCAACGAAAATCTGGTCCACGCCCAATTCCTCGAAAGTGATGGTGTTGTCTTTGCGCTCGCGGTCGGCACGCTGCTTCAACTTGGTGGCGAGGCGCTTCTTGGATTTCTCCAGTTCCTTCACGATGCGGCGGTTATCGCCGGTTTCAGCATTTGCTTCGTGGATGGCGTTTTCCAACTGATCGAGCTGGCGGTCAATGAAGCGGTTGAACAGTTTGTCCGAGACGGGCAAGAATTCGAATGAGCGGTGCGAGACGATTACCGCGTCGTAATTGCCGCTGGCTATGCGCGCCATCGCGCGCTCGCGGTTGCCGGCCGCAAAGTGTTCGCTGCCGGCGATAAAGAGGTGCGCCTGTGGATACAGCTTGAGGAACTCCGCGCCCCACTGTTCGACCAAATGATTCGGGACCACGAACATCGGCTTCTTGGCAAGCCCCAGGCGGCGCATTTCCATGGCGGCGGCGGCCATGGTCCAGGTCTTTCCGGCGCCTACCACATGTGCCAGCAGTGTGCTGCCACTCTGCAGGATACGCCACACTGCGTCTTTCTGATGGCGGCCCAGGTCACGGTCGCGAAGGTTATCGCGCACCATGCCGGGCAGGGTCAAATGCGATCCGTCGAAATTGCGCAGACGCAGATTGTTAAAGCGCTCGTTGTAATCGCGGGCAAGCCGTGATGCGCGCTCGCCGTCCTGCCAAATCCACTCGCGAAAGCGGTCTTTGAGCTGCTGCTGTTTCTCGCGCGCGGCGATAGTCTCCTGCTGATTGATGGTGCGCGAACCATCCTCGTGCTCATCGTACGCGGTCGGCGTGCGCCCATTAAGGGCCTGATCGATCAGCTCGGATGCACGAAACCGCGACGTGCCCCAGGCGGTGGTGTTACTCACGTGCCATCTCGCGCCGGAATCGAGTTGCACGGTCCAGGTGGCAATTGCGTCTGCGTGGGCCACATGCACATCAGACACGGGGATGTCGAGCAACTGTGATACGAAATCGCGGATATCCGTTGCCGGAATCCACGACGACCCGAGACGCGCCTCGATGTCGCCCGGCTCCAAGTCTGGGGGCTGCACGGCCTTTAGGGCTTCGATATTGCGCCGGTACGACGAATCGATTTCCGCCGCCGCCGTGGCTGTCGCGAGCTTCGCGCGCACGTTACCGCTCAAATATCGATCGGCGGTCTCCCAGCCGCCACCCTCCGGGTTGCGGTACACGAGGCTCCCCAGCTCGCGCCGCAGTTGTCCCACGGTCCGCCCGGTTAGCTGCTCCATGCGCGGCCAGTGAATCTCGCCCATCTCGTTCAGCGATACGGCCAGGGCTTCGGCGGCCGTCTCGACGTGCTCCACCGGACGATAGCGCTCCAGGGTGCGCCGCTCGAAAATGGGCGTCTTAGTAGCGGTTCTCAGTTCGGGGTCGTAGTTCTCAAGGGACAAAAGCAGCGGCTGGTCGGGGTCGCCGGCGAAAGCCTTGACGTTTTCGCGCGACGATACTGGACCGTACCTTGCTACAAACGAATTATAGACAGCGCCCAAGGCTTTACGCGCCTCGGTAATGCGTTCCTCGGGCGCATCCTCAAGCTGTGTCTGAAACACCAGCCGCACTGCATTGCGCACTGCCAGCATTCCACGGACGCGTGCGGCGACTGAAGAGGTTAGGTTGGCAGGGTCTAATCGGTTCCCGTTCCTGACGACAATGACACCATCGCGGTCGTAGAATGCTCCCTCCTTGATGGCTCCCAGTTCGGTGGCCTCCGCCGGCGCTATGTCTGCACGCACCCTGGCGCCTGCATCTCTGGCGACGTAGACGGCCGCGGGCAATGACCCAATGGCCCTTCCGAGATTTGCTTGGGACAACTCGCCGACAAGCGACGGTTCTCCGCCTCGGTACATCCCGTGCTCAAGCCGCATTTGGCCCAGCATCATCTCCGGGTGGCGCGAGAAGTACTCATTGACGTGTATTGGCCCATCCGGGGTGTCGATGGGTACAAGCTCGCGCCAGGCCTCGCCGCTCGCGGGCACGCCTAGGCCGTGTTTCTGCAGGAAGAGGATGTCGGTGGTGACTTCGGTACCAGCGTTGGCCTTGAAAGCGGTGTTGGGGAGACGTATGGCCCCGATCAGGTTCGCGCGTTCGGCCAAGTATTGCCGGATGGTTGCATCCTGCTTGTCCATCGTGTACCGGCTGGTGATGAGCGCCACCACACCGCCAGCGCGCGCCTTATCGAGCGATTTGGCGAAGAAATAATCGTGGATCGCACGCGTAACGGCCGGACTGCCGCGATAAGCGGGATCGAACACCGGATAATTTCCAAACGGAATGTTGCCAACGACGGCGTCAAAGAAGTTGTCCGGCAGGGGCGTCTCTTCAAAGCCCTTGGCAAAGATGGTTGCATCGGGATAGAGCCGCTGTGCGATGCGTGCTGTCAGGCTGTCGAGTTCCACACCGGTCCTGCGGGCGCCTGGCGCGAGCGCCTCGGGCATGAGCCCGAAGAAATGCCCTACGCCCGTCGATGGCTCCAGAACCTGCGCGCCGGCCCCCACGCCGAGCCGTTCGAGAGCTTCCCACACACCGGAAATCACCAGAGGCGACGTGAAATGCGCGTTGGGAGTGGAGGCGCGCGCCGAAGCGTATTCGTCCGCGGTGAGCAGTTGGCGCAGTTCGTCGGCGGTCTTTTCCCACTCCCGCGGCGGATGCGCCTCAAAGACGTTTGCCATCGCGCCCCACCCGCTGTAACGCGCGAGAATGGCTTTTTCCTCGCCGGTGGCCTCGCGGTCATCAGCCTCGATCTGTTTCAGTGTGCGGATGGCGGCGAGGTTGGCGAGAGCTTTTTCGCGAAGGCTCCCCTCACCGATCCTGTGCGCGGCTGTTATTCGGAAATCGCGGGACGGCTTGGCTAGCGGCTCGTCGGCGTCCCCGCCAAGGATGACTGTGGGCGGGCCGGGCTCGCCGGTAGTGCCCACTCGCGCATCGCGATCTCCCAGGCTGCCTGGTAGTCCATTTTCTGGACCGACACCAGCTCGTACAGCAGGTCCCCGGTCGTCTCCTGCGCTTCGTAGATCATCTGGTCCAACTGGTACGTTCTTTGCAACTCCTCGACCATTTGCGGCCGGTGCTTCTGCCAGTGTTCGAGGATCATCTGCCCGAGCCGGTTTCTCTGGTACATTTGCGACCTCCTCTGTTGCTTCTGTCCACGAGTCTACGCCGAGGCCTCCGAAAAGGTCAAGCTGCTGGGAATAGTCAAAAGTCCGGCGCGCGGCCATGAGAAGCAGTCACCGTTCAGTGGGCATGTGCTACCGCGTAGAGCAGAAAGGCCAGGAACGCCAGGGACAGAATGACAAAACCCCGTTTGCCCTGTGCCACTGGAGCGCCAGAAAAAGAAAAGGCCACATCGTTCAGACCTCCTTCAAGTGTTCACTGCCAGCAGATAAGGTATTCAAAACAGGCGACTCCACGCGCTAAGAGAAAGCGCTTGCCCATTGCGGCATGGGTCCGGGATGTCCAATGACCATCGGACATCCCACGAAAATTGTGGGGTATGCCAAAGCGACTTCCTTGATCGTCTGAATGTTCGATCTGTCTTCCATGGGTGCCCTACCCTGCACGCCTCGGCAGCGGTGAATCGTGACAAGCGCAGGATGAAAGTCGCCATGGCGGAGACGAAGAAGGAGTGCGGCTCGCCAGAAGGCGGACGCCGTCGTTACGCGATTACTGCGCCTGCCCCACGGCCAACGTTCACCTGGAAGCGCCTCCCCTTCCCGGAGCGCACGAGTCGGGTACGAAAATGAGTAGAACAGTTTGCGCAGACTGGAGGTACAATCGGGCTTTCCGAGGAATCCAAAATGGACATCTTGGGTCAAATCGCCACGAAGATCGCCAGATTTGCCGTTCACGCGCGGCGTGCAACGAGAAGGACCAGCCAAGCAGGTTTCAAGCTTGTCCCCGCCGTCTTTGCCCTCTATGGGTGGTCGGCAGCAGCCCAGAGCAGCGCCACCTACACCTTTACGGGCCCACCATTAAGCACTGATGCCGCAACGTGCTCCTATCTTCAACATTACGGGGAGTGCATTGGCGGCAGCGTAACCGCGACTATTAGTTTTTCGAATCTGCCACTGGGGTACACAGGCTGGGCGGGGTGGGCGGGCACTTGTTACAACGGACTAGTGCCCTGTCCCGCCATCACTTCGTTCACGATATCGGGGCCCGGAGCGACCATAACCTCGGCGACGCCTGGGGCGTGCCTAGGTGGTAACTATGATGCATTCCAATTTGTCAATGGCTCAATTGTATTTTCGGCGTTCTTACCAGAAATCATTGTCCCTGATAACATTTATTATCTGCCTGATGCGCCCGTTTGCGTGAACGACAACGCGTTGGTGTATCTGTTCGTTTGGTCAGGGGCTGAATCATCAGGTGCGCCTGGTGGTGCATTTTGCGGCTCCGGCTTCCAAAGCAACCTGACAAATCCACACGTCCTTGGACAAACCGAAATCGATGGCGTGACAGGTTGTGACTGGGCCCTTACAGTATTAGGAACAGGAGGAATACAGCCTCTCCAGGTCGTCCCGTTGAATCCCTTCGCACCCTACGCTTCTGGCCAACTGGCCCCTGGAACGCTTAACGTACCAACCGTGATGGCCTCGCCTCCGGCGGCCAGTTTGGCGGCAGACGGAGAATCCGCAGTGGTCCTGGCTTTGAAGTCCCAGTCGAACGCCCCAGTGACGTTTTCCGTCTCGGCTAGTGACGCGGGGCTGCCGCCGGGCGCCGCAGTGGGATCGCTGGGTGCATTTGATCCTGGCTACCTCTGGAGCCCACAACCGGTAACCAACAGTGCGCAGAGCTACCAAGTCACAACGCCTACCTCGGAACAAGACGCCGCTGGCAACTATACGTTTCTGGCGCTGCTGTGGGCGCCAAATGCCATGCCCGTGCCGAACGTATTCCCCTCGGTGTCCCTTGCAGTCGGCGCTACGCAGGAGGGAGGCTCGATCCAGGGAACATCCATCACGCTTATGCCTCCTCCACTGCTGCTCGTCCACGGCATCTGGTCCGATGCGAAGCAGGCCGGGTTCTCCACTGACTCAGGATTCGAGTTCAATTGGTTTATCTCAACCAACTACCCGAACCCCAGCCTAATATACCCGGTCGATTACGGTGGACAGCCTGGGTCAGCGACGGATTTTAGCTACCTGGCCTTCAGCGATCCTAGGATACAGAACATATTCTTGGCGACAATGTCGAATGCGGTCGCTGGCGCTGCCGCGGCGGGGATGGCCGCGCGCACGGTCGATGTCGTTGCGCACAGCATGGGAGGACTGGTGACCCGGTATTTTCTGAGTACGGCTGGATATTTGCTCAATCCCGCCCTGCTCCCGAACCCGGTACACAAGCTGATCACGATTGGGACTCCTCACCTGGGCACGTTGTTGGCAACCGCCCTTGCAGGCAATCTAACTGCGCCAGCGGCCCCGCTTTCGCTGCCTGGGTTATACTGCGTTGCTAATAATATTTCGCCTTGCCAGCTGGGCAACTTCTTCAATTCCATGGGCAAGACGGTGGACACCGGTGTTCTGTCCCTTGAGCCGGGCAGCAGCGCCCTGAATACGCTCAGTTCATCCAATCAATTCAGCGCAGTCGAGGGCGTGGCCTCCTTTAACAGCGTGACCGAATTGCTCATGAACGAAATCGTCGGAGGTTTCCTTCCCCAACAGACCGTCGAGAGTATCCTAGGTACGACGGTACACGACACGATTGTGCCAGGATCAAGCCAGGATCCCCCTGGGGCCGCGGACACGACGCTGATTCCCGGAATTGAGCACATTAATCTGTGCGATGGCCTTCCCCCGCTGGTGCTGTCCGTATTACCTCCATGCTCGGACACGGGGGAGCCATTGAGCCAAGCCGTCTGGAATCAAGCCTACTGGTGGCTCACTGGAGGCACCGGTTCGGCGCCGGCTTCAAGCCCCAATGAGACCCGGAAGGCCCCGAGGCCGGCGGCGAACGCCCCGTTGCCTGTGCTGGACCTAACGGGGTACAGCGAGGTAGCGGCAACGAACGTGGTTTTTCAGCCCGCAACGGGCTCGATCCTTACGATCAACAGCGCCACTAACATCGCCGCTACTTCCTCGACGAAGACGATCACCGAGGTGCTGCTACTGCAAACCGTCGCGGACCCGACGGATACGGTCTTGCTTTATTCGACCCAGTCTCCGTTCACCATCTCCATTACGCCCACGCGCTTGGGAACCGCAAGCTTCGTCGCCATCGCGGTATTCAGCGACAACACCTTCGCTATGACGACGTTGAGCTATACGCTTGAAACGAGCGGCAGTCCGTATGCGCTGAACCTCCTAAATACGCCCGTGGCGAGCATGACCGTGGGAAGCTCCCTGGTGATCAACGCCGATGCGCTCTTCGCCAGCGGCCCCGTCGATGTGACTCAAGCGGCGGTGTACACCTCAGGCAGCGGTTCCGCGAATGTTTTTAGCATCGGTTCCGGCGGCGCCGTCACAGCCAATGGCAATGGAGTGGACTTGCTAAATGTCTCCTATGGCGGGATAGCGGCAACCGCTCAAATCGCGGTCGGCCCATGCACCTATGCTCTGAACCCTTCGAACCAGATCGTTCCCAACACGGGAGGCACGGTAGCGATTCAGGTAACGACCCAACCTGGGTGCGCCTGGGCGGCTACAGGCGGCGCCGCGTGGCTGCCCCTTACAAGCGCCAGCGGTAGCGGAAACGGCGCGATTACGCTGAGTGCGACGGCGAATAATTCTGGTGGCACGCAGCTTGCTTTGGTCACACTGGCTGGCATCCAGGTGTTTGTAACGCAGCCCGCGACCGCCTGTACATACGTTCTGTCTCAGACGCAGATTGACGCGCTCGCCGCGGGAACCAGTGGTTCGATCAGCGTGACAACCTCCTGTCCGGTGATCGCATCGAGCGATGCGACTTGGGTGACCGCCGCGCCGTCCGGCTCGACCGTGAATTATGCGGTGGCGGTGAACAACGGAACGTCGCAAAGGACGGCGATATTGACCATAGGAACGCAACCGGTCTCAGTGGTGCAGGGGGGCAATGTCACTTATACAATCTCCGGGCAGGTGACGCTTTCGGGCAGCGGGCTGAGTGGCGTCACAATGACGATTAGCGGATCGCAGAACGGTACGGCTACTACCGACGGTTCGGGCAATTACAGCTTCACAGTGTTGGAGAGCGGCACCTACACGGTGACGCCCTCGTTAGCGGGATGCAACTTTGTTCCGCCGAGCCAGCCGCTTACGAACGTGAGCACGAACCAGACAGCCAATTTCGTCGCGCAGGTGGACACAAGCACGAGCATCGTCTCAAGCCTGAACCCTTCTACCTACGGTAACGCCGTGACATTCACGGCTACTGTCGCTCCCGCGGTCGGGTCAGGCACGCCCACCGGAACAGTGACATTCAAGAAGGGCTCGGCGACGCTGGGGACTGGCACGCTCTCCGGCGGAGTCGCGACATTTACCTCGACTACGCTGCCCGTTGCCACGAACTCAATTACGGCGGTGTACGGCGGGAACGCATCATCACTGACCAGCACGTCTGCTCCCTTGAGCCAGTCAGTGGTTCAGGCCACGACCACGACGACATTGAAATCCAACGCGAACCCCGCACTGGCCAATCAGTCGGTGACCTTGACAGCGACGGTGACGGGGCAGTATGGCGGAAACCCCACTGGAACTGTGACATTTTATTCGAATGGCGTGCAGATCGGATCGCCCGGCACGGTCGCGGCCAGGCAAGCCAGCGTCACGACCAGCTTCCCTAGCCCGGCCGTGTACTCGATCACAGCGGTCTACAACGGCAATACAGACTTCATGCCCAGCCCTGCATCACCCCCTTTGAGCGAGACAATCTACGCGCCTACCGCCGTGCCCACTACCACCTCCCTCAAATCTTCCGGCTCGCCGTCGATGGTTGGGCAGCCCGTCACCTTTACCGCAACCGTCAAACCGGCCTTAGGGAGCATACCGAGCGGAGACCACGTGACGTTCTACAACGGAACGGCCAGCATCGGGACGGGGACAACCGTCTCAGGCGTTGCGACTCTCATGACCTCGTCCCTGCCCTCGGGCACTGACCCAATCACAGCGGCCTACGCGGGAGACGGCACCTATCTGGCGAGCACGTCCGCGGTGGTCAACCAGAGGGTGAATAAGAACACGACCGCTACGACGGTTAGCTCTGGGCTAAATCCTTCAACGTACGGCCAATCGGTTACCTTCACTGTGACGGTCAGTTCCGCCGGCCCCACTCCCACCGGCACAGTGACGTTCAAGAACGGCTCGGCGGCGTTTGGGACAGGCACCCTCTCTGGCGGTATGGCGACGTTGGCCTACAGCAAGCTGGCTGCCGGGGCCGATTCCATCACGGCCGTTTACGGGGGAGACACTAATTCACTCAATAGCACCTCCGCGCCATTGAGCCAGTCCGTGACGCAAGCCGCGACCGCCACCGCGATAGCGTCTTCGAGGAACCCGTCGAATCCAGGCCAATCGGTCACCTTCACCGCAACCGTTACGTCGGCTTACGCTACTCCGACCGGCACTGTGACGTTCACACTCGGGTCCACTACGCTTGGAACAGCAGCTCTGGCGGCAGGCAAGGCGAGGTTGGCGGTCACAACTTTACCGGCAGGAACAGATACCATTACTGCAACGTACGCTGCGGCCGCCAATTTCAGTGGGAGCGCCGGGTCGATCTCGCAGACCGTGAATTGACCTGGCTTCGCTTGTTTTCCATTTTGACGGCCTGCAGGCCGGCCTTTGATGGCCTCGCGCCGGACGCACACACCGTTGCGCGTTGTAGCCCCACGAACCGAAGGCAGTTGGGCGAGCCGCTCGACCCGCAAGAAACCAAGCACTGAAATGGTTGGGGTTCAAAAAGTCACCTGATTTTGGGGAAAGAAATTGGCTATGAAAAAAGAAGAGTGCCCCAGAGCTTTCAGCCCACCGGTCCCAGAGTTGCCAACGGATTGGATCAGGTTGGCCGATCTTGGAGTTCGGCCATGAATCGAGGCCAGACAGACTTGCCAGAAGAATACTCAGCACGCTAAACAGCTTGTTCAGGGCCCGGTTCCATTGGCCGGTTTTCACGTGATCATGTATGGCCGGATTTTGTGTGATCGCCGCCGAGATGAGCACCAGCACCGTTCAATGGACGTTCGCCACCGCGTACAGCAGGAAGGCCAGGAACGTCAGGGACAGGATGACAAAACCCCGTTTGCCCCTGTGCCATTGAAACGCCAGAAAAAGAAAATTCCACATAGTTCAGACCTCCTTCAACTGTTCACTGCCAGCAGATAGGGTACCCCAAACAGGCGACTCCAAGCGCGAAGGCAAAGCGCCTGCCATTGCGGGATGGGCGTCCGGGTCGCCCAATGATCGTTGGACATCCCCACGAAGAGTGTGGGGTGCGCTAGGGCCGCCGTCAACATCGTCCACGAGATCACTTGCTCGTAGCAAATCAGCAACGCTGCCCGCTCGCCGCCTAACTCCAGCACTGCCGGTCCGCCCAAATCGAGCGGTGCGCCTCCACGCGAAAACGGTTTCCACACCGAAACCGGCACGGGCACCCGCTGGAGGAAGATGCCAGATTGAGTCCCTCGTATAATCGCCACGTTCCGATACGAGTAGGGTTCCGCCTGGCGGGGGATCGGCTGCGCTGCGTGCGCCGTTCGCAGCAGATCGATTGCAGCGTGAATATCGGTATTCGAGAGCGGCAACGATTCCGGAATGAGTGCGCCAATCACAACGACCTTGCCGTTTTGACGAAGCGTATCGATGGTTGGTTTCCAGAACAGATCGGTAGATCTGGTCCAGCGGGGCACCACGCTCTCCGGCAACACGACGATCCGCGCGGACGAAGCGACGGCCAGGGCCTGTATGTCCTGCGCGGCAAGGTATTCGCGCAGAGGGCTGACCGGTCCATGGCTGATGGCCCCAAGGTGAGTATCCACCGCTTGCCAGCCCGATGGCGGCTGCCGGTCGCCGTGGTGCAAGATGTTTGCGACGAGGGCCATAGTAGTGAAGCCGAGGAAACCCACCTTTGGATAGGCCACGATCAAGCCGCATCCGGCTAGGGACAAAACGAAACCGCCCCAGGACCACGCCGGAAAAAGAAAGCCTGAGGCAGTCACCGGCGAAGCAAAGCCAATAAGGCCCAGAGGCGGGATGACCCCGATCAGGAGAGCGACGGGTACCCGCCAAAGCAGTTGCTGGGTTTTCTCTGTCCAAAGCAAAGCGTAGGGCAGGGCCAGCAACACAGCGCATACCGCCCAGAACGCTATCGCTCCAACAACCGAAACATCCGGACCGAAGAAATTCTTCGCGCCCACGGCGAGGGGCCAAAGTGCACCCACATAGTAGCCCGTTGCCGCGGCATAGCAGATCCGGCGGGATGGCTGCCGGAATGTGAATGCCGGCAGCAGCAGGAAGGCGGCCACGATGCCAGCAGGGTGGGCGCTGGAGACGGCTAATCCGAGGACGACCGTTGCCAGACAGCGTAAGGTGTGCTGGATCTTCATGGCTCACCACGCGATCAGAGGCCGCAGCCGGGCACGCACGGCGCTTTCCCGGATCGGTCCGAAGTAGCGGCTATCGTAACTGTGCGAATTATAGGAACTCGCTACCCATAGGGTTCCGTGGACGGCCATGTAGCGTCCGGAAGGCCAGTGCGTCAGGGGCCGTCCCTCGCTATCATGGTCCAGCGGTGCAGTATGCGGAAGAAGCTTGCCGTTCACCGCAATACCCGCGGGGCTCAGGACGATCTCATCGGCAGGGTTGCTAATCACGGGCTTGAGAAGCGGCGCTGCTCCGTCCGAACAGACTCCCCTGGCGCGGTAATGGCGCTGGGCAGATAGACTCTGATCGTCAGGACAGAACTCCACGAAGGTGCCGTTAGAACTCACAATATAGAGGCCCACAGGCAGAGATGCCGAGGTGTTGATGCGCAAATCCGCGCCCCTAAACAGGGCAAAGGTACCGAGGACGGGAGTCAGCGCGAGGATCAGGATTCGACCGCGCATCGCCATTACGCCCCTACCGGCCAATCGGCACCATCATGATGGGCCGGCCCGTCGCTCGCATTTACGCTCTCGGGCGGTGGGGTTGCGGCCTTCGGCCTGGGGTCGCCGATCAGATGAAACGAGTGCACGATCAACTCCCAGATCGTCCGCTTGGTGCCATCTGCCGGCGTGAATTGACGCTGCTCCATGCTGCCTTCCACAAACAGGTGGTCGCCCTTGTTGAGGGCCGCAGCCAGGTTGGCCAGATCGCCATAGAACGAAAGCGAGTGCCAATTGGTATGCTGCTCCGCCTTGCCTTGCGACGTGTACGAATACGTCTCGCCGAGGCGCACGCTGGCCACGGGCGTGCCTGAGGGGAGATAGCGCACGGCGGGCTTGGCCGCCAGCCAGCCACTGACTTCAATGCGATTCTTCTGCATGATGAGATTCCTCCTTCAATTCCTGGTATTCGTCCATCTCTTCGAGACCGTCCAAGAAAGCCTGCTCGACGCGTGAGCGGTCGGGCGGCGGTGTCTCTGGGGGACTGGTGAGATGCTGCGGGCGTTCTACAGAGTCTTGCTCCAGAACCTGGCTGCCCTTGAGGCTCACAAACTTGGCCGGTGGCGGAATCTCCGAGCGAAGCTTGAAGGTCGGATCGAGGAAGTACAACATTTGCATCCCCAGAATGGGGTGGAGTCCGCTGACGAAGATGAGCATTTGTCCAGGCGCCACGATGCGTTCCTGAATACCGTGCCCGGCCTTTTGCGGTGGCTTCAGCCGCAATACTTCGTCCGGGGTAATCAGAGGCCTTTCGACGTTGTCCACCGAAGCATTGAGGTGCCCCATGACCGGCGAGAGGCGCTGGCCGCTGAAATTGTACGTGGCCTTCTGCACAGTGGTGGTACCGCTCATGTCGCTGATCAGTTTGGCGGTCTCGAATTGGTTCGGGGCGAAGGCGATTCGCACATGGCAGTTCGAGACGATGCTTTCGTTATTGCCGTAGGCGTCGACAATCTGCCGGATATCCTGCGTGATGAGATACGCCTTCAGACCATAGCCGGCCATGTAAGACAAGGCATCCGCGAAGATCTCCATGCGGTTCAGCGAAGGAAATTCATCGATCAAGAACAGCAGGCGATGGCGGTTATGCTGCTGCTCTGCACCAGCGTAGAGCGTCCGCTCCGTCAGGCGGTTGACCGTCATGGTGAGGATCAGGCGGATGAGCGGGCGCAACCGGATTTTGTCACTGGGCGGCACCACCAAGTAAAGCGACACAGGGCGTTCGTGGTTGACCAGGTCGTTGATGGCGAAGTCGCTGGCCGAAGTGTTGTTAGCCACCAGCGGATCGCTGTAGAGTGTCAGTGCTGTTTTAGCCGTCGAGAGCACTCCGCTAAAGTCCTTGTCTTCCTTATCCAGCATTTCCTGCACTTTTTCACGGACCACCGGGTGCGTGACAGTTCGCGAGCCATCCGGCATCCGCCACTGGTGCTGAAAGCCGGGGTCGTGTTCGAAATTGAGCAGCTCTTCGAGCGTGTCCTTAAAGCTCAATCCGGGGCGAGTGAACAAGTGCGCGAGATCCGCCAGGCTGGCTTGGCGCCGTTCGAGCGCCGCGGCATAGCAGGCGTGCAGGACCATGCCGGTGGTGATGGAGGTCGCAGCATCCTGCCAGTAGCGCTCTTGGGGACTATCTTCGCCGGTGCGGACGATCATGCTGGCAATGTTCTGCGCGTCACTGACATCCCGTGGAGTGAACAGCCGCACCTCGCTCAGCGGATTGAAGCGGGAAGTGGCGTGCTGTTCGACCGGTGCGAACTTGAAGCAAACATGCCCGGCTTGAGCCCGAAAACCGGCGGTCTTGGCCCAGTTCTCGCCTTTGATGTCGTAGACGATAGCGGATTCCGACCACGCCAGCAGAGTGGGGATCACCAGCCCCACACCTTTGCCGCTTCGGGTCGGGGCGAAAGCCAGAATATGTTCTGGGCCGTTGTGCCGCAGGTAGTGCAGGCGCTTGCCTGCGGGCGACCAGCCGCCCACGAAAACGCCGTCGTTCGAGGTGAGCAGGCCGCTGATGCGGATATCGCTCTCCTCGGCCCAGCAGGCAGAACCATGCAGGTGCTCGGCGTTCATGGAGAGCAGACGCGCCCGGCGGTTCGTCATCGCAAAGAAGACACCAACGGTGAGAAAGCATCCGGCAACCAGGACAAGCATGCCCAGTAGGAACGGCATTCGGATCGCTGGGTCTTGGTCAGTCATGTGCTGCCAGCCCCACTTGGCCCAGGCGAAGGGTTGATAGATCGCGCCAGCGCGCAAGCGCAAGAGCGGCGTACCAAGGGCAGGCTGATACTGGAACCGGTTGGCGATGTATTGGGTGCAGAAGAAGTTGGCAATGACCAACACCAGCAGGCCTACCACTACGGCGGGCCAGTTGTATCCGCCCAAATATCCGGGCTTGGCGGGGCTTCGGTAGAGCTGGGGTTGGCTCATCGGATTAGCCCGTGTTCGCGCAGCTTCTCGCGAATTTCCCGTGCGACGGCGTGCGACCGCGAGTAATGAATGGAAAACGCTCGGCCGACCTCCGGCCATGGAAACTCGCGATCGGGTGCGTGAAACAGATCTTTGGAGTGGATAACAGCGGCGGCCTGCTTGCCGATTTGCTGGATGATGTAATCGCGAGTGTGGCCGATAATCACGCCGCGGTAGATGCCGCTGTTACGCTCTGCGACGACGGTGGAGGCCGCACGTCCGAGCACCATCTTGGCTATTTGGTGTGCCTCACTGAGGGATTGTTGCCACGCTTGGAGCATGGCGCCCTTGGCTGGAGTTTTCGGAATTGGTTGCGCTTGCATAAGACACGTCCATCAGGCGGCGCTGTTGTTCGACGGCGGCGCTGGCTGGCCTGTACCGGCGTTCATGGTGGGCAGTGCCGGAGGCGCAGGTTGGCCGCCTGAGGCGCTCGCACCACTCATGCCGGGCGGTCCGACTGGACCGGGCGGCGCGGCGCTGGCCGTTGCGGCACCTCCCGCGCCAGGGCCGGCGCCGGCAAGTGCGCCGATGCCGCTGGAAGCCAGACTGACCGCGGTTTGCGCTGCCATGACCGCACCGTAGGCGATCGGCGTGGCGACGGCGATGATTTCGCCACCAGTGAATGCTGGCGATCCGCCCAGCACGCCGGCTACGATCTTTGGGACAAACCAACAGAGCGCGAGAAAGATCAGGGATTCGCCGACGATGTCGAGCGCGCCCATGGCCGGATTGGGGGATGTGGCGACGGTTTGGGCGACCGCTACCCAGCCCGCGGAGAGCGCCATGCCCACGCCGATCAGAAGGAACAGGACCATGATCTTCACGCCCACGCCCACGGCCAGCGCAATGTATTTCTCTACGTATGGCGCGCTCCAGCGAGAGCCGCCGAACCCCAGGAAGAAGAAGGCTGCGGCCACGACGATATAGGATTCCACCAAGGCCGCAACCAGTTGGATGCTGATGAAGCAGAAGGCCACAAAGCTTAGAATGGCGGCGAAGACCATCGCCATCGCAGTGCCGAAATTAGACAAGAAGCCGGCGTCGGAGGCGCCACCGAATAACGCGCCGCCAATATCCAAGCCGCGCTGGAAAACCGCGCCCGGTTGCAGTGGGCCGACGCCACTGGCTTGCTGACCCAGTTGCGTGAAGCTGTCAATGATGGCGGGGATCCAGGTGGGACCGAAGACCAGCAGCGCATAGAATGCACCGATCCACATCAGTTTGCGGATGAGGCCGGCAGTCCAGGATTGCAGATCGGTACGTTCTAGGGCCAGCACTGCTGCGCTCCAGGCGAATTCGATGAGGGCCAGCAGGCCGAACAAGGTCTGGGCCGGTCCTTGCACGGCGGCGAACCACTGGCCACGCATCTGCTGGAAGGTCTGGAGAAACTGGGTGGGAGGGCTGACTTGCATGGCGATTACCTGCTGGCGCTGAAAGCGGAGCGCTGGGCCTGAGGCTCGAACGTTTGCGGCCGGGCCGGTTCATAGGGCGCTTCAAACAGGATGTCGCGGTTGACGCGCACGTTGAAGCGGTATCCCGCCGGCACCTTGATGGTCGGCTGCACGTTCATGTTGCGGCGGGCCATTTGCGCGCCACTCATAGTCAGCTCCTGCCCTACCGCGGTTTCGGCAGCCTGACTGGGACTGGGATAGGCAAGGATGGTCTGGCTGCGGTTTTGGGAGATGGCGAAAGCGGCCATGAACATAGAGGTGAGAACCTCCATGCCGATGAGGCGTTTATAATGGCGGTCGACTTTATCGCGCAGACCCGCGTTACCGTGAGAATCGAGTCCCATCATGCCGTCGAGGTCTATGGAGGAGGCGTCCGGAAAGATGATCCGGCTCCAGACCACCTGTACACCGTCCTGGCCATACGAGACGCGGGAGTCGTATTTGCCGACTAGCCGGGAGCCTTGTGGGATGAGTAGGTATTGGCCAGTGGCAGTGTCGTAAACGTTGGAGGTGACTAATGCTTTCAACTCGCCCGGCAGATCGGAGTTGAGGCTCTGCTCCAAAACGGCGGGGATCTCCCAGCCGGCTTTGATCTCGTAGCGGGACAGCGGCGCATCCCTTGTGTAGCGGAGGTAGTCTTCGGCAGCGCCCTTGTTTTGGGCGGCTTTTAGGAATGCATCCTTACGCGTTTGTGCGTTCTGGGCCTCATAATCGGTCTCGGTCACGGCAGCGGCCGACGTGGGGTTGGCGTTGGAACCTAAACCGAGCGCTTTGCCGATGGCGGCCAGGTTGGTGGCCTGATCCCCTGAGGAAGCGAGTTGGGCGAGCGCGGGTTTCAAGCTGGCACCGAGCGCGGTGCTGCTACCCGTCGCAGTGGGCGCCAGCATGGCTTCGTGCTCAAGCTGCCAGGCAGCGTCGCGGGCGTTATCTTCGGGTGGCGACTGAGGCGGGATGCTGCCGTGAGACATTCTGGGCGGCGATTGGCGCACGACCACGCGCTCCACAGGGAGATCGCAGGGCTGTCCAGTCTGCGGGTTGAAGCGCACGGGCATGCCGGTCGCATCCAGGCCGCACGGGGCGGCAGAGTTGAGAGCGGCACCAGGGCCAACGTTCGAAAGGCCAGTTAAGTTGGGAGCTTGGAGAAGGTTCGGGCCTTTGGGTACGAGGCCATTCTGCGGGTGCACCAGCGAAGCGTCCGCGGGTGGGATTCCATGCAGCAGTTGGTCGTCGGCGTGGGCCGGCGTGACGCTTCGGGGCAGGCCAGCTTGGCGGGCGGTGGCCTGGTTCTGAAGGCTACGCCGGTAACCGCCCCACGCCAAACCGAGCATAAGTAACGCGAGTACACAGATAATGGCGATCCCGGCGCGCTTACTGATGCGCACGGTGGGGCGAGGCGCAGGGTGCAAGTCGATGCCGGTGGGCGCGGTGATGGGCGGAACTGCCGGTTTGCTGGCGCTTGGCTCGTTGGTTGATTCCATCTTGCTTACTCTTTTCCTGCCCGGCTGATCTCCACCTTCTGAGCCTTCTTGCCGGCGCCGAGCACTAGGCGCGCGCGGTCGAAGAGCCGGTCGACGATGTAGGTCTGCTGTTGGACACGGTAATTGGTCATGGTGCCCTGGCCGTCTGTGCCGATGACCAGCAACACGGGAGCCTCCATGTGCTCGATAGCGGCGGGCATTTGAATGTAAGTCTTGGCGCCGTCGTCAAAGACCCGCAGCGGTCGCAGGTGCTCGTCGCCGCCAGCGATCCGGTAATCGAAATGCATCTTTTTAATAGCGATGATGGCGGGCGATACTTCCGCGCGCGTCTGCTCCTCCGTTGCCCGCTGCTCCACCAGATGGCGCTGCCAGCGATGCTGATCGTCGTCAGGATAGGCAAAAGCGATCCGCGCGATGTAGTCGGCGGGCTTCGAGATCAGCCGGAGATAGTACGCCCGGCGGTCGGTGGTGATGAGCATATTGGTGTCGAGGCCTGGAGCTTGCGGCTTCAGAACGATCAACGCGGTGGCCTGCGGGCCTTCTCCGTAGATCGCCGGGGCGACATTCCACCTCACTGCGTCGCCAATGTGTGGCTCGCCCACGATCTTTTCGCCGGGCTCCATCTCGACGATGCAAACGCGCAGGGGCGCGCAAACCACTGTGGGCATGCCTGCGCCGTAGGAGTAAAGGACGCGGCCATCCGCACCGGCAGCGGGCGTGTTAGTCTGCGTGCCCCACTGCTGGCTGGCGGCCACGGCCGCCGCAGCGGTCGGAGACAGTGGTACATCGGTGCGTGGTTTGAAGTCCTTGGGTATGGGCGCCGCAGACTTGCCGAAGCCCGGTACCACTGGCTCGGCTTGTTCGAGAGCCTGGACACCGGCGGCGATGTCCTGCAGGTTCGGTGGAGTTTGAGGCGCTGGTCTGCGGGTTACAGGGACGGTCTGGGCAAGCAAGACCGAGCCAACAGAAAACAGAAAAAAGAGCTTCATGATTCTTCTCCTTATAAGACCTTGGTCCAACTGGCGTTGACGATATACAGGCCCAACGGGTTGATGCGAATGTTGCGTTCGTCCTTGGGCGGATTGAGGGCGATGGTGAACGAGCCTTTCCAGCGTTCCGCGGATTTGATTGCGCCGTAGAGATCACGTGTGGTCTCATCCCACTCGATCTCGTAGGTGCGATCACTGGTCGCCAGCACTGATTTGACTTCCACAGCCACAGATTCGGTCTGGGCGCGCTGGAAGGGCGAGGCGGCGCGATAGAACTCCGTAACAAAAGTCTGGGCCGGGGTCGCGCTGGCAATCTGCGCATAGACCCGGTCGATGGCCTTGCGCTGGGCGACCGCATCGGGAGTGACGGTGCGCAGGTTTTCGATCCACCCGAATAACGCGGCCCGTTTGAGACGGTCGTCGTTGGCAGTGGTTTCGTCGGCTACACCTGCGGCAACCGGCCGGGCCAACCGGTCGACCAGCACCACGAAGGGAACTACGTGCGAATGCGCCGCGGACCACAGCAGTCCCGCCACTGCCAGAAAGGCGGTGATGCCTGCCAGCAGCGCCGCGATGCGCCAATTTCGGGCGCGCGTGAGCAGCCCTCCATAGCGCTCGTCCCATTCGTGACGCGCCGCAGCGTATGGGTGCTCTAAGGGAATTGGTTTACGGTCCATAGTCACTTCCATCCAGGTAGAAAGCCCGTGGTATCCGGGTTGGGACGCGGATGACGCTGTGCGTCGATCTTGCTAACCGAGACTCTTGCGGCTGTGCACAACCGCCCTTCGGTAGTTTGAGGCCAAGCCGCTGGTGCATTGGTCCGCACCGGAGCGCAAAGGGCATCCACGCGGATGGCGATTTGCGGATGGCCGTTCAACCACACGCGCATATCAACCGTGCTTGCTTCAGAAAGTTGACCGGCGCCGGCCTGTTCCGCCAGTTTCACGATGCGGCTGGGCCGCTCGCGCGTACAGGAGCAGAGCATCAGCAGCAACAGAGAGCTTAGGATTACGTGTGTTCTCATTCGGTTCTCCCTTAGTGCCATCCGGGCAAGAATCCACTACCATCGGGGGCTGCCGGCGCGTATTGAAAGAAATACTGGGAAGCCGCGGTCTGATCGGCCTGCTGCTGGATCACGGTACCGTAGTAGGCTGCTTTGCTCTGCATGTCGGCCATCATGAGCTCGCGCAGCTTTTGCATCTGTTGGTCCTGCTGATCGGCCATTTGGGTCGCGACATTAAGCGCCAGCAGGCGACCATCGGCGCTTTGCGATTGGGCTTCCAGGTTCTGGATCAGGGTGACCTCACTGTTGAGTTGCCGGCCTTGCAGCCCGGCCGCGCGCATCGCGCCGACGACAGAGTCTAGTGTGGTTTGCGACCAGGCCTGGTATCGGTTGTAATAACCAGTCGGTGCGTAGCCGCCGTAGCCGGGATAGGTCTGATGCCACAGTGCGTCGTAATTGCCGAGCGAGTAGGCCAGGGAGCGCCCGCCCTGCACGATACCGGCCAGCGCGTTCAGGTCCGCCTGGATGTTCCAGAAAAGCTGATGCGGGTTATTCACGGTATTCTTAATCGCGTCGGCCAATATTTTGATCTGAGTTGCGAGTTGGTTGGCTTGGGCAGCATACGACAGCACGAGTTGGATGTGGTTCAAGATCTGAGTGACTTCCGTGGCGTATGGACCCGCCACGGCGGGGCCGGGCGGGGAGCAAAACAAAAGCAGGAGCAACAGCAAGACTAAAGATTTACGCATAACGATTCTTCCTCCTTAGGAGTTTCCAGACTGCGAAAGTAATCGGACCAGGTGGGGACTTTCAAACGAAGCCATTCGGTGCGCCAAGTCGAGGGGTATTCGTCGATGACGCTTTGGACGACCTGGCGGTCCTCCTGGCCGCTGACGCCGAGCCAAGCCAGCGCCACCTTGCCCAGCCGCAAATCGACCAGGCGGCGGCCCAACTTGCTGACCACGTAGTAGTGCTGCTTGGGAACGCTCACCTGCAGCAGCTCGAGTTCCCGCTCGTTGAGCCCCAAGCGGCCATAGAACTCGCGCGAGCCGGGGTTGCGCGCCTCCGCGTTGGGCAGCAGAATTTTAGTCGGGCAGTTCTCCAGGACCACATCGGCGATCTCCGAGTTGGCGATGTCGCTGACCTGTTGAGTAGCCATGATCACCACGGCGTTTCTGCGGCGCATGGTTTTGAGCCAGTCTTTCAGCCGATGGCGGAAGGTTGGCTGCTGCAGGTAGGACCATGCTTCGTCAAGCAGGACCAGCGTGGGGGAGCCATCGAGTGATTGCTCGATGCGGCGGAACAAATAGAGCAGGACCGGGATGACCGCTTTGTCATCGAGCTGTAGGAGGTTCTCCATTTCGAAGGTAAGGAAGCGACCGTCGCTGAGTAAGTCGCGTTCGGCATCGAGCAACGAACCGAGCGGTCCCGTTACAGTGAAGTGCTCCAAGGCATCGCGGATCTCAGTATCCTGCACGTTGGCGGACAATTCGGTCAGCGTGCGGGTGGGCGAGAGCTGAAGCCGCGCAACAGCTTCAGCAACGGCGTTGCGGTGGCGCGGAGTGAACTTCAACCCGTTAAGCTCGCACAGGGCTTCGACCCATCCCACGGCCCAAGTCAGATCGCTATCCTCGTCGAGCGCAGCCAACGGGCAGAATGCGAGGGAGGTGCGCGGTCCTGCCAGGTCATAGAAGGCACCGGACGCCGCCACCGTGAGCAGCCAGGACGAATAACCGCGGTCGAAGGCGAAGACTTTGGCGTTTGGATAGCGGAACCATTGGGCCGCAATCAAACCCAGCGCGGTAGATTTGCCGGCTCCCGTAGGACCCACAATCAACGTGTGGCCAACATCGGAGACATGCAGGTTGAAGCGAAATGGGGTAGCGCCTGTCGTGGCGGCATAGAGCACGGGCGGGCTGTGCTTGGGCATGAGGGCGGAAGGGTTCTCGCGCAGGCCCGCCCATACCGAGGTGACCGGCAGCATGTCTGCCAAATTCAGAGTATGCAGCAGCGGCCGGCGGACATTGGAATATCCATCCCCCGGTATCGAGCCACGCCAGGCCTCGACCGCATTGATGGTTTCGAGGCGACAGCCGAAACCCAGATTCTGGATTGTCTTGCTGACATTACGCACGCTGTCGTGCAAGGTGGCGGCGTCCTCTTCAAGGCACAGGATCGTACTGGTGTACTGGGAGAATTGCACGTCTCCCGATGCCGCCAGCGACATCGCCTGTTCGGCGTCGGCGGCCATGTCGCGGGCATGCAGGTTGATGGCGCCCTCCGCCGTTTTGAGGAGCTGATCCTTCCAGCCGCGCATCTTGGAGCGCCACTTCTTGCGGTGGGTGTCCAGCAACCCTTGCGCTTCGTGAGAGTCGAGCAGGATGGCTCTGGTATGCCAGCGGTACTCGATTGGCAATGCGTCCAGATCGCGCAAGATGCCGGGTGAACTCAATTGAGGAAAGCCGTCAATGGCCAGGACGCCAATATGCTTGCGGCCAATGCGCGGCTCCACGCCGCCCGAGAAATCCTCCGAGGCGAGGACATCGTTCAGATCGACGGGGATCGCGGGTCGTACGAAGGGGTGGTCGATGCCGGTAACCGCGCGATGCAAGTATCTCAACAGCGCGTCGAACGTGAAACCAGTATCGTCTGCGATACGGGTGAGCCGCTCCGTGTGGAACAGCGCACCGAATACATTCTCAAAGGCATCGACCTTAGCGCGGAAATGCTCCAGAGCTGCCTGGGCGGCTCGTCCCGTGGAGTTGTTCCGGCCGTCGTACAGCCAGCCTTTGACACGCTCTTCGGCGGCCAACGGGGGAAGATAGGTCAAGGTGAGAAAGTACTCGGATTCAAAATGCGCGCCTTCCTGCATGAATTGCTGGCGCCGCTCGTCGTCGATCACGCGCGTGACCGGATCGGGGAAGCTGCCGCGTTCGGGATAGCCGGGGGCGCGGGAGCGGATGGCATCGCATTGCACCATCCATCCGGTACCGAGCCGCAGGGCGGCATTGAGGCGCGCGCTGAGCGCCTCCATCTCGGCGGTGCTGGCGGAGAGCATGTCCGGGCCGCGGTAGGACCAGCCCGTGAGCAGGGAACCGTCCTGCTGAAGTAGGATGCCGTCGTCAATCAAGGCGAACGGCAGCAGCAGGTCGGCCAGACCGTGGGGCAGTCTCCGGGATTCGTTACGGAACATCGTCATCGCTCCAGTGAGTTAGAATGTGGCCGGGATTTGACGGGCGTGAACGGGCGCGTGCGCGAGCGATTCTCATGCTCTTGCTGCCAGCCATCTTGCCACGCCCGCCAATCGTTCGATTGATGCGAATGTGGGTTGTCGAGTAAGTCCCTACCTAATGCGCGGGCTAGTGCGCCTTGGTGTTCGATGAGCAAGTGACGCTCGCGCTCGCGAAAATCCCGCAGTAGCCCTTCGGTCTCGGCTTGCTGGAGAAAGACTTCGGCGATCCCGGCGGAATTGCCACTACGGATCATGCGTGCGACGGGGTCATTTCCTCGACGGGCCGCACTGAGCGCAAGCACTCTATCGCGTTGGTGTTCGAGCCACTGCCGCAGTCCCATATTTGTCTACCTCCAGTTCCTCCTCACCGGCACGCAGGTCGAATGCAGCCCGCTCTTGGCCGGATAAAACTGCCGGTAACGGATGTGCCGCACGTAAACCTGCCGCAGCATGGGATCGGCTTTTCCCATCCGTTGCAGGACACCTACGGCACCGATCCAAAAGATCACCGCTAGGCAAACGCCCCACCAGGAGCCCAAACTGAGGCCCAAAGTAGTAGCCGTCAGGGCCGTGATCAATACCAGTTCCCGATCCCCGCCCAGCAATTGATTGGGCCGGTTGATGGAAGGGTGGATCAGCACGGTCCGCGGTGTGGAAGCGTCTGCCATGGTTAGACCACTGCGCCGCCGACGCCGAATGCCGAGGCCAGCATGGGAGCCGCGAAGACTAGCACGGCGACCACCAGCCCGATCATGCAGGCGCGCCGGCCAACCTCGCCCAGCTCGTGTCCGAACAGCAGCGTGCCCCCGGCAATGCAGATGCCGATCAGCCCGATGGCGTAGGCCACCGGGCCGGTGAGCGAGGTGGCGATCAGGGTCATGGGTTTCTCCCACGGCAGACCACCGCCGGCGGGCGCGGCGTAAGAGCGAGCCAAGAAGGCTTGCGTGACCAACAGTAAGGCTCCGATGCGGGAGCCGGAAAGTTTGCGTCTGAAAAACGTCATAGGTGTGCTCCTTTCAAACTTGTTCGACTTGGTACTGCCCCTCTTTCCAACCATTGACTAACAACATCTCGCGGACCTTGCGCCCGGCCTTGAGGGAGGGTTCCGGATCCACGAAGATCACCAGATCGACCGTCTCCGCGATCAACTTTTGCTGCGGGGCGTCAGTGCCTTCCGCCACCAGGCTTTCCAGTCGCGTGAGGCCGAGTAAGGCTCCGTTCGCGTGAATCGTCCCGAGGCCGCCGGGGTGGCCGGTGTTCCAGGCTTTCAAAAGCGTGTGCGCCTCGGCGCCGCGCACCTCGCCGACCACGATGCGAGTTGGCTTCAGGCGCATCGAAGCGCGCAGGCATTCGAGCATCGTGACCTCGCCCACGGCGCGCAGGTCGAGATAGTTCCGGACGCGGCATTGCAGCTCGGTGGTGTCCTCGATCGAAATGACCCGGTCGAAGGGGGTCAGCTCCGCGATGGCGTCCAAGATCGCGTTCAGCAGGGTCGTCTTGCCGGATCCGGTGGCACCCACCACCAGGATGTTCTTGCGCTCACGGACCGCCGCGCGGATGATCTCGGCATGTGCAAGTCCGCGCACTGCCGCCGCAAAATCCTCTTGCTGGCGCACGCGATTGGATACGTCTTGCCGGCCGGTCAGAATTCCAGCCGCCTCATAATCGCTGAGGGTAAAGACCTTCCTGGGTCGCAGTCGTATGGCGAAGACTGGCTGGCGCACAACCGGGGCGACTACCCCTTCGAAGCGGCTGCCATCCAGGGGAAGTTCGGTTTCGAGAATGGGGTGATCGTGATTCAATACTGTGCCGCGCCAGGCCGCTACAGTTCCCAACGCGCTGGCAGCGGTGGCAGGCACGATGCTCCCTACCGTCACGAAGCCCGCGCCGCGACGTTTGACCCACAGAGAGGAATCAGGGTTGAGTACGATGTCCTCAACATCCTCTTCGGCAAGCAGGTTCAGGATGGGTTCGCCCAGTTCCCGCCTCAACTTCGCTTCGAGCCGGCAGTACTGGTCGTTCTGAAAAACAATCGAAGTCGCCATTGCTTTTTGCTCAGGCTGTGGTATCTTTTTTCTAAACAGGTGATCGCGCCTACACCCTGTATGCCGCCAAGTGTCGCGGCTGTGACAGATGACAAACCTCTCGATGAGCGAGGCACTGGGCCATGGGCGTTATCATTGTTCCTTTTGATTACAACGAGGAGTCAAACTTTTCGGTCGTTCCAATCTGCATCGGGGATATCGATCCCGATGGAAACCCGATCCATCGCGCGTGGGTGGAGCAGGGCGTTATCCCGGTCGCCGATCCGCTGAGGAAGATCGCGAGCCGCGTCCTGAACGACGTCTGGCGTGTATCGGAAATCACAGAGCACGCCGTACACTCGCTTTCACGGAAGCACTGCTGGGATGTGGGTGATGAGCCAAGCCTCCGCGTTTTGAAGCGCGCGCATTGGTATGCCGAGGATCTTCGCGCGGGCGGACGGCGGGCGCGCCGCAAGACGGAAGTCGAGCTGTTTACCGCCAAGCTGGAAACCCTGCAAGACCAGTTCGACCTGGTATCGCAACTGGAGGCAACCGACACTCTGGATCGGCTCATGAAGGAGCTGGACCGCCAGGGATTACATGACGTTAGCGAGATGGTGCCAATGATGCTGAGAGATTGTACTGCTCACGAGTTCGAAGTCCGGTTCGGAAAATCGCGCAACACCCTTTCGCAGCGCTTTTATCGAGGGATACGCAGGGCCGCGCGGGCCAGCGGCATCACTTGGTAAATTTTTTCGCAGAATAGTCTCACCCTCACCGTGATGGGTGTAATAATGTCATGGACTGATGCCGCGTTCCGAGTCGCCTGACGCCCAATTCGACAGACTCAAAAGCCAGCTTCAGGACTCGATCCTCAGCGATTATCCCAATCCAGAGCGGAAGGGATGTCCCGGTGGTCCGGTCCTGAAAGAACTGGCTGCCCGCCCCCTCAACGACAGCCTGGAGGGCGATTCGCACTGGCAGCACGTGACCCACTGCTCTGAATGCTATCGCGATTTCCTAGGGTTGCGCGCCGAGTCTCGGCGGAAGGCCAAGGCCCGCCTGGCCAAGATTGGCTTGGCGGCGGCCACCGCAGCGGCGCTCATCGTCGGCGGTACATTCCTGGCCATTCGGGAATCGACTCGCCCAAAGCGCCCCCAGAATGCCGAACTGGTGTTCCGGCAGCGCATTGTGGACCTCCAAGGACGCGCGATGACGCGGTCGGAGGAAGGTAAAGAGGATACGAAGCCCATCGTGCTTCAGCGGGAACCCGAGGCGCTGACCATCCGGCTTCCCTTTGGAAGCAGAGAGGGTGCATACGAGGTTCAGATCCAAAAGAGCGCCGGCCACCCGCTGTTATCTGCCACTGGCGAGGCCAAGGTTGAGAACGGCACGACGGCCCTCACCGCGAAAATGGATCTTTCAAAATTCGAAATCGGGAATTACTTTATCTGTCTTCGCCGACTGCCCTGGGATTGGACTTGCTACCCAGTGGTCATCCGTTGAGACAAGAAGGGTGCAATGCGCGCCACGATTGCAGACCACCAGTTGAGCGACCTTGCGCCGCCCAGCATAGTCTTCCAAGACCTCTCGGCTTCGGCTCGATGATGCCGCTTCCTGTCCTGTTGATGCGCCGCGGACTTAACCGGGATCCATGCTGGAAAACCAGGGGGAAACCCCCTATCTGCGGGGTGTGCTCGACAACTACGTGGAGACGAAATGCAGGAACGGCTCAACTCGTCTGCAACAGGCCCGCGTTTGTCACAACGAACCCGTAGGCGCGCCAGCAGTTTATCCGAAGGCTCTCAAGAAGCTAGTTGACTCAGGGTCCGCCTGTCAAGCTCCTTCCTGGCTTTGCTAATGAGTGGTTTGCAACTGAAGCTAACAGGCGCCGAGCCGTAGACGTCAATCATGCCGTTCGTATGTAAACAAGGGCCGACATGGGAATCAGTCGAATTTACATTGCAGTATCCACTACATTCCTGTTGTCCGACAACGACTTGCGCCAGCACTTGCAGCTCAGCTGGAAGGTCGCCAATCAGGCGTAGTTCGTCGCGGGTGAGCCGACCGGCGCACTGCTGCATGAGGTTGGCCGCAGATGACAGAAGCTGCTCAGCCTCCGATTGCGAAAGGGCTCCCTCGGAGCTCCCTGCCAAGACAGTGGCAATTCGGAGCAGCTCCGTCTTGAGCGCCTGAGAGCGCTCGATTCGGCGAGCTTTGGAGCGTGCTCGCTCGTCCTTGAAGTTTTGAATTATTGAGATCACCGTTTCACCTTTTCAGCCACTCAAGAAACCAGGCTCGAATCGGGCCGACCCAGCGGTCCATGGCCCGCGACGGCTGCAATTTGGATGAGCCAAGATCAGGCTGTTACGTCTCCAAGAATGCTCGAATGAACCTCTTAACTCCCCCAATCGATCCCCTCAGAATAACCACACTTCCTGCAGCGTCTGCCAACAAAGATCATGTTCACAGAAGCCCCACCGCTATACATGTCCTGGTAGTCATCCTCCATGTCATGGGTGCAAGCGCACTGGACCGGCTCAAATTGTATGGGTGGAATTTCGTCCGGGTCGGTGCGAATCTGCCCCTGCAGTCCGCGGGCGCGACGCCAGGCTTGGCGCTCGCTGCGCCGAGCGATTAGTTTCAGGGGGACCCATACGAACAAGAGGGCCACCGCCGCCATGGCAAGGCCCCGTATCGCGATTAACAAGGCATCCTCCATCAGTGAACCTCCGGTCCTCAATCATAAAGTACCACCGAAGGATGACTTTGGGTTCCAGATTCTGGGCCCAACCGTCGGGCCGACGGTTGGGCCAACCCGCAAGGCAACGGCCCGGCTATCGTCTCGAGCACGCGGCCTGTTGGTGTTCCGTGCAAACCCAACCGTGCCATCGAACGGGGAACTTCTCCCTGGCTTCCGTCGGCTTCAGCGGAGTGCACCGTCGCTAACCTCATGAAACTCCGTCTGGTCGACGTTCGGACCCGAAGCACGGGCCGTCAGACGGGTCTAAGGAATGCGTGAAAATTCTGAATGCCGACTCTATCATCCAAGATATGGATCAAATAGAAACCTTGGTTTATCGCGTCGTCCAGTCACGCGCGTTCCAGCGCCGAAGTACCCCAAGCATCGAAATTGATCCTCTGACCGGTAATACGGTGGGAGTCAATGATGGAGAGCGCGGCAGACACCGCCCACGGTGGAAAGCAGGAGGTGAGGTGCCGATATTACCGCGGGACGCTTGTGCGTTTTGCCAGGGCAAGACCCCTGCAGTCCTGTGCATTGCCCGGGACGGTTCGGTAATTGTCCCTTGCGAAATGGAATCCATTGCTGCCGGAATTGAATGGGTTCGGCTGAACGGTGCTCCTACCGCCGAGAACTTCCGTAACCTCCTGATCCTATTGTCACCTTATAATCGTGCGCTCGCTCGCTGTGCCGACGCGGTGGCGTTTTCGAATCTTGCTCCGTTGGCTGTCGTTGGCGACACCGGCATCTCCGACAGTTTCGTTGTGGCTTCGAATCCGCTCTGTCACGGGACAGACCTGGCTGCCTGCCCCGATTACGTGGTGAAGGGTCATTTCGCTCTCTGGAAGCTCCTTGCAGAAGCGGCGCACCAGCAGGACGCAACTTTTCTAGGTTTCTACAACAGTCTTAACCCGCTTAGTGGTGCCTCCGTACTCTGCCCTCACACCCAAGTCCAGTTCCTCGCGCACACCCCTGGCCTCTATACCCAGATGTTGGCGCGAAAACAGGCATCGGGGTGCGCCGCTTGCCGGTTGCTAGAAAGAGGGGCGCTTCATATTCCAATACCCGCGGTGGAGAGTCTGCGATTACTTGCGCATCCGGCACCGCCGCGGAATTGGAGTCTCAGGATTGTCTCTTCTGCGTGTCACGATTCGATGGGGTTTGTGAATGCCGGCGATTTCGCAATGATTTTCCAACTTGCCGTACGTGGGCTGGCCGGTGTGTTAGGCGGCCTCCCTCCCTACAACCTTGTGGTGCGCGTGGGGGCGGGGCATTTTCATGCGGACGTAATTCCGCGAACGAATATTCCGGCGGGGAGCGAGTTGGCGTTGGGCGAGGTGTCCGTCGACGTTTCTCCCGCTCTGGTCCGAGATTGTCTTGCCAGAGCCCTGGCGCGATAATGGGATTCACATGGGCCGCCATCTTTACAGGTTTCGGGTGCCGTCTACCCCCAAAAGCGACGGACCGGCAGCGCCACGCCTGGTTAAGCCGAACCAGGATCGTGATACTGTGGCTATGGATCTTTGGACTCGCTTGAACGAGAATCCAGGCGACGAACTTGTAGACCTCTTCGATGTGTCGGCTGATGACTTGGGCGAATCTGCCGTGCGCAAACTAATGGGATTACAAGACCGTGTGTTGACTACGACGCGATTGGCATTAAGCCCCGAAGATTCCCGGAAGCCTGTGCCCAGAGGTGACAATTGGCTTGAGCATCAGGTCCTCATGGGATGGAAGAGATACTTCAAGCTGTTGACTAGGAAACACGTCGTGTTGACCGACGAGGGAGCCGCCGTCCTCGGCAAGGGGTACGAGAACCGTGCCCAAACAGAATTCGAGATTGACGACGACGCCATTTACAAGGCCTTCGGCGATGGAGGATCTGAAAGGATTGATTGGAAGAACAAGCGAGACGCTAGAAATCGTAGGCGCACAGCTGGGTACATCGTCTACCTGAAAGAGCTCTGGCAGGATGGACCTGATTGCCTGTCAATGTTTGGCATGAGTGGCCCCATTACTTATGGTTTCGCGTGGGCAGTTTACTCGTCATGCGCGGCTGAACTGGCATTTACGCATTCAGAGTTGGTCTTTGTGGAAATCACATCCACCAAGCCATGGATTGTTTCGCCGATCCTTGAGGGGCAACCCGGATATTGGAAGAAGTGGAGCCTCGATTGGCACCGGTTGGGTAGGGCAGCGCCCAAGACGTATGAGATCCCAGCGCTTCTGCCGCAGCATTGACCGTGGCGTTGTGCTTGACGTTGATGAGGGTGACGAGCGACTCGGGGCGAGTCGGACAGATTCGTTATCTGCGAATGATATGCAGCCCAACGTTTTGTTCCCGCAATTAACGACCACCCGCATTTGTGGGCGTTTAAGTGTCTTGTTTACAATATGATGCAACTAGCTAGCGATGCAGCCAGCGACTGTTCGGTTGTTAAGCAAACGGTTATAGGTTCGACTCGGCAAAGCGACAAGTTCCAAGCACCACGAGTGATAGCGGACTGCTGAGTAAGGGAAATTCCGGCGATAGATCCTGGCAAACGCACCTGAAATTGAGCGCTCTCAGTCCGGTGGCTGGCCACTTGTTCGAAAGTGCTGCTAGCCTTAAACCGGATGATCCATACGATTTGCGCCAAGCTTCGTCCGGGTTGGCCAAGCGGGCTTGGCGCCGTGACGCCAAGACCTGTCCTTACCGTGGGCGTGCGAGGTAAGCTCCGGCGCGCATCAAACCTTGAGGCTGTTCAAATCCTGCTTACGATTTGAACGGCGGATTCTAGCTGATTGTCTCGGCCGGCCGCGGATGCTTCGGGCGACCAGGGAACTTCGAAGTCCGGTTTAACACCGGATCCTTCGAAGCGGTGACCCTGCCATGTGATGTATTCGGCCTTCGGCATAATCAGCATGTAGCCGTGGCCGACCTTGAAGCCGGACCCCGGTATCAGCCGGCCTGCGGTTTCGGTTCCCACAATCGTCGCCAAATGGTTCTCCGCGGCAAACGCGGCAGCCATCTCGCCGGCGCTTACGGTGTGCTCGTTGACCAGGATTACGATTCGGCCGTGCCATTTCTTCGCGCCAAGGCCCTCGGACACCAGGAGCACGGAAGGGTCCCTGCCCGCGAACTTGAACACCATCGATGCGACGCCCAGGAAATTGGGCAGATGAGTGGGAAGGCGGTCCAGCTTTGGCAATTTCGATTTGTCGTAGCCCGATTCCGCGCGGCGGCGCGTGATCGTGTATCCGATCGGCAATTTGGCTGGTGTCAGATGGCTCATCAACCGCAGCACGCCGAGGCCGCCGCCGAGGTGTCCGCGCAGGTCCAGGATCAATCGGTCGCAGGACATCAACTCGGCCACTGCCGAGTCAATGGCGCGCGACACGTCCAGCCCCACCTGGCCCGGAAGAATGATGACCTTGAGGTAGCCCACACTGTTCGGCATGCGCGCCCACGCGACGGCCTTGAGTTCCGAATAGGGCTGTTTGCGAGAGCGCGGCTCAGGGATGGTCACCCTCAACGCGATCTCGTCGGCACCTCTCCGAAGCACTAGGTCTACCTGGGTTCCCATGGGGAACATCGGTTGTTCCGGCGGGCACACGAGAGTCCCGTTGATCGACTTCAGCTCATCCAGAGGCCTCAACCCGGCGGAATGGGCTGGACCGCCCTCATGTACATCTTGCGCGACCCAGCGTGGACCGACTTCCGTTTCGGCTCTGCGGAAGCTCGCTCCGATCGCCAGCCTGCCCGGAACCCGCCGCACGGACTGATGGAAGAATCCGGTGTGGCTGGTTTTAAGACTGCGGACCAGGTCGTGCATGCGCAGCTCGAACTCATCTGGATCGCCCGCCGATAGAATGGCGTCTCTGGATTCCCTGGCACGCTTCGGCCATTCCGTTCCATTGAAGTTCGGATCAAAATAGTGCTTCGTTACCTTGGCGACGGTTCTATCGAATATTTGCCTTCGCTGGTCCCGGCTTAGGTTTGTTGGTTTTGAAATTGATTCGCCTCGTGCCATCTCCGATCACCTCAAAGCCAGCCCAATAGTACGGCTGCGCTTTGTCCCCAAACTCCTTCATGAAATCGAGCTGCGCCTGGCGAAGGGCCTCGCGGACCTCCAAACCGGCAGCCAGGTGCTCGTAGAAAAAACTCATTAGCGTGGCGGTGGAGCGATCATCCACCTGCCACAAGCTCGCCACGACGCTTTTGGCGCCCGCGATCAGGAACGCCCGTGCCAGGTTCATGATGCCTTCCTGACCCTCAAGGCGGCCGGTACCGGTGTCGCAAGCGGACAACACGACAAGATCGGCGTTGAGCCTGGTCTGGCGGATCTCGCGCGACTGCCACAGCCCGTCTTCAGAATCATTGCCAGGAGCCAAGAGGAGCGCTGCCCGATCCGGCTCGGCTTCATTCGCGATACCATGCGCGGCGATGTGGATGATTTTGAAATCACGCAGCGCCAGAGCTTTGAGAGCGGCTTCTGAAGCAGCGGCGCCATCCAGCTCCACGCTATCTTTCCCCAGCGCTTTCGCCGCCTCCGCGATCTCTTCGCGCGCGAATGGCAGCGGCTTCAACTCCGATTTTCGCAAGTCAAAAATACCCCGCGTGTTGGAAGCAAGCTGTACAGCGGCGGATTGCTCAGGACTATAGGCGACTCCCAGGAATGGCCTTGTGGGGGTTGTTTGCGTTGGGGCAGTCTTCAGAGTCAAATAAATCGTGGCCGATGGAACCGACGCGATGGTCACCCGCTTATTTATGGTTGCGCCGTTCTCATCCAGGAGCGCCTCGAACGGGACCAGGTTAAGGGACCCGTCAGGAACGATGACAATCGCCGTCGTGCGCTTCGCGATGGCCGGGGACAGTACGCGGCTGTAAAGCGCTTTCGCCAGATCGACCGATTCCTGTTTGTTCCTGATGCCAGAAAGAAAATGACTGACCAGCCCGTCGATTTGCGGGCGTCCCGGAAGCTCGTGGACTTCCAAGCCAGCCTGAGAAATCTCCAGCGCATACGACTTCTTCGTATCGAGTACGAATTCGATCAGGCTTTCGTTAGCGGCCAACTGGCGGCGAATTGCGGACAACGACACGGGCGGGCGCCGGAGGAGTTCCATTTCCTTCCGGCTTTGGGCAAATTCGGTGGGACCCATCCAGAAATACGCATGATCGAGTTGGTCTAACAACTTGTGCCGCTGAGCAGCGGAGAGGTCTTCGTGCACAAGTACTCCCTGCAGCCGGGCGATCTCCTGTGCACCTGGCGTCTCCGGCGACAGCGGACCGGACTGCCGAGCGTAACGGATCGAATCCAAGAGTGCGCGCCCACGGGCGCTTTCGACAATGCGGAAGGCCTTATCGGGATCGTGAAGGCGATCCCACGCGAGGTGGAAGTGTGCAACGTAGATATCACCCACAGCGGCGATCATCTCGGTCTTCATGCGCGAAGTCTGCGCATTTACGAGCAGGCCGTCAATCAGATCGGTTGCTCGGTCATAGAGTGCGTCGGCGGCGGCCAGCGCTCCCAAAGCAGCCTCCACCTCGGCCTTCTCCGCTACGTACATAGGAAAATCGTAAGCCTCTTCAACCCGCCGGAGAACTTCTATGCCTCGATTGATGGCCGGCACCGCCTTTGTTGGCGCGTCCTCGGTTCGGTATAGCTGCGATAGGTGCAAGAGACCGTCGGCTTCCTCTCTCGGCAGATCCGCTGCTTTCGAAATCTCCACGACTTCTTTGAACGACTGCTCAGCGCCGGCGAAATCGCGCTCTTCAATCGCCAATTGGCCAGCTTGGCTTAGAAGCTCTGTTTCGGCTCCGCTCACGCCGTTCTTTCGCGCCACGTCCAAGGTGGCGGCGAGCAGCTTTTTCCCTTCCTCCCGACCGTGCGCCTTCTGGCGTTCAGGGAGTTGCAAGAGCGCACGGACTTTGGCAATCGAGAATTGCAGCGGCATCTCGGTGAAGCCGCTCTTTCGTGCCAACTCCTCGGCGCGGTCCAAAAGCTGAACGGCCCTGTCCGCCATATTGTTTACGGCCATCCCATTTGCGATCCACGTCGCAAAGTAAACCTCACCCGACGCGTCGCCCAACTGTTCTGCTTTCATTACGGCCTGATAGAGGGCGCCACCCGCGGCGCCAATGTTGCCGTTCAATCCTGCGACCAATCCCAGGTAGCCGCTGGCGCGATTCTGCCATTTGCGGTCACCGGTGGCGGTTGCGACCGCAAGCAATTGCCGCCAGTCGTCCCCTGCGGCGGCCGTGTCCAGATTCAGGTCGATGGTGCCCAGCAGCGCCAAGGCCCGGATTTTCAACTGGGGGTCACCTTCCACCAATGGATAGGTCAAGTCAAGCACCACTTGCGCGCGGGTGGCCCGGTATAAACCTGCTTCTGTGTCCCCGTGGAGCCGGCCAAACTTGGCGTACAATTCGTTTCGCCGGTCCCCCGCTCGCTGAAATCCTTTCTCCGCCTTGGCATAGAGCGGTGCGGCTCTAAACCAGTTTCCTTGGTCGGCAAGGCGATCCGCCTCAGACAGCAGTTCGCTCGGGGTTTGCGCGTGCCCGCAAGTGGAGGCCATCATCCCGGCTGCGATTATCTTGGCAGCGACACCGAGCCAGCGCCAGTCGCATTTGCGCACTCCGTTCAAGACATACCTCGCCCACGCGCGGAACTGAAACCGCCATCTAAACTGTATGTTCTTCAAACCCGGCAGCGTGACAGAAGGTTTCACAGAATGCTGCGAAAGTTCACAAAACAGTTAAGCGATGAGTACTGTCGAAAAATTACACACCCCCGAGTTTCAGATTGTTTCCGAGTTCTTTCGCGCGGCGAACCCGCGCCGCGTCGGCGTCACCGGCACCGGGACCCGCGGCCTACCGAGTAGAGCGTTTGTTTTTACTAGTGAAACGCCGGAGCCGAGACGTGGACAGAACCAACGAAGCGGTCACGCGACAGATTGTCGCGATGGGCGGCGACGTATTCGAGATCGGGCTGTACAAGCCCGAGGGCGCTGGCAACAGTGAACCTCCGATGATTCCGCGAACCTGGGATATGCAAGCTGTCTTGAAGTCGATCCCATGGTTGCGGCTCCAAAATCGCAACGGGCGAAACATTTATATCCGGCCAAGAGGCGAACACAATTTGAGCCTGATTGACGACCTCACGGCCGCATCGATTGAGCGTATGAAAGCAGAGGGTTTTCATCCGGCGTTGGTGGTCGAGACCTCGCCGGGGAATTTCCAGGCGTGGCTCAAGCACTCGCGGATTCTTTCGCGGGAACTGAGCACGGCGGCGGCCCGAGCGCTCGCGAAGGATTTCCGTGGCGATCTGGGCGCTGCCGACTGGCGGCATTTCGGCCGCCTAGCCGGGTTCACCAACCGGAAGGAAAAATATAAGGCTGCCGGCCTCTTTCCTTTCGTCATGTTGCGCCAGGCGAACGGGTTACCCTATCCGGAAGCAGACCGATTCATTGCCCAGATTGAGCAGCAAGTCGACCACGATCGCCGAGAGCGCGAACGGCGCCGGACGGCAGTGGCGCGCGAGGCAGCTTCGGGCGCACTGCGAGGCATTGACAGCTTTCGCGCGAATCCAACGTACGCCGGCGACGGCACCCGCATTGACCTCGCATACGCGATTTACGCTCTCGCGCACGGGGTACCGGATGTTCAGATTGACGCGGCCATTCGCAGCCGCGACTTGACCCACAAGGGCAACGAGAAGCGGCAAGCCGAATACGTCGAGCGCACGCTAAGAAAGGCAGCGACCATCGTTGACCGAGGTTCACGCGCACTTGCCCGGTGAGTCTGCCGTGCGGGCGGGAGCAGAGGGAAGCGTAGCCGACCACACGTTCATGTCGGAGGCGGATGCCCAGACGTAGGCGCGTTTCCCGTTCCCGATCCGAGTTGTCGGGTCGGAAACCTTGGCTTTCTCCGAGTAGCGCGAAACTCAGGACTAATCGCAACCGGTGTACGATTGGGACTTGTCGCCGCGAGCGCCAGCCCATGAGTTGTTTTACACTTTACAGCAGGATGGAAGCTGCGTGAATTGAGGCGACATGTCTGCTGAAGAACCTCTGAACACTACGAACGCGCCCGGCTCGAACCAAGGCACGGAACTCACGCAGGCCATGTCGCCGGGAGAAACCGCCGGGACCGTGATCGGCCGCTATCACCTGCTGCAGAAGATCGGCGAAGGCGGCATGGGCGAGGTGTGGCTCGCGGCGGCAATTTCAAGGTGAAGTAACCAATATCCCCGGACAGAAGAGTCCGGCCCGACGCGCAGCCTCGCGCACGCCGTCCGTGCTCGCCGGGCGACGCGATTGAATTGATCACCCACATTGCCCCACTCCCTAGGCGCGCGCGAGACGATGCGCCCTAAAAGCCGCCGCCGCTGGCGCAGTGACGTCCGGCGCCGGAGGCGGCAGCGGCAAAAGCAGCTGTAGCGGGGCCGACGGGAGAACAGACGTCTCGATGATCTGGCCGCTCGTGGTCCTTGCGAGACCGCCGGCGTGCGGATGGGCGGCGCGGGCGGCGACGCCACGCTTATCCGTGCCATGGCCTTCACGCAGCCGCCAGGGCGCTCGCCGGGCGACGCGATGACCACGCCCGAGGGACGGGGCTAGCGCGCACCCACTGTATCGAGCTCACGTCACCGAACAACGCCGCTTCCCGAATCCCGGTTTTTCGGGTGGAGCATAATTGGCGCGTGGCCGAGCCGAAAGAGCCGGCCCGGAGTGGAGTAAGAGTTACCAGAAATTGCGATTTGGAGAATCAGAGGTCTGCGGTTCTGTGATAAGCTTTACCAAATCCAGGAGCCAAAACGGTAATCCTCAAAGGAGCGAATTTACGAGAACCAACAGAATCCTGGCGACAATTCCGCTCAATGAGGACCGGCGGCAAGACTGCCGGTGTCAGGCTGGTGCCATGAGAAAGGGCTTCCCGCTCGTCCTGCTCGCCTTTGCGGCGGGCGCACTGCTGGCACAGACGCCGGCAACACAAACCGCGCCCGACCCCGCCGGGAAGCCCGCAGAATCTCCGGCGATGACATCGCCGGAGATGAAGGCTTTCGACGCAGCCAACGGCATCAAGGACCCCGCCGCGAAAGTGGAGGCGCTGGCCAAGTTTCTGAAGGAGAATCCCTCCGGCCTCATGGCTGAGGATGCCGTCAGCGCGATGGGGATTGCGGCGTCGAGCGCGTGGCCGGACGATCCGGGGAAGTTCGTCAAGCTGGGGGACCAACTTCTCGGTTCCATGGCGGGCACGGCCCGGGCGCAGGCGGCGCGACAGTTCGCCGCGTCCCTGCTGCAACTCGAAAAAGCCCAATCGGATGCGGAAAGGTTCGCACGAATCGGCGTGGATGGCTTCACCTATGACGACTTCAAGGCGAGCCGGCCGGAGTACTACGAGGCGCTGACGCGCCTGGGCGTGTTCGTCACCGAAGCCGACCGCGTGTGGCTCAACCAGCAACTGACGGAAGAGTCCATTCGCAGGCAGTTCGCAGCCGCCCGGATACGCCAGGTGGAAACCCTGGGGCTGGTTTACGTGAAGTTGGGCAAGGCCGTCGAGGCTCGCCTCGCCCTGGACGAGGTGACGAAGTCCGACCCGTACTCACCGGAGTCGGCGCGCGGGCTGGCCGCCCTTGCGGCCAAGGCCGGCAATGGAGCAGACCAACTCCGCTGGATGGCGGCGGCGTTTCTGGCCGACCCCACTAAGGTCGCACACGAAAAGGTTGAGGCGCTCTATAAGCCGTTGCACAACAACTCCCCGGACGGGTTGGAGCCTTACCTGGACGCAGAATATGAGAGGCAGTTTCCCAAGCCGGCGCACATGGAACGGTATCATGGTCCGACGAAGCGCACGGTGCTGGCCGAACTGCTCACCGGATCGGATTGCAGCCCGTGCCTGGGTATGGATCTGGCATTCGACGCACTGATGGAGCGCTACCCGAAAGCCGACGTGGCCTTCCTGCTGTATCACCAGAACCGGCCGGCGCCCGACCCGATGACCAATCCCAGCAGCATGGCGCGCTTCGCCTACTTTGCACCGGAAGGCGTGCCCACCGTGGCTATCGACGGAAAGCCGGAGACCGGCGGCGGCGGCTACGGCGACGCCGCGGCGTTCGCCGCGCGGTACGGCGACCTGATTGACAAGGCACTGGGGACGGAAGCGCGCGCCACCATCGAACTGAAGGCCTCGCGCGACGGGCGTAGCATCCCGGTGAGCGTGAAGATCGGGGGGATCGACCCTGGGGCCACCCACTTGAAACTGCACATCGTGATCGCTGAAAAGACGATCCGCTATTCGGGGGGGAGCGGGATTCGTTTCCATCCGATGGTGGTGCGAAGCGTCATCCGGCTTGCTGTGGACGATCGGGCGGCGAGCATCGCCCAGAGCTTCAACCTGGACAAGATCGCGACCGAGTTGAAGGAGTATCACGACGCGTTCGAGAAGCATGACGACAAGCACAACCCGGACGGCACATTCCGTTGGCCCGACCGGCTGGAACATGTGGATGCCGACCGCCTGGTGGTGGTGGCCTTCCTCGAGGACGATACCACTAAGGCCGTCCTGCAAGCGGCGTCGGTAGACCTGTCACCGGGTGCGGGAGGTCACGCGGAGTGAGCCGGGCGGGTATTGCCCTTCTAGTTTTCTTGTGCGTGGCGGCGCGGGCCGAGGAAGCCAACCCGATCCACTGGAGAACGGCCGGTGCGCAGATCCAGGCGAAAGCGGAGTCTCTGATCCGGGTCCCGGTGGTAGCCACCATCGATGCGGGATGGCATCTCTATTCGCTGAAGAAACTGGAGGGGGGACCCATTCCCACCACGCTTGCCATAGGCCCAGGGCAGCCGTTCACTCTGGATGGCAAGATCGACTCGCCCGAACCGATTCCCATGGACGATCCGCATTTCGGCATGACCGTGGAGTTCTATCTGGGTAGCGCGCAGTTCGACCTGCCGGTGCGCGTCGCCGCGGACGTGACGCCGGGAGAGCACGTTCTGAAAGTCTCGGCGCGTTACCAGACGTGCAGTGCAAAGCTGTGCCTGCCACCGAAGAATGTCACGGTGGAGGTTCAGGTAGCCGTTAGCAAGTAACCTTCAGCCATCAGTCTTCAGCTTCCCGGACATATTCCTCGCTGCGAAGGAAGCAGTCCGGTGCTAATGGCTGAAGGCTAATGGCTGTCAAAGGAGTTCCCGGCCGCCGGCCTCACGCCGCGCGAAGCGGCCGCCGGCCAAGCCTACTCGGGCCCGAATGCTCCGCTGCACGCGATCGCCTATGGCGACAACTGGTTTTACAAGGGCAGCAACGGCTACAATCCCGGAGTCGGATTGGGGACGCTGGACGTCGCGAATTACGCCGAAATCCTGCGTGGCCAGTTCTAACGTGCCGGCTTGGTATAGGCGGCTTCGCACGCGGCAATTCCCAGCGCCATCCGCCCGTCGTCCGTCGCCGCGACCGCCAGCGGGCGGATGGGCGACGCGAGGGGCGACGAGACGTTGTAGCTGGTCCGGAGCGGCGGTATCTCTTGCCCGGCTCAACGCGGCAACTTCATCAGCCACACAGAGGAATTACCGGTCTCCTGCCGCGAAAAAACCAGGCCCGGACCGCGAACCGCAAAGGGGTCGTCGGGCTTGGGCGTCATCGCGGAGCCCGGCACGAACTTGACTTCTTGAGGGTCGCTGAAGAAAGCTTTCTGAGGATCGAAGCGTACCGCCATGAGTTTTGATCCCTCGAAGAAGTAGACGAAGTTTCTCGTGGGGGAAGCGCTCCGTGGGACGATGAGGCCGGACCATGGGGTCCTTATCCAGTCCGGCTGCGCCACCGGCTCTTCCCGCCAGGGGACCATGTACTCCCGCCACGAGGACTGCCAAGATCCCGGCGGCCCCAGCCAGACCCACAGCCATCGGGAACCGTTGTCAAAGGTACCAGCGACGACAACAGAATCGGTCGGGTGTTCCAGCCAGGGCCTGTCTCTGCCGGAGGCCACATCCAGAAGCCGAACAGTTCGCTTTCTCTTGGGGTCGTTCTTGGCCTTGCACTCGGGGCAGTAGAACAGGAATCGCCCGTCGGGAGAAAAGCCTTCAACCGCCCCACACTCCCTGCAGAGGGCACGCGTCTCTGAAGGACCAGCGCCAGCCTCGCCCAGGCGGATCGAGTACGAATCACCCTCCGCGACGGAATACGCGACCCGGCGGCCGTCGCCCGAGATCACTGACCCGCTCGACTCAGGAAGCCCTGCGATCATGGGTGTCTGCCTGCTGCTAACCAGGTCCACGCCGTAGACACTTTCAGTCGTACCTGCAAACACGTCAAAGTAAGCACTGCCAGGATCACCCCCTTGAAGCCACCCAACCTCTTGGATCTGCTTATAGCGTTCGTCTTGGGTGAGCCGCCGGGCGACACCAGTGGGTTGACCGGAGGCAGCAGCGAGAGGAATCAGATAGAGGTCGTTGCGAATGCTTCCGACATCGAGCGCCACAGTGCCTGTGGCACTGATGCTGTAGGGCATTTCGTTCAGCGTTCCAAACGTCAGTTGGGCCGGAACGCCCTGCACCCCCCAAGACCGTGGTGAGAGGCGGATCTCCCACAGGTTATACCGCCCGGCCATTTCAGCAACAAATAGAACACGATCGCCCGTCATCAGCATCGGAGTGCCCCTAGCCACTCCCGCCGCGCGCAGCGCTGCGCCTGCTCCCGTGGCCACCGGGTTGCCGCCGTCCACCGGAAACGCAAACCACTCTGATTCCTTGGCCTTTGCGGCTTCGGACGGTTTCACGATCAGGCAGAGAAGGTAGCGACTGTCGGGTGTCCATACGGGACTGTCGACAGCCGAGCTTGACACGCGTGCCCAGGCCGGCAATTCTCGCGGCTGGCCGCCGCTGGAGGAGATCGTCATTAGGTGAAGGGCGCCTTGCTTGAAATCGACGTAAGCGATCTGGCGCCCGTCTGGGGAAAGCGTCGATTGCCAGCCTTCGGTCAGCAGGGTTGGCTCCCCACCCAGCGTGGAAATCACCGCAATGATGCTTTTCCGGTCCGCGGAGGTTTTCTGGTAAAGGATTCGCTTGCCGTCAGGGAAGAACGCCGGAGCTTCTACCGTTTCGTTTTCGTTGTCATGGGTTAACTGGATCGGGCCCCCGCCGCCCACCTGTTGCAGCCACAACTCGTTCTTGCCGGAGCGGTCCGAAACGTATGCCACGAATCCGCCATCGGGCGAGATGGCCGGGTGGCCATAGGAATGTCCGTCATCGGGCGACACTCGTACCAGTTCCGGGCTTTTCGACTGAGTCCCGCGAATGTTGAAATAAACCCAGATGAAAGCGGCCGCGGCGATCAGCACGCATGCGACCGCCACCGTGGGCCATACCCAGCGGCGCGATCCCGCGTCGCCCACCGCGGCGGTACGGGCCAGCTTCCCCGATGCCGATTCGTCCCGCAATTCCTCCAGCGCCAGCTTCACATCCGCCATGTTCTGGCTGCGCCGGTTGACGTCCTTGCGCAGGCACCGCGCGATCAGCCTCTCCACTTCCGGCGGCGTGCTGGAAGAGATTTCGCTGGCCGACGGTGGGTCCTTCTCCACGATGGCGGCCAAAGTGGATATTTTCGACTCGCCGCGAAATGCGCGCTGCCCGGTGATCATCTCGTAGAGCACCGCGCCGAAAGAGAAGATGTCGCTGCGCGCGTCCACCGGCTTGCCCTCGACCTGTTCCGGAGACATGTAGGGGACGGTGCCGAGGATCACCCCTTCTTCGCTGACCGGCTGGTCCGCAGTGAGGGTGCGGGTCGCTTCGTCCGCGCCGACGGCGGCGGGCGCTGACAGCTTCGCCAGCCCAAAGTCCAACACCTTCGCGCGGCCATGCGCGTCCACCATGATGTTGGCGGGCTTCAGGTCCCGGTGTACGATGCCGGCAGCGTGCGCGGCGGTCAGGGCGTCGGCCACCTGCGCGGCGATGCGCAGCGCTTCGGTGAGCCGCATGCCTTTGCGCGGGATCAGTTCGTTGAGGGGCTTGCCATCCACCAACTCCATGACGATGAAGGTCTGCCCGTCCTGCTCGCCGATTTCGTGGATGGTGATGATGTTGGGATGGTTCAGCGCGGAAGCCGCTTTAGCTTCCTGGACGAAGCGGGCGCGGCGGTCGGCATCGCTGCTGCGCGCTTCGGCCAGCAGCTTGATGGCGACGAAACGATCCAGGCGCTTGTCGCGGGCCTTGTAGACCTGTCCCATGCCGCCCTCGCCGATCTTTTCCAGCAGGGAGAAATGCCCCAGCTCGCCGCCGTCCATATTCGCTCCATTGTAGTCTGTCAGCAAGTCGCCGGGCACTTGAGTCTTGTCTCATGCAAGATGAGCCTGGTGGGAGGGGCTGTTTCGCATGCAAGATGAGCCTGGAGGGGGGATCGGCCATGCTGGGTATTGACGATCAAGGTGAGCAACAAACCGGGAATGAGCCTGGACGAGATCCGGGCTTTTTTGAAAGCCAGCGAAGGCGTGCATTTTGCGGGCGAGAAAAAGGAGGAGATTTACGCGTGGGTGAGCAGGTGCCTGAGGGCGCAGAATTGGGACCAGTTGGGGCGTACGGCGCGCAGTTTGGTGCGGCGGTATATGGAGAAGATGACCGGGCTGAGCCGCGCACAGATCACGCGTCTGATCACCCGATACGGGGAGGATGGAGACGTGCGGGTTAAGCGCAGCCGGCGCCACCGCTTCGCGCCGCTGTACAACCCCGCGGACGTGGCGTTGCTGGTCAGCGTGGATGAAGCGCACGAGACGCTCAGCGGGCCGGCCACGCAGAAGATCCTGCAGCGCCAGTGCTTACGACTTCGGCGACCAGCGCTATGATCGGCTGGCGCGCATCTCGGTGGCCCAAATCTATCGCTTGCGCAAGAGTGCGGGGTATCGGAAGCAGCGCGTGGTCTACCACTGTACGCGCGCCGTGCAGGTAGCCATTGGGCAGAGGCGCGCGCCGCAACCCGAGGGGCGGCCGGGGTACCTTCGGGTGGACACCGTGCATCAGGGGGATCGGGACGGGGTGAAGGGGGTCTATCACATCAATGCGGTGGACGAAGTGACGCAATGGGAGGTGGTAAGCGCCACCGCGCAGATCAGCGAAGCGGCTCTGAAACCAGTGCTGGAGGCCATGCTGCGTCAGTTTCCCTTCCGCATTCTCGGGTTTCATTCCGACAACGGCAGTGAGTTCATCAACCACATCGTGGCCGGGTTGCTCAACAAACTGTTGATCGAGCAGACCAAGAGCCGGCCGCGGCACTGCAATGACAACGCGTTGGCGGAGTGCAAGAATGGAGCGGTCATCCGCAAGCACATCGGATACGGATACATCGCTGCCGAACACGCCGCCGCCCTGCAGTCCTTCTACTTGCAATACTTCAACCCCTACTTGAATTTTCACCGGCCGTGCGGCGTGCCGGAGGGGGTGATTAACGCCAAGGGAAAGGAACGGAAACGGTACCGCTGGTATGCCACACCCTGGGAAATCCTGCGCCAGTTGCCGGGCGTGGCGGGGTCGCGCCGCTGGGTATGGCCCACGGTGGCGGACCTGAAGGGCGATTTGACGATCCAGGAGTTGGAGGGTTGGGCGCGGCGGCAAACGGACATGCAGGCGGCCACCGCCATGCAAGCGGCCAAACGGAAGTTGTTTGCGAGCTTCCCAGAACGGCGGACCGCATGAGGCGAATCACCCGGGCAGCGTCCGCATGTGACAGAGGCCAGCCTCCCGTTGGTCGGCCCTGCGGCGCTGCAGAGAGCTCCGGCCTCAAAACACAAAAACCTTCCAATGAAAAGGAAAAACCAAACCATCCCAGCCCGAGGCACTGTCCAGCCTCCCGTTGGTCGGCCCTGAGACAGTGGCACACGAATCAACATTCAAAGAAAGGAGACCCGTATATCCGATACCGATTCCCTAGGCTCATTCTTGGATGAGAAAATGCTCTTGCGAGGCGATTAGTCCTGGATCACGGCGCATCCGGAAGTTGGCCACAGAGCGGTCAAGTTGCCGCATAGCGCGCAAACCGCGTGCTTGGCTGGCGGCAGCCACACGGGTTGCTCGATGCGCTGCAATTGTCCTCACCCAGAGGACGCCCAGGATAGGTGGTCAATGGCCGGGCCAGTTCATCGCAACATTGTTCCCATCAAGACGCCGCAACCAAACAACACCGCTCCCGAAAGCAGTCCTATTGCAACCCATCGTTGAACAGAGTGGCTTTCATCGGCTCGGCCTGCATCCCCGGTGCTCTTTCGGGCGCGGGTGGAAGCGTTACCGATGTCCGTTACTATTTCCTGCCGCAGAACCGCAACGCAGTCGCGCACCTTCTGTGCTACGAGGGCCCCAGCCCGAAGCTGGACACGCTCAGCGGCGTGCTCAAATTCGCGTGTGGCGGATCGGACCTCTTCGACGATTTCGTTAGCCGCCTGCTCCAATACGAGGCGGTTCAACGTGACCACAGCCATAATCGGGTCATCCGGGTCGACCCTGATTCCATGTTCGACCGAGATCTTCGCGGCGAGCTGCTTTAGGTCCAGTTGGCGCATAGAGGACACCAATCAAATCGCCAACCGGTCTAGCTGCTCGAAGAGGTCGCGCTGAACGACCTTCAGTCTTTGCTTGGCCATGATCGGCATTCTGGCTGTGGTGATGGCTTCCTGGAAAGTGAGCTTGGCCGAAATCATGTCCTCGACATCGCGTCCGAACGTATCCTGATTCCGTTTTGTGAAGATCACAGCGCCGCAGACCTTGTCCGCATTCTCGCGATACGCGGCCATCTCCGAGAACTTCTTCCCGTCCGCTTCCACGCGCCCGAAATATTCGTTGACCCACACGACGATATTGCGTTCCTGGGTCGTTTGCGCCAGTTCGTTAAAGCCGTTCAGGGTATCGATGAGCGCCTGGCCACCTGTAATTACCGTATGAACGAAAACTCGCCGCTCCTGTTGGCGAAGGTATTCCAGCGCGTTGTTTTCCAACAGGTAATGCCAAAGGGGCAGGAACGTCGAGGCGCCGTTGTCCACTACAAACGTGGCGCCGTCCTCGGTCAAGAACCGCTCCATAAGAGTGTCGAACGAGCGCTGGTCGATCCGATTGTGTTCGTCCCGGAGGTTTAGCCGATCAACGCCCAACGCGCTGTACTGGGCCAGTGTCCGGTTTACGGGATCAGTATCAATGCACCGAACATCGCGACCGTCCTTCAGGAAATATTGAGCCAGCACTGAGGCGATCAGGCTTTTTCCTACACCTCCCTTGCCTTGCAGGGTGAGGTGTATGCCGCCGCGGTTATCGCTACCGTTGGCCCCGGTCGGTCCTGACGTTTTTGGCATTGGGATTTCTTTCCTCCGTCAAATCAACTTCTTGGGATCGGGTTCGGCGTTGTAGTTGAAGCCAGGGCGCTTGCTCTGGCGCTCTAAAACATTTGCAAGCGGATCTCGACGCCGGCCGTCATCACCTATCGGCTGCGGTACCTGCGCCATACGGTTCTGTCTCTCAGGATTGGTTTCGGTGACGAGCGCCGCGCCGGTTTCGTGCAATCCCGGTTTTAAAGCTCGAATCTCCGACTGCGCTGCTCCATCCTGGCGCCGCAGTCGGCCGATATAGTCGGAGAGCCGGGCATATCCGATTTCCAGTCCAATTTCGTTCAGCCATACCCGGATGTCCTTCAGGCTGTGGCCGGCGGCCAGCAGATCCCTGATATCCGGCCATGCCTGGCGGACCTGACCCACCTTTGTGCGCGGCTTTTCCCTCAGACGCGTGCGGAGGCGGTTTAGGTCGAGTTGCTCACTCAAGTTGCAGTTCACCGGTTCTGAGCAGTACGCCGCGAGCGGCACGCTGCGTGACGTCTTTCTTCAGAAATTCAGCAGGATGTATCGCCCAAGTTTCAGAGCCCGGTATTTCCAGCCAGCGGTTTCAGATAGTTTCAAAGATTTGCCAGTTTGTTCGCTCTTGCGCAGCCAACCCACATCATCAGGCGCCGAAAACACCGGTAGTGGAACATAAAGGAAATGCGACACATTTGACTGCGGATTGAGCCCTAATAGCCGCATCGTGAACAACTTTCAGCGTGCAACGGTTCAATCGATTTTGTTACACGTTGTGCAACGGCGATCCTGGTGTCACATACCAGCCATCCCCGCACCTACAGAGTAGGCATCCATGGCTATGGTACGGAAACAGAAGGCTGTCACCCACGGTCTGCGATATAACGCAGAGCTTAACAATCGGACCGAGGCGGCGACGAAGAAAGGCGGGTTCTCAAGCCACAGCGCGTTCATACGCGCAGCGATCGAACGGGAACTGGCCGGCCGGGAAAGCGGCGTCGATGCGGCGGAACAGCGGATCGCCGCGAGTCTGGATCGCATGGCCCGAGAAATTCGCAATCTGCGGATAGGCCAGCAGGCGTTGTTCGCGTTCGTAGACGTACTGGCGAAGACGTTCCTGACCTGTGTTCCGGAACCGCCGAGGGATGTACACGACCAAGCCGTCGCCCGCGGCAAGGCTCGCTACGACCGATTTCTCAAGAGCGTGGGCATGGCAATGGTGGGTGATTCCCAAGCCGCCATGGCAGAGTTGTTAGGCCGTGGCCACGAAAACTGAACGCGAGCGCGAGTTCCGGATTCGGCCGCGGCGTCCCCGAACGCCACGCGAAAACGAAGCGTTTCCCTGGTCTCCCGGTATGCGGACGGTTGTTCGCTACGCCAGAAGCTCCCGACGCCGGCAAAAACGCCGTTCCCACAGCGCCTCTGGAGGAGGGCGGCGGCAGTTCAACCAACGATGCGCGGTTCGCATGATGTACTCGCCAAATAGGACCACCGGGCAGTGGCGGGCGCACGGTCGCTACATCGCCCGCGACACTGCAACGCAAGGCCACGAAGCCCGTGCTCTTGGCGACCAGGGCGAAGGTGTCGCGCCGCCGGCGGTCCTCGATCACTGGCAGAAGGCAGGCGACCCGCGGCTCTGGAAAATGATCATCTCGCCGGAATTCGGCGAACGGATCGACCTGAACCGACTGACCCGCGATCTCATGAGCAAAATGGAGAAAGACCTGGACACGCGATTGGAGTGGGTTGCTGTACAGCATTTCAATACCGAACACCCGCACGTCCATGTCGCCATGCGCGGGATCAAAGCTGACGGTTCTCCGCTTGATCTGAAGCGTGAGTATATTCGCAACGGGATACGGTCCATTGCCGAAGATCTCTGCACGGGCCAAATTGGGCACCGGAACCAGGTGGACGCGATGACGGCCGAACGGCGCGAGGTTCAGGAGTGCCGGTTTACGTCCTTGGACCGTATGATTAACCGGGCGAACGGGTCCGGGCAGGTCAACGGGTCCGATGACGCCGGCCACTTCATTGTTCGCCGGAACGTGAACGGCGCTGCCCGCGGCGAATTCGCGAAGATTCGGGAGCAACACATCGCCGCCAGGTTGATTGCGCTACAGAAAATGGGCCTCGCCGAGCAGGCCGCGTCCGGTGAATGGCGGGTCCGGCGCGATTTTGAGGGCGTTCTGCGGGCTATGCAGCGTGCCGGGGATCGCCAGAAGATGCTCGCCGCGCATGGCGCACTCCTCTCCGACGAGCGTCTGCAACTTGTCGTCTTGGACCAGCGGACGCTGACATCCCTGGAAGGCCGTGTGTTGGTACATGGTGAAGGCGAGCTGGGCAGCAGCGCTGGCCGCCACTACATCCTCATCGAAGGCACCGACGCCAGTGTGCACCTGGTGTATTACTCGCCTGCGTTGGAGGAAGCGCGTAGCCGAGGACAACTCCGCCCAAATTCGTTCGTCCGGCTCCGCAAGCAGTTTGAGAACGGCCGTGGGATTCTTGCAGTTGATGACCTCGGCGATGCAGAGAAGATATTACGGAACCGGCGCTATCTCGACGCAACCGTTCGACCGCTGGTCAAACAAGGCATCCTACCCGCCGAAGCTGGCTGGAGCGGCTGGTTAGGCCGTTATCAAGCCGCGCTCGCCAGTGCTGCCGCTTCAATTCCAAGGGACGCCTTGAAGCAGCGCCACCGAGAACCCCAAGCGCGCTAGCGGCCTTGCAGCTTTCGATGTCACGACGATGCCCCGCGAGGGCCTACCGGGTAGGGCACTGACTCATCTTTTGACGCGTAAGGAGGCACATGAACAACCTCGACGAGACTCTAATACCGGCGCTCACCGAGCTTGGAGGCGAGCCGCTGCTGGGATCTGGCTTTGAAGCCGAGCTGCCTGATTCCGACTACAGCGTGGACCGGACGCAGCCTGTGGGGGAAACCATCCGATGACTCCCGCCAAATCCGAAAACGCAAACAGGGCCGAGAAGCGCGATCACCGCCGCGAAGTAACCGATTCGATCATCAAGATGCTGGAGGACGGCGTTGCTCCGTGGCAAAAACCATGGGAAGGCTCAGCAATGCCATTCAATCCAACGACCGAGAGGCCGTATCGTGGCGGCAACGCCCTGCACCTCTTGGCCACCGGAATTGGGCGCGAATACGCAGATCCGCGATGGATGACCTACAAGCAGGCCGCGGAACAGGGCTGGCAGGTACGCGGAGGCGAAAAAGGGACTCATATCGAGTTCTGGGAGGTGAAGGAGCGTTCAGACGAGAAAGATGCTGGACCTGATCAGAATGGCGGCGAATCTCCAGCCAAGGAAAACGGCCAGCGGCTGATACACCGCGTGTACACCGTCTTCAACGCCAACCAAATTGACGGAATTCCGGAATACCAGCCGAAGCAACGGACCCCATTTGAGGCAGTACAAGCTGGCGAGCGAATTCTAGCCAATTCCGGTGCTCGAATAGAACACGATCAGCGCGACGACGCCTTTTATAACCGACGCACCGACAGCATCCATCTTCCCCCAAAGGACACTTTCAAAGACGCGCCGGGATATTATGGAACGGCTCTTCACGAGCTCGCGCATTGGACCGGCCATCCCTCACGTCTGAATCGGCCCACCCTGTCGGAATCGTACCGTTTTGGCGACCTCAACTATGCTAAGGAGGAACTCCGGGCCGAACTAGCCAGTGTCTTCATGGCAGCGGAATTGGGAGTGCCGCACGATCCAGCAAACCACGCGGCGTACGTGGGTTCCTGGATCAAAGCTTTGCGCGAAGACAAGAATGAGATCTTCAGGGCGGCGCACGAGGCGTCAGCGGCCACCGATTTTGTTCTATCACTGGACCTGGAGGCTTCCCGAGCGGAAACGTTGGAACTGGCGGGTTCGGGTGCCGCCGGCTCGTTGCAGTCTCCTGAGAGGTCACGCGGACAAAAGGATACTCGCGACGAAGTCGAAACCTTTCAGCCCGACCGAGAGCTAGTGGCCGACGCCGCCAACCGGCGGGCATTCGATGAGAATGGTGTAGGGCAGAAAGCCCGTCAAACCGACGATAATTCAAATCGGAGCGCGGCGAACACTGGCAACTTGGCGGCGTCATTCGCTGCTGCCAAACAAGTAACTGCGGATGCCCTTGGCGAGTCCGCACGGACATTCGGGGCCCAGACCGATAGCGGTAGGTACAACGGGCGAATCATTGGAGAGACGGCGCATCATGTTGTTCAGCGCCTGTCTCCCCAAACTGCTGTGGCTCACATGAAACATCTGCTCGAACACCTTCCGCACGCCGGCGACAACGTCGCAATTGCCTATTCGAACGATCACGCCCAGGTGCGGGATATCCGTGAGCGCGTCAACACTCAGGAGCGTGGCCGCTAGCGCGGTGACGCCCGCCGAGTTTGGACAGAGCTCGAGATTCGGGCGGCTTCGCGTTCGGCTGCAACTGGAGAGCGACCCTGGTGAGTCTTGCACTCCTTATTATCTTCGAAATCGCTGGATTCTCAACACATCGATACGCGGTCTCAATACCAGCCTGCAGTTGGAGGTCCCTCCTTCGGGATCTGACCGGTGAGTAGGGATGGTTGAACGGCCCTACGCAGTGAGGTTGATAATTGCGGTGGACGCATCCGAGTACTAACCCGCCTGCATTTCGCCACATTTCAGGAGCGCGTCGATCAGGCGGACGAATCGCAGCAGGAAGGTGGCCGCCGCGGATCAGCACACCCAACTCCATGTTCCGCTCCAGGGCTGCTTCGGTGAGATTTGCGCTGGTAAGGAATGCGACGCGAGAGTCGGCAACCGCGGCCTTGACGTGCATCAGGCCCGCGTGACCCTGCTCGTCCCGAGGCCGCCGCTCTGGAGGCCACTGCAGGAGCATCGCCTGTACGGCCACCACGCGCCCCAATTGGTGACGCTGGCGGTCGATCTCCTGGGTGCTGTGAGATTCCCGGTCGCCCAGCACCATTCGCAGCGCCACGCCGCGCGCGAGCGCAACAGCGGACCGTTCATTGGGGAGTGATGACACTGACCTTTCTCTCCTCTCACCAGCCGCATCACTCGGAACGCGCAAACCTGTTGCCGCCGAACGTGCCCAACGAGACGGCGGTGTACGAGACCTGCCGCACGAGTTTCTGAGCTGCTATTTTGAAAACCAGATCTTGGGTTCCAGGTTCGGCACCTCTGCGATCGGCAACGTCTTGGTTCCCCGCGTTACTCTCATCTGTATCGCCGGCCCGGGCAGATCGAAAGCGGCGGTATCGGCATGCACGAGAGGCGCCAACACCAGCGCCATAACGTAACGTACGGAACTCAATCGCAAAGCCATATTCACATATTCACATTTACTGCGTTGCCAGGCTGCAGCTCAACTGCGCACGGTGGTCGAAAAAATGGGTCCGACCATGTACGCGTAAGCTAATGTTCCCGACGTACTAGCAATGGCAGGCCGTCGATACGGCACTTCAAGCGCATTGCCATCCACGCAGTCGGGCGCGCCCAGAGTAAAGCGCTGTTTCTCGGGGGGGTACCTGGGTCCCCGGCGAGCCAGTCCAGGGAGATGTTGACCCGCCGGCCGTCGTTTTTCGACAAGCCGGGCCGAATCGGGAATCGCGGCTCGTTGATTTAACTTTAACTTACCGGAGAGGCCGGAGCAGGACCGCGTCACTGGTCGTGTTCCCGCGCACCAGCGCCAGTTGTTTGCCGGACCACGACCAGGCGAATCGGCCACATCCTCGCTCACATGGAGCGTTCTCGCGGCGTTCCGCAAGGAGGATAGGCAGCGCTGGGGCTCAATTACCGCCTGCCGGACATCTACCCGCCGAACCCGCAATACGGGACCAAGGAGGAATTCGCCGCGTTCGTACGCGTGTGCAAAGACCACGGTGTCCTGTTCGCTCCTCACGATAACTACATCGATTTCTACCCAGAGAGAAAGTTGTCTACTGAGCTAGTCTCGCCAGAACCAATGCAAGCGGACTATCCGCAGCTGGTGGCGACTTGCATTCTTTCTTGCGAGCCTGCCAAAGCTGTTCGGCAAGATCCAGATTGGCCTCGGAAACTTCGCTTTGATGGGCGGCGCTCACATGAGCTTTCAGCGCCTTGGCCGCCTCGTCGAGCAATCCCTGCAATTCCGCCGATGGATTTTGACCGATGCATTGGCTCGTCTCGCCCAGCGTTAGCTCGACAAGCTTGAGGCTGCGTGCGAAACGCTCCACCGGGCCGAGGCCCCTCGTCGTAGGGTCAAGCATGAGCAGCTCGTTGCAGATGTCGAGGCGTCGCCACGCCGCTTGGTCACCAGGCGCCAACCGTAACATGGTCTGAAAATCCCGCTGCGCCGCGCGATAGTTACCTCTTTCGAATTCCGCCCCGCCGAGACCGGCATAGGCGTCCGCGCTCGCGGGGGCATCATGAAGAATCCCGCGAAATACATCGGCAGCTCGGGCCGGAGCGCCTGCTAGCAGGAACAGCCGCCCCAGCCGTGATTGCGTCTTCAGATCGCGAGGACTCTGATCCTGAGCCGGGAGCAGTTCGGCGAGCAGCTCTTCTTTGGAGTTGCGCTGCGCCAGCAGATCGATCAGTTCGAACCTGGCGCGGAGTCGGTTTCCTGCGGCATCCTCGTTCCAGCGGCCATAGATTGCGCGGCGATAATACGTGACCGCTTCCGCGAACCGCCCTTCTTTCACCAAGACGCGGCCCGTGATCAAACTGGCGAGACCGTCGGTAGAGTCACTCTGCAGCAATTCGGTCAGGGTCGATTCGGCGTCGGCAGTCTTTCCAGCCGCAAACTGCGCCTGCGCGAGTGTCCTCAGATAGTCGCGATTGCCACGCCCAATCGCCAGCGCGTCCTTGATGCGTCCGATCGCCTCCGCGTGTTCTCCGCGTTGCATCAAGATACGCCCTTGCCCGAACAGACGTGCCGCCTCAACCCGGCTCTCCGCCCGCTCCGTCTTGGCGAGAAACATATCCGCTGCAAAGAGTGCCGCGATGGCCAGGAAGACCAACGCGAAAGTTCCTAAGAACGACCGTCCTGCGAAAGGCTTGGCCATTAGTGGCTTGGCTCCATCGGCCTACCCCGCTTGGCCACGCCGAAGGCGTCCAGAATGTCCTCCAGGGCGATAATCCCCATCAACTGGTGCACGTTCGCGCGGCTGACGACGGGAAGAACATTCAGTCCAGTGTTTCCCATCCGTTCGAGTGCCACGCTCAGGCTGTGGTCGGGATGAACGTGCGGTGGGCCTTCGGCGGTGGCCTGCCCGCTGCGGGAAGGGTCGCTGAGAATCTCCGCGATCCTCTGATGCGACGCGCCCTCATCTGCGGCCCGTTCGAGCTCGCCGCTCCGGATCATTCCCCATAGCCCTTGCTCGTCGCCGACCGGCCAGGCATCGAACGCGCTGTCCTTCGTCTGACGGAGAACCATGGCAATTGTCAGGTCCGGCGATAAGACTGCCGGCGCCGAACGCATTGCCTGGCGTACCTGAATCCGCTCCGCTTGGGAACGGGAATGCGCCGTGGGCAGGTGAACACCTTCCTGGGCGGCAAGCGCTTCATAGATCGGCTGTCTCTGCAGCTTCTGCGAGATGAAGTACGCAATCAGGTTGGAAATCATCAGCGGAACGATGATCGTGTAATCGCGTGTGATCTCGAAGATCATGAACACCGACGTGAGCGGCGTGCGCACGATTCCCGCGAACGCGGTCCCCATGCCGACGAGTGCATACGCGCCGGGACCCGCCGTGTAGCTGGGGAACAGCGTGTGAGCGACGCCCCCGACCGCCGCACCCATCATCGCGCCGATGAACAGGGAAGGACCAAAAATGCCGCCCGCATTGCCCGAGGCATAGCAGACTGCGGTCGCGACGATCTTGAGGACGGCAAGCAGCACGACGACTTTCAGAACAATGTCACCGTTCAACACCTTCTCGACGTGATTGTAGCCGACCCCTAACACTTCGGGCACGAAGTAGCCAATTAGCCCGACCGTCAGGCCGCCTGCGACCGGCTGAAACCAAACCGTCCATTTTGGCAAACGCATGAACCACGCGCGGAGTCCCAGCAGAAGCTTGACGAAGGCAACCGATCCCAGTCCGCCAACCACACCGAGCACAGCGTAGACACCAAATTCCGCTGGATGGACCGCCCGATAGCTGGCCACGTGGAAGAGAGGATCGTCGCCCAGAACCAGGTGCAGGACCATCCAGGAGGTGGCCGAGCTCAACACGACGGAGCCCAGTACCGATGCGTGCAAATCGCCCATGATCTCCTCGAGCGAGAACAACACGGCCGCGATCGGCGTATTGAACGCCGCAGCCAGTGCCGCGGCACAACCTGCCGGTACGAGCGCCTTGACCTGTTTCGGACTGAGCCCCAGGTTCCGCGCTATCACCGAGGCGAGCCCTGCGCCAACTTGGACGGACGGTCCTTCACGCCCGAGCGCAATTCCACTGGCAAGCGAGGCCGAGCAGCAGAAGAACTTCCCCAGCACCGTGCGAAACAGGATTCGTCCGTCGTTGATGAAGAGTGCGAACCGCGTTTGCGGGATTCCGCTGCCTCGGGCAAACGGGAAATATCGCCACAGGAGATAGCCCGTACTGAGCGAACCGAGCACCGGAACCAGAACCCGCCGCCAGCCCGATCCTCCCGCTGGATACATGCGGGCCGCGAGCCGTCCGGTCAGCAGAATAAACGCGACTACTACCAGGCCGACCAGAGCGCCGATCACCAGGCTGAGCACCAGCGACAACTGGTCTTCTCGCTGTCGAAGTCCTTCCAGACTCCTACTGAGCTTGGCAGTCCAAGATGGTCGCTCGTTGTTATCCATCGTCTTGCGCGTCGAACGAAAGCGGCGAGGTCGTCGATCCCAAGGGTCTGTATGTGGTGCAGCCAACTTTTGGGTATATCAGGCTGTGACGGTTGAACTCATTTTGTTTTCCGGTCCACGACCAGTTCCGGATGCTCGCCCGCTACGCGGTTCACGACATGGCAGTTCCAGCATACCGCCTGGTGCGTCGCCAGCACGCCGGGCACATCGGCCGCCAGCATCTCGTGCCATTCGACCGTTCGGTGCTCCGCGTTCAGCAGAGCAGGCTCGTTGTCGGCCCAATGAATCTCGCCGATGGGCTTGCCGCACAGTGCGCAGGTCTTCCCCTGATACCACTGGGTCAGGATATGGCGTACCAGGCAATCTTCCGGCGCGGCCTCGATCTGCCGCAGGCACTCCTGGCCGCAGTCCTGACGCTCCGGCCACCGGGAACAGGACCTCAGCCGCAGATCCGGCTTGCCTTCCAACGCCGTCAGCAGCACGTGGCCTGCATCCACGACGACGCCCGCTGGCCGCCGGTTCTCCGGGCACGTAATCACGCGGTCACCCCGGTACCTCAGGTAAGCGCGGCCGAAGACTCTCCCCAACACCACCAGTCCCAGCAGGACTACAGCGCCGATAATCGTCACGACAAGGTTGAACGTAGTCATACAGTCCACCTTCCGACCCAACGTAGCACGCGTCTCGTCGAAGGGTCGGGGATGTTTCTCTGCGGGTCCGGACGAAGCCACATCGTTCGCAACATCAAATAAGTTGCGCAACCACCTCCCAACGGCTAACGGGTACTCGCGAACTGGTACGTCAGCCTGGGGGCGCGATTAACACCGCACGCAGCGCTCAATGCGTTCCCAAATCCGCAGCCCGTCTTCTAAGTCGCAATTGGAGTCATGGCTGCCGCGCTGGTCGTCACCTTATGCATCACAATCTCCAGAAAGCTCCCGTCTCCGTGCCACCGGTTTCGACGGGTGGCGAACAGATCAAAGGTCGGCTCCAGTAGGCGTACCTTGTGACCCGAGTAGGACACCCAGCATGAATCCCAACATCAACTCAACAACTGGGAATCATCCTATTGTTTCGCGACTGCTGAAGGAATGCGTTTGAAATGCGCTGTCTCGACTTTGCCGGACGCAATTGGGATGGTTTCCAGGTCCATGGTGTCGCCATCACCAGTGATACTGAAACGCCGCTTCACAATCTCGGTTCCCCTGGTCTCCAACTCGACGAGTTTCGGCCCGTTGAACCACATCGACACCTTTGACCGCCGGCCGGCATCTTCGACTGTACATTCCTTGCCCACCGTATTGCATTCGAACTCCACCACGGTTTGTGTGCCCTTGGAGTTGGTCACATGTATGGAACTGCCCACGCCCTCCAAGTCCCAGGTAGATTTGGTTTCCCCATTTCCGTCGCTCTGCTGCCACCGGCCCATAAGCTTGGCGCGGCTGGAATCGTCGTCCGCAAAAGCGGAACTCACCAATAGCAGCGCACTCAAGGCGACCATCAATGCTATCATCGGTTCTCCTTTGCTCAACCGGGCGTCTCCGACTTGGACCGTTCATACATCCGCAACGAGTCCGTGAACAAAGCCGCTTCCTCGATACGCCCTCATTTCTGCGCCTGCGCCATCGCCACGATGTGTACGCGGCGATTTCGCTGCCAGCAGGCTTCATCGTGCTCCTGGCAAAGCGGATGTTCTTTGCCGTAGCTGATCACGTTGAGTTGAACCGAGGGGATGCCGACCTGGACCAGGTAGTCCTTGGCGGCCGCGGCACGCTTATCGCCGAGCGCGACGTTATACTCTTCGGAACCACGCTCATCACAGTGGCCTTCGATGGTCAGCTTGTAGTCGGGGTAATCTTTCAGGATGTCCCGCAACTCAGCCGAATCGGCCTGGAGGGCTTTCAGGGCATCGGGACGAAGCGCGGCCTTGTCGTAGTCGAAATAGGCGTCTTCGATTTTGGCTAGGAGTTCGTCGATTCGTGCGCGGGTGACCGCATTCGGATATGGCGTCGACGGCGTGGTGGCAGCGGGAGGCCGCGTAGCGGCGGTGCGCGCCGGCGGAGGAGCGGTCCTCGGAGTCGGGGCGGGTGTGGCAGCCGTGGCCGGTGGTGGCGGGGCGACCGCGACGTTCTTCTTGGCGCAAGCTGCGGTAAGCAAACAGACGGCCGCAACTGCAATTAGGCTTCGTTTCTGAGCGGGCTTCATAAATGCTCCTTTTTCTACTTACCATTGAAACCAGTTGTGGCGCCTCGCGACATCCTGTTCGCACAGGATTTTTGGCTGACCGGCATTGAACTACACTCAAAGCTGGAGAAGGGTGCGCTCCCCTATTGCTTTCCTATTCAGGCAGTCCGGTGGCCCGTTCGAGCGAGAAGCGTCGCAAGCCGTCATGGCTAATCCTGTCTCTCGGCTTTGGAGGACTGCTCATTTGTATCGTGGCGGCCGCCGTCGGCACGCTGGTGGCTTTTCAGCGAGATCGCAATACCGAAACCCAGTCGCGGAAGGCGTTTCTGGAGCGGCTCAGCGCGCTCGATCAGATTCGCGCCCAAATCTATTTGTCGGGCACATACGTGCGCGATTTCCTGCTCTCGCCGGACCCCGATACCGCCAAGGCGCAGGCGGCACACTTGGCCACGTTAGAACGCCAGACCCACAACGCCCTGGATGCCTACGGACGCGATCTGGAGCCCGAAGAACGGGAGCCATTTCTGACGCTGCGCAACGAGATTGACGCCTACTGGCGGGTACTCGACGCCACCGTGGGGTGGTCGCCGCAGGAACGGGATCGCCTGCGATTCCAGTTCTTTTTCAGGGAGTTGGTCCCGCGACGTACAGCCATGCTACAGATCGCGGACCGCATCGCCTCGGTGGACGAACGTGGCCTGACGCGTTTGGAAGTGCGGTCAGCCGCCTCAGCGGACAGCTTGCGGCGTTCCCTCATGTTGACATTCGCGGGTACCCTCATCGGCGGTCTGGTGCTGGCACTGCTGACGACCGGCTTTACGCTTCGGCTCGAACGGGAACTCGACCTGCGCCGCGCCGACTTGCAGGAACTATCGACGCTGCTCCTGCGCGCACAGGAAAACGAGCGCCGCGCCCTCGCGCGGGAGCTTCACGACGAAGTCGGGCAGTTTCTGTCGGCGATCCTGATGGAAACGGAAGGCGCTGAATGCGCGGATCAAGCGGCCGACGTCCGCGAGCACCTCGATTCGATCAAGACGCTGGCGGAAAAGACGGTCAACCAGGTGCGCGATCTTGCGCTTCTGCTTCGGCCGTCAATGCTCGATGATCTCGGTCTGGCGCCGGCATTGAACTGGCATGCGCGCGAAACCAGCAAGCGAACGGGACTGAACGTAATGGTCTCAGCCGACGACACGATCAACAGCCTGCCGGACGAGCACCGAACGTGCATCTACCGGCTGGTGCAGGAGGCGGTGAACAATGCAGTCCGCCACGCCAAGGCGCGCACCGTCGAAGTGGCGGTTCGAAGGGAGGACCAGATGGTGAACGTAACCGTGCAGGATGATGGGGCGGGCTTCGATACGCGCTTCATGCGTGGTCTGGGGTTGCTGGGCATGGAGGAGCGGGTACGTCGCCTGGGAGGCCGCCTCAAGATCAGCTCCGAGCTGGGGCGAGGGACCATGGTCCACGCGGGACTGCCGGTGGCCGAGCTGGACCAAAGGAATGGCCATGAAACCGATTCGTATCTTGTTGGCTGACGACCATACGGTAGTCCGCGACGGACTGCGCGCCCTGCTGGAGCGCGAGTCCGACATAGCCGTGGTAGCGGAAGCGGCCGACGGGCTGGAGAGCGTGCGGCTGGCCGAGACGGAATCACCCGATGTCGTAGTAATGGACCTCGCGATGCCGAACATGAACGGCATGGAGGCCACACGCCGCATTCGCGCGGCGAATTCGCGGGTGGGCGTCGTGATCCTGAGCATGCACCAGGACGAGAGCTATGTCCTGGGCTCGCTGAAGGCCGGCGCCAAGGGGTACCTACTCAAGGATTCGATGCGAGGCGAACTGGTACAGGCAATTCGGGCGGTGTTTCAAGGGCGCTCCTTCCTGACCCGCAAGGTCGCTCAGATCCTCCAGGAGGACTATATCAGCCAACTGCAGCGGCGCGGCCTGGAAGACCGTTATGACCTGCTCTCGGATCGCGAACGCGAGATTCTACAAATGATTGCCGAGGGGCACTCCAACAAGGAAGTCGCAAACCTTCTGAATATCAGCGTGACCACCGTCGAAACTCATCGCGGCCATATCTTGCAGAAACTCGATATCCACAGCGTTCCGGAACTCATTCTTTATGCGGTGCGCAAGGGCATCATCTCTTGAGGCCCTTGCGCGAAACCGGACCTATCCGCTGATCTGGATCGACTTCGCCACGTCGCCGCGCCGCTCGGGAATGAATCTAACCGAGACAGTCTTATTCGAATCCCGGGTCAGGTCTTTGAGGGTGAGGGCCTGAGCGCCGAACTGGATCCGGGTCTTCGAAGTGACAACCATATCGAAGGGAACCCCATTCGGTGTTTCAACGACCATCAGGTTCTGAGCGGGATCGACCATGGTGATGTTACCGGAGAGCGTTTCCGGCGCCCATGCGCTCCTCATGCCCGCGGTCTTCGTCATGTGCTTGTTCGTGTTCGTTTTTGCGGCAGACCCGTTTGCCCCAGCCAGGGGAAACGCCAACAACAGCGCGCAAGTCGCAGTGGCCAGGATCGACAATTCGACTCTCATAACGATTTGACCCCCATGTTGTGACCGAGATCCCGATATTCTTTCGAAACACCGGCGAACTCGACAGCGTTCCCGACGGAACGCGTCAAGCTCTTCGCCTCGTTGTACAGGTTGTTTACGTAGCGCTGATACGAGGCCAGCCACAGTCCTTCCCGGTTGTTGTTGCCGAACACTATGGCGTCTTGCGCGTTGTCGGCCAACAGCCGGGTGGTGATTGCGACTTGATCGACCACGCGCTGCTGCCACGGGGCCAACACGCGGCGTATCGCTTCGAGCCTGCAAAGCTTGTCCCCAATGTCGTTGATTTCGCTTCTCAGGTCGCTCAAGTGGACTGCGTGGATCTCCCAGTCCACGTTGTTGTCCCGGGCGAGGGCCTGCAACCGGTCGGCATGGTTCAAAGCCTGCTGTGCTTCGGCTTGAACGTCCTTCAGGATCGTGTTGGCTTCGCCCTTGAAGTCCCATGTGTACGATGCAGCAGTTACCTTTCCGGGCACGCATTCATGTGCCGCCGCGGCAGCCGCGGGTACGGTGGATGCTGCCATCGCGGCGGAAATGCAAGTACTCCAAAACAGCGTTCTGAGTTTCATCTTCAGTTCCTTTTCTCCTCCCTTTATTTGACGCCGCGGCCGGACAGGCGGATTATCCTGTCGATGCCGTATTTCCTGCCATACAACGCAACCTTCCCAGACGGTTCGCATCCATCATGGTGAAGCGAAAAAAGATCAGAGTTTTACTAAAAGCCATCACTCTGAGCCGTGACCGGCGATCCAAGGACTGAGGACGGAGAATACTCTACGGACAGGATAGACGCACGGCCTGCCGATTCTGTAGTCTTGAAATCATATAGCCTGGTCGAGGGACGCGTTACGCCGCCGGGACAGCGGCACGCCTAGCGCGTCCCTGCGCAACTCAACACAAAGAGTGAGCTTCTTCGGAGCACGTGGTCGGACCCATTTTCCAGCTCTTTTTGGAGGTCAGCTCCCAGCAGGTACCACCTTTGATTTGGCGCGCCTCGCGGATTGACCCGATGATCGCACGCCGCAGCAACGGAGATCAGATGACTACCGCGTGCAGCTGAGCTGCAGCGTGGCATCGCAGTAGAATGTGAATATGGTCTTACGATTGGGTTCTGTACGTTACGCTATGGCGCTGGTGTTGGCGCCTCTCGTGCATGCAGATACCGCCGCTTTCGATCTGGCCGGGCCGGCGATACAGGTGAGAGTAACGCGGGGAACCAAGACGTTGCCGATTGCAGAGGTGCCGAACCTGGAACCGGGGGACCGGCTGTGGCTGCATCCGAAGCTGCCTGACGCCGATTCCGTACACTACCTGTTGATCACCGTGTTTCTTCGCGGCTCGACCAATCCCCCACCCGAGGATTGGTTCGTCAAAGCGGAAACCTGGAGTAAGCAGGTGCAACACGAAGGCGTCGTCGTTCCGGTTCCGGAGGGGGCCCAGCAGGTACTCCTGTTTCTGGCTCCTGAAACGGCCGGCGACTTCAAGACTTTACGCTCCGCCGTCAGCGGCAAGCCCGGCGCCTTCGTGCGCGTGTCACAGGATTTGAACCATGCCAGCCTTGATCGAACCAGGTTGGACAAATACCTCCGGGCGGTGAAAGAAACCTCGGATCACGATCCCGGCGATCTGCATCAGCGTTCGATTGTTCTGGCCCGGAGCCTGGGGATCAAGGTGGATGAACAGTGCTTCGACAAGCCGAGCGAGCAGCAGGCGCCGTGCCTGATGCGCGATCTGGATCAGCTTGTTTTGGATGACGGTCACGGCGCGTCCATGGTAGCCGCGCTCACCTCCGGTTCCGCCTCCGATCTGATTGGAGCGATCAGCACGGCGCCCATCGCCAGAGGCGGATACTACAGCCCGTATGTGGGCGCTTTCATCGACGTGGCCCGCATTTTGGACAACTTGCGCACAGCGGCGTATCAGTACATTCCGGCGCTTGGGCTTCCGCAGCAGGAGGATCTGGATCTGAAGCTCAACAATCCTCCCTCGCTCCACAAGCCTAAATCGGTTTTGGTCACGGGCCTGCCGCCGGTGGAATCTGCGCAGTTCCCCCCGCTTCGCCCAGTCGACGCGAAGCAGGTGTTCTGCCTGCAACAGTCTACGCTCCTGCTGCCGGCCCAAGGCGCGCCGCTGGTTTTCTCCACGGAACTGGCCCACGACTTCACCTTGCATCTCCAAAGCAGTTCAGGCGACGGCATCGAGTTGCCCGCCAAAGTGAATGCGCTCCTAGGGGGATTTGTCGTCGATACACGTTCGCTCGACCCTGATAATCTGGATAGCGCGATCAGTGGAACCATCCGCGGTTACTGGGGATTCCAGACATTCAACGGACCCGCCTTTCACTTGCGAAGCGCTCACCCGGGAACCTGGACTGTGGCGGACCGGCGCGCGCTTATTGTAGGCGGGGAGGATACGCTTCACTTGCAGTCAGACGGGGCCGCGTGCGTAGCCAAAGTGATGGCCAGAGACGAGCGGGGCAAAGAACTAAAGACCACCTGGAAACTGGCGAAGCCTGAGGAACTGGAAGTGAAAGTCCCCATGAAAGGGGAGGCGCCCGGTCCCGTCACAATATCGCTGAAGCAATATGGGGTAAGCGTGCCCGATGAGGTCAAGCTCCAGGCGTATTCCGAAGCCGCCCATCTGGACCGTTTTGCGATCCGCGCCGGTGCCCGGCAGGGTGTTTTGACTGGAAAAGGCCTGGATCAAGTCGCCGGTCTCGAATTGAACGGGATTCATTTTGCGCCCGCCGGGTTTTCGCACGCCGGGAAGCAGGACCAGCTCCGGCTGTCCGCTCCAGACGCCACGGCGACCGCTGCTTTGCCCGCGGAGGACAAGCTCGTGGCGCATGTCGCACTCAAAGATGGGCGGGACATGGACGCGCAAACAACCATCGAACCACCGCGGCCAAAAGTGGTCTTAATTAGCAAGAGCGTGCAGCCCGCCAAGGATTCCGATCCTTCGGCGATTCGCCTGGCAAATCCGGACGAGCTTCCACAGGACGGACAATTGTCCTTCTTTGTGAAAACGGAAGTCCCCAGCAGCTTTCCGCGGACCGAAAAGATTGAAGTCGCCAACGGTGATGAATCTGTGCGTGTGCTGCTCGGCCTCGCCGACGGCAACCTGACGTTGCAGGATTCCCATACCGCGATGGGTTTACTCGACCCGCTCAAGAACTTTGGGCCGTCGTCGTTCGGGCCGCTTCGCTTTCGGCCCGTGGACGCGGACGGCGCGGAAGGCGATTGGCAACCGCTCGCAACTTTAGTGCGGCTTCCTTCTCTGAAGGATGTCCGTTGTCCGGACGCGGCGGACAAGCCATGCACACTCAGCGGCTCCAAGCTGTTCCTGATTGATTCCATTGCGGCCGACCCGCAGTTCACCCATTCCGTGCCGGTCCCGGATGGGTTTGTGAGCAAGACTCTGACGGTGCCGCGTCCGACAGGAACTCTCCTGTATGTCAAGCTGCGCGACGACCCGTCCGTAGTCAACATGGCGGTTCTGCCGGTGTTGCCGGAGCAGCCTTAGATTAGCTAGCTAGCTAGGTCTAGAGGTTGGTCACGATGAACTCCAGGCGCGCGAACCAACTCCCCGGCATGGAACTCCACCTTCGCCACTACTCGTCGTGCTGTCTTCCAACTGAGCGGCTTGGTAGTGTGCCGAGTGCATCGTGTTTCCTCCCCTGGAAGTGTAGTCAACACTCCCTTTCATTGTGCACGAGGCAGACCAAACTCCTGCGGATCGGAGATACCTCTCCGGAATGGCCCTAGACCGCCGTAAACTTTGACAAGCATGCAATCGGGTGGCCGAATCTAGGCGCCAACGAATCATCAACGGTGGAATGGCAGAACGCGCGCCGAAGCCCTGTCGAACATGAGACCGCGGCTCGCGTCGAAAAGGCCCGTCCCCCTGACGACCTCTTTTTAGGTTTCAATGGCGCCAAGGTGGTTTGATGCCGCTTTGCCGACTGGCCTCCCGGTGTGGACTTTGCGCTCGCAATGGCAGATTCGGCACCTTCACGGCCTTGGCGTCTCGATCAAGGGCACAAAACCCTGTGAGCCATCGGCACGAAACAGTTTCCGTCATAAGAGAGAGGTTGGCGCTGCGCGTGCACTAGTTGCTACGCTGCGACCGAATCGAAACAGTCGTTGCTGGATTCAAATCGTTTAGTTCATGAGACGCACCCAGACCAATCCGGCGACTGGGCAGGGGATTGCTACTTAACCTTCCAGGAGAGTAAAACATGCCCTTAATAAACATCGTCATTGCGCTGATCGTAGTCGGTGTCGCGTTATGGCTGATCAATACGTATATCCCAATGGCCGGCAGCATCAAGACGATTCTGAATGTAGTAATTGTCGTCGCGGTGGCAATTTGGGTCTTGCAGGCGGTCGGAATGTGGGGACGCGTAACCAATTATAAGTTCTTAAACTGAGACGGACGATGCTGCGGCCGAAAGCCATAAGTGGCCACTGATCGGCGTCAGACGAACTTCACCATGAGCCTGCACATCGAGCAGAGGGAAAACGAAGGCATTGTCATTCTTGACCTGAAGGGCCCACTCAGATCAGGTCATGGAGATTTGGAACTGCGCGACAGATTATCCGCACTGCATCAATCCGGCAAGGTCAATATCATATTAAACAATATTAAATTAAGGACGTCAGCGAGATCGACAGCACTGGACTGGGGACGTTGGTATTTGGACTCGCCAGGCTTCGCAAGGCCGGTGGAAGGCTGGCGCTGGTAAACGTCAATCGGTCGCATCTGGAACTTTTCTTACTGACTAAGCTGGCCATTGCATTTGAGTTCTTCAGCGATGAGCACGATGCCGTAGACAGCTTCTTCCCGGATCGAGCGCTGAAACGCTTCGACATCCTCGAATTCGTGCAGCACGAAGACGAACGCAATTCGATGCAGGGTACTCGCTCCAACGCGGGCTGCTAGAATGCAGAACCGATTGCGGCACTGCGTGAAGAGCGGCGGCAACTCCCGGCTCGTGTTGGCGCGCGAATTAAGATCCACTTTGGGATCGCCAAAAGCTACGGCTTATTATAAGCAACGGGATTTTGGCTTTGCGGTCAGGCACAGTCCCCTAGCACGTCGGCGCTTTGCAGCAAAACTCCGCGTTTCCCAACCGTCTCCAGATCGAGCCGCAGGTGGACCGCAGAGCTTCCGCGCCGTTGCAACTCGGCCATCGGTCCTGGAAGAAATTGCCGGCCCGGTCCGGAAACAGCGAGTACCCCCAGAATACCCGCCACGTCGGTAGGGTGGTTCAGGAGGTGCGGTTGATAGGCCATTACAACTTGCTTCTCACGGGCTTCCGCAGCACTGACGATTGTGCCGCCCACGCTCATCGTAGCCACTCAGCAAGTCGTTGATGATTTTCGTAATGTGATCCGCGGTTATAGCGAGTAAGGCATTTAAACACCTTTTGATCTGTCCAGCGTTGTTGTGGGCTCCCTTTGCAAGCTTGAAAGCTTGATCCGAGTACTCCAGTACTCGTTGCCAATGCCAGATTGCCGCTGCGAACCCCGCTTTTTCGTTGTGTTCTGCGGCAGTGCGATTGGCCTGTGCCGCAAGATCGTGATGCTCGGCGGCTCTCCGGCGTGCCTCGCGCATGCTGTTTCCGCCTGTGGAAGCGTTGGCAACGCTCCTCGCATGTGCACGAGGCGGACCAATCTTTCTGGATCGGTGGGTTGACCAGAGTCATTTGCTACCGCTTTGACGACCGTCCTCCCGGTGCGGACTTTGCATTCGAACCGGCAGATTCTGCACCCACAGTTCTTAGCGTATGGATCAAGGGCACAAAAACCTTGCGAGCCAGCGGCCCGAAACAGTTTTCTTCGTAAACATAAGGTTGGTGCTGCGCGTGCACTCGTTGCTGGGTTACAACCGTATATCGACAGTCGTTGCAAATTCAACTGCCAGTTCAGTACGAAATGGCGCTCAAGACGGCCAAGTTCTTGCTGTGGATGCATGGTGCGGCCGCGGAAGTCGAAACAGCGAGGCACATTATCGAAAACACACCGCCAATCAATGTGACGCTGTACTCACCCGAAGTACTAGGTGGCCATAAGGACAGCGCCCTTGGTGTGTGGATCGTTGGATACCGAAAACGCGGTCAACAACTGCCCAGGAGGGCAGAGCCAATGTTAACGAATGCGCAGTTGAAAGGTCTTGTGATTCGAGCTACGGACGGCGAGCTTGGAACTGTAGAACAGTTGTATTTCGACGATGAGACATGGGCCATCCGCTACCTCACGGTAGAAACCGGCGGTTGGCTTGGCGGCCGGCGAGTGCTGATCTCGCCAATCTCCGTAGTCCATACGGACTGGCCAGCCAAGCGTGTGAATGTGGCGCTGACGAAAGAGCAGGTTAAGCATAGCCCCGATATCAATACGCATCTGCCCGTCTCCCGGCAGCATGAGGCCGCATACTTCGGGTATTACGGGTATCCCTTTTATTGGGGTGGTCCCTATTTGTGGGGCCCAGCGTTCTACCCGGCGGGATTGGCTAATCCAACAACTGCTTCTGCGGAATTGAGGGAGGATAGCATATGGAGAGAGTCGACAGATTCGCATCTGCGCAGCACCGAAGCCGTGACTGGCTATCACATTGAGGCGGCTGATGGTGAACTCGGCCATGTGGACGGGTTTTTTATAGACGATGAAACCTGGGCTATCCGCTACATGGAAGTGGCAACTCGGAATTGGTTGCCGGGCAAGAAGGTACTGGTTTCACCCGCGTGGATTGAAGGCGTGAGCTGGACGAATTCTAAAGTCTACGTCGGCCTCTCCCGTGAAGCCATCAAGGACGCCCCTGAGTACATCGAGTCCACGCCGATCACTCGAGAGTATGAAAACCGGCTCTACTTTCACTACGGCCGGCCGCCGTATTGGCTGGACGAAGCCGAACACAAGCCTTCGTATTCTCTGAGCGGCGTTTAAGTTAAGGGCGTTGGCGCCCGGTAAACCGGACGCTCATGCTTTCGCTCGTGCTGCTGCCGTTTCAACTCAACTTCCGTTCTTTTGAACTGGAGACAAGCATGAAGCTGAACGGTACCACGCTTGCTGTTACGTTTAAAAGGGCTACATACGATTTTGCTGAAAACGGTAGCCCCTGGAAGGAGAAGCATAAAGACATATCCAGCCACTACAGTTACCCTAGCCGTCCTGACGACCATCCTCTTCGCGTTCTCCGCCTTCGCGCGCGAGCACACCTTGCTGAACGGCACCTGGACGCTGGTGCCTGCCAAGAGCGATTTTGCCGGCCAGCCCGTCGTTCAAACCGGCACGGTGACGATCGCCGACCGGCAGGGCATTATCATCGTCTCTCGCCGTTTCGTGTACGCAGGCGCCACCGAGACCTACTTCTACCGCGACATCACTGACGCCGAGAACAATGCCACGATTCACAC
>Ga0182014_10000178_pt1 | contig 77526 bp, 73 predicted proteins | sample 612S2DmetaG_FD_120489 | JGI IMG/M metagenome (GOLD analysis project Ga0182014, IMG submission 120489) | Permafrost microbial communities from Stordalen Mire, Sweden - 612S2D metaG | ecosystem: Environmental > Terrestrial > Soil > Wetlands > Permafrost | place: Sweden: Stordalen | collected...
ACGTTTGTCATGTTCCCCCCGTGATTTTCAACGACTCTACCGCGCCGCAATCAGGAGGTCATGCCACCGAGCCCCACGAGGGCACGAGCGTGCTCGATCTCTCCCATGTGGCGCAGTCCGTGCTGGTAGACCCAGCATTCCAGGGCATCGCTGCGAGTGATGCCACTCTCGCCCCCGACGCGCGCGGAGAACGTATGGTCGAGGCCAGGTCCGTAGGGGTAGGGGACGACCACGTCGGTGAAGCTCGACGGTTCAGTCGACGCCACGAAATCCTCGGTCGCCTGAAAGACCCGGCGCTGGAATTCGAGGAAGGCCTCGTAGTCGCCAATGCGCTGGTCCATCATCTCGTCCACGGTCTTCGCCTTGCCGTGGTCGGGAATCGCGAGGTCCAGCCTTTCTCGCCAGGTGTCGTTGAACTGGGCTGGCGGACCACCGGCGAAGAGGAGGCTCCCATCCTCGATGAGCACCTGGTGAACGAGCGAAAACGCGATCGGCAAGACGCCTTCGTGGGTCACGCGGTTCACCTGCTCGAGTGTCATGGTGGCGCACGCCTCGTAGTAGAGCGAGTGCAAGGCGTGAAGTCGGCGAACGAGCGAAGATCGGTAGTCAGCATCCATCCACCCAGTTTGACCCATCAAGAGAAGTGATGTCAGTGATCCACTTGCCTGCGGCAAAGGTGGGGAATTCGCCTAGAGCGCGAAGTGATTGTCTTGTAAGATTCGCGCATGGATATTGCCGCACTTCTGGGTGACGAAGCGTCGACCCTCTTAGACCACAAGGCCACCGCGTTCCCGAAGGAGTTGCTGACCCTTCCCGGTCCGAACTACCTCCAGGACGTCTTCACCCAGACCGACCGCACGCCCACGGTGCTGCGCAACCTCGGGACGCTCTACAACCACGGGCGTCTTGCGGGCACGGGGTACGTCTCGATTCTCCCCGTTGACCAGGGGATCGAGCACTCCGGGGCTGCCTCCTTTTCTCCCAATCCCGAGTACTTCGACCCGGCGCGCTTGTGCGACCTCGCGATTGCGGCTGATTGCAACGCCATCGCCACCACGCTCGGCACGCTCGGCGCCGTGTCAAGGCGTTACGTGCACCGCATTCCCTTCATCGTGAAGATCAACCACAATGATCTCCTGCGGTATCCCAACACGTTCGACCAGCGCATGTTCGCCTCGGTCCAACAGGCGGCGGACCTCGGTGCGGTCGGGGTCGGGGCGACCATCTACTTCGGGTCGCAGGATTCGATCCGCCAGATCGAGGAGGTCTCCCAGGCCTTCGCCGAGGCGCACCGACTGGGTCTGTTCACGGTCCTGTGGACGTACCTGCGCAATGACGCCTTCAAGACCGCCGAGGCGGACTACCACGTGAGTGCCGACCTCACCGGCCAGGCCAACTACCTCGGGGTCACGATCGAAGCGGACATCATCAAGCAGAAGCAGCCGGAGAACAACGGCGGCTACAACGCAATCCACTTCGGCAAGACCAACCCGCGCGTCTACTCCGAGCTCACGACCGATAATCCGATCGACCTCACCCGTTGGCAGGTCGTCAACTGCTACGCCGGACGCATCGGACTCATCAACTCAGGTGGTGAGTCGAAGGGAGCGGACGACCTTTCTGGCGCTGTTCGCACCGCAGTGATCAACAAGCGTGCTGGCGGACAAGGGCTCATCCTCGGCCGCAAGGCCTTTCAGCGTCCGATCGATGAGGGGGCTTCGATCGTCCATTCGGTGCAGGATGTCTACCTCGACAACTCAATCACGGTCGCCTAAGTAATACGCTCATTCGATGGGCACTGAAGCGGTCGGGGACGCCGGATGGTTCACGTGGCCGAACCTGGTGACGCTGATTCGTCTGGCGTTGCTCCCGGTCTTTCTATGGCTGCTGTTCTCTACCGACCATCGCGCGATTGCGGCGTGGCTGCTGGGGTTCCTCGGCGCGACCGACTGGATTGACGGTTATCTCGCACGGCGCCTTCATCAGGTCTCCAACGTTGGCAAGATCCTCGATCCGGTGGCGGACCGACTGCTCGTCATGGTCGGGCTCTTGGCTGTCGCCGCGGCGGCCGGAGTGCCGTGGTGGTTCGCGCTCTGCACGCTCGCGAGAGAGGTGATCGTGTCGGCCCTGACGCTCGTGCTGGCGGCGCTGGGCGCCGCCCGTATTGACGTCCTGTGGTGGGGCAAGGTGTCGACCTTCGCCCTGATGACGACCTTCCCCCTGTTCCTGCTCACCACGAACCCCCACCACGCCGCACTCGTGAGCTGGCAGCACGCCGCGCGCGATGCCTGCTGGGTGATCGGCATCATCGGTCTCTCGCTTTCGTGGATCGTTCTCGTCGGCTACGTCAGGCCAGCGGTCGCCGCGCTTCGCGCCGGGCGCCAAGGTCGTGGAATCTTGTAGATTTCATGACTATGCAGATCCCTACCGACCTTCGATACTCCAGCGACCACGAATGGGCCAAGGCCAGCGGTGACGTGGTTCGAATAGGCATCACCGATTACGCGCAGGATGCGCTCGGCGACGTCGTGTTCGTCGATCTTCCGAAGCTCGGTGCGAACGTGAGTGCCGGAGGAACCCTCGGCGAGGTGGAGTCGACCAAGTCGGTGTCGGAGATCTACGCACCCGTCTCTGGCGTCGTGAGCGCGGTGAACGAATCGCTCACGTCGTCACCCGAATTGGTGAACGGCGACCCTTACGGGGCGGGCTGGATCTGCGAGATCACGACCGCAGGCAGCGGCGACTTCGAGGAATTGCTCGACGCCGCGGGTTACCAGACCCTCACTAATAACTAACTCTGACGAACGCGTTCAAACCTAACTATTGTGAGTCCCGTGAACTGCCGTCGATGTGGGGAGATCCTCAACGCCAATGCCAACTTCTGTTGGTCGTGCGGAGCCCCCCAGCATGACGCGACTTCGCCTGAGACGGTCGCGGTTCCAGTGGTGACCGCTCCCGACACCCCCTACGCCAGTGTCACGAAGGGAACGAACGGTGCCCACGATGACGAGCTGGTGATTGCTTCGGGTCCGGACGCGGGCACCCACATCCTTCTCACCAACGAAGTGACGACCGCGGGTCGTCATGAAGCGAGCGACCTGCTGCTCGACGACGTGTCGGTGTCGCGCCACCACGCGTTGATCACGCGCACCGCGAGTGGACGGATCACGTTGCGTGACCTCAATTCGCTGAACGGCACGTACGTCAATGGAACGCGCGTCGAAGAGACGACACTGCACTCGGGCGACGAGGTGCAGATAGGAAAATTCAAACTCGTCTTTTGGGAGGCAACGCAATGAGCGCCAACCAGGGAACAATGCGGATCGGTGAGGTGCACGCGCTGCTACGCAAGGACGTTCCCGATATCGAGCTCTCCAAGATCCGCTACTACGAGGACAAGGGACTCGTGCAGCCCTCTCGAAGCCGCAAGGGGTACCGGCTTTACTCGGAGCGGGATGTGGCATGCCTTCGCGAGGCGATTCGACTCGCCAATGATGAGTTCGTGCCCCTGCGAGTCGTGCGCCTTCGCCTGATCGAGCAAGGTCTCTTGAAGGATGTGCCTGCTCAGCCGGCGCAGCGCCACGCCGCGCGCGGCGCTGCGCCGAGTGCGGTGTCGATGCCCGTGCCTTCGCCCGTACCAGAGCTCGTCGCGACGTCGGACGCGGCCCCCGTGATGCCCATCGTCCCCGACGAGCCGGCGAAGCCGGAGGCTCAAGATTCCGTCGCGGCCGAGGTGAGGACATCCGAGCAGTACTTCACTACGTCGGAGTTCCTCGAGTCGTGCGACCTCGAAGCGTCCGCCGTGAACCAGCTGGTGTCACTCGGACTGCTGGCACCGGTGACGGTCGCGAACGAAACCGCGTTCACCGGGCTGGACGTTCGAATTGCCCAACGCGCCGCGCCACTCATCGAACGCGGAGTTGATGTGCGACTCCTTGGATCGCTGCGACGTGTCGTCGAGCGAGAGATTGGAATTCTCGAAGATCTCACGCAGCCGCTCCGCGGTCAGGGGAGCGGCCTCAGCGCTGATCAGGCGCACGAAGCCGTCGAGGCGGTGGCCCTCGAACTGAGCGCGTTGCGCGCCGAACTCTTCACGAGGGCGCTGCGCGAGTATCTGGGTCGCTGAGACAGCGACTTTTCTCCCTCCGGGGTCTAGGCTGGAGGCATGGTTGAGGTAGTGCTTCGAGCGGTCAGAGTGGACGTGGGATCCTCGACGCCGTTGCTGCTTCTCGAAGAGGTCGGCGGCGAGCGGGTGCTGCCGATCTTCGTTGGCGCACCGGAGGCGACCGCCATTGCCTACGCGCTGCAGAACGTGCAGACGCCCCGACCGATGTCGCACGACCTGCTTGGCAACGTGATCAAGCAGCTCGGGGCCCGACTGTTCGCCGTCGAGATCACCGAACTGATCGACAACACCTTCTACGCGAACCTGAAGCTGCTGCGCGACGGGGTCGAGATCGACGTCAGTTCGCGCCCGAGCGATGCGGTGGCGCTCGCGCTTCGCGTCGGCGCGCCAATACTGGTGAGCGATCAACTGATGGACGAGCAAGGCAAGGTCATGAGCCTCGACGAGGATGCTGAAGAGGTGGACGAAGCCCCGAACGAGGCCGAACTGGTCGCGGAACTTCGCGACTTCCTCAACAACGTCCGTCCCGAGGACTTCAATCAGTGAGTCGAGCTCTCAAGTTGCTCGCGATATTCGCGGCATTCGTCGCCATCGTGACCCTCAGTCGCCATTCCACCAGCCCTTCGACGACGTCGACGTCAACCTCTTCCACGTCGTCGACGTCGACCACCTCGACGACGCTGAAGCCCGCGGGGACGACTTGTGTCGCGAGTGAGTTCAACGGCGTGTTCAACCAGGGTGAGGGGGCGGCGGGAACAGTCTTCGCGAGCATCCTGCTCACGAAGACGACGACGGGTGCCTGCACGGTTGACGGCTATCCCTTGTTGACGTTGCAGGACAAGAAGGGCGCGATCTTGAAGTCGAGGATCCTCGACACCAGTCCGGTTGACTTTCCGACCGCCCAGGCGAACGACCCGGCCCAGCTGTTGACGCTGCGAGACGGTTCGACGATGTCGTTCTCGCTCGGTTACTCCGACGTTGCGGTCGGCACCGAGACCTGCGCGTCGGCGACCACCCTCAACGTCCAGTTCACGGCGGGCGGCCCGGTGATAACCGTGAATCCCGCCTATCCGGTAGAGCCCTGCAATTCGGGCACGGTCTGGGTCAGTCCCTTTTACTGATAGAGAATTAAGGTTTGGGTCCGTACTACCCGGTAAGGGCTCACTCCATCAACTACGTTTCTTAGCAGCGTTCAACGATGCGCTACGGCGGTCCCTGTGGTTCGGGCGTCGGTTGAGGATTTGGGGGGCTGTATGAGTGAAGGTTTTACGTCGGATTCGCTGGGCGCCAAGGTGCCATTCGTTGCCGGTGAGCACCAGCGACTGCACCAAGGAGTTCTGGGCACGCTCGACATTGCGGCGGCGACGATGGCGAACATCGGGCCGGCGATGAGTTTCTATTTCGGCTTCGCCTTCCTGGCGTACAACGCGGGACTCGCTTCGCCGCTCATCATTATCGTCGCCGGCATCGCGATCCTCTTTCTGGGCAACACGCTCTCGGAGTTCACGAAGGTGATCCCTTCGACGGGCGGATTCATCACCTTCATTGGCAAGACCTTCGGGGGGCGAACGGGCGTGACCACCGCGCTGATCACTGGCGTTGGCTACATGGCGGCGATGGCCTCGGTCATCGCGATCTCGGGTGGCTTCTTCCAGATCGTTCTGCAGTACTACAACGTGAAAGGGCTGGAGAACGTGCCCTGGATCATCTGGACGCTGCTCTTTCTCGCTTTCGCGGCGTGGATGATGATCAAGGGCATCAGCCTTTCGACCAAGATCGCGGGCATCTTCTTCGCCTTTGAGATGGTCGTGCTGGTGCTGGTGAGCATCATCGCGCTCTTCAAGTTCCACAGCCACATCACGCTGGCCCCCTTCGAGCCCAAGCACATCACGAACGGCTTCAAGGGCTTGGCGGTGAGTTTCCCGCTCGCGATCTACCTGTTCATTGGTTGGGAGAACTCGGCCGCGCTCGCCGAGGAGACCGCAAACCCTCGAAAGGCCGTTCCGAAGGCTGTGTTCGCCTCCATTGGCATCATGATCGTGAGTTACGTCCTGTTCGCGTACTCGACCGTCATCGGATTCTCCAACAACGTGACGACGTTAAGCGGCGCCGCGATTCCGTTCCTGAACGTGGCCCACGGCGCGATCCTGGGTTTCGTCTTCTTCGCCTACCTGGCTGGTCTGACGTCGACGCTCGGCGCCTTGATCGCCGGCACGAACTCCCAGGCGCGACTGGTGTTCAACGCCGGCCGCGAGGGACTGGTGCCCAAGTTCATCGGCAAGGTCGACGAGAAGCGCCGCACGCCGATCAACGCGCTGCTCGTGTTCCTCGGCATCGCCACGGCGATCATCTTCGTCTGGGGGATCCTGCACATCATCGGCGGTTCGAGTTCGGGGCCAATGAGTGCACTCAACATGTTCTTCTATTCATCGACGTTTGGCACGATCCTGGTGCTGGTGGTCTACGCACTCTGCCACCTCGCGCTGCCGTTCTACTACCGTCGCCACCACCCGGAGATGTTCAACGTGTTCCGCCACGCCGTGCTGCCGATCATCGGCATCTTCACCATTGGTGTGCCCCTCTACTATCTCGCCAAGCCTGGCCAGTCCCAGCCCTACAACTGGTACCCGTGGGCAGCGTTGATCTTCATCATCGCGGCGGTGCTGTACTCACTGGTGCTGGTTCAGCGTGATCCCACGATCGGCGACCGGATCGGATCGATCGTCGCCGACGAATAGCGAGAGGTGCGGGCAATCAGCCCGGGGTCGGAGTGACAAGAATCCGACCCCGGGTCTGGCCGTTTCTGATCAGATCAAGCGCTTTGACGAGTTGCTCGAGCCCGACGGTCCGGTCGACCAGGGGAGTGAAGTCGATCTTCGGCGCGATGTCCCCCAGGGCCGCCCACACCATCAGGCGCGTCGTCTGGGGGGCCTCGACGGCGTCGATGCCGATGAGGCTCACCGCGCGGGTGATGAAGGGATACACGTTCGTGTGCAGGTCCGGACTCGCCACGAGTCCACTCGCGGCGACGGCGGCGCCGTAGCGAAGCGAGCGAAGAATATGGTGCAGCGTCTCGCCGCCCACGCAGTCGACCGCTCCCGACCATCGTTCACCGGCGAGCACTCGGTCCGGACGGTCCGCAATGTCCTCGCGCCCGATGATGCGGGTGGCTCCACGTTCGAGCAGCCACTGCGACTCATGGGGCGAACCCGTTGACGCCACCACCTGGTAGCCCCGGGCGCTGAGAAAGCTCACGGCCAGTGACCCTACGCCTCCGGTCGCACCGGTGACGAGAATCTCGCCCGCGACGTCGAGACCGTGGTGCTCGAGGGCGAGCACGCTCGACATCGCCGTGAACCCGGCGGTGCCGATGATCATCGCGTCGCGCGTGGAGATCGTTTCGGGAAGGGGGCTGAGGAACCTCGCCGGAGCAGCGACGAACTCGGCGAAGCCTCCGTCGCGCGCGACCCCGAGGTCGCCTCCGTGCACCGCGACCTTCGCGCCGACCGGAAAGTTCGGATCGTCCGAACGCGTGACGGTGCCGGCCGCGTCGACGCCGCCAATGAGACTCGCGACCCGGCGAACGCGGCTGTGCGCGCTAGCGACGAGCGCATCCTTGTAGTTGACTCCCGAGTACTCCACTGCGACGAGGATGTCGTCGCCCTCGCCACGCACCGGCTCGGTGTCGCGCACCTCGCACGAGAGGACTTCGTTTTCCTGGCTGACCACAAATGCCCGCATGAACAGAGATTAGGAGCGTTTTGCGATCTCCTGACTCGGGCCCCCCGGACTACCCTCTTGGGTTGTGCGACGAGGGGGCGCGCCCGTTCGCAGCACGACGTCGCGAGAGCCGGATTCGTTGGGTTCTGTGACGAGGCTCAGGAGATTTCTGGTTGCAAAGTACACTTGGTCCAATGTTCGCGCGGCTGATGACTCTGCGCACCCGCTCGGTTCGGTGGTGGGTGGCGCTCAACGGACTGAGCAGCGACGCCGCCCTCTACGCGATATCAGCGCTTTTCGCCCTCGTGCTTGGCCTGACCTCGACGCAGGTCGCCCAGTGGCATTGGGGCTACCTGACCGTCGCCCCCTACGCCGCGGCGGCGGTCGCCGGCGCCGTGTTCGGCCGGATGAAGTTTCGCCGCGAGATCGTGGTGCGCGTGGTCCTGCTGGCGCTCGTGATCACGGGGTCCGTGGTGATCCCCCTGGGGCTCGAGACCCGCTGGCGCCACCAGGACCCCGAGATGGGTTTCGCCCAGCCTGAAGTCTCGGTGATCGAGCGTTCCGCGACGTACGTCACCCAGGGCAAGGACCCGTACCGTACGTACGACCACGACGGACGCATCATCGGCGAGGTGAAGGGCATTCCGGCCTACGAGTCGTTCTTTCCCTATTTTCCGCTCATGAGCGTCTTCGGACTTCCCTCGGCGGAGACCCACGAGGGATCCGGGCTCACCGACGCGCGCATCGTGATGTCCCTGATGACGCTGCTCGCGAGCGGCGCAGCCCTGTTCCTTCTGAAGGCGTCGGGCAAGAAGAAGCTACGTGTCGCCCAGGCGCTGCTGGCGCTGCCGACGGGAGCACTGTTTCTCTCGACGGGTGGCGATGACATGCCCATCCTCGCGTTGATGCTGCTCGGCGTCGCGTGTCTGGAGAGAAGGGCGAACAACGCCGCGGGCGTCAGCTTCGGGGTCGCGGCGGCGATGAAGCTCACCGCGTGGCCCCTTGCTGTCGGAGCGTTGCTGGTGGCGAAGGACAACGGCGGGCGGTCCGCATGGCGAAGGGTCGCGCTCTGGATCACCGCGATCGTGTTGGTGACCGTCGTCCCGTTCGCCGTGCGCGCGCCGTGGGCCTTCGTCACCAACGTGTTCGCGTTCCCACTCGGGCTCGCCGGCGTCGCCTCTCCCGCCGCGAGTGCCCTGCCTGGCCACATCCTCACGACCTGGTGGTCACCGATGGGTCACATCCTCGCGCCCGTGACGTTCCTCATCGGAGGCTACTTCGTCGCCAAGTACGCCAAGCGCCACTGGCCGCTCACCATCTCCCAGCTCCTTGCGATCCTCAGCCTCGTGTTCCTGACCATGATGTGCGTCGCGTCAGCGACGCGCATTGGCTACGTCATCTACCCGATAAACCTGGCGCTCTGGTCCTGGGTGACCGTTGATCAGGACGTCAAGGAGCCGGTGCTCGTCTAGATCGTCTCGGAGTTCTGGTAGATCCGGAACGTCCAGTTCGTCTCGCCGTCCTTCGTGGAGTTCACCGTGACGCCGAGGATCCAGTAGAAGGTGTCCGATCCGGCCTTCTGGAAGAGGTCCTGGGGTGAGCCGGTGCTCGAACCCTGCGAGAACAGGTTCCAGCCGCGAGCACCGAGCTGGCTGGCGTAGTAGCCCAGCAGCTGGCCGGGCGTCGCCTTGGTGATGAAGGACCGGTAGCAGTCGAAGTCGCCGGCGCCGTCATTGGGCAGATGGAAGGCGCCGTTGGCCCGAGTGTTCGCGGGCACCACGAAGGCGCTGACGATGTTGGATGGGGGAGTGCCCGGCTGGCGGCAGTTCGCGAGTAGTGCGCCCGTTGGCTGGCTCTGCAGCCCACCGACGACCACGGGCAACGTGGTCGTCGTCGTGACGGACTGATCCGAAACCAGGTTGATCAGCATGAAGACAACGAGCATCACGACCGCTATCCCGAGGACCGCCGCCGCCGGCCAGATGCTGGTGGTGGTGGTCAGAGGGGCCTTGGGTCTGTCACTCACCGCTCCATCCTAAGTGGTCGATTGGACCACGCCCGTGGCCGAGTCGCCATGATGCGGCGCCCTCGAGGGCCGCGAGCACGAAGGACTTCGCGTCGCGAGTCGCGCTCGTGACGTCGCGTCCGAGTCCGAGTCCGGCAGCGATAGCGGCCGACAGCGAGCAGCCGGTGCCGTGGTCGTTGCTCGTCGCGACGCGCATCGCGTCGAACACGACGACATCGTTGCCACTGACGAGGACGTCGGGCGCGTGCTGGGCGGCGGCGCTCCCCTCGACGAAGTGGCCGCCCTTCACCAGGACGAACGCGGGGCCCCAGGCGAGCATCAACTGGCCCACGCGGATCATGTCCTGCACGTTGGTGATCTCGCGCACGTCGATATCGCAGAGCACTGCCGCCTCTCGGAGATTGGGCGTCACGACGGTGGCGTAGGGAAGCAGCGCCTCTCGATACGCGTGCGCGCCGCCTTCGCTCATGAGTGCGTGGCCGCTGGTCGAAACGAGAACCGGGTCGACGACGAGGTCCCTCAGGGCCCCCGTGCGGGCGAGCTCGGCGACCGCTTCGACGGTCGAGGGCTGCGCGAGCATCCCGGTCTTCACCGCCGCCACCTCGAAGTCCTCGAGGACGGCGTTGGCCTGGGCGATGACGAGCGCGGTGTCGCAGTTCCAGACCTCGAAGACGCCCATGGTGTTCTGGGCGGTGATGGCGGTGATGGCGGTGGTGCCGTGGACCCGGAAGGCGCTGAACGTGCGCAGGTCCGCTTGGATACCGGCACCGCCTCCCGAGTCCGATCCCGCAATGGAGAGAGCAGTGACTGGTTGCACTTAGTCAACCTTAGTGAGCGGGTCCACGTCCTTAGTACGCTTGAAGAAGTGAGTGATCTCTTCTGTGTTGGTTCCCTTAGCTCCCCGTCACGTCTGGTGATGGGCACCGGTGGTTTTCGTTCAATGGACGTGCTCGAAGCGACGCTCGTCGCGTCTCAATCGACCATCGCCACGGTGGCGCTTCGGCGCGTTGACCCCTCGGTCGAAGGTTCGATCTACGACCTCTTGAAGAAGCTGAACTTCTCGCTGCTGCCCAACACCGCCGGCTGTTACAGCGCCGCCGAAGCGGTGAAGGTCGCTGAACTCGCCCGCGAGGCCTTCGAGACGAACGCCGTGAAGCTGGAGGTGATTGGCGACGACGTGACCCTCCTGCCCGACACCGCCGAAACCCTGATCGCCGCGGACGAACTGGTGCGCCGGGGCTTCGAAGTGTGGGCGTACACGTCCGACGACCTGATCGTGGCCCAGCGCCTCGAGCAGGCGGGCTGTTGCGCGGTGATGCCCCTGGGCTCTCCCATCGGTTCGGGGCTGGGCGTGAGGAATCCTCACGCCATAGGGCTCATCGCCGAGAGGATCAACGTCCCGGTGCTGCTTGACGCCGGGGTGGGCACCGCCTCGGACGCCGCCCTCGCCATGGAACTCGGCTGCGACGGGGTGCTCGCCGCCTCGGCGATCAACCGGGCGCTCGAGCCGGTGATGATGGCTGAGGCCATACGTGACGCGGTTCGCGCGGGTTATCTGGCGCGCCGGGCGGGACGCATCCCCCCTCGCCTGCACGCTGAAGCGTCATCCACCTCGCTCGGGCGCCCAGATTTATTTGTGAAATAGACACTAATCTAACTACAATCGTGTAGTCCTTCGGGATAGTCTGGTCAGACCTCAGTCGGGAGGATTTTGCAATGGCTAATTTTCTGAAAACTGGATTTAGTGGCCCTACGGTGTGCCGCCTCACTGGCGTCACTTACCGTCAGTTGGACTACTGGGCGCGCACGGGGCTGGTAACGCCTTCGATCACCCCGGCCCAGGGCAGCGGGTCCAAGCGCGCCTACTCGTACAGCGACGTCCTGGAAGTCAAAGTCATCAAGTCCCTCCTCAACTCGGGCATCTCGCTGTCGCGGGCGCGCCAAGCGGTCGAATGCCTGCGCAACTCACTCGGCGCCGACCTCGCCTCGTCCAGTCTGGTCATGAGCGACGCCGGTTCGGTGCTCGCGCACGACGACGGCGACCTGGTGGACCTGCTTCGAGGTGGTCAAGGCGTCTTCAATATTGTTCCCCTGGCGAACGTGGTGGCCGAACTCTCCACCACGATCCGCGAGGACCAGCGCTCGACGTCGGAGAGGGAGCATCGCTCGGCGTGACGAACCTCCCGCTCGGTGGCGGCCCCCGTGTCAACCATCCGAGCAGTGCAGACATTTCGGGCAGCAGTTTCGCCCATCCCAGTGAGCAACTCTTCGCGAACCTGCTGAGCCTCTACGGGCATCGATGGTCCTACGAGCCCGTGGAGTTCCCGCTCGCGTGGAACGAGGGCGGTCAACCCATCCGGGCTTTTCGACCCGACTTCTATCTCCACGAGAAGAACCTCTTCATCGAGCTCACCGTCCTCGAGCAGCGGCTGGTGACCAAGAAGAACCAGAAGATCCGCCGCTTCCGCATCCTCTATCCCGAAGTTCGACTGCTGGTCGTGTACCAGCGTGACTTCGTGCAACTGCTGAAACAGCACGACCTCGGATCTCTGGGCGATCTCGCAGCGTAGAGTGGTTTTGTGACCGATCGACGCCCGTTTTTGTACGAAACCCACGTGGAATTGGGGGCCAAGATAGTCCCCTTCGGCGGTTGGGAGATGCCGCTGCAGTACGCCTCAGGCACCGTCGCCGAACATCTCGCGTGTCGACGCGACGCGGTGGTCTTTGACGTCAGCCACCTCGGTACGGTGCGTTGCGACGGTGTCGCGATGTTCGACGCGCTGCAGAACACGCTGACCAACGACCTTCGAAAGATCGGTCCAGGACGGGCCCAGTACACGCACCTCTTGAACGACGACGGGTTCGTGGTGGACGACATCATCGTGTGGTGGCTGAGCGAGGACGAGTTCGACGTGATGCCCAACGCCTCGAACACCTCGGGCGTGACCTCCGCGCTGCCGGGCGTGGACGTGACGGGCGAGCGATGCGTCCTTGCGGTCCAGGGGCCCAAGGCCAAGGAGCGGGTGGCCGCGGTCGATCCTCGCTTCGCCGAGATTGGCCGATTTCGCGTGAACCGCTTCGACTACCGGGGCGTGGAGGTGCGCGTCGCGGGCACCGGCTACACGGGCGAGGACGGCCTGGAGATCGCCGCTCCCAACGAGGTCGCCGACGAGCTCTTGAGGGCGATCGTCGACACGGGCATCACCCCGGCGGGTTTGGGCGCGCGCGACACCCTGCGCCTCGAGGCGGCCTTGCCGCTCTACGGGCACGAGCTGAGCCTCAAGTCGACGACGCTCGAAGCGAGACTTGGTTGGGTCATCGGCTGGGAGAAGGAGACATTCCGCGGGCGCGCGGCCGTGCAGGCGGAACGCGAACGCGGCTGCGCGCGCCTGCTGACCGGCGTCATGGTCGACCGACGCCAGCCCCTGCGCGAAGGTGCCAACGTGCTGTTCGAGGGTGCGTCGGTGGGCGCGCTCAGCTCGGGCAACTTCTCGCCGGTGCTCGAACGCGGCATCGGCATGGGGCTGCTGTCGGGAGACTTAGGTGATGGTTCATCGGTGACGTTGGAGATGCGCGGCCGGGAGGTTTCGGCGAACGTGGTCCCACTTCCCTTCGTGCGAAAGGCAAAGTGACGTGGCTGACTACCTGCCCCACACCCCAGAGGACCTCGAGGAGATGCTGGGATTCCTCGGCATGGACTCGCTCGAGCACCTCTTCGACCATATTCCCGCCGCAATACGCCTGAGCCAGGGACTCGACCTGCCGGCGGGTCAGACCGAGCCGGACGTCGCGGAGATCTTCGCGAGCTACACGAGGGCCAACAAGGCCCAGACGTCCAACCTCACGTGCTTTGCGGGAGCAGGCGCGTACGACCACGAGGTGCCCGCCGTCGTGAAGATGCTGGGATCACGCTCGGAGTTCGTCACCGCCTACACGCCGTACCAACCCGAAGTCGCCCAGGGCGTGCTCCAGGCGATCTTCGAGTACCAGACGCTCGTCTCGCGCCTGAGCGGGCTGCCAATCGCGAACGCTTCGCTCTACGACGGGGCGACCGCGCTCGTCGAGGCGCTCAACATGGCCTCGGGAGCGAACGGCCGCTCCAAGATGCTCGTCTCAGCGGGCGTCCATCCGCACTGGCGTCAGGTGGTGCGCACGTTCGCCCGCGGCACGGGACACGAGATCGTCGAGGTGCCGCTCGTTGACGGCATCACGGACTGGTCGAGCGTCGACTCATCGGGTGCGTCGGCGGTGGTGGCGAGTTATCCCAACTACCTGGGCGTGCTCGAGGACCTGAGTGTCGCGAAGGAGCTCGCGACGAAAGAGGACGCGTTGTTCGTCGTCGGCGCCGACCCGGTCGCGGCGGGGGTCTTGAAGACCGCCGGACAGTGGGGCGCGGATGTCTTTGTCGGAGAGGGTCAGCCCTTCGGGACCCCGCTCGCCTTCGGCGGCCCGTACCTCGGACTCTTCGCGTGCACGCTCGATCAGATTCGACGGCTTCCCGGGCGCATCGTCGGCGAGACCGTCGACTCGAACGACCGGCGTTCGTTCGTCACCACGCTGCGTGCCCGTGAGCAGGACATCAGGCGCGAGAAGGCGACGTCGAACGTGTGCACCAACCAGACGCTGATGGCCGTCACCGCGGCGATCCAACTCGGCTGGCTCGGCACGAACGGCCTGCGCGAGGTGGCGACGCGTTGCGCGCAAGGCGCCCGCCTCCTGTTCGAAGAGGCCCTCAAGATCGAGGGCGTGAGCGCCGTCTCGACCCAACCCTTCTTCCGCGAGTTCGCGCTGCGGGTGCCCGGCGGCGCCAAGGAGGTCCTCAGTTCCATGGCCGGTGACGGCGTGCTCGGTGGTCTCGCCGTGTCGGCGCTCGCGGGCGACGCTGACCCGTCGATCTCCGAGGGCATCGAGAACGTGATCCTCGTCACGGTCACCGAACGACGTACCCGTGATCAGATCGAGCACTACGTCGACGTTCTTCGAAAGGCGGTCAACTGATGACGGCCAAGGCCCTCCCCGGTGGGCGCGCCGCGTCGGCGCCAATCCTCGGACACGACACCGAACCCACCATCTTCGAGATGTCGGTGCCGAATCGTTCGGCCTACCAGCTGCGCACGACGGGCATCCCCGCGACACCGCTCGAGGAGCTCGTTCCGGCAGAGCACCGCAACAGCGAGGTCATCGCGTTGGCGGAGGTTTCCGAGCGCGACCTCGTCGCGCACTTCACGCGTCTGTCGCATCGCCAGTTCTCGGTGGACCTTGGTGCGTACCCGCTCGGGTCGTGCACGATGAAGTACAACCCGAAGTTCTGCGACGCCGTCGCCGCGGACCCGGGACTCAATTCCGTGCACCCCGGCGCGCCCGAGGAGCTGATCCAGGGTTGGCTCGAACTGCTCGTCACCCTCGAGGAGAAACTCTGCGTCATCACCGGCATGAGCGCGGCGACCCTGCAGCCCGCCGCCGGAGCCGCGGGGGAGTTGACGGGTCTGCTGCTGATGAGGGCATACCACGAGGCGAACGGCGACCATAGAAAGCGAGTCCTGATTCCCGACTCGGCGCACGGTACGAACCCGGCTTCGGTGACGCTCGGCGGCTACGAAGTGACGACCATACCCTCCAACGAACGCGGGCTGGTGGACCTCGACGCGCTGAAGGCGGCGCTCGGGCCGGACGTGGCGGGTATCATGCTCACCAATCCCAATACCGTCGGTCTGTTCGAGGAGGAGATCACCGAGATCGCCGCGGCGGTGCACGGCGTGGGCGGGCTGCTGTACTACGACGGGGCGAACCTCAACGCGATCCTCGGTGTCGTGCGGCCCGGCGACATGGGCTTCGACATCGTGCACATGAACCTGCACAAGACCTTCGCGACGCCCCACGGCGGAGGAGGCCCGGGCGCTGGTCCCGTCGCGGTGTCGGCGCGATTGGCCGACTTCCTGCCCGGCCCGAAGGCCGCGCGTGGCGACGACGGAGCCTTCGAATGGCGCACGCCGACGCGTTCAATCGGGCGGGTCCACGGGTGGCACGGGAACTCCATGGTGCTCGCCCGGGCGCTCGCGTACATCGACGTCCACGGCGGCGACGGACTGACCCGGGTCGCCCAGCACGCGGTCTTGAACGCGAACTGGCTGCGCGAGCGCCTTCGTGCGACCCTGCCCGCCGCCTACGACCGAGTCTGCATGCACGAGTGCGTGCTCAGCGCGACGAGTTTGAAGTCGAAGTACGGGGTACGAGGTCTCGATGTCGCGAAGGCGCTGCTGGAAGAAGGATTCCACTCACCGACGGTGTACTTCCCGTTGATCGTGGATGAGGCTCTCATGTTCGAGCCCACCGAGACCGAGAGCCTCCAAACCCTCGAGGCGCTCGCCGAAGCCATCGAGCGCATCGCCCAACGGGCCATTGACGATCCCGAGGCCCTGCGCCGTGCGCCGCAGACGACGCCGGTCTCGCGCGTCGATGAGGCTCGTGCGGCACGTCACCTGATATCCACCGAGGACGCCGCGGGTCGCTGACCCGAGCAAGGTACTTCAGTCGGCGTCGGGTGCTTCGGTGACGCGGTAGGTGATCTTTCGAAGCAGGCGAGCGAGTTCACGCTGCTCGACGGCGCTGAGGGCGCTCACCGCTTCGTGCTCGTGCTGGTTGAAGGCGGGGAAGAGCTCTTCGATGAGCCGCTCGCCCTTCGCCGTGAGGCAGATAGAGACGCGGCGCCGATCGTTGCTGTGGGGGATGCGCCGAATGAGCTTCTGACTCTGCAGGGTCTTGATGACCCCAGTCAGTGTGCCCTTCGTCACGCCCGCCTCGCTCGCGACGTGTCCGGTCTCCTGCACTCCCCAGATCCAGAGCACCCAGAGAACGGTGAAGGCCACCCAGCTGAGTTCGTACTCGGCGAGCACCGTGCGCTCCATATGGTTGCGCACCGCGGTCCCGGCCCGGTAGACGTTCGATATGGCGCTCATCGCAGTGAAGTCGAAATGCTGTCCCTTGAGTCGGGCCCGGATGTCTCGCTCGACCTGGAGCACCTCTGAAGGCGTTGAAGAGGATATGCGGCGGCTCATAGGACTAGTGCAGTGTACGTCCTCCCGCAAAGGTCGTACCCACCGTTCGAAAGTAGCCGCCGAGGATCTCCCGGGGCTCGAGGAGGGACAGCTCCTCGGTGGGGGCCTCGAACAGTTCGAGCGTCGCCGATCCGCCGAAGACCGGACCGAGCTCGACGTTGGTGCCCGACATCGTGACGACCTCGCTAAGCGAGTCGACACCGTCGAGCTCGATGCGCGGGAACCAGCGGTGGTGCACCATGGGGTGTCCGTTCACGAACCCGTTCGACGATGCCGGACCCTCGAGGGTGACGGTCGCGTTCGCGAGTCGCCGGTCGCTCGCGGCGAGGGTCATGCCGAACTTGCCGCCAGGCTCGAGCCGCGGCCCGGCTTGGCCCACGGTGATGGGACGGGACTGGTGGATCGAGCCGATCTTCTTCGGGTAGCCCTGGAGGTAGCCGCGCACGAGCGCGAAGTCCTTGTCGACCCAGATGAAGACGCAGCGGCTGTAGATCTGTCCCTCGTAGCGGCAGCGCACGACGACGAACGCCTCCTTGTACTGGCTGCGCACCGGATCGAGGATTTCGGCGTGGTCGTCGCCGCAGCTCTGCCAATCGGCCCAGATGAACGCAACGGCTCCGGGATCCTCGTCGTCGTGCACCAGGTCGAGGTCAGGCGGCAGGACCGCTCGGACGTTCTTCGGGTCGGTGCGGTACTCGACGGTCAGCAGGTCGCCTGAGTAGTGCCACGGCGTCGGCGGCAGCAGCGAGGCGCGGCCCGACTCGGTCCTTGGAAAAGGCAGTCCCTTCATCTTTCCTATGCCCCTGTCCAGCCGTTTTCGGGCTTGTCGAACCAGACGTGGACCTGTCCGGTGCCTATGGAGTTCTCGTACTCGGAGTACATCCGTCCCGGCGCCACGCAATCGACGCCACCGAGGGTGTGGACCATCATCTGGTAGTGGCCGAAGTGGCCTTCGGGACGCACGGCCATGAACTCGTCCATCTCATTGACGACCTGGGCGTGGTCGCCGCGCACGAGGGCGTCGATGACGCGGTGGTCCCAGAGTCGGGCGTCCTCGGAGAAGATGTGCTCTTCACCCGCGGCCTCGTGCTTGCGGAGGTCGCGCAGCTTGTGGAAGGTGTGGCTGACGGCACCTGAGGCGATCAGCACGACGCGCAGGTCGCTCTGTCGCACGGCCTCGGCGACGACCTTACCGACGGTCTCGAAGTCGCGGTTCTCGGCGGTCTGGCAGACCCCGAGGGAGAGCCACGACTCGTCGCCCTGAAGGAACGGCAGGAAGTTGAGGGTGGCGTAGGCGCTCGGGAGGTGCTCGTTGTCGATCGGCGTGATCCAGCACTCGGGCGTCTCGTCAGCGATCTTGCCGATCAGGCGGGCGAAGTCCGGGTTACCGGGCATGTCGTAGGGAACGCTCGACATGCCTCGGGGCAGTTCGTCGCTCGTGTAGAAACCCTTGCGGCGTTCGTGCGCGGTCACGACGAACTCGACGGTCGTGAACCAGTGGCTGTCAAAGACGAGCACGAGGTCGGGCTTCAATTCGTCGAAGACCTCCTTGCGCAGCCGGTGCAGGCCGGTGTGGAGCGATATCTCCTTGCCGTCGTTGAGTTCGCGTCGCAAACCATCCGGCAGCACGATGGTCGGGACGTGCGCGAGCAGTCCCGCGCCGATGACTTCACCCATGGGTTGTACCTTCCCTTATCTGTAGTGTTTTCAGATCCGAATAGAAGTCGAGCGCGTAGTCGCCGCCCTCGCGCCCGATGCCGCTGATGCCGGTGCCACCGAAGGGCGCGGTGAGGTCGCGTACGAGAAAGCAGTTCACCCAGATGGTTCCCGCGCGCAGCGCCGCCCCGAGTCTCGCAGCGCGCTCGCGGCTACTGGTGTAGACGATCGCCGAGAGTCCGTAGGCGGTCGAGTTCGCGAGCGCGACCGCCTCATGCTCGTCGTCGAAGGCCTGCAGCGTCAGGACGGGCCCGAAGATCTCGCGTTGGACGACCTCGGAGGAGTTGGAGAGCGGCTCGATCAGCGTCGGGCGGTACCAGAGGCCGTCGGCGCGGTCGACCTCGCCGCCGAAGAGGATCACGTCGCCGCTCGCCTTGGCGCGCTCCACGAAGCCGCTCACGCGCGCGAGGTGCTCGGGGTGGATGAGCGGTGAGACCGAGGTGTCGATGTCGCGGCTGTCGCCGAGGATGTGGCGGTCGCTCGCGACCTCGAAGAGTTCGATGAAGCGCTCGCGCACGCTTCGCTGCACGATCAGTCGCGTGCCCGCGAGGCAGACCTGACCGCCGTCGTCGAACATCACGGCGGCCTTCTCGGCGGCGGCCTCGAGGTCGGCGTCGGCGAAGACGATGAAGGGACCCTTGCCGCCGAGCTCGGCGGTGAAGGGGACGAGGTTCTTCGCCGCCGCCACTCCGATGATGCGCCCGGTTTCGGGCGATCCGGTGAACGAGATTCGCCGCACGCGCGGGTCGTTCACGAGCGCCGAACCCACCTCCTCGCCGAGTCCCTGGACGACGTTGAAGACGCCAGGAGGGAATCCGGCCTCCTCGACCAGGTCCATCAGCATCGAACAACTGAGCGGTGACCACTCCGCCGGCTTCAAGACGACCGTGTTGCCTGCCGCCAAGGCCGGCGCGCATTTCCACGTCGACAGCATGAAGGGGGCGTTCCACGGGGTGATGACGACGGTGGGACCGGCGGGCATGCGCAGTACCGTGTTGTCGGTGCCATTCGAGTCCCAGCGGCGTGGTTCGTACTCACGGGCGAGCGAGGCGTAGGCGCGAAAGTTGCGCGCTCCGCGTCCGATCACGCGTAGCCGCAGGCTCTCTTCGAGCATGGCCATGTCGAGGCACTCCACGTGGGCGATCTTCTCGACGTCGCGGTCGATCAGTTCCGCCAGTCGGTCGAGATAGATGCCGCGCTGGTACGTGGTGAGCGCCGACCAGCCTTCGAAGGCGTTGAGCGCGGCCGTCACAGCGAGGTCCGCCTCCTTCGCCGTGCCCCTGGCGACGTCGGCGAGCTTCCACTGCCAGTCGAGTGGGGAGCGGTCCTCGAAGGTGTCCGTCGATGAGACGCGCTCACCGTTGATGAAATGGTCGGGCGAGACGCTGACGCCGTCCACATCGACCCGTGGCGAGGCGCTCATGACTGGAACTTGGGTCGGACCCGAGGGAATGGGAGGTCCTCTTTGGGTGTCGGGAGGGGACGACGCCGGCCGCGGAACTCCCAGTCGCCGCCCAAGGCAGTGGAGAGGACCTCTTCGGTCGCCGTGGGCTGGGCGCCGATCTCGTCGCTCACGGGCTCGGGCCCTTCAACGATGTGGTTGGTCAGGGTCCCAAGGCCTTCGACCTCGACCGAGACGACGTCGCCCGGCTCGACCGGTCGAGAGATCGCGGGCGTTCCGGACAGGATGATGTCGCCGGGCACCAGGGTGATCAGGCGCGCGAGGTCGGCGACCAGGTAGTACATGTCCCAGGCCATCTCGTCGGTGGAGCCGTCCTGGCGCACGACGCCGTTCACCGAGGTGCGCATGGCCTTGTTGCGGAAGTCCCAGTCGGTGACGAGTCCGGGGCCGATGGGGCAGAGGGTGTCGGCTCCCTTCACTCGCAGCATCGATCCGGCGTCGGTGTCGCGAAAGTCGTGGAGGCCGAAGTCGTTAGAGACGGTGTAGCCCGCAATGTAGTGGTGGGCGTCGGCGTGCGAAATGTTGCGCGCGGTGCGCCCTATGACGATAGCGACTTCACCTTCGTAGTTCAGGTACTCGCAGTTCGACGGGCGCACGACCCCCGCCCCGTGGCTGTTGAGCGACGAGATCGGCTTGTGGAAGTACGTCGGCGCGGGCGCGAGGTCGATGCCGAACTCACGAACTCTCGAGATGTGGTTGAGGTGACAGCACAGGATCTTCGTGGGCGACACCGGCGGCAGGTGCGTCGCACTCGCGGCTTCGACGCGACGTCCATCGCGCGCGACGAGGGTGTCGCCGTCGACCACGACATCGGTGGCGCAGCCGTCCAGCAGGATTTTCCGAAATTCCACGTCGCTCCCAATGTCGTTCGTACCTAAATGATGTCCTCAGGATAGTAAGTTCTTAAGTCACTGTCATCACCTCGGGTGCTACCTTTCCCGAAGGATTCAAATGGGGGACCTTATGAGCGAGGATTTCAACCGACTTCGAGTGCTGTGGCCGGATCACTTGGGGCTTGCTCGAGGCAAGTACGTGCCCGCAGCGCTCGCCGACCGCGGCGTTCGCCACTGCACCGGTATGTGGGCGCTCGGCTACGACCGCGCCATGACGCCCAACACGCCCGGTTCGAACTGGAACGAGGGACTACCCGACCTCGACGCCACGTACTCCCTGGACGACCTGCGACCCGGTTGGGAAGCGGGCACCAAGGTCGTCGTGGCGGACCTCGTCGACAAGTCCGGCCCGATCCAGGTTTCACCGAGGGCCGCGCTGAAGCGCGCCATCGCTGACTGGCAGGCGCTCGGCTACTCGCCGTTCGTCGGGATGGAGTTCGAGGCCTACTTCTTCGAGGCCGACGGCAACGGTGGTTGGAAGCCCCTCGACACGCCGGGCGCCTTCGTCTACGGCACGGGCCCCTCGGTCGACCCGCGCGGGATCGTCGACGCGGTCTGGGAGGCGTGTGAGCACGCGAACATTCCCCTGGAGTCGGTGAACTCGGAGTACGACACCCCCCAGTTCGAGTTCACCCTGCGCTACTCCGACGCCCTGCGTGCAGCAGACGAGGGATTCCTCTTCAAGGTCCTCGCCCGCGAGATCGCGTTCCAACACGGGATACTGATGACCTTCATGGGCAAGCCGCTCTCGGACCGCGGAGGATCCGGGCTTCACTTCAACATCTCGCTGCGCGACCGAGCGGGAGAGAACGCGATCAACGATGCGACCGCCTCCGACGGGCTCTCGTCGCTCGCTCGCCACTCGGTGGCGGGGATGCTCGCCCACCATCAGGGTCTCGCGGGGCTGTGCGCGCCGACGGTCAACGCCTACAAGCGGCTTCGCCCGGCGTCCCTGTCGGGCTACTGGGCCAACTGGGGCTACGACCACCGAGGAGCCACGGTGCGCGTGCCGCCGGAGCGCGGCGAGGGAGCGCGCCTCGAACACCGGATGAGCGATGGCGGGGCAGTCGTGCACACGTCCCTGGCGGCGATCCTGCAGGCGGCGAAGCTTGGCTTCGTGAACGAGCTGCCGCTCGGACCCGCCGAGACGGGCAACGGGCTCGACACGATCGACGCCACGGTGGGTGTTGCCCATACGCTCGGCGGCGCCCTGGACGCCCTCGAGGCGGACGAGGAACTCGTCAACGCGGTGGGTCCGATGCTCGTCAGCCAGCATCTCGCGGTGAAGCGCACCGAGTGGGAGCGTTACCTGAACGCAACGACCGACTGGGAGATGCGCGAGTACCTGCCCTTCCTCTAGCGCCAGGTCACCTTCACGGGCTGCTTCTTGATCCCGCTGATGAAGTTCGAACGGAACCGCTCCGTGGGTCCGTTGCTCTCGACGCTCGACCAGGCTTTGGCCATCTCGTCGAACATCACGCGCAACTCGAGGCGGGCAAGGTGCGCTCCGAGGCAGAGATGGGCGCTGTGCAAACCGAAGGCGACGTGATCGTTCGGTGTGCGGTCGGCCCGGAAGACGTAGGGATCGGCGAACTGGTCCTCATCGAAGTTTGCGGACACGTACCAGAGCACGACCTTGTCGCCCTTCTTGAGCGGTTGTCCGCGAAGCTCGGTGTCCTCGACAACGGTGCGGCGGAAATGCATGGTCGTCGAGGACCAGCGCAGCACCTCGTCGACCAGGATCTTGCGTTCAGCATCATTCATCGACAGCAAACTGGCGAAGAGCTCTGGACGCTCGATGAACGCCTGCATTCCCGCGACCATCGTGTAGCGCGTCGTGTCGTTGCCGGCCGCGACCATGAGCGTGAAGAAGTTCTTCAACGCCGTGTCGTCAAGGCGGTCGCCGTCGGAATTGGGCTCGAGCAGCGCGCTCAGCACATCGTGGGTCGGGGTGATTCGTCGCTCCTCGAGGGCCCGCTGAGCGTACTCGAAGAGCTCGAGGGCGACGGGACTGCGAAAGGGCAGCAGCCGGTACGCGCTCGTGTCGGTCTGGTCGACGACGTAGTCAGTGAACTCGGGGTCGGTGTTGCCGATCAGGGCGTCGCCCCGGCTCACCAACCAGTCGAGGTCCTCGTCGGGCAGGCCGAGCAGTCGACCGAGCATCTTCATGGGCAACTCGCGCGCCACGCTCTTCACGAAGTCGAACTCGTGGGCGCCGTTCAGGTTGGCGAGCACCTCGCGGGCGAGCTCGCGCACCGAGTCCTCGTAGCCGTTGACCGCGCGCGGGGTGAACGGCCGCGAGACCAATCGGCGAAGGCGCGTGTGCTCGGGCGAGTCCATCTCCATGAGCGTGCGGCGAGCCTCGGTCTCCTCCTCGTCCATGTCCTCCATGCGGATGCCCATCCGGCTGGAGAACAGTTCGGTGTGGCGACTGGCGTAGAGGACGTCGTCGTACTTGGTGATGCTCCAGAAGCCCCTCCCGCCATCGGGCTCGTCGGTCCACGCGACCGGGTTCGTGGCGCGAAGCTCTCGGAACGTCTCGTGGGGGATGCCCTTGACGTAGGTGTCGTGTGACGTGATGGTCTCGGCGAAATTGTCCATGAACGGTGGTCTCCCTTGGTCAAATTGGAGTGTACTTGTTCGCAACCAAACGATTAGTACTCCGAAAATGGAACTCGGTGCGTAATATGAATCAATGACGAGACCATTAATCGGCGTGACGGGCCGTCGCTGGCCGGCGAAGGCCCTGGGTGACTTCGTTCCCAAGGCCATGCTCGGGATAAAGTTCGACCTTCATTTCTCCGACTACCCGCGCTCCATCGCCCTCGCCGGCGGTCTGCCCGTCGAGTTGACCCGTGACGCCGACGTCGAGGAGATGGTCGCCCACCTGGACGGGCTCGTGCTCAGCGGGGGAGCCGACGTGGAGCCTTCGAGGTACGGGGCCGAGCCCCATGAGTACCTCGGCCAGACCGAACCCGACCGTGACGAGTGGGAACTTGCCCTCTACGCTGCCGCCCGGCGAAAGCGGATCCCGGTGCTCGCAATCTGCCGGGGGTTCCAGTTGGTGAACGTCGCCCACGGCGGAAGCCTCAACCAGCACGTCGAGCTTGACGAGGGCGCGGGGCATCCTCAGTGGGACGTCGACGGACGAAGCGTCACGCACGACATCGACTGCGTCCCCGAGACGATCGTGGCGTCACTCGTTGGTGAGCACGCGGCGGTGAACTCCCTGCACCACCAGACGGTCCAGCTGCTCGGCGACGGACTCGTCGCGAGCGCGTTCGCCCCCGACGGGGTCATCGAGGGCTTCGAGACTCGGGACGGCGAGGTGGTCGCAGTCCAGTGGCATCCCGAGCTGCTCGAGGCGCCGGACCCCACCTTTCGCTGGCTCGTCGAGAGCGCGCTGGTCAAGTAGTCCCACTGGTCAAGTAACCCCACTGGCGCCGCCAAGCCATCCGTCGAGAGGATCACTACCCCGTCCAACGTGACCCGATCAACTAGAGCGTTGATGGTGCTCACTGAGAACTGGACTCTGGTGCCCGCACCCACGCTCAATGAACTCGCGGACCTCGCGGTCGAGGCGGAGAGCCTCGGTGTCGATGGTGTCATGGTGAGCGATCACCTCGCGCCCGGCCCGTCGTCCGGGTCGCGGAGTCTCGCCGCCATCGCGTCGCGAACCACCACGCTCGCCTGGTGCTCGGCGCCATCATCTCGCCGCTTCGTCATCCTCTGGTCAGCTCGAAGGACCTCGGGACACTTGACCTGCTGTCGAGCGGACGCCTGGTGGTGCTGCCGACGGTGAGCCGGCACGAGGACGAATACCGAGCGCTCGGAGTTCCGTTTCGAGAGAGGGGAGCGGCCCTCGATGAGCAGCTCGAGATCTGGCGCGACGCATGGACCTCTTCACCCTCGAGTTTTCACGGCGCGTATTACGCGTTCGACGACGTCGGCATCGAGCCCACGGCGTGCCGTCCCGGAGCACCCACGCTCTGGTTCGGCGCAAGCAACCTGCACGACGCGGTGCTACGTCGGCCCGTTCGCTACGGCGCTGGCTTCCATCCGCTGGGTCGTCCGACGCCCGTTGAGATGACGAAACTTGAACAAACTCTCAGGAACAGCGGTCGGTCCATATCCGACCTCGAGCGGGTCGGCGGAGTGCGCGGCGAGCTCCCAACACCGGACTCGGTCGCCGGTCTTTCCAGCGCAATCGCTGGCGCCGCAGGTCAGGTGAGGGATGGATTCTCGACACTCTGCTTCAAGCCGTCGAAGTTCACCGACGATCCGCACGGCGTGCGAGAAGTGTGCTCGCGGTTACTTTCGGGCATAGCGGAGCTGGGTTGATTGCTTGACTTCAATCGTTTGAACCCGTACGGTTTCGGAGTGGTCGCAAGGAGCGACGCACGGTCAAGGAATCAATCGGGGGGACAATGGCTGGGGATTCGTCGCACAAGAAGGAGCTTGGAGGGGCGAGGAAACTCACGCTCATCGATGCCGTCGCGCAATCGGTTGGTCTGATGGGGCCGGTGTTCTCGATCGCCTTCCTGGTTCCCTTGGTGGTGGGGATCATTAGTGCCTCCGGAAACGGCGCGGGCAACGCCGCCTCGCTTTCGGTGTTGATCGCGGCGATTGGCGTGTTGGGCCTGGGCTGGATTGTCGCTGAGTACACGAGGAAGATCCAGGCGGCCGGTTCGCTCTACGACTACGTGACGGACGGACTCGGTGGCCGGGTGGGCAGCGCCGCCGGCTGGCTCTACTACACCGGCATTCTCGCGCTCGGCGCTGGAATCCTGCCGATGATCGGAGGGACGATTCACGACACCATCCTTGGTGAGTTCAACAAGCAGCCGTTCCCGATCTTCGTCTGGAACATCATCCTCTTCGCCTTGGTCGCCTTCATCATGTACATGGGCGTCGCGCTCTCGACGCGCGTGCAGCTGACGTTGGCCCTGATCTCGGTGACGGTGGTGCTGATCTTCTCGATCTTCGTCATCATCAAGAGCGGCGGTGTGCACCACATCACGACAGGATTCTCGCCCAGCAGCTCGTCCACGCACTGGAAGGGCGTCCTCTTCGGCGTCCTCTACGGAGTGCTCTTGTTCACGGGCTTCGAAACCTCGGCGAACCTCGGTGAGGAGACCGAGCACCCTCAGCGCAACATCCCGCGCGCGGTACTGATCTCGGTGCTTGCCATTACCGGGTTCTACATCATCGGCACGTTCGCGCAGGTCTCGGGCTTCCACTTCAACTTGGGCGAGATAGGAAAGAACGCCGGCGCCCCGCTGTTCACGCTCGCCGGCCCCAAGGCCGCTGGCGGCTTCGCCGGCGTGGGCATCCGCCGGCTCGTCGAACTGGTCGTGGTCTTCGACATGATCGCGGTGTTGATCGGTTGTGCGGTGTCGGCATCGCGGGGCATCTTCGCCCTGGCGCGCGACGAACGGCTGCCCAAGCAGCTGACCCGCATCTCCCAGCGAGGCACGCCCATTGGCGCGAGCAACTTCGTGCTCTTCGCCTACGCGGTCGTCATCCTGCTGGTCCTTTGGAGCACGGCGTTCGCCATTCCCCACTACCCCGAGTACGTCTCGATGTTCAGTTGGATGTCGGCCTACGGCGCCATCGCCATCGCCGCCATCTACCTCCTGATTTCGATCGGCGCGCTTCGCGGTCTGCGAAGCGCGGGCAAGACCCGGCAGCTGTACTGCGCGAGCGTCGTCGGTGGTCTCGTCACCGCCGCTGCGATCTTCGGAGCCATCTACAAGGTGACCGCTCCGACCGTCTACGCGCCGTACGCGGCCGCGGTGGTACTCATCGTCGGTCTCATCGCGGCGTCGGTGATGTCGAGCGCCCCGAAGGGGATCGCCGACTTCTCGGGTCTGAGCGAGGCCGAACAGGGGCCACTCAAGCTGTAGTGATGGCAGCGGGCACGGGATTCGAGGGGAATCAGTGACTGACCTGCAGCCCATGGCTGATATCGACGAACGTGAGCTCGTCCGCCGCACCGAGAGGTTCCCTCGCGGTGCGGCGGTGACGCTCGAGCAGCTCGCCGCGCCGGACTGCGACGTGTTGCTCGACGAACTGCGGTCCGAGGAACCTGTCTCGTGGATCCCCGAGCTCGGCGGATGGTTGGTCAGTTCGCGTGAGCTCGCGAGGACTCTTCTGCTGCCGCGAAGTGACGTGACGGTCCAGTCCCAGCAGAACATGGTGCGAGCCTCGCTCGGGCGCATGATGCTGACGGTGGACGCAGAGGAGCACGATCGGATGCGGGGTCCCTTTGAAGGCTCCTTTCGGCCGAGGGAAGTGGGGCGGCACTTCGAGCACTACCTGCGCGAGTTGAGTGCCGAGCTGGTCGGCGCGTTCATCGAGAAGCGCGAGGTCGAGATCGGCAGTCAGTTCGCCGCACCCTTCGCGGTGCGAACAGCCGGACGTGTGCTCGGCCTTGAGCTCGGCGACGTCGCCAGGATCGACGGTTTCTACTCCGACTTCGCCGGAGCCATGGAGTACACCGGCGACCCCGAGCCCCTTCGAAGGGCCGACGATGCGCGACGCGAACTCAACACGCTCCTGAGGTCCCGTCTCAAGGGCCCAACCGGCCTCGATTCGTTCGCTACCGACGTCGCCGCGCAGTCAGCGGGCCAACTGAGCGAGGACGAGATGATTGCGCAACTTCGTGTGGTGATGTTCGGCGCGATAGAGACCATCCAGGCGTCGGTGATGAACACTCTGCTTCTGCTGCAGTTGAACCCCAGTGCGTACGACGAGGTGCTGGCGGACCGCTCGCTGCTCTCGGGCGCGGTGTCCGAGTCGGTCCGTCTCATCCCGCCGGTGGCGTTCGTCGAGCGATGGGCCAAGGAACCACTGCGACTCGGCGGGGTTGATATCGGAACACGCGAGTTCATCGGTGTCTCCATCATCGGGGCCAACCGCGATCCGGCGATTTTCGAGAGCCCGCAGGAGTTCCAGTTGCACCGGGAGAACTCGCATCGGGCCCTCTCGTTCTCCTTCGGCGAGCATCATTGCATAGGGTTCCATCTCGCTCGGCTGCAAACGGTCATCGCCCTCGAAGAGATCACCCAGCGCCTGGGCCGGCTTTCGATGACCAGTTACCAGGCGCCCGAGGGGTTCGCCTTTCGCCGGCCCGGCCACCTCACGATGGGCTGGTGAAGCTTCAGTGGGCCAGTGCTACGCCCACCAGGAACATTGAGGCGCAGATCAGCGGCGTCGAGACGACCAGAGCGAGCGAAAAGCGCCAGTGGTGTTCTCGAAGCAGCAGAGCCGGTATCGCGAACGCCGAGGAGAACGTGGTCAGCCCACCGCAGAAGCCGGTGATCACCACGGATCGAATGTTGACGTCGACTGCTCCCGCGAGCCGATAGGCGGCGTAACCGGCCACCAGGCATCCGCCGCCGTTGGCGGCGGCCGTGGCCCAGGGTCGCCGGGTGGGGTGGTGGCGGCGGACCCCGTATTCGAGAAGGTAGCGAACGACGCAGCCGAAGGCACCGGCGAGGGTCACGAGGAGCAGCGTCACCGGTGGCCGTGCCTGAGTCCCAGCCATCCGGACCCAACGCCGCTGAGCACCGCCACCAATCCCACCAGCAGGCTCGCGGGGACCGACTGGTGCCAGATCTCAGCCAGGCTCACGTAGAGCGAAGAGTACGAGGTGAGCCCGCCGAAGAAGCCCGTGACGACGAGAAGGCGGGTCAGGTCGTTGGGATCATGGTTCCTCAGCGGCCCAGTGAGTATTCGAGTAGCGAGGTAGACCCCGAGGACGTTGATCAACTCGAGGATCCAAGGCAGGTGCCCCCACCAACTGACCTGACCGTGGTGGGGGAGCGCACCCAGCCAGCCCTCGAACCAATGGGCGTCCTGGATGCGAAGGGCGAGAGCTCGAAGAATGGTTCCGACCCCTCCGCCGAGCGCCACCGAGGCCGCGGCCATGCCCAACTGTTTCGGGGAGAGGGTGATGTTCGCGCGCATCAGTGTCACGAAACTACTAGACGACTATCCATCTCTCGGTGACACGCCGAGCGAAGGACAACGCTGCAGTTGGGCTCGAGATTCTGCCATTAGCGCGGAAGCCGTCTATTTCGAGCGAATGCGTCCTTGAGGAATCGAGTAGACAGGGAATTGTCCCTATAGCGATCTGAAGAATTGTGGGCCTGTTGGGGTGAGTTCGGTGGGGAAGTGCGATTCGAGAACCATATTGGGACCGGCTGCCGGAACCCGAAAGGCGAACAAGACGTGGGCAGTCCCGTAAGGGGAGGGGGCCATTGACCCTGATTGAAGGGTTGGTGAAGTGGGTGCCTTTCAGCATTTCCAGAGGAAGTGGATAGCAATGATCAGAAGTCGATGGCACCGCGCCGCGAGAGGGGTGAGCCAGGCGGTAGAGGGCGGCCCGACTTCGACATCTGGCACCGGACTTGGCACGTCTTCCCTCGAAGTCTCGGGTCTGTCACGTCGTGCGCTGCACCGTGCCACCATTTCGCGCTGGTCAATGATGTTCTCCGTCGTGGCGGGCGTCTCAATCGTCAGCGTTGGGGCATATGGCCTTTCGAGCTGGGGCGTCGGGCTCGCCGGCGGTTCGTCCAGCGAGGCCCAGTCCGCACCGGTTTCGAATCTGACGATCACGGCCCAGGCGACGCCCGGCGCGGCCAACGTTCTCTATCCAGGCGCCACCGGCGACGTGGTCGCGCTGATCGCGAATCCGAACCCGTTTCCAGTGACGATTACTGGCGTGTATTTGCCCCTCAACACTTCCTACGCCTCCGGTTTCACCACTTCGAACCTCAGCGTGACTGAGTCTGGTTGTTCTTCTGCGACGAGTGACGTCCTGTGGAGCTTTGCCGGAGCGATCAGCGGTGCCGCCCACACTCTCGTCGCGCCGCTCACCGTGGGGGCGAACGCGAGGCTCAGCGTCACGTTCGTCAACGACGCCACCATGACCAGTAGCACGCCAAGCGCGTGCGAGGGGACGTACTTCCTGATGCCGCCACTCGCGGGCTTGATCGCGACCAGCAGTGACGCGCCCAGCACGCCATCACCGGCGTCCGATGGTTGGATTGGTTGAACCGACGCGGTGATTGGCTGCTTCAACCGCGGTCACGCTATTGCTCCGGCGCCTATGCCACGATGTTGTCATCCGTCTCGTCGCTGCGTCGAGGCGCCGGAGGCCTAAAGTGGACCGAGCCGCGATTGCGCGGCCATCCGCCTAAGGAGCCCAATGAGACTTTCGAATCCACTTTCTCACGCCCTGTTGCTGGGATCGGCGCTCCTGATCATTGCCGTCCCGAGTCTGGTTGGACTCGAAGGATCGGCGTCGACCTCGACACCCGCTGCGGTACTGGCGGCGGCCCTGCGCGATGCCACTGCTTCGAAGGGGGTTCACGAGGTCCTTACCGCGAAGGAGAGCGGTCTCACCGCCTCGCGAGTGGACGACATTGGGACCACGGAAGGCCGTCAGGTGATCACGCTGAGCAGCGGAGCCACCGCCGAGGTGGTCGCCTTCGCTAGCTCGAAGAAGGCGTACATCCGTGCGAACAGCCTCGGGATCTCCAACTACTTCGCGTTTCCAACCAAGACGCCAGCCAAATACGCCAACAAGTGGTTGGAACTGACGCCAACTGACGCCAACTACGCCGCAGTGGTCTCGGCGACCACGCTGTCGTCGGATTTCCCGCAACTCCTGCAGATCTCGGGTCCGCTTTCGTTCGGGCACGTCACGTCCCTTGCTGGTGTTCCCGTGACCGAGATGCTGGGGAAGATTCCCGCCTCTTCTAACAACCCAGCGCTCGCGGTCACGCTGTACCTGACGTCGTCAGGGAAGATCCTTCCCCTGGAGCTCAAAGAGGCGAGCAGCGGGTTGTCGGCGGTCATCAAGTGGAGCAAGTGGGGGACGAAGGTGATCCTTTCTTCTCCAGCCAACGCAGAAAAGGAACCGGTGGTCTAGTCAACGTCGTCCATCGACAATGAGACCTCGCCGAGAGACGGGCCAAGAGTTGCATCTACTCACACGAGCCCTGATGACGAAGAACGCGCTGGCAAGACCCTCGTAACTCTTGGATCACGAAAAATGATCAGTATTTGAGTCGTCGGTCTCTGTCATGAGGAGACTGCTCGATTGCTCTGAGATGCCGGAGATCGCCGAGTTAGGCGATCCCTTGGTCTCAGCGAGGGCCCCAGCAGGAACTGGCGAGATTCTTGGCAATATCGAAGGCTTTTCGACCGTCAAGAGTTGTGAAGAAGTATTGACGACGTTGACGACTATCCACCATTTGCCGATTAATTGTATTTAAACTTATAGGGCTATGTCGGGATTGCCCAGCGCTCAACAAAATACAATGGATAATCACAACCAATCAGGCTCGAGCGTAGGCCCAACCGAACGCTCCCCGGGGATTGCCCCTGATCTGGCGATGGACCAACCATCGTTCGTCGCGGCCCAATTTGATCGGGCGTTGGCGTTGCATGCGCTCGCCATGGTCAACACGTGCCGTGAGTGCGGGTATCGGGAGAGGCCGGGGGAGTTGCGCCACTCCTTCATCCACACGCAAGCCCGCCAGTTGGCCAACGCCAAGTTCCGCGACGCCTTCGCCAGGGGACCGTTCTATGCTGCGCAAGCCGCCGCTCCCCATAACCAGGTGGTTCGTTCGGCACCGTCGCGACGATCTCCCGCTCATCGGCGAAGGCCGACTGGGCGTTCGGTCGCGCTCAAGGTTGGTTCGGGCATCTTCGGAGCCGCTCTTGTCGGCGGCGGCGCCTTTGGCGTGACCAACTGGGTCATCGGTCTCAACTCGGGCTCATCGGGGGAGGGCCAAGCAGCATCGGTAACGAATCTGACCATCAGCGCCGTCTCTTCACCCAGCGCGACGAACTTGCTCTTTCCGGGGGCGAACGGCGACGTGGTGCTCACCATCACGAATCCAAACGTGTTTCCGGTGACGGTGACGGGCGTCGATCTGCCGACCAATACGACCTACGCGACTGGTTACAGCGCGGCGGGCCTTACGGGCGCCATTTCTGGCTGTTCGGCGGCCAACAGTGATGTCTTCTGGAACTACTCCACGGCGACCAATGGATCGGTGCACACGCTTGCTTCGCCCCTCACGATCGGGGCGGCGTCAAGTCTCACGGTGACCTTGACCAATGACGCTTCCATGACGACCGCTGCACCCGCCGCCTGCGAGGCGGCCTATTTCTCCATGCCTTCTCTGACCGGTGTCGTGGCGACGGGTGGCTCCGCAACCGCGACCACGTCGCCAACGGCTGATGCCTGGACGAGTTAAGGGGCGTTCAATCGTGACCTCCAAGCTCGTGCGCACCGCGAAAAGGGTGGCGTTGATGGCACTCGCACTTATGACGCTCTCGAGCGTCGTAAGTGCGAGTGCCTCGTCTCTCTCCACGGTCACGTTCACGGGAACCGCCCCCACGTCCCTCGTGGCCAATACAGCCTCGACATGGACCGTTGGGTTCACGACATCGTCGTCCGGTGCACTCGCGACCGGTCGCACGATCACGGTGACCTTTCCTTCGGGCTTCACCACGAGCTCCACCGCGCCGACGGTGACGCTGCTCACGCCATCGACCTTCGTGTCGTCCTGCACCGCGACCGGCGCCGACGCCAACAGACTCAACGTGGTGACGATCACGCTCACCAATAAGACGACGTGCGCGCTTGCCGCCTCCACTGCGGCCACTCTCAGCATCGCCATGGTGAACGGAGCGGCTGGCACGTACGGTGGTACCAACTTCTCCCTCTACACCTCGGCCGACACGACGCCACTCAGCCCGAGCGGCGGAGCGACCATCACGGCGACCTCGGTCACTTCGGCGACGGTGTCCGCGACGGCACCCACCTCGCTGGTCAAGGGGGCCGCCTCGACGTGGACTTGGGGATTCACGACGTCGTCGACAGGCTCACTGGCCGCGGGCGCGACCATACAGCTCGCCTTTCCCACCGGCTTCACGACGATTTCAACGACACCAGCAGTGGTCTTGATGACGCCGTCGTCGTTTCCGGCGAACTGCTCCGCGACGGCGTCGGATCCGACGAACGCCAACATGATCACTGTCACGCTCTCCAACAACGGCGCGAACACGTGCGCCCTGGCGAACTCGACCGCCGCCTCGCTCACGATCGGCGTCGTGAACGGCACCACCGACGTTCTCTCAACGTTCAACGTCTCCACTTCGAAGGACACGGCCCTCGTCAGTCCGACCGGCACCGCACCGACCCTGACGGCGGCGACGACGACGAGCGCGGTCTCCTTCACGACGACCGCACCTACATCGTTGGTCGCCAACACGGCCTCCGTATGGACCTTGAACTTCACAGGCTCTTCCGCCGGAGCGCTGGCGGCCGGTGGCTACATCGTGGCGACCTTCCCAAGCGGCTTCACCACGAGTTCCACGTCGCCTGCGGTCGTGCTCACGACGCCGTCCACGTTCCCAACCACTTGCACGGCGACCGGGTCCGATCCGACGAAGTCGAACGTCGTGGTGATCAATCTCGCGAACAACGGTACCAACACCTGTGCCCTGGCCAACTCGACTGCAGCCGCCCTCAACGTCGGGGTGGTCAACGGTCCTGCCGGCACTGACACCGCCGCGTCGTTCTCTCTCTACACGTCCAAGGACGGCACCACGGCGTCGCCGTCGGCCGGTGCGACGATTGCGAGCGCCGGTCCTCCGGGCAGCGGAACGAACTGGACGCTCGTGGCATCCTCGCCGGTGGGCGAGGCGACCGCGGCGACGGCGCCCGCGGCACCGACGTCGTTTCAAGGGGGAGCCTCAGGTGGGTACATGTGTGCTTCGACGGCGACCGAAGTCGTTGATCTCTCCTGGGCGGCGGTGCCCAACGCGACCTCCTACGCCCTCCTCCAGTCAGCGACCTCGGGCGGAACGTACGCCGCGGTGACGCCCGCACCGGTGTTCGCAGGAACAACGGCGACCATCACGTACGCGACCGCAGTGACCGAGTATTTCAAGGTGGAGGCTCTCGTCGGCACTGCCTGGGTGAGCCCGACTTCGAGCAACGCGACGAACGGCGGGATCTCACCTGGTTACGTCATCACCGCGACGACGTCACCGAAATGCACCAATAACTAATGCGGTGTATGCGAGATGGAGGTCAGACCAGATCGACGACCACGCGGGGGGCTTCAGAGCGGGAGTGAGGCCCTGTCCAGGGGCGTGAAAGGGGGGGCACCAGCTTCGAAGTCCAATGGAATAGGGCAGATTCCGACATGCTGACGAGACTGGGTATCGAACGAAGTTAGTAACAGTGCGTCCATAACAAGATTAAAAATCAAGTTTGTGCGTTAGTTGTCATTCCCGTGGTTGCAATGTGATTTGCGTCAGCCATATTTGTACTCGCCAAGAAGTACAGCGTATTTGCAGTGAAGCAAGGGCATTAAACGCAGGGGCAATCCGTAGCAAGCACCACCAGTATCCGATTGGGTATCTGAAGCTAAGGGAATGTCGTTGTGTCAGAAACGATTGTTCAACCTAGAGAAAGTAGATACCAATGTTCAGGAATCGCGCAGACCGAACCGCAAAGACCGAAGATGTGGCCGCGACGGCTCGCTTCAGCCGCAAGTCGCTGCCATTCAAGATTGTCTCCGGCGTTGCTGGCATGGCCCTTGTCGGCGGTGCAGCGTACGGTGTCACAAACTGGGTGGTCGGCCTTGCCGCCGGATCATCTGGTGAAGCCCAGTCAGCGACCGTCAGCAACTTGACGATCACCGCCGTGGCGAGCCCGTCGGCGACCAACCTGCTGTTTCCCGGCGGAACCGGCGACGTCGTCGCGACGATCACCAATCCCAACGCTTTTCCCGTCACGGTGACCGGCGTGAACCTGCCCGCCAACACGACCTACGCGAGCGGCTACACGACGTCGGCGCTCTCGACGGCCCAGACTGGCTGTTCGTCAACGACGAGCGACGTTCTTTGGAACTTCGCCACCGGTACGAGCGGCTCAGCTCACACGCTGGCGACCCCTCTGACCGTCGCCGCGAACGGCACGTTGACCGTCACACTGACGAGCGACGCCTCGATGACCACCTCGGCGCCAGCCGCTTGCGAGGCGACGTACCTCTCGATGCCGCCCCTCACGGGAGTTGCCGCAACCGGCGGTGCGGCGACGGCCACTGTGAGCCCCGCGACGGACACTTGGACCAGCTAGGAGCTGTAGCCCGGTCCAGGGCCTGATCCGGCTGGTGTTGCTTCAGCCGGATCAGGCAAATAGGTCGAGACCCAATAACCGCCACTCCTTTCCCCCGGAGTGGCGGTTATTCCATTTGAGAGAGGGGAGTGCGATGCCTGCTCCCCCAAGCCTCGGACTTGGGAACCGAATCGCCACACGGTGAACTTGTCGCGAGGTACCGACCTGGTGCCCCATACAGGGCTCCCTGAAGGGGTCCATCCAGCCCCCTAGGTGCCTGGGGAAGTATTTCCAAACCACGGCCAAAGGACCACTGACTACGTCCTCGGGCAAGCAAGTGGGTCTCTTCGGCAAGGCAGTTACGATGAGAGCCAATGCGCCGGAGGTAGTTCTTCTGTGGTTCGGGCCGTCGGCAAGTCCGAATCACGAGCTTGCAAGTTGCTGCTCGATCCTGCTCATCGAAACCCACAAGTGGCGGGGAGGGCAGGGGATACGACGCATGCTCGTTTTTGCCAGCGATTTGGAGCGGCTGCGCGTTTTGACCTCTCACTTTACATAACGTACATTATCGGCCTTAGAGGTTAGGAAGTTTGTTATACTACTTCCATGCGTCGGGTTCTTTGTGCTGCTCTTTTCGTAGCCTCCAGTGTCGGTATCTACATGGTCCCCGCTGGCGCGGACTCATCGACGCCCGCAAAAGTTGCGCTTTCATTTGATTACAGCGACAACAACTCGCCGGCGTCAGCCAGCAGCGGCACGTTCAACATCATCGTGGATGTCCTACCCGGACGTTCGTCGGGCGTGGTGCGAATCGTGGCGTCATCGCCGGACGGCATCAGTGCGGACGACCTGGTCTGCACGTACCAGAACGTGGTCCAGAGCCAGGTCGAGTGCTCTTTCAACTTCACGTCGAGCGGCGTCTGGTCCATTCGGGCCCAGTTCGCGACCTCGAAGACGGATGACGTGAGTGCGATCGCCAAGACCAACCTGCGCGTCGGCAACTGATTGAGCCCATCCGAGCGCTTGGAGTTCCGGGTGCTGTGGGGTGATGCGTTCAGGGGCCTCGAACAAGTGAACGTACGGGCCTACGACGTCGAAGAAGCGTTGGTTCTCGCCCACGAGCTTCGTCCCGACCTTCCCCGGCCCCGCACGGCCTACCTCGTGGGGCACCCGCTTAACTAGGCTCTCGCCTACACTTCGCCCATGAACTCTCTTTTTGATGTCAAAGGCAAGGTTGTGCTCGTCACGGGCGGAAGTCGTGGGATTGGCGAGATGATCGCGCGCGGCTTCGTGGACGCTGGCGCCAAGGTCTACATTTCATCTCGAAAGGCCGACGTCTGCGACGCGCTCGCGAAGGAGCTGAGCGAGCACGGCGAGTGCATTTCGCTGCCGGCCGACCTGTCCACCGAGGCGGAGTGCCAGAGGCTCGCGAACGAGATGGCGAGCCGTGAGGACCATCTGGACGTGCTCGTGAACAACGCCGGCGCGACGTGGGGCGCTCCGATGGCCGATTTCGACGAGGCGGCCTTTGAGAGGGTGCTCGCGCTCAACGTCAAGGGCGTTTTTCATCTCACGAGGTTCCTGCGCCCGCTGCTCGAGGCGAAGGCCGACGCGGACAGTCCGGCGCGCGTGATCAACATCGGCTCGATCGACGGCATAAAGGTCCCCACGATGGAGACCTACGCCTACTCCGCCTCGAAGGCGGCGGTGCACCAGCTCACCCGCCACCTCGCGAAGGCGATGGCGCCGACGGTCACCGTCAACGCCATTGCTCCCGGACCTTTCGAGTCCAAGATGATGAAGGCCACCCTTGACGCCTTCGGCGACGCGATCGCGGCGGGCGCGCCGATGAAGCGGATCGGACGGCCCTCGGACATGGCGGGCGCCGCGATCTTCCTCGCCTCACCGGCTGCCAGCTACATCACGGGCGTGATCCTCCCCGTTGACGGGGGTATCGCCACCCTCGCCTAGCCTGGATCAGCCGTTCTTCGGCTGTGTGCCGAGGGCCACCTTCAACGTGATGGTCTTGGTCCCGCGCACGATCTTGAGTGAGACCACGTCACCCGGGCGAAGCGCAGAGATGATGCTCGACACGTCCTGGGCGCTGTTGACCGTGGTGCCGTTGATCCCGATGATGATGTCGCCCTGGCGCACGCCGGCCTTCGCGGCACCGGTGCCCGAGATCACGCTCATGACCACGGCTCCGTAAGAAACCGAGAAGCCGTACTCGGCCTGCAGCGCGGCGTTCATCGATGAGATCTCCACGCCGATGAACGCGCCGTGGTTGACGACGCTTTCGCCGGCCTTCAGCGACTTCAGCAACGATTCGATCGTCGCCACGGGGATGGCGAAGCCGATGTTCTGTGCGCTCGTGCCGTCGGAGAGGGTTCCCGCGACGGCGGTGTTCATGCCAACGACGTCGCCGCGCGAATCGAGTAGTGGACCACCCGAATTACCGGGGTTGATCGCCGCATCGGTCTGGATCATGTTGTTGAGCGTCTCGGAGGACGTGCTTGTGCCGGCGGTCACGGTGCGACCGAGCGCGGACACGATCCCCGAGGTCACCGTGGGCGTGCCCGCGGCCAGCCCGAGGGCGTTACCGATGGCCACCACCTCGTCACCGGCGACGAGTTCGTTCGAGTTCCCGAAGGTCACGGGGGGAAGGTTCTTCGCGTTGTTGATCTTGATGAGCGCGACGTCGTCGATCGGGTTGGTACCGATGAGGGTCGCCTTCAGGCTCTTTGTGGTACCGGTCTGGGTCACGGTGATCGATCCCCCGTTGACCGCAGCGGCGATCACGTGGTTGTTGGTGACGACGAGACCGTTCGACGTGATGATCATGCCGGTCCCCTGGTCCTCTTCCCCACTCCCCTTCACGTCAATGGAGACGACCGACGGCTGCACCTTCTGCACGAGCTTGGGGATGCTGAGGCCGCTGCGCAGCACTGCGGCGCCCGGAGAGGCGGTTACTTCATTGATCGTAATCCCGTCGTTGCCGCTCGACGTGGAGGAGCTGAAATGGCCGGCGAGACCGCCGACGAGGGCGGCAACCAGGAGCAGCGAGATCCGCGTCGACCAGAGAGAACGGCTGGGCTTGGCCTGAGACGCGAGTGGGACGTCATCAATGATCGGAGGCGCCGTGACGACGGACACGTGGGGGGTCTGCGGGCCCCCTTCGTTCGGCTCGGCGTCGGCGGTCTCGAACGAAGGCTCGGGCGACTCGACGTTCGGTGGGTCAAAAGCCTGAGGAGGGCTGAAGGTCGGCATCGGTTCTTCGGGTGTCGACTCGATCCGAGTCTCTTCGTTGTTGCCAGTCGGCTCATTGCTCACGTGGCCATGCTATGCAACGCAATTTAAATTTGGCCTAAAACTGAGTGAAATGTTTCGACTATTTAAACCGACTAGATTGGTTGCCTATGTCCCGTCGGATTGAGATCGAAATCACCAGCCTTAACGGGGACGTCGCCACATGGCGTGCCGCAGGAGCGAAGCTCCCCAAGGGCGTGTTGAGCACGTCCCTCGTGCCAGGGGGGCCCGTCGTCGGCACCGTCTACCGTGCCGACGTGGAGCAGTTCATGGAGGGCATGGAGGTCCTCGCTGTACTGCCGGCGAAGACTGCGTCGCCTCTGGATCCCCGCAACGAGCGCGTGGAACTGATTCCCACCGCGAAGCAGGGACCTGACGTCATAGTCACCTACGCACCCAAAGGACGCGGTGGAAGTCGTCGCGAAGGCGGACGTGAGGGTGGGCGTGATGGCGAGGGTCGTCGTGATGGGGCGAAGCGCCCCGCTGGTCGTCCGCAGTCCAAAGAGCGCACCCCCGGAGCCTCGCCCCGTCCCGAACACGGACCGCGCACCGAGCGTCCGGCGCGCACCGAGCGTCCGGCGCGCACCGAGCGTCCGGCCCGCAGCAGTGAGCGCCCCGCTCGCGGAGGACGCCCCGAGCGTCCGAGCGGTCCCGTCGCTCCCCCGATGACGACGACGTACCGTAACGCGCTGCTCGCCACACTCTCCCCCGAGCAGCTCCCAGTCGCCGAACAGCTCCTGCGCGGTGGCATGCCCGCCGTTCGCACCGCCGTTGCCGAGCAGAACAAGAACGCCACCGCCCAGGGACGTCCGACGATCGATCCGACGACCATCGAACGGATCGCCGAGGAACTGTTGGCGAAGACCAACCTGGCGCTTTGGAAGGACAAGGCTGCCGGCGCGCTGGGTGCCGGGCGCGAGTTGCGCCTGCGCGACCTTCGAGCGGTCGTCACTGCCGCGAAGACCGTCTCGCTTGACGACGAGGCCCGCACGCAGCTCAAGGAGCTTCAGGCGAACCTCACCGCCCGGCTCGAGATTCTGCGCACGCAGTGGAACGAGAAACTGGAGGCGGCCGTGACCTCGAAGAACGTCGCCGAGGCCCTTCGACTGGTGGCTCGTCCGCCGGACATGTCAACTCGCGTGAGCGCCGAAATGGCCGTCAAGGTCGTGGCGATCACCTCAGAGGTCCTCACCGCCGACCTGGACGCCGCGAAGTGGCAAGAGATCGTCAATCTCGCAGTGGAGACTTCAATACGTCGTAATGTGAAGCCCCACGGGATTCCAGCCGATGACGCCTGCAAGGCATTGGCCGTGAAGAGTGCCGGGGCGATCCCTGAATTCGCGAAGTTGCTGGGCATGAAGGTTCCACCGCCGCCGCCGCCCACGCGCGCTCCGCGCCGCACGCCTACTCGGCGCGCATCGTAAGAAGCCGCGCTTTCCAACCAAAGGATTCGAACAGCGACTTTGTCGCTCGATCACCGGGTAATGCATACGCGTCGAGTAGCTGACCAGAAGCTCCGACGGCAGCCTTGACGAGCCTTCTCGCTATCCCCTGGCGTCGTGAGTGCTTGGCCACGTAGATAGCTTCCAGAACTCCGTCGCGGCAGAGTGCAAAGCCGACCATGGTGTCACCGTCGAGGGCCACGAGGATGCTCCCTTGGGACACGGCGTCGTTCAGGAATGCGTCCGAACTTCGATCCTCGAGGATGGTCGCAAGCATCGCCGGTCCCCCGCGATGCGAGGCGGCGTGGCGCATCGCCGTGGCGAACAACCTGCGGAGGTCCTCGCTCGGTTCGGCCGCGACCTCGACCTTCACGAATACTCCATGGAGTCCGGCGTCGACCTTGATGGTTCGCTCGGTATCAGACGCAGTCGCGGCAGAGGCCCTTGGACCGGTCCGCGAGCTGGCTCGTCTTCTTCAGCAGTCGACAAGAGTGGCAGCGGAACTCATCGTCCTGCTTGGGCAGAATGGTCTCGGCGAGATCGACCAGTGTGTCGATCTCGCCCGGAATCTCCTCGTCGTCTTCGGGGGTGCTGGTACGCCGGATGGTCTCAGCGAGCACTTCGTCGAGTGCGAGCTCGACGTCGGTGTCGTCCACCAGATCGTCGTCTTCGGGGACGGCGACCGCCACCAGGACGCCGTCGTCTACCTCGATGACGTCGTCGCCTTCGACATCCTCGACCTCCTCGACGTCCTCGACGTCGTCCAGTTCCACGCCGACGATCTCCTCGTCAAAGCCCTCAGCGAGCTCTTCTTCGTCAAATACTTCTTCTGTGTCGCCATCACTAGCCATAAAATTCCTTCTTAGTTGCGCTGGCAGTGTAGAGCCATTTGGTCACGCAGTGCGGTCATTCAGTATAAAGAATCAGTAATACTCGTCAAACACTAACGATTTAGACGGTTTCGTTCGGCTGAACGCTCGGCTTCGAGGCGTTCGAGGTCGGTTTCGGAGAAGTCAACGTACGTCATGGCGTCGGCAATACCGGTATGACCTGCCTCTTCACGGATCAGGCGCGCCATCTCGTGGGCAACCCGACGATAGCTGGGGTGCCCTTGGGGGCCCGAACGCAGTTCGATGACGTGCATCGCCTCGCGGGCGTTCATCTGCATCGAATATCGAATCCGAAAGGCCAGTGCCACCGCGTACTGGCTCTGCTCGGGGAACTCCCCACGCATCTCGTGGAAGAGCGCCGCCGAGCGCTCCAATGACTCCTCGTAGCGCCTGGCGAGGCCGGCCTCGCGAACGATCTCGGGCACGTCGAAGCCGAGCTCGACGTTGAGGGGCTGCCATTCGATGGTCATGAGCCGGTGGCGCTGGAGGTCCCTGAAGGCGCCATAGTCGGTGACGAGCTCGAAACGGTAGCCGGTGGTCTCGAAGGCCCGTCCAGGACGGTGGCGTCGGTTCCGGCGGTCACCGACGTAGGTCTTCAGGAGCGTCGAGCGTTCCTGCGGGCTCATCGAGCGGACCCGTCGCACCGCTTCGTCGTTCGAGACCGAAGAACCGGCGAACACGATCGCCTCGAGTATCCTCGCTTCGCCCTCTGGGTCGTACGCGACCAGCCGTACGTGCTCGCCCGGCTCGCTCTCGACTTCGTCGGGCCACATCGAGCTGATCAACTCGCGCGTCGCTCCCTTAGTCGTCGCCAGGTAGTTCGTCCACGCCACGCCGCGCTCGGCGACCTCGACGCGCTTCAGGAACGACGGGATGACCTTCATGAGCTCGTCGAGCATCATCTGGGAGTACTCGCGCACCTCGGGCAGCGGGTGCGCTCGCATTCGCAGCAGCAGCGATTCGTAGGCCTGCCCCGAGGCGTAGATGCCGAGGTTCGACAGTGCGCTCGCCGGCAACAGTCCGCGCACGGCGTCGAGGGCCTTGGCACGGATCGCCTGGCGGTAGACGAAATCGGTGTCCTCGGGGGTCTTCGGGTACTTCTTGCCCAGCCACTCCGTGAGCACAGGCAAGAGCTCCGCGTACGTGTCGAACATGCGGTCCATTTCGCCCACGTAACGCGCGCCGAAGCGTGATTCGAGTACGTCGTTGTCCCGGTAGAAGCGGTAGTGGCCGTTGGCGAGGCGCCGGTCGTACGCGAGGTAGCGGGTCGACTGCTCGAGGTAGCTCATGAGACGGCCCCACTCGAGGACCTTGGTGAGGATGTTGCTCGCCTGCTCGCACGCGAGGTGCACGCCGCCCAACTGGGCGACGGAATCGTCGCCGTACTCGTAGAAGATCTTCTGGTACAGGTCGTCGGCGCGGTCGAGACCGATCGTCGCGTCGATCGTCGCGTCGCCCGTCAGGTCGAGGTCCCCGACGAATTCGTCGAGGAACAGCCGGCGCAGGCTCTTGGATGAGCGTGAGTATCGGGCGAAAAGGGCCCCCTTGACGACCTCGGGAAGGTTCACGAGAGCGAAGACGGGGCCCTCGAGGTTCGTGAAATACCGCCGCAGGATGCCAACTTCACTCTCGGTGAACTCTTCGGCGACGTAAGGATGCATGGAGTAACGAGATTAGGGGCGAATTCAGGCCGGCGGGTGGACGCTGGACGCGCCCGCTACGACGCTGCGAAGTACCGCGTCTCGGGCCTCCTGGGCGACCTCGGCGACCTCGGTGAGATGGCTCATGCGCGACAACTGCTCGCAGAGGTCCGCCACCTGCTTGGCGTTCCTGACGAAGTCCCCGGGCGAGGTCTGGCCGATCTCGACGTCGGCGAGGTCGAGCACTGTGCCGAGGGATGCTCCCCTCGCCCACGCCGCGATGGTCGTGGCGAACTTGCCGTCGGGCTCTTTGGCGTGGGGAACGCTAAACCGGTCCTCCACCTCTCGGATGGTCGCCGCCGTGACGCGGATCTGGTTCACCCGCTCATTGATGCTCCCCCGTCGTTCCTGGCCCAGACGGTCGTTGAGGGACCTCTTCTTCTTGGTGGTCACCTGCTTGGCGGCGTTGGGCGTGCGCGAGGCGCGCTTGGATTCGAAGACGAAGCAGGAGAGCAGTCCGGCCAGCTGGGCGGGCTCCAGACCCTCGAAGACCCCGGAGCTGATGGATTCGGCGATGAGCAGGTCGCACTCGTGGTAGATCGACCGGAGCAACTGGCCCTGCTGGCTCAACTTCCAGCCCTCGGCGTAGCCGAGCTCCTCGAGCACGTGGTGGCGCGAGATCATCTGGTCGCCGAGTGGGCGCTTGCTGCCCGTAGGGCGCCGGTCGGACTCGAACTGGGCGAAGGAGCGTTGCACGACCTCGAGGGCGGTCTCGAACTCGAAGTGGTTGATGAGGTTGGCGGTGAGGTTGTACGTAGGGCGAAACGACGAGTGCAGGTCCGACGGCGGCGCGACGGCGACGCGCCCCACATCCTGCAGCGCCACTTCGGGGGCGAAGCAAACAATGGCGTGGCCCTCATCGTCGAGGCCCCGGCGTCCGGCTCGTCCGGTCATCTGCGAGAACTCGCCGCTGGTGAGGAACTTGCGACCGGCGTCGGAGAACTTGGAGAACCTCTCGAGTGCGACCGAACGGGCCGGCATGTTCACCCCGAGCGCAAGGGTCTCGGTCGCGAACACCACGGCGAGCAAGTTCCTCTCGAAGCAGACCTCCACGATCTCTCGAAACGCGGGGACCATGCCGGCATGGTGCATCGCGAGTCCCCGGCGCAGGCAATCGATGAAGTCAGCGAACTCGAGGGCCTTGAGGTCGTCGTCGGAGAACCCTACGAGTCGTGACTGGGCGACCGCTTCGATCTCGCGGCGCTCCTCGGGCGACGTGAAGAGGAGTCCATCGCGCCGACACTGGTGCACGGCGTCATCGCAGGCCGCGCGCGAGAAGATGAAGACTATCGCCGGCAAGAGGTCGTCACGCTCGAGGGCGAGCAGCAGCTCGCTGCGGCGAGGCGCGCGAAATGGCGGCGGCGGAGCGCTCGACTTCGGCCCTTTCCACTTGGGTCCGGGTCTGAAGCGTCTGGTCGCCTTCATCATGTTGTCGATGCGCCGCGCCTCGTCCGAGAGGCGCTCGCCGTCGAGCAGGTCCACGATTTCTGCGGCCGGCTGTCCGCGGCGCACTATCGCGAGGTGGTCGTGGAGCTTGATTGGACGGGTCTTCTCGACGATCACGCTCGTCGGTCCGCGAACCTGCTCGAACCACTCCCCCACGAAGCTGGCGTTGCCGATCGTCGCCGAGAGGGCGACAAAACGCACGGCCGACGGTGTGAGGATGAGGACCTCTTCCCACACGCCTCCGCGAAAGGGGTCCTGGAGGTAGTGCACCTCGTCGAGCACCACGAGTCCGAGCGTCTTCAGCTGGTCGGACTCGGTGAGCAGCATGTTGCGCAGCACCTCGGTGGTCATCACGATGACGTCGGCGTTGCGGTTGAGCGACGTGTCGCCCGTGAGCAGCCCCACGCGGTGCTCCCCGTAGAGTTCGCAGAGCTCCTTGTACTTCTGGTTCGACAGAGCCTTCAGCGGGGTCGTGTAGAAGGCCCGCTGGCCGCGTTCGAGGATCCGCCCGATCGCATAATTGGCGATCAGTGTCTTGCCCGAGCCCGTCGGGGCGCTCACGAGCACGTTGACGTGCTCGTCGATCGCGTCGACGGCCTCGAGTTGAAATCGGTCGGGTCCGAAGCCGAGACCGTCAATGAAGCGGCTTCGGTAGTCCAGGGTGGTCACTTACGCAACAACTTACCTATGCCGATGGCCATGAAATAGAACACGGTGAGGGGTATCGCCAGTGCCAGCATCGAGAAGGGGTCGCTGCTCGGGGTGATGACCGCAGAGAAGACCGTTATTGCTATCAACGCGTAGCGCCAGGCTTTCAGGAGTTGGCGCGGGCTCACGATACCGGCGAGTTCGAGCGCGACGAGCACCACCGGGAATTCGAAGGTGAGACCGAAGATGAACATCATCAGAACGAAGAGCCCTAGGTACTGGTTCGGGTTGTACTCAGTGATCAGCGAGTGCCCACCGATCGACTCGAGGAACTTGATCGCCCGGCCGAAGATGAAGTACGCCACTGCCACCCCTCCACAGAAGAACAGGATGGACGAACCGACGAACGGCAGGGCGTAGCGGCGTTCCTTCGCCTTGAGCCCCGGGGTGACGAAGCGCCAGCCCTCCCAGAAGAGGACCGGCGAGGCGATCAGGAAACCGCCGAAGAAGGCGATCTTGATCCGCAGCGTGAGCCCGTCGAGGGGGTTGGTCACGAGGAAGAGGCAGTGCTTGGGGTTCGCCCGGCAGTAGGGCTGCTGGAGGACCTTCAGGATTTCGGGGTAGAAGATGAACGCGACCGTCCCGAAGACGAAGACCGCGAGCGTCGAGATCATGAAGCGCTGGCGTGCTTCGGCGAGGTGTTCGGCCAAAGTCATACCGGTGGCGGCTTTGCGGAACTTGGACATCGTTGCTTAGTTCATCGAGGGGTCGGGAGGCAACATTGAACTGTCGGGTCGCGGCTTGGGAGGCTCGACCACGGGAGTTTCAGTGACGTTCGTCTCCATCGGCGCTGGCGTCGGGCGCTCGGCAGCGCTCGCCGCGCTGGCGGCAGCGTCTTCTTTCGCGTCAACTGCGTTGGCGAGCGAGTTCAGCAGGTTCACCGGGCTTCGCGCGATGCGTGCGATGTCCCCGCTGCTCGGCAGGTCGGGAATCGCCTCGCGCACTTCGGCCTCCACGCGCTCCTGGAGTCGCTTCAGCGACCGCCAACTCGAGCCGAGCTTGTGGGCCACCTCGGGCAACTTGTCCGGTCCGAGGAGAAGCAGCACCACGGCAACAATGACCATGATCTTGACGGGACTCAAACTGAACACCGCCCCATTGTAGGGGCGTTAACTCGAACTCCTAGAGGAAGCCGAAACGGTCCAGCGGCCAGATTCTGAGGAAGGCCTTGCCAATGATGTCCGATCGAGGGATTGAGCCCCAATAACGGCTGTCGCAGGAGTCGGGGTGGTTGTCACCCATCATGAAGTAGTGGTTCGCCGGAACGACAACCTTGCCAATCGCGGGCGTGAGGGGCTCGTAATGCGCCCAGGTCTCCGCCAACGGCGTACCGTTGACGTAGATGGTGTTTCCCTTCGAGGTCAGCGTGTCGCCGGGAAGGCCAATGACCCTCTTGACGAGGTCAGCGACCGGCTCGCCGCAGTGTTCGCTCGGCGGAGCCTTGAAGACCAGTATGTCGCCTCGATGGATGGTCCCCCACTCGACGCTCAGTTTGGACACGATGATGCGGTCACCGATTTGCAGTGTGGGTTCCATCGAACCCGAGGGGATGTAGAAGGTCTGAATGACGTAGGTGCGCATCACCAGCGACACGAGAACCGCGGCGACGACTATGGCCACCCACTCGATCAAGCCACGTCGGCGCGAGCGAATCGGCGCAGTTCTCGGCGACTTCACCGGCACAGTGCTCGCCTCGTGTTGTTCATCCAGAGTGTCGTCAGGCACTCAGCAAGGCTACTCGGCTCAGCCGTGGCGCTCGAGGGAACCGAGCAATTTCTGGAAACGCTCGTCGTTGCTCTTGAAAGGGTCCTTCAAGAGCACCGTCCGCTGCATCTCGTCGTTCAACTTCAGGTGGACCCAGTCGACGGTGTAGTCGCGGCGCCACTCCTTGGCGGCCTTGATGAAGGTGCCGCGCATGTGCGCGCGCGTCGTTGACGGTGGCGTGCGCGACGCCGTCGCGATATCGTCGTCGCTGACCACCCGCTGGAAGTGGTCGCGCGCCTGGCGCCGGTAGTAGAGACCCCGATGGAAGTCCGTGTCGTGGTAGAGCAGGTCGATCAGGGCGATCTTCGGATCGTTCAACTCCACACCGCTTCGCTCGCGCTCGCGCTCGATGATCTGCAGTTTCGCGATCCAGTCGACGCGATCCGCGAGGCCCATCGGATCGCTGCGGTACTGCTCGATCACCTCTCGCCATAACTTGACCGCGTGCACCTGGTCGGCGGGCATATCACGGCTCTGGATGAACGACTCAGCCCGTTCACAGAGATCCTCTTGGATCTCGAGCGCGGTCATGTCGCGCCCGCTCAGGAGCTTCACCGGTTCCTTGCTCCAGAGGTCGTAAGAGATGTCGCGCAGGGCGTTGATGGGCGACGCCATGTTGTAGTCACGCAGCACCGTGGTCTTGTCCTCGATCATCGCGAGCACCACCGCCGCGGTGCCGATCTTGAGGTACGTGGCGAACTCGCTCATGTTGGAGTCGCCCACGATCACGTGCAACCGCCGGTACTTCTCGGGGTCCGCGTGGGGCTCGTCGCGGGTATTGATGATCGGGCGACTGCGCGTGGTCGCCGAGGAGATCGCCTCCCAGATGTGCTCTGCTCGCTGGCTCATCGAGTACGCCGTACCCTTGATGTTTGAGACGACCTTGCCCGCCCCGGTGAAGATCTGCCTGCTGATCAAGTATGGGATGAAGACCTGCTCGAGCCTGGTGAGGTCCTCGATGCGTTCGATGCAGTAGTTCTCGTGACATCCGTACGAGTTACCGGTCGAGTCGGTGTTGTTCTTGAACAGGTAGATGTCGCCACGGATCCCCTCGTCGGCGAGTTGGCCCTGGGCGTAGTCCACGAGCTCACGAAGGATCGCCTCGCCAGCCTTGTCCTGGGCGACGACGTCGTGCAACGTGTCGCACTCGGCCGTCGCGTACTCGGGATGGCTGCCGACGTCAAGGTACAGACGGCTGCCGTTCTCCAGAAAGACGTTGCTCGAACGCCCCCAGGCGACGACCTTTCGAAAGAGGAACCGTGACACTTCGTCAGGACTGAGCCGACGCTGACCCCGTAGCGAGAAAGTGATCCCGTATTCGGTTTCGATTCCGTAGATGCGTCGCAGCATGGTCTCGCCGTCGCCGATCGCTCAGCTAAGGAGCTCGCTTACCTGGGCGTCGTCGAGTCGCAGGAACGTGCGACGGTTCCCACGGTCCTCGAGGATTCCCACCTCCAGGTCCGAGGTGGGAATGGTCCTCTCGGGGCCCGCGAGCGCATTGACGGCGTTGCGCAGGGTCTCCTTCAGGGGGTGGAGGACCTCCTCGGTGGCGGCGAAGCGCTCCCTTATCGTCTCGGCGTCACCGCCCAGGACCGCGAAACGCGTCTCGTCCGAGATCGTTCCCTCGTAAGCGACCCGGTACAGCTTGGTCGGACGGATCTTGCTGCCGAGTTGGGCCACGAGAATCTCGACCTCGAGGGGCTTCTGTCCCTCGGTGAACATGTCGCCCAGATGCTGGGCGTAGTAGTTGGCGAGTGCGCGCGCGTCGACATCCTCTCGGGAGTACGTGAAGCCGGTGCCGTCCGCCCAGCGAATCCCCGCCTCGCGGAGTCGGTCGAACTCGTTGTACTTGCCCACGCCGGCGAAGGCAATGCGGTCGTAGACCTCGGAGATCTTGTTGAGCGATGCTGACGGGTTCTCGGCCACGAGCAGGACGCCCACGTCGTAGATCGCCGCCACCATCGAACGTCCGCGCGCGATGCCCTTCTGGGCGAACTCGGCCCGGTCCTTTATAAGCTGCTCGGGAGAGACGTAGAAGTAGTTGCTCACCGCAGCGTCCCCCCGGCGACTCCCCCGGTTTGGGCGCGCCGATCCCTGATGACCCGGAACCTCGCGCCGACCTCGTCATTCGCGAGCTCCTGGAAGCCCTCCTCGGTGATGGTCACCATCATCGGGAACAGGTTGCGCACGAAGTCTGCTCCCCCCGTGCTCGGGTCGTTGTCGCCGGCTTCGTAGAGGGCGAGCGCCCCGAGTTCAAGCGCGGCCTCTCGGTCGAGGTCGGCGCGAAAACCGAGGCGCAGCGCGCTCTCGGCGAAAGGCGAACCCGACCCAATGGTGGCGAAATCGAAGCGCTCGTAACATCCGCCCGCGCCGTCATACTCGAAGACCCGCCCCACCTGGTGGCTTGGGTCCCATCCCGCGAGCAGCGGAAGGACGATCAGGGGCGTCGAAAGGTTGTTGCGCTGGATTATGGGCGAAAGGTAGTTGGCCTTGCCCTCGAGGCTGAGCGCCGAGTCGGTCATCTTCTCGTAGTGCTCGAAGGAGAGCTGGGCCATCTTGATGAACTCCATGCCCCGTGCCGCGGTGCCCGAGATGGCAATCGCCGTATAACGGTCGGCGGCTTCGATCTTGCGCACGTCACGACTCGCGATGTAGCTGCCAGTCGCCTGGCGGTCCGCCACCATCACCACGCCCGCGTTGTAGCGCACCGCGATGACGGTGGTGGCGTGGGGCGACTCCAGGGCGCCGTTGGAGGAAGGACTCGCGAGCCCGACCGAGTCGGCATAGTGGAAGAACGACGGACCCGGATCGCTGTGCGCGCTGAAGAACGGTAAACCCACGGCTACTCGCCGCCCTTTTGGACGTAGTTACGAACGAACTCCTCGGCGTTCTCCTCGAGGACCTCGTCGATCTCGTCCAGGAGGTCGTCGAGCTCAGCCTTCAACTGGTCACCCTTGGTCGCGTCAACCGGGACGTCAACGGTGGAGTCTTTTGCGCGCTCGCTGCGCTGTTTTTGGATTCGCTCTTGTTCAGTCATACATCTGTTCTACCTGTCTAGTGCTTCGAGAAGGTCATCTGCCGTTGGACTCACTTTTAGCAAATCTTCGGTCAGTGCTGCGGTACCCCGTAGAGGATCCATCATGGGCACTCGCTGCAGGGGCCCCTGGCCGAGATCGAAGACCACGGAATCCCAGTTGGCCGCGACGATTTGTTCGGGGTATCTCGCCACGCACTGGCCCCGGAAGTAGGCCCTCGTGGTCGTGGGGGCATTGTGAACCGCTTCACGAATGTCTTCATCTTCTCGCAATGTTCGAAGCCCGACTCGTTGCGCCAGCGAGCGCTGAGGGCGGATGTCGTGGTACTGAAGGTCGATGGCTCGCAGCTTCGCGTCGTCGTCCGCGAGGTCGTAGCGGTCCTGAATACCCTTCACGATCCGCAGTTTCGCCACCCAGTCCACACGGTCGGCCACCGCATCGTGGTCGTCGCGCACGCCGTCGAGCATCTCGCGCCACTGTTCGAGGATCAGTCCCACCTCGTCCGGCGAACCCACCGCGTCACCGCCGCGCTGGTCGATGTAGCGCGCCGCCATGGTCCAGAGTTCGTCCTGAAAGTCCCAAGCGCTTCGCCACTGGTCGTCCTCGCATATCTCGACCGCGCGGAGCGTCGTGTCGAGCGAGTACGCACGCACCGCGCGGACAGGATGGCGAGGAGGACTCGGGAAGGCCTGGGCTCCCTCGTCCTCGAGCAGCGCGAGCAGCAGCGCCGTCGAGCCGAGCTTCACGAGCGTCGCGTACTGGCTCATGTTGGCGTCACCGATGATCACGTGGAGCCGGCGGAAGCGTTCGGCGTCGCAGTGCGGCTCGTCACGCGTATTGATGATCGGACGCTTGAGTGTGGTCTCGAGACCGACCACCTCCTCGAAGAACTCGGCACGCTGGCTCAGCTGGAAGAAAGGATGCGCGTCGAGGCCGTGATCGGTCTCCGCACCGACCTTGCCCGCGCCGACGATGACCTGGCGCGAGACGAAGTGCGGGACCATGGCGCGAACGATTGCCGAGAACTCGACATCGCGGGCAACGAGGTAGTTCTCATGGGTGCCGTAGGAGTTGCCCTTGCCGTCGGAGTTGTTCTTGTAGAGCGTGATGGACTGCGTGGGGTCGAGCGACTCGTTTGCCACGGTCAGCGCCCGCCGCATGACTTCCTCGCCCGCCACGTCGTAGAGCGTCCCTTCCTGAGGAGTGCGGCACTCGGGTGACGAGTACTCGGGGTGTGCGTGGTCGACGTAGAGCCGCGCGCCATTGGTGAGCACGGTGTTGGCGAGATGGGTCTCGACCACCGGCGCGAACGAGGTGAGCCCGGCGAGCCCGCGGGCGTCGAGATCGGGCGTCTCACCCTGGAAGTCCCAGTTGATCCGCGTACGGCCTTGCTGGGCGTAGGCGTTGACGACGATGCTCGAAGAGGTGATGGGATCGACGTCGGGTCCGCCCGTGATGCCGTACTCGGTCTCGATGCCGAGAACCTTCGCTATCGCCATCGCGTTAGAGGTACTGGCCGGTGCCGACGTGTTGAATCGAGCGCCCACCCTTGACGTCGGTCTCCTCGCGGTTGATCAACGTCCTTATGAAGATGATTCTCTCGCCCTTCTTGCCAGAGATGCGAGCCCAGTCGTCGGGGTTGGTGGTGTTCGGGAGGTCCTCGTTCTCGCGGAACTCCTGGCGGATGGACTCGATGAGGTCCTCGCTTCGCAGGCCGCGGCCCTTGCCGGCGATCTCACGTTTGACGGCCAGTTTCTTCGCTCGTCGAACGATGTTCTCGATCATCGCGCCCGACGCGAAGTCCTTGAAGTAAAGGATCTCCTTGTCACCGCCCTGGTACGTGACTTCGAGGAACCGGTTCGAGTCGTCAATACGGTACATCTGGGCGACGGTGTCTTCAATCATTGACCTCACGGCCTTCTCGCGGTCGCCGCCGCCGAGCGCCAGCACCAGTTGCTCGTCGATCGGTAGGTCCGTGTGCAGGTATCGCTCGAAGATCTGCGCCGCGGCGTCGGCGTTGGGCCTCTCGATCTTTATCTTCACGTCGAGGCGTCCCGGTCGAAGGATCGCCGGGTCGATGAGGTCCTCTCGATTGGTGGCGCCGATGACGATGACGTCGCGCAACGACTCGACGCCGTCGATCTCCGCGAGCAGCTGAGGCACGATGGTGGACTCCATGTCCGAACTGATGCCCGTGCCACGAGTTCGAAACAGCGAGTCCATTTCGTCGAAGAAGACGATGACGGGTACTCCCTCCTCGGCCTTCTCACGCGCGCGCTGGAAGACGAGTCTGATCTGACGTTCGGTCTCGCCAACGTACTTGTTGAGCAGTTCGGGTCCCTTGATGTTGAGGAAGTATGAGCGGACGTTGCGGTTGCCCGTGAGTTCGGCGACCTTTTGGGAGAGCGAATTGGCGACGGCCTTGGCGATGAGGGTCTTGCCGCAGCCCGGAGGACCGTAGAGCAGGATTCCCTTTGGCGCCGGGAGCTCGTAGTCCTGGAACAGCGCCCGGTACAGGTACGGCAGCTCGACCGCGTCCATGATTGATTCGATCTGCTCGTCGAGCCCACCGACGTCCGCGTAGGTGATGTCGGGGACCTCCTCGAGGACGAGCTCTTCAGCCTCTTGGCGGACGAGCTTCTCCGTGAGCAGGTTCGAGCGCAGGTCGAGCAGCAGCGCGTCACCGCTGCGCAACTTGGTGTCGCGAAGCGAATCGGCGAGTTCGACCACCCTCTCCTCGTCGGCGCGCGCGTAGACGAGGACCCGTCGCGAGTCGAGCACTTCCTTCACGGTGACGACCTCGCCCTGTCCGTCGGCATCACGCACGCCAATCACCGTGAACGACTCGTTCAGTACCACCTCGTTGCCCCGTTCGATCTGTCCGGGATCGAGCGCGGGATGGAGGGCCACGCGCATCTTCCGGCCGGAGGCGAAGATGTCGACCGAGCCGTCGTCGTTGAAGTCGATGAACGTGCCGTAGACCGCGGGCGGCTGGGTCAGCTTCTCGACCTCTTCTCGCAACGCGGCGATCTGATCGCGGGTCTGCTGAATCGTGATGGTCAGCTTCTCGTTGTTCGAACGCGTCTGGGCCAACTGACCTCGCGCCTCGAGGAGCCTCTCCTCGAGCATCTCAATGCGACGATTGGCCTGGTCGACGTCGCTCAGCGTGAAGTCACGCGCCGCGCTGACAACGATTTGGTCCTCGTCCTCGCTCTCTTCTGGCTGGCCGAAACGCTCTGAACGATCCATAAGGCCACCCTAGGTGAGCCGCGGCCGCTTGTCGTAATTATCATCCAACTGTCAAGCCGCTAAAGTAAATGAACTAGATAGGCCACGGAGGGCAGAAGATGAAGGTTTGGATCGACCAGGACCTATGCACTGGTGACGGACTCTGCGAAGAGATCTGCCCCTCGGTCTTCACCCTCCTCGACGATGGCCTGGCCTACGTCAAAGAGGGCGGCGAAGTCAAGAGCTCGCCCGGCGGCGCTGAAGGCTTGGCCGTCGTACCCGCCGAACTCGAGGACGCCGTCACCGAAGCCTCCGAAGAGTGCCCCGGCGAGTGCATCTTCATCGAGAAGGACTAATCCTTCTCCACCCGCCGCACCAGTCGCCGCGCCGATGTCAAGAAGCCGGTATGAGCGACCATGCGGTGGTCCGGACGCACTGAACGGCCGTCGATGTGCCACGTGCGCCGCAGTATTTCCACAGTTTCCTCCAGGCCAAAGGAGTGCTGGCGAAGGGTCTCTCGCAAGAGCTGGGTCTGATTGATCGTCGGCAAGTACGCGAGCAGGATCCCTCCGGGACGAAGCGCGTGTTCGGCATGCTTCACGACGTCCCACGGCTCGGGCATGTCCAGGATGATCCGATCGAGGTCTTCCTCGTCGATTCCCTGGGTCACGTCGCGGATCTGGATGTCGTAGGCGACGTCGGGACCGAGCATGTCGTGGACGTTCTTGATCGCCTGTTGGGCGAAGTCCTCTCGGATCTCGTATCCCGTGATGAGGGCTCCGGCACGAAGAAGGGTCATTGACAGCGCCCCGGAGCCGATGCCGGCTTCGAGGACGCGCATGCCCGGTCCGATGTCCGCCTGCATCAGGATCGCTCCGAGATCCTTCGGATAGATGACCTGGGCTCCGCGAGGCATCTTCAGCACGACGTCGGACATCGTGGGGCGCAGCACGAGAAAGCTCCGCTCGGTGTTGCCCTTGATCAACGACCCCTCGAGCGCGCCGATGACATCGTTGTGCTGGACGATGCCCGCGTGGGTGTGAAAAGCAGCCCCCTCGCGCAGGTTGATCAGGTAGTGGCGGTCCTTGGCGTCGATGAGCATCACGCGCTCGCCATCTTTCAGTTCGGCGTTGCTCACGTGCTCCTCCTCGTCTTCGCCCGCTGGCCCGCCTTCGCTGCGCGCTTGTCCATGAATCGAAACAGCAGTATCGCCGCGGCAATCGAAACCCACTTGGGTGACTTCTGAGCCCAGGCGCGTCCCAGTGACGAGACGAGGCCCAGGCGAAATAGTCTGCGCAGAATCAACGGCGACGCCTCGAACGGGATCGTCGTCCGCGGATCCATCCCCACACGTAACCGGTGAAGAGTCCACCGAGACCAACGGCGGCGGTGTTCGGCCTATCGGACTTCAAGGATTTGCCAATCGAGAGATCGTCGGGCAGCAACGCCCTGATCGACAGTTCCAGTTCGCGCCTTGTGGGCGATTGCTCGCTCACTTCGAAGCCTTGATGCGCCGTTTGGCGGCGCCACTCACGATTCGCCACAGCGTGAGACCGGCGACCGCTGCGGCGATGGCGGCAACGATGAGGTACGGGAGCCAGGAGAGACTTCCGTCGAGGACGCGGAACTGCTCCTGGAGGAAGCGCAGCGTCCCAAGCAGCAGCATCGTCACTCCGAAACCGACGAAGATGCTGCCGAGCGCTCCATAGACGATGAAGCGGCCCATTTCCTTCAGGGGCTGGATCGTCTCTTCCTTGATGTACTTGATGAAGAGATCGCGTATCTCCTCGAGGTCGCGCTGGAACGAGGCTCCCTTGAGGAACTTGCGCCACGGCGGTTTCTTCATGCCCAAAGCCTACTCAGTGCGTTCTCTAATCAGGTACGAAGAACTGGCGGTGGCGACGAGTTCGCCGCGTTCATTGACGATACGGCCCTCGAGGAAAGAGATGACACTGCCCGCCTTCAAAACGGTGGCCGTGCACGTGAGTTGATCGCCCAGCTGGGCCGCGCGCAGGAACGAGACCTTCATCGCAGTGTTGGCGACGAAGACCTTGCGGTTCCCCGCTGCTGCGGTGACCGCGGAGGCGCCCATCGCCGAGTCCAGCATCGCCGAGAGGAAGCCGCCCTGGACGATACCCGCGGGGTTGAGAAACCGCTCGTCCGCGCGCATTGTCCACACGGTGCGCCCCGGGGTCGATTTGTCCACGCAGGTGAGACCGAGCGTGAGGTCGCAGTTGGGGGGTATCTGTAGGGCCATCGCCCAAGGCTACCGTTGGCATCCTCCCAAACCGGTGGTGCGGGATTCACTACTGTCGTAGCCATGACTGACGACCTATTCCCCGGTGCGACGGAACTCGAAGGTCGAGCAATCCGCGAGATTTCGGCTCTGGCAATGGATGCGCCCGCCGCGGCGAAGTCCGGCCACAGCGGCACTGCGATGGCGCTGGCGCCTCTGGGGGTCATGCTCTTTTCGCGGGTCTTGCGCCACGACCCCACCGATGAGCGCTGGAGTGACCGTGACCGGTTCATCCTCAGCTGCGGGCACGCCTCGATCCTGCAGTACGGGCTCGCGCACGCGTTCGGATACGACTTGACACCTGAGGACCTTCGCGCTTTTCGCCAGCCCCACTCGAGGACCCCGGGCCACCCGGAGAATGGCGTTTCGCCCACAGTCGAAGTGACGACCGGGCCGCTTGGCCAAGGCATCGCCAACGGGGTCGGGATGGCCCTCGCCGAGCGCATCCTTCGAAGCGATTACGGCGAGGACCTGGTGAACCACCGGACCTGGGTCATCGCCGGCGACGGTTGCCTCGAAGAAGGAGTCAGCCACGAGGCGGCGTCGCTCGCCGGCTCGTTGGGTCTGGACCGGTTGACCGTCTTCTACGACGACAATCACATCACCATCGACGGTCCCACGGAACTGGCGCAGCGCGATGACGCGCCGGCGCGGTTCGCCGCGTACGGTTGGCACGTCGTCAGCGTTGGGGAAAACGCCAACGATCTCGACGCACTCGAGGCGGCGACCCGCGAGGCACTCGCCGAGACCTCGAGACCCACGCTGATCATCGTGCGTTCGCACATTGGTTTCCCCTCCCCCGAGATGATGGACCGCCGCGAGGCGCACGGTTCGCCGTTCTCTGCTCCGGTGATCGAGGAGGCGAAGAGGATCCTTGGCGTGCCCGACGAGCCCTTCCATTTCGATCCGGAACTTCCGCGCCAGCTGGTGGAGTCGCTCGGTGCCACGAGGGCAGAGCGCGCTTCATGGGAGTCACGGATCGCGGCTGCGGGATCGAAGGGCGCGGAACTGCTTGAACAGCTCGAGTTCAACGGCGCGGCGAGGATCGTCGAGGAGCCCGAGCAGTTCGCTGCCGGTTCGACGGTCGCCACGCGCAAGGCCATGCAACGAGCCATGGACGTCTACGCTCCTCAGACCAGTGGCCTGACCGCGGGCTCGGCGGACCTTACCGACAACACCGGCGTCATACTCGCCCACTCCTCCCCGCAGAGCGCCTCGAATCCGGGCGGACGCCAGATCTATTACGGGGTCCGTGAGTTCGCCATGGGCGCCGTCATGGTCGGCCAGGCCTTGCACGGCGGACTGCGTCCAGCGGGATCGACGTTCTTCGTCTTCAGCGACTACGTGCGTCCGGCGATCCGGCTGGCGGCTCTCAGCCACGCTGGAGTGCTGTTCGTGTTCACCCACGACTCGGTGGGCGTGGGCGAGGACGGCCCGACGCACCAGCCCGTCGAGCACCTGATGGCCCTTCGCGCCATGCCGCGATTGCACGTGGTGCGCCCCTCGGACGCGAACGAGACCCTCGACCTCGTCGAGCAGTTCCTCACCGCGAAAGAGCCAGCGACGACGGCGCTGGTCCTTTCGCGTCAGGACATCCCGGTCCTTGGCGGCGCTGACGCCGAGGCATCGCGACTTGGGGCCCGTCGCGGCGGCTACGTCGTACGCGAGCACGACGACGCCCGCTTCACGCTCGTCGGCACTGGATCCGAGCTCGCCCACTGCCTCGCCGCCAGCGACCAGCTGCTCGCGAAGGGGATCATCACGCGCGTGGCGGCACTTCCGTGCTGGACCTGCTTTGACGAGCAGCACCTCGAGTACCGCAACGATGTCCTTCGTCGCAACATCCCGTCAGTGGCCCTCGAGGCGGGCTCGACGCTCGGTTGGACGAAATACGTGGACCAGGCGATCGGCATCGACACGTTCGGGATCTCGGCGCCGGGCTCGTACGTCTTTGACTACTTCAACATCACGCCGGCGACGCTTGTCGCGCACGTCGAGAGCGTCTTAGGAGATGCATCATGAGCTCACTGCACAGCCTTTTCGACGAGTACGGGCAGAGTCCGTGGATCGACAACATCCGTCGCGATTGGTTGAACGACGGGACTCTGCGATCGCTCGTCGACCAGGGGGTCCGCGGCGTCACCTCGAACCCGTCGATCTTCGCCAAGGCGTTCGCGACGTCGACGGCGTACGACGAGTTCATCGTGGGGGCTGACGCGAGCGACGCCGAGAGGCTCTTCGAGACTCTCGCGGTGAACGACGTCCGCGACGCCTGCGACGTGCTCGGTGGCGTGCACGAGACGTCGCGTGCGCAATTCCGCGAAGGCGTGCGGCGTTATCTCGACGGATTCGTGTCACTCGAGGTCTCGCCGCGATTGGCACGCGACGCCGAGGGAACCATCGTCGCGGCGAAGCGGCTCGCCCGCGAGGTCGGAAGGTCGAACCTGATGATCAAGATCCCTGCGACCAGGGAGGGTCTGCCCGCAGTGACCGAAGTGCTCGGCGCCGGAATCAACGTGAACGTGACGCTCATCTTCTCGCTCGAGCGCTACGACGAGGTGTTGGGCGCATGGATGGCCGGGCTCGAGCTGGCCCGTGAGAAGGGACACGACCTCGGCGAGATCGCGAGCGTGGCCTCCTTTTTCGTGTCACGCGTCGACGCCGCGGTCGATGCGCTGCTCGAAGAGGGCGATCCGCGCAGGGGCACCACCGCGAACGCCCAGGTTTGCGCCGCCTACGAGAACTACATGTACCGGATCGGCAGCGATCGTGCGGTCGCCCTGCTCGATGACGGCGCGCAGGTCCAGCGCCCCCTCTGGGCGTCGACGTCCACCAAGAACCCCTCGTACAACGACCTGCTCTACGTCGACCGGATCGTCGGCGACGAAACGGTGAACACGATGCCCGACGCCACTCTCGCGGGAGTGCTCGACCACGGCGATTTCTCGAAGTCGCTGCTGTTGGATGTCGAGACTTTCCAGGCGTACGGGGAGAAGCTGAAGGAGCTCCCCCACCACGTCTCCTTGAGGGACGTCACGGATCAACTGGAGAAGGACGGCGTCTCCTCGTTCGTCACCTCCTACGAAGAGCTACTCACCACAGTGGGCCAGAAGATCGAAAGTTCGAAGTAGCTACATGGAAATGACCTCTCTCGCCGCCCGCCTGCTGGCGGGCGACTCCTCGCTCTTCGAGGGCACCACCGCCGAGCATTCGCTCGGATGGCTGCACCATCCCGGTCGATATCTTGGCGACTGGCTCGAGGAGACCTCCCAACGTGTGCCCCATCGTCACGCGCGGACACTGCTACTCGGGATGGGCGGCTCATCCTCTCCCGCGCGTCTCTACGCCGACTGGCGGCCCGACAATCAACTGATCGTGCTCGACACCTCGAATCCGGACACGATCGCGGGTACCGACTTCAGCAGCGCCACGGTGATCGCCTCGTCGAAGTCCGGCGCCACCATCGAGACCCAGACTCTGCTCGCCCACGCTCTCGCCAACGGTCTCCACGCCGAAGACCTCGTCATCATCACCGACCCGGGCACCGCCTTTGTCGAGCTCGGTGCCTCGCTCGGAGCGCTCGTAGTGGAGGGTGACCCCAACACCGGTGGACGATTCTCGAGCCTCTCTCCGTTCGGGCTCATTCCGGCCCTGTACGCCGGCTGGAGTGTCGGGGAGTTGCGTGAGGAACTCGCCGCGAGTCACCTGAGTGTCACCCTCGTCGAGGGCGCCGTGCAAGAGGCGGCCCTTCGAGCGCAGTCGATCTCGAACGCGAAAGCCTCGTACGCACTCGGTGCCGACCCCATCACGTCCGGCGGGGCGCTCTGGCTCGAGCAGTTGGTCGCCGAGACGACCGGCAAGAACGACCGAGGCTTCATTCCGGTGCTCGATGGGCCTCGCGCCGAGTACCGGCCGCGTGACATGCAGCACCACCACTTGGTCGCCGCGCTGCTCGCCTGGCACCTCGGTGTCGATCCGTTCAACCAGCCCGACGTCGAGAGCGCCAAGAAGAACGTCTTTTCGCTGCTGCAGGCGCCGGTCTCTTGGGAACCACGCCATGAGAACCTCGAGCAAATGCGTGGACAGCTCGCCAACTCGACGTACAACGTCCTGCAGGTCTACGCCCCGCTCGAGGCCTCGGACGCGCTGAGCGCTCTTCGTACGCGCGTCGCGTTGCGCTACGGCACCACCACCGCCAACCTCGGACCCCGTTACCTGCACTCGACGGGTCAACTCCACAAGGGTGGTCCCACGGGTGTGGTGGGGCTTCAGATCGTGCAGCGTCCGATAAGCGACCCGGTGAGGATAGCGGGGCGGCACTTCACGTTCCACGACCTGCACATGGCCCAGGCGACGAGCGACTACCGCGCCATGCGGGAGTCGGGACGTTCCGTCTTTCAACTGATCGTCGACCACCTTGACGAGGTTGCGGGAATTCTCAATCTCGAGCCCTAGGATGCCTCTATGACGACCCACGAGAGCGTCGCGTTGACGCGTGATCTGCTGAATGCACCACTGGACGAACTCGCGGGCGAAGCGTTCAAGAAGGCGCGAGCGGCACGAGGTTACGTGGTGACCTACTCGCCCAAGGTCTTCATCGCGCTCACCAAGCTCTGCCGCGACCGCTGCGGGTACTGCACGTTCGCCCAGGCGCCCGCGCACGTCGCCTCGCCGTACATGAGCCTCGACGAAGTCATGAACGTCGCCCAAGCGGGCAAGGATGCCGGCTGCACCGAGGCGCTCTTCACCTTGGGCGAACGGCCAGAACTTCGCTACGACGAAGCCGCGCGCTGGCTCGCCGCGCGCGGCTACAAGTCCACGGTCGATTATGTGGCGAACGCGGCCCAGATGGTTCTCGAAGGGACCGGACTGCTCCCCCACGCCAACGCCGGCGCCCTCTACGGTCACGAACTGAGCCAGCTTCGAGGGGTCGCGGCGTCCCAGGGGATGATGCTCGAGTCGCTCGCCGAGCTGGCGGCTCACCGACTGGCACCCGACAAGGACCCGCAACGCCGGCTGGACACGCTGCGTTTCGCCGGCGAGCTCAAGATTCCCTTCACGACGGGGCTGCTCGTGGGCATTGGCGAAACGAGGGAGGACCGGATCAGGACCCTCGAGGCGATTCGCGACATCCACGGGGAGTTCGGCCACGTCCAAGAGGTGATCGTGCAGAACTTCTTACCCAAGCCACGCACGCAGATGGCCCAGGAACCCGCCGCGAGTGACGAGGAGTTCCACTGGACCATCGCCACCGCCCGATTGCTGCTGCCCGATTCGATCCATCTGCAGGCGCCTCCCAACCTCAGCGACGACCCAACCCGCCTGCTGGCCTTTGGAATCGACGACTTCGGCGGCATCTCGCCCGTGACGCGCGACCAGGTCAATCCCGAACGTGCCTGGCCCGCGCTCGACGTGCTCGCGAGCGAGTGTGACGGGCTCGGATTCCACTTGGCCGCCCGTCTCACCGTCTATCCGGAGTTCATCGGGCTCTCGTCGCCGTTCATCGACGAGAGCGTGAGGCCTCACGTGCTCGCACATTCGGACTCATCCTTCCTCGCCCGTGACGACCACTGGTACTCCGGGTCCGACGAGGCGCCGCCCGCTGCGCCGGTTGGCAAGGCTCGCACGACTGCCGTGACGGAGATACTGAATCGCTACGTGCCCGGCTACGAGTTCACCCGCGAGGAGTTGGTGACGCTCTTCGGCGCCCGCGGTGGTGACTTCCACGCGGTCGTCGAGCACGCGGACGCGGTGCGAGGCGACCTCGTGGGCGAACCCGTAAGTTTCGTCATCAACCGCAACATCAACTACACGAACGTGTGCACGTTCAAGTGCCGGTTCTGCGCGTTCTCCAAGGGACCCCTCTCGCTCAACCTGCGAGGCGACCCCTATCTCCTGACGCTCGACGAGATCAGCGAGCGGGTGCGCGAGGCCGAGGCGAAGGGCGCCACGGAAGTCTGTCTCCAAGGTGGCATTCATCCCAAGTTCGACGGGGATTACTACATCGATGTCGTCGCTGCGGTGCGCGCGGGCTCTCCGCGGATCCACATCCACGCCTTCAGCGCGCTCGAAGTGTTCGAAGGCGCTCGTCGCGCCGAGCAGGACCTGCCGACCTACCTGACCCGGCTGAAGGACGCGGGTCTCAAGACGCTTCCCGGCACGGCCGCGGAAATTCTGGATGACTCCGTTCGAGCGATCCTGTGCCCGGACAAGATCAACACCCAGCAGTGGCTGGACGTGCACCGGGCAGCGCACAGTGTCGGGCTCCACTCCAACATCACCATCATGTTCGGTGCGGTTGAAGGTCTCGATCACTGGGCGACGCACCTGCTGCTGACCCGTGAACTGCAGAAGGAAACCGGCGGCTTCACTGAGTTCGTCCCGCTGCCCTTCGTGCACATGGCGACGCCGATCTTCCTCAAAGGTCGTTCGCGGCGTGGCCCCACGTTTCGCGAGGCGGTCCTGATGCACGCGGTTCCCCGGCTCCACTACGCGACGCTGATCGACAACATCCAGGTCAGCTGGGTGAAGATGGGCGTGGAGGGATCTCGGCGAATTCTGCAGGCCGGCGCGAACGACGTCGGCGGCACGCTCATGGACGAGAACATCTCGCGAGCGGCCGGCGCCACTCACGGCCAGGAGATGAACCGAGAAACCCTCAGCCTGCTCGTGGCGCCGCTCGACCGTCCCCTCCACCAGCGCAACACCCTGTACCAGACAATTTGACGATGACTGACCTGGTTGACAAGTTCCTCTTGGAGCTCGACCGCGAGTCGAAGCAGTCGCCCGAGCGTCTCGAGATCCTTCGAAGCCTCGTCATGCGGGTCATAGAACTCGCCGAACTCGACTCGGATACCTCGGACCTTCGAATCGCGTCCACGGCGCTCAACGAGCTCTTGGAGGCATCTGAGCTCTTCGCAGCCTGGCGAGACAGACCGAAATTGACGGTCTTTGGGTCGGCGCGCACCGGCACGCAGAACCCGCTCTACGAAATGGCGCGTCGGTTCAGCAGCGAGATGGCCAGTCGGGGCTGGATGACCGTCTCGGGTGCGGGACCGGGGATCATGGAGGCTTCGTCGAAGGGGGCCGGCAAGGAGTGGACGCTCGGCGTCAACATCGAGCTGCCGTTCGAGCAGGGCTCCAACGAGTTCATCGACCTCGACCAGATGCACGTGGCCATGAAGTTCTTCTTCACCAGGAAGGTCGCCATGACCCGCGCCTCGCACGGCTTCGTGGCCTTCCCGGGTGGCGTAGGGACCATGGACGAGCTGTTCGAGATCCTTACGCTCGTGCACACCGGAAAGACCGATCCCGCGCCCATCGTGCTGGTCGATCGACCCGGCGGTACGTTCTGGTCGAGCTGGCTGCAGTTCATGGAGGAGTCGGTCATCGCCGACGGCTACCTCGACGACACGGACAAGTGCCTGTTCTCGATCTGCACGACCGTCGAGGAGGCGATTGGCGAGATCGAGCACTTCTACCGGAACTACCGCGGATTCTTAAAGGAGAACGGTCGCGCGAGCGTCAAGGTCTACCACCAGCCGTCAAACCAGCAGCTCTCGACTCTGCGCGAGAAGTACCCCACGTTTGCCCTCGACGATGGTTTTCGCCTGGAGGGCGACGACGGGTTCTCGTTCAGCTTCGACGGACGCAACTACGTGAGCCTCCGCAGGCTGATTGACGACGTGAACGCGTGGTCCGACTAATCGGGCTCTTGTCTGCGCAGCAGGAATTCGGCTTTCTGCAGACTGCGGCGCACCTTCGCCAACCGCTTCTCCACTTCCTTTGCCGCCTCGTCACCCCCTCGCAACTGAGAGCGCACCGCGTCGAAGATCGCCTCCGAGACCCGCACCTCGATAGCGGCGATGTCGTCAGCGAGCGACTCGAAGGAAGCCATCAGGTCAGCGTGACGACGTCGAGTTCACCGTCGTGGTACTGGGCACGCAGCACCTTCTTGTCGAACTTGCCGACGCTCGTCTTGGGGACCGCTTCAATGAACGTCCAGCGCTCGGGCACCCACCACTTGGCGACGCGCTCGGCGAGGAAGGCACGAAGCTCCTCGGCGCTCGCCGATTCACCTGGTCGAAGCACGACGCAGCACAGTGGGCGTTCGGTCCATTTCTCGTCGGGCACCGCCACCACTGCCGCCTCGAAAACGGCGGGATGCGCCATCACCGTGCTCTCGAGCTCGACGGAACTGATCCATTCACCGCCCGATTTGATGACGTCCTTCGAGCGGTCACTGATGACCATGAATCCCTCGGCGTCGAGGGTTCCGATGTCGCCGGTCTTCAGCCATCCGTCGTGGAACCTTTCGGGGTCGTCGACGCCGAAGTACGCGCCAGTGATCCACGGCCCCCGGATCTCGAACTCCCCTACGGTCTTGCCGTCGCGTTCGAGCACCGAACCGTCCTCGCCAGTGATGCGCATCTGCACACCCGCCACGATTCGCCCGGCCTTCACGCGATAGTCGATGTCGAACTCCTTCGGCGTTCCCGAAGGTGGAATCGACACCGCCGCGAGCGGGCTCGTCTCGGTCATGCCCCAACCCTGGATCATCTCGATGCCGTACTTGTCGCGGAAGGTCTCGATCATGACGCGCGGTACGGCGGCCCCTCCGGCGAGCAATCCTCGAAGGCTGCTGAAATCTGCCTCCGGGTCGACCGCGGCGGCCCGCAGCACGTCATTCCAGATGGTCGGCACGCCGAGCGAGATCGTCGGGCGAAGTTCCCTGATGATCTTCACGATGGGCTCGCCCTGGAGGAACATCTGGGGCATGATCAGCTCGGTGCCCGCGAAGAACGCGGTGTACGCCGCTCCCCACGCATTGACGTGGAACATGGGTACGATCAGCAGGCAACGGTCACGCTCGCAGAGCCCGATCGAATTGGCCGTGGTCGAGGCCATCGAGTGCAGCCACGTCGAGCGGTGCGAGTAGACGACGCCCTTGGGGTTTCCGGTCGTTCCGGACGTGTAGCACATGATCGCCGCGGAACGCTCGTCGAGTACTGGCCACTCGAAGCCTGGCTGCTGGGCGCCGATCAGCGTCTCGTAGTCGAGGGTCTCGCCCAAGAGTCCGGACGCCTCGGGTCCGTTGACGATGATGTGCTTCACGCTTGGGATCTGGTCGCGGACCTTGGCGAGCAGGGGCGCGAGCGTGCTGTCGACGATGATGACCTCGTCCTCGGCGTGCTGGATGATGTAGGCCAGCTGTTCTGGGAAGAGGCGGATATTGAGAGTGTGCAGGACCGCGCCCATGCACGGGATGGCGATGTACGCCTCCATGTGGGTCTGGTTGTTCCACATGAAGGTGGCGACGCGGTCTCCACGCTTGACGCCCAGTTCCTCGAGCGCCGCCGCGAGACGCTCCGCGCGCTTGGTGACTTCGCGGAAGGTCGCCACGCTGACGCCTTCGGGCGTGACGGTGAAGATCTTCTTCTGGGCGAAGATCCACTCGCCGTGGCGAATGATGTCGCTGATGAGCAGTGGTGCATCCTGCATGGTGCTCTGCATGGTTCCCCTTCGAACAACGGTCTTAGATGATGCTACAAAAGTATTGCTTCGTCGAAGCGCTACCAGGAGACGCTGTAGGGTTCGACGGGCGCGGGCAGCACCGATCGGCCGCCCGACAAGTTCGTGTCGATCGCCGAAGCGGCGCTGCGCCCTTCGGCGATCGCCCAGACGATGAGGCTCTGGCCCCTCACCGCGTCGCCGCACGCGTAGACCGGGCTCAAGCCCGTCACGTTTGCAAGGCGCCAGTCGTCGCCGACCGATAGCGTCGCCCTCGGGGTCATGAAGGCTCGCGAGTCGAGGCCCAGGCGCTCGAGTTCGGGGCCGATGAAACCGGCCGCGATCAGCACGAGGTCGGCCTTCGCGCGCACTTTCTCGCCGGAGGCGTGGTCGACGAGGACGATCTCGCCCAGTCGCCCGTCACCGACGAACTCGAGGGTCTCGGTGGAGAAACGTCGTTCCCCGCCCTCTTCGTGGGCCGAGGTGGTCTTGAAGAGCCGAGCCATCGTCGGCCACGGCTGGTCCGAGGGCCGCTCGTCGGGCGGGCGGTCCATGATCTCGATCTGGACGACGGAACGGGCTCCCTGGCGGTGCGCGGTGCCGAGGCAGTCCGCGCCCGTGTCGCCGCCGCCGAGGATGATCACGTCCAGGTCCTTCGCGTCGATGAGCGGCGCCTCGCCGTCGCGCACCGCCCGGTTGGCGGCCTCCAGGAAGGTCATTGCCGGGTACACACCTTCGAGTTCCGCGCCGGGCACGGGAATGAGCCGAGGAATCGTGGAGCCGATGGCGAGCAGGACCGCGTCGAAGTTGCGCTGGAGGTCGGCGAGCGGCGATCCCCCGGCGCCCACGGTGACGTTCGTGTGGAACTTGATGCCCGACTCGCGCATGACGGCGAGGCGCCGGTCGAGGACGCTCTTCTCCAACTTGAACTCCGGGATGCCGTAGCGCAGCAGGCCCCCGACCGAGTCGCTTCGCTCGTAGACGGTGACGGAGTGGCCGACGCTGCGCAGTTGGGCGGCGGCGGCGAGGCCCGCTGGCCCCGAACCGACGACGGCGACCCTTTTGCCCGTCTCGGCGGTGGCGACGCGGGCCACCTCGAAGCCCTTCGCGAACGCGTGCTCGGCGACTTCGTACTCGATGCGTTCGATGGTCACAGGATCGCTCGAGATCCCGAGCACGCACGCCGACTCGCACGGAGCCGGGCATAGCCGCCCCGTGAACTCGGGGAAGTTGTTGGTGCTGAAGAGCTGTTCGGCGGCCTGCTCCCACTTGGTGCGGTAGACGTAGTCGTTGAACACCGGAATCCGGTTGCCCAGAGGGCATCCCTGCATGCAGAAGGGAATGCCGCAGTCCATGCAGCGCGCGCCCTGCTCGGCGACGGCCTCGTCGGTCTGGGGCTCGTACACTTCTCGCCAGTCGCGAAGACGCACGGGCACGGACCGGTAGGAGGGTCCCTTGCGGGGGAACTCGAGGAATCCGGTCGGCTTACCCATTGCGCAGCTCGTCTCGCACCCGCTGGTATTCGGAGGTCTCGATGCGCACGAAGTCCATCCTCGTCTGGCGCCAGTCGTCCAGCAGGCTCGACGCCTTCTTCGAGCCGGTCTCGTCACGGAACCGCTCCAGTAGCGACATCAGTCGCTCGTCGTCCTCGTACTCGAGGGGATCGATCTCGTAGACGCCGGCGCTCAGGTGGTCGTGGACCTTCTTGCCCGGGTCGTAGAGGTAGAGCGTTCCCCCGGACATTCCCGCCGCCAGGTTGCGCCCCACGTCGCCGAGCACGACGACCACTCCACCGGTCATGTACTCGCCGGCGTGGTCGCCGGCGCCCTCGACGACGATGGTCGCCCCGGAGTTCCTCACGGCGCAGCGCTCGCCCACCACGCCGCTGATGAAGATCTCGCCGCTGGTGGCTCCGTAGCCAATGACGTTGCCCGCGATGATGTTCGCATCGCTCGCGAAGGTGGAGTCCGCGGACGACCGAATGATGATCCGCCCGCCCGACAGGCCCTTGCCGGCGTAGTCATTGGTGTCGCCCGTGAGCCGCAGGGTGAGCCCGCTCGGGATGAATGCCCCGAGGCTCTGACCCGATGAGCCATCGAGGTCGATCTGGATGTGGTCGTCGGGCAGGGTCCTCGCGCCCAAGTGTCGCGTTATGGCGCTTCCCGTCAGTGTGCCCACCGCGCGGTTCACATTGCGGATCGGGCTCTGCAGGCGAACCGGCACATTCTTCGTCGCCGCGTTGAGCGCGGCGTCCATGAACCGCCAGTCGAGCGCGTCGTCGAGGCCGTGCTCCTGCTTTATGCTCTGGCGCCGCTGGTCAAGGGGCACCGGCTTGAGCAGCGAGCGTAGGTCGAGATCGTTCGTGGGATCGTCGAGCCGGTCCACCGAGATGCGCGCGACGTCGCCGATCAACTCGTCGAGGGTGCGCACCCCGAGCATGGCCAGGTACTCGCGGACCTCTTCGGCGATGAACTCGAAGAAGTTCTCGACGAACTCCGGCTTGCCGGTAAAGCGTTCGCGAAGCTTCGGGTTCTGCGTGGCGATGCCGACCGGGCAGGTGTCGAGATGGCACACGCGCATCATCACGCAGCCCGAGACGACGAGCGGGGCGGTGGCGAATCCGTACTCCTCCGCTCCGAGCAGCGCGGCGATGACCACGTCGCGTCCGGTCTTCAACTGTCCGTCGACCTGGACGACCACGCGGCTTCGCAGCCCGTTGGCGGCGAGCGTCTGGTGCGCCTCGGCGAGGCCGAGCTCCCACGGCGTGCCCGCGTGCTTCAACGATGTCAGCGGGGCCGCCCCGGTGCCGCCGTCGTGGCCCGAGATCAGGATCACGTCGGCGTGGGCCTTGGCGACCCCCGCGGCGATCGTGCCCACCCCCTGCTCGCTCACGAGCTTGACGTGGATCCGTGCCTGGTCGTTCGCGTTCTTCAAGTCGTAGATCAGTTGGGCCAGGTCCTCGATCGAGTAGATGTCGTGGTGGGGCGGCGGCGAGATGAGGCCGACGCCCGGTGTCGAGTGGCGGGTCTTGGCGACCCACGGGTAGACCTTGGAGCCGGGCAACTGCCCGCCTTCGCCGGGCTTGGCGCCTTGGGCCATCTTGATCTGGATGTCGTCGGCGTTCACGAGGAAGCGGCTGGTGACGCCGAACCGGCCCGAGGCGACCTGCTTGATCGCCGAGCGCTTGTTGTTGCGCGGGTCCGACGTGTCGAAACGATCCTCGTCCTCGCCCCCCTCGCCGGTGTTCGACTTGCCGCCGATGCGGTTCATGGCGATGGCGAGGGTGGTGTGGGACTCCGCGGAGATCGAGCCGTAGGACATGGCCCCGGTGGAGAAGCGTCGGATGATCGACGACGCGCTCTCGACCTCGTCGAGGGGAACCGGCGTGGGGCTCGGGATCAGCTGGAACAGGCCGCGAAGCGTGAGCTTCGCGCCGGACTGGTCGTCGACGAGCTTCGTGTACTCCTTGAAGATGTCGAAGCGCTTCTCTCGGGTGGCGTGCTGGAGCTTCTGGACGGTGCGCGGGTTGAAAAGGTGCAACTCCCCGTCGCGGCGCCACTGGTACTCGCCGCGGTTGCTGATCTCGATGCGCTCGCCCGCCGCGGGCTCGTACGCGCTCGCGTGCAGGGCGAGCACGCTGCGCGCGATGTGCTCGAGGGTGATGCCACCGATACGGGAACGAAATCCCGGGAAGTACTTGCGCAGGACCTCGTCCGAGATCCCCACCGCTTCGAAGAGCTGGGAGCCGACGTAGCTCGCGACCGTGCTGACGCCCATCTTGGACATGGTCTTCACGATCCCCTTGTTGAGACCCTTGCCGTACTGGTAGCGCGCCTCGAACGCAGTGAGCTCGTTCAGTTCACCCTCGTCGACGAGCGCGTCGATCGACTCGTACGCGAGGTACGGGCATACTGCCGACGCCCCGAAGCCGAGCAGGAGCGCTACGTGGTGCACCTCTCGGACGTCGCCAGCCTCCATGATCAACGCGGCGCTGGTGCGAAGGTGCTCGGCGACCAGGCGGTGGTGGACTGCCGAGGCGAGTAAGAGGCTCGGAATCGCGGCGTGCTCGTTCGAGGTGTTGCGGTCGGACAGGATCACGACGTTGGCGCCCAAGCGCACCTGCTCGACGACCTCGCTCGTCACGACCTCAATCGCGTCCGCGAGGCGCTGCGCGTCGCTCTCGACGCCTCGAGCCTCGAAGAGGCCGTCGACGACAACGGTGGTGAAGCCCGTCACCTGCTCACTCTCTTCGATGTAACGGATCTTCGCGAGCTCCTCGATGCTCAGCACCGGCGAAGGCAACACGATCTGGTGGCAGTGCTCGGCGGTTTCGGTGAGCAAGTTCTCCTCTCCCCCGATGGCCACGCGCGTCGAAGTGACGAGCTCCTCGCGGATCGCGTCGAGCGGCGGATTGGTCACCTGGGCGAAGAGTTGGGTGAAGAAGTCGAAGAGGGGCCGGTGCTCGCGAGACAGCGTGGGCAATGTGGCGTCCGAGCCCATCGAGCCAATGGGCTCCTCGCCGACCTGGGCCATGTGGCGGATGATCAGACGAAGGTCCTCTTCGCTGTAGCCGAAGTTCTTCTGCTGACGCACGATGGATGCGTGGCTCGGCGTGAGCATCGGACGCACCTCGAGCTCGTCGAGCGAGACCTGCTGGTCCCTTAGCCACTCGCCGTAGGGCGACTGCTTCGCCAGCGAGCCCTTGAGCTCCTCGTCGTCGATGATGCGGCCCTGCTCGATGTCGACCAAGAAGACTCGTCCAGGCTGCAGTCGTCCCTTTCGTTCGATGTTCGACGGCTCGATCGGCAGGACGCCGACTTCGCTGGCGAAGATCACTCTCCGGTCCTTTGTGACCCAGTACCGCGCGGGACGCAGTCCGTTGCGGTCGAGGACCGCTCCCACGACGTTGCCGTCACAGAACGTCACCGACGCCGGGCCGTCCCACGGCTCCATCAGGGCCGCGTGATAGCGGTAGAAGTCGCGGCGTTCCGCGCTCATCGCCGTCGAACGCTCCCACGCCTCGGGGATCATCATCAAGATGGCGTGCGGGAGCGTGCGGCCGGACTGGACGAGGAGCTCGACCACTTCGTCGAAGCTCGCCGAGTCACTCATGTCGTCGGTGATGATGGGCGTGAGCTGGTCCATGGGCAGCGCGAGTGATCTGCTGTCGAGGGTTGTCTCTCGGGCCGTCATCCAGTTGCGGTTGCCCCGCACGGTGTTGATCTCGCCGTTGTGGGCAATGTAGCGAAACGGCTGCGCGAGGTCCCAGCGCGGCAGGACGTTCGTGGAGAAGCGGCTGTGCACGACAGCGATCGCCGAGGTGAGTCGCTCGTCGCGCAGGTCCTCGAAGTAGAGACGCAACTGCGGCGAGGAGAGCATGCCCTTGTAGACGAGCACGTTCGGCGAGCAGGACGACGCGTAGACGTCCAGCTCGTGCTCGATCACCTTGCGGGCGCTGAACATCGCGCTTTCCAGGTTGGCCGAAGGGTCGCGCTTGGTGATGAGCTGCTGGATGAAGAGGGGCTCGCTCGCCGCCGAAGTCGGACCCAGGATCGAAGAATCGACGGGCACATCGCGCCAGCCCGCCGACTGCAGGCCCACGCGAGCGAGCGCGGCCGCAATCGTCGCCCGCACGGCGTCGAGATCGGCGTCCTGGGGAATCATCCAGAAGGCGATGCCGTACTCCCCCTTGGGCGGAACCTCCTGGGTGAACACCGCGCGCACGAACGAGTCCGGCATCTGCAGCAGCAGTCCCGCCCCGTCACCGGAGTCGGGGTCCGCGCCGGTCGCGCCGCGGTGCTCGAGGTTCTCGAGAATCGTGAGCGCGTCATCGACCGTGGCGTGCGTCGCGGACGCGCTCAGGTCCGCGACCATGCCAACGCCGCACGCGTCGTGTTCGAAAGAGGGGTCGTAAAGAGAAAGTGTGTCTGTCATGGCGTTACCTGGCGGGGCAACGCTGACCCGCTACAACTATAACGAAAATTCCAGCCATGTTTTCAGGCCTACGCTGGTGGGGTGAGTTCGAAGCAGAGCAAGGTGCTGGTCGTGGGGGGCGGGATCGTTGGATTGGTGAGCGCGTTTCGCCTCGCCCAAACGCACCATGAGGTCACGTTGTTCGACCCGTCTCCCGCGAAGGGAGCGACTTGGGCGGCCGCGGGGATGATCGCCCCCAGCGCGGAAATAGCCCCAGGTGAGATGTCCAATTATCAACTGCAAAAAGGTGCGCTCGCCGCGTGGCGGGGGGTGGCCGACGAACTCGAGACCATCACCGGCGAACGGATGACCATCGCCCAGACTGGCACGCTGCTCGTCGGCTGGGACGCCAGTGACCGGCGACAGATCGACCAATTCGCCGACGTCGCGAGGACGTTCCAGGCACCGCTCGAAGTGGTCACGAGAGCGGCGCGACCAGCAATCTTCGAGAGTGTCTCGCCTCGCGTGGGCGACGGACTCCTGATGCGCGATGACGCCTGGATCAATCCCGATCAGATTGTGGGGCTGCTGCTTCGCGGCCTCGAAGCCCTCGGGGTGCGCCTGATCGAGGAAGGCGTGCTCAGCATCGCCTCGAGCGCAGGTGGGGTTAGTGCACGCTCTGCATCGGGCGAGTATCACGCGGCGCGGGGCATCCTCGCGACCGGCGCGTTGCGACTGCCCTCGGGCGCGCAGACGAGCGGCGCCAACGTCGTGCGGCCCATACGAGGCGTCACCGTCCGGGTCCAAGGAGTCGACCGGAGCGACCAGCCGTCGGTGCGCGCGTTCGTTCGCGGGAGGGCCTTTTACATGGTCAGCCGGGCGGGCGGATACTGCGTGCTCGGGGCCACCGCCGAGGAGCGAGCCGAAGCGGTTCTGGAGGTTGGCGAACTCCAGCGCCTGCTTCGTGACGCCCTCGACGTCGTGCCCGAATTGGAGACGGCGCATGTGCTCGAGACCCGAATCGGCCTTCGCCCGGCGACCACGAACCTCGAACCTTTCTTCGAGATTCTGGCCACCGAAGGCTGGGCTTGGTCCTCGGGCCACTACCGCCACGGCGTGACCTTGGCGCCGATCGCCGCCGGTCTCGCGCTGGATTTCGTGGAGGGGCGGTCGTGATTCGCGTCAACGGCAAAGAGCACGACATCTGTCCCGTGTCGGTGGTCGGACTGCTCGAGCAGTTGCACCTCGAGCCCAGGGGCATCGCGGTGGCGCGCAATGGGGAGATCGTGCGGCGTTCCGAATGGTCGAGCACGATTCTCCAGAACGGTGACGCGATTGAAGTTGTGACGGCCGCCGCGGGCGGCTGAGAAAGGGTGCCAACGATGAAGACAAGTGAACTGATCGAGGCCTTGGACGAGCGGATCTTCGAGGCTTTGAAGGCGAAGGCGACCGGAGAGACGATTGCATTTCTCTGCGAGGCTCGCGCATGGCTCACCAACCCCGATCAGCCCCACGGCGCGCACCGCCAAGGGGCCTGAGCGGGCCAACCGGCTAGGATTCTTGATTCGCGGGCTGTGGCTTAGTTTGGTCTAGAGCGCTCGGCTGGGGGCCGAGAGATCGGGAGTTCAAATCTCCCCAGCCCGACCATCAACCCTCGCACGCCCCGGTGTGCGAGGCAGCGGCGAGCCCGGCGCCTTCCAGCGACCCCAAGATGCTGCTGTCAGCGGCACCTCGTTGCCGTGCGGACGAAACAAGTGACTAAGTACCTCCCCTATCGGGATTCGCCGACGGGCGGTGAAGGCGTATTTTCGACTGTACAGTTGGCGAAGTTGGCGAATTTCTAAGGGGGACTCATGGGTGCGTACAAGGATGTCTGGGAACGAAGCATTAACGACCCGGAGAGCTTCTGGGGAGAAGCCGCCAAAGGGATCGACTGGTACCGTGATCCGACCGTGATCCTCGACTCCAGTGAGGCACCCATCTACCACTGGTTCTCCGACGGCGTGATGAACACGTGCTACAACGCGCTCGACCGTCACGTCCTGAACGGCCTCGGCGACCGGCTGGCGCTGATCTACGACAGTCCCGTGACCGACACCAAGGCCACCTACACGTACCACGAACTGCTCGAGCAGGTAGCGCACTTCGCGGGGGTCCTCAAGGGTCTCGGCGCCGAGAAGGGCGATCGCGTCGTGATCTACATGCCGATGATTCCCGAGGCCGCGATCGCGATGCTCGCCTGTGCGCGCCTGGGCGTCGTGCATTCGGTCGTCTTCGGAGGTTTCGCCGCCCACGAACTGGCGCTTCGCATCGAGGACGCCCAGCCGAAGCTCGTGGTCTCGGCCTCGTGCGGCATAGAGGGGAACCGGGTCATTGAGTACAAGCCGCTGATCGACGCGGCGCTCGACGAATCTGCACACAAACCCTCGCACTGCGTGATCTTCCAGCGCCCGCAGGCGACCGCGACCATGATTCCCGGCCGCGATGTCGACTGGGTCGAGGCGATGGAGCGTTCAGTCGCCGCCGAGTGCGTTCCGGTCGGCGCAACGGACCCGCTCTACATCCTCTACACGTCGGGAACCACGGGCCGGCCGAAGGGCGTCGTGCGCGACAATGGAGGTCACGCGGTCGCGTTGCACTGGAGCATGTCGCACATCTACGACACCCACCCTGGCGAGGTCTTCTGGGCGGCGTCGGACGTTGGCTGGGTCGTCGGACACTCCTACATCGTGTACGCGCCACTTCTCGCGGGATGCACGACCGTGCTCTACGAGGGAAAACCCGTCGGCACGCCTGACGCCGGTGCCTACTGGCGCGTCATCTCCGAGTGGGGCGTGAAGACGCTCTTCACCGCACCGACCGGTTTTCGCGCGGTGAAGCGTGAGGACCCCCGCGGCGAGCTGCTCGCGAAGTACGACATGTCGAAGTTCCGCTATCTCTTCCTCGCCGGCGAGCGTCTCGACCCCGAGACCTACACGTGGGCGAAGGATCTGCTCGGCGTGCCGGTGATCGACCACTGGTGGCAGACCGAGACGGGCTGGCCCATCGCGGCGAACCACATGGGCCTTGATCCCATGGAGGCTAAGCCCGGGTCGCCCACGGTGCCGGTACCTGGTTTTGATGTACGGATCTTCGACGAGACCGGCGAGGAGGTCGAGGCGGGCAAGGAGGGTCTCATCATGATCCGCACTCCCCTGCCTCCGGGCTGCATGACGAGAGTCTGGGGCGACGACAACAAGTTCTTCGACGCTTATCTGAGCCATTCGCCCGGCTACTATCTCACGGGCGACGGCGGCCACTTCGACGAGGACGGCTATCTGTTTGTCATGGGCCGGGTCGACGACGTCATCAATGTCGCAGGACACCGGCTCTCCACGGGTGAGGTGGAGGAGATCCTGGCCTCGCACCCCGACGTCGCCGAGTGCGCGGTCATCGGCGTGGTGGACAGCCTGAAGGGTCAGGTGCCTAGAGGACTGGTCGTGCTGAAGGCCGGCGTCGACCGCGACCACGAGATCATCGCCGCCGAGCTCGTGCAGCGGGTTCGTGATCAGTTGGGCGCCGTCGTCAACCTGCGTCAGGTCGACGTCATCGCCGCGCTGCCAAAGACCAGGTCGGGCAAGGTGCTGCGAAAGAACATGCGCTCTATCGCCGACGGCGTCGAGATTCCCGTTCCTTCGACGATCGACAACCCCGCCATCCTCGATGCGCTCAGGCCGATCCTGCGATCGAAGTAGCAGCCGTCGTCGGTGACGATATCTAGGGCTGGGCGCGCTTGGGGACTTCGTAGTCGGCGAGGGCGCGCTGGGACCGGGGTCGCACGACGTAGCGCTGCCCGACGCTGGGATTGAGATCCTTTGCCTGGTCGTGGGTCAGTTGGACCCACGACGTCTCACCGGTCTGGTTCGTGAGCACGACACGAACCTCGAAACCAAGGCGGATGACGTCGGACACGGTGGCCTTCTCCCCCTCATCGCCCTCGAGGGCGAGTTCGAGTTCGTGCGGTCGGTAACTGATTCCCCACAGCGTCGTGATGGGACCGAGGAAACTGGCGACGAAGTCGGTGGCGGGATTGTCGTAGACGAACGACGGGTTGCCGGCCTGCTCGATCCGGCCTTCGTTCAAGATCACCAGACGGTCGGCGATCTCCATGGCTTCGTTCTGGTCGTGGGTCACCAGGATCGTGGTGATACCCAGTTCCTTCTGCAGGGAACGGACCCAACTACGAAGCTCGCCCCGCACCTGCGCGTCGAGCGCCGCGAAGGGCTCGTCGAGCAGCAGTACGTCAGGCTTGATCGCCAGGGCCCGCGCCAGGGCCATCCGTTGGCGCTGGCCGCCGGAGAGTTGGTGCGGATAACGATCGGCGAACTCCTCCAGGCGAACGAGGCCGAGCAACTCCTCCACCTGCGCCTTTCGCTGCGCGCGAGGGATCTTCTGTACCTTCAATCCGTAGGCGACGTTGGCGAAGACGGTCAGGTGGCGAAACGGTGCGTAATCCTGGAAGCAAAAGCCGATGTGGCGGTCGCGGGCGGGCGACGACGTCACGTCGCGATCTCCCAGGCGAACTCGCCCGCTGTCGAGCGGCGTGAGCCCGGCGATGATTCGCAGCAGCGTCGACTTGCCCGAACCTGACGGTCCGAGCAGCGCCGTCATGTCGGCGTCGGCAAAGACGTCGGTGATGTCGTCGAGGACGAGGGCTTTGCCGAATGACTTGGATACTCCGTCAAGCGAAACTGTCATGACGTTTCCTTTCTAGGCGGTGGCGAGCAAAGGCGATGACGAGCAGCACCGCGACCGAGACGAGGGCAAGCAGGAGCGCGCCGACGAAGCCCTGGTAGGCGTTGAAGTTCTCGAAGTTCGCGCCGATGTCGAGCGTTAGCGTCTGGGTGAGCAGAGCGATGTTGCCCGACACGATCAAGACCGCGCCGTATTCCCCGATCACCCGGGCGAGCGTGAGCGTGACCCCGTAGGCGGCGGCCCAGGCGATCGAGCGCAGGGTGATGGTGAAGAAGATGCGCGCTGGGCTCGCGCCGAGCGTGGCGGCGGTCTGCTCCTGATGGTGGCCGATCTCTCGCAGCAGCGGAATCACCTGGCGCGATACGAGCGGCAGCGACACGAAGATCGAGGCGATGACGATGCCTGGGAAGGAGAACATCACGCGCCAGCCGAGCCGCGCTAGCACCGGCCCGAACCAGCCATTCTGCGCGTAGGCGAGCTCGAGGACGAGTCCGACCACGATGGGTGATATCGCGAGGGGCACGTCGATGAGCACGTCGAGGATATGGCTGAACCGTGATGGCCGACGGACGATCCAAAGCGACGCGCCGATCCCGAAGAGGATGTTGAGCGGCACCGCGACGACCACGACCTTCGTGGTGAGCAGGATCGCGAGGTCCATGGCGTGGTCGTGCAGCGCCGCCCAAAGCTGGCCCCAACCGTGACTGAACGCCTGCTGGAAGACGAAGAACAACGGAATCCCGAGTAGTGCTACGACGTACGCGAGCACCAGGATCCGAAGCAGCAACGAAGGCTTCCTCATCCGCGCCTCCTCGCCAGGCGCCGTGCCATGACGTTGCTCGTCACGAGTACCAAGAGGGCGCCGCCGAGCAGGAGTATGGCCACCGCGGCAGCGGCCGAGACCTGACCCGACGACACCAGCGAGTACACGTACGAACTCGCCACCTCGGAGCGGTAGGGCAGGTTATTGGAGATGAAGACGACCGAACCGTACTCGCCCAGCGCCCTCGCGAACGCCAGACCGGTTCCCGTCAAGAGCGCCGGCAGGATGGCGGGAAACGTGATGGTTCGAAACACGTACAGGGACGAGGCACCGAGCGTGGAGGCTGCCGCCTCGGCGTCCTTCGAGAGCGACTCGAGCACCGGCTGCACGGCTCGGACGCTGAACGGCAGCGTCACGAACATGATCGCCACGGTGATACCGATCCAGCTGCCCGTGATGTTGACGTGGAACGGCGAGTGTGGTCCGTAGAGCGTGTAGAACGTCACGCCCGCCACCACGGTGGGAAGCGCGAAGGGCAGGTCGACGATCGCGTTGAGCGCCGACTTGCCCCAGAATGAGTCGCGCACGAGCACGAACGCCGTCGCGGTGCCCGCGGCGGCATTGAAGGCCGCGGCGAGCAGCGAGCAGGTGACCGTGAGGCGCAGCGCGTCGAGCGCTTCGGTGCTCGTCGCCGCGCTCCAGAAGGCGCCGAGGCCGTGGTTGAAGGCGTTCGTCAGCAGCGCGGCGAGCGGGATCAGGACGATGAGACTGACGTAGAGCAGAATCAGCCCCCGGCCGGCGACGGAGCTCGAACGCTCAAGCGTCCGCACAGCACGAGGAGACCGCCACCCAGGTGACGGTTCCTCGACTGCCGCGGGCGACCTATTGTCAAATAGATTTACCGGCAAATTGCTCCAAGTAGGTGACTATTCCAGCATTTGGGTGGGTAGTGTCATTGCTCGGGAATGTCACGGTGGCACCGAAGAACTCGGGGTCCGCACCGGCCCATCCCTTCTTGTTCAGGTTCGAGATCGTGAACAGCTTGGTGGGAGCCCTGAAGGACGCGAAACTGCTGCTGGTCACCTGCCAGACCGAGCTGAGCACCGAGCGATAGCCCAGGCTCGCGAAGATCCCCTGGCCGTTCACGGAGAACAGGTACTTGTAGAAGGCCTCGGCGGCGGGGTTGTTGATGCCGGTGTCGGTCAATGCGATCGGATTCTGGATCAGCAGCGTCTGTCGTGGAACGACGATCTGAACCGGGTCGCCGGCTGAGACCGCGGCCTGCGCGTCGTCCTCGTAGGCGAGCAGGACGTTGCCGGCACCCGAGAGGAAGGTCGAGAGGGCCGCTGAACCGCTTGTGGGCTGGGCGAGCGTGTGCTCCAGCAGCGACTTCAGGAAGTTCTGGGCCTGGTTGGGCGTGTGCTTCGACTGGATCCATCCCGCGTAACCGGCGAGAAGGTTCCACTTGGCGCTGCCCGACGTGGCGGGATTGGGCGTGATGATCTCGCTGTCGGGGCGAATGAGGTCGCTCCATCCTCGAAAGTTCAGTGGGTTTCCTTTTCGCACCACGAAGACCACCGTCGAGTTGGTGACGATGCCCGGCGCGTTGTACGTCGTCTGCTGCTTCTTGCCGATGAGCGC
>Ga0182014_10000180_pt1 | contig 77434 bp, 82 predicted proteins | sample 612S2DmetaG_FD_120489 | JGI IMG/M metagenome (GOLD analysis project Ga0182014, IMG submission 120489) | Permafrost microbial communities from Stordalen Mire, Sweden - 612S2D metaG | ecosystem: Environmental > Terrestrial > Soil > Wetlands > Permafrost | place: Sweden: Stordalen | collected...
CCCGGAACGCCCGGTGGACGCGGAGGGCCCGGTGGACGCGGACGGCCGGTCCTGCGGGCGGGGGTGCTGCGGCTTCATGACCGCCTCAAAGGCCGAATAGGCCTCCTGGACCACGGACGCCAGCGCGTCACCGGCCCCCGCCAGGGGCGAGCCCTGGCCGCCCTGGCGGGACTCTCGAAGCTTGCGCGCGGCCCGGCAGACCGGGCACCAGGCGCACTCGGGCGCCTCCTCGTCGCGGAGAGGGCGCGTCGTGGCGGTGTCCCACACGTCGGCGCGCTTTCCAGAGGGTTCCTGGCCCAGGGCCCGGCGAACGGGGGCGGTGAGGTCCTTGGTGAGACTGCGCGCACCCGAGCGCATCAGCCACCGCTGGAGGTCACCAATCGGATCCCCGCCTGGCTGGCTGTCCCGCTCGGCCACGTGGCACCTCCGCTTTCACGCTCTTTCCTTGCAGCGTACCTCTACCACTGGAGGACAAAGGGCAGCCCAGTGGCGCGGAAGTGCCCGACATTGATGCACTCGGTGACGCCGATCCGCACCCGGCGCGCCAGCGGCTGGTGCACGTGCCCGAAGAGCGCGAACCGGGGCTGAGTCCGCCGGATCGCGGCCAGCAGCGCCTCACTGCCGCGTTCCATCCGCCGTGCCACGGTGTCGTACAGCAGTTCGGGCACGGCGGGCGGGATATGGGTGCAGAGCACGTCCACCGCGCCGACCTCCTCGATCTTGACGGCGTAGGCGTCCTCGTCAATCTCGTTGGGCGTCCGGTACCGGGAGATCAGGCCGCCGCCGACGAAGCCGAACGTCCAGCCGTCCAGTCGCGCCCGCGCGCCGTCGAACACCTGGTGGCCGGGCTTCAGGTGGCCGGCCCACATGCGCGGGATGTCGACATTGCCGTAGGTGAGGTACGCGGGCTCGGGCAGCGCCGCGAACAGTTCGGCGTACTGGCGGGCGGCCGCTTTCTCGATGGCCACGCGCACCGACCCATCCGGGAGGCTCGCAGCCAGTCGCGCCGACATCGCCCGCGCCTCGTCGAACCGCTGGGTGCGCCGGAGTTCCATGAACGTGCGGGCCTGCTCCGCGCCGTACAGGTCTGCGAAGATGCCGCGGCGATGATCGGCGTAGTCCATGAACAGGAGCAGGTCACCGAGGCAGATGAGCGCGTCCGCGTCCCGGGCCGCCGCGGGCAGCGCGTCGGCCCGCCCGTGCACGTCGCTCACCACGTGAATCCGCATGAGACAACGCTAAGCCGGACCCGGATAGCCTGATCACGTGGGTTTCGCGCCGCGGGGGGGACCCGACGGTGAACGGATTTTCGCACTACCGGCCAGTAGCTTTACGCGATAGCGTGAGCGCGGTGGCAAGGGCATCCTGTAAGGAGACAGCGTCGTGCGCCAGCACAGTATCCCGGCACTCGTGCAGATCCCTGATTCGGCGAACCTCGCCGAGGTCGTGTCCAGGCGCGCAGCCGACCATCCGCAGCAGGTAGCGCTGCGCCGCAACACCGCCGGGACCTGGCAGGACGTCACGGCCAGCGAATTCCGTGATGAGGTAACGGCCCTGGCCAAGGGGCTGATCGTGGCCGGGATCGCCCCCGGTGACCGGGTGGGCCTGATGTCCCGCACGCGGTACGAGTGGACCGTCCTCGACTACGCGATCTGGACGGCCGGTGCCGTCTGCGTGCCGGTCTACGAGACGTCCTCGGCCGAGCAGGTCGAATGGATCATGAGCGACTCGGGCGCCAAGGCGGTGTTCGTGGAGACCGCGGCGCACGAGGCGATCGTCGCCGGGCTGCGCGACCGGCTGAGCGCTCTGGAGCACGTCTGGCGGATTGAGGGCCCCCCCGTCTCCGGGCCAGGAGCCGCGCAGGCCGCCGGGGAGACCGGCGACAAGGCTCCCAGCCTGGAGGCACTGGCCGCTGACGGCGCGTCCGTAGCCGCCGACGTGCTGAACGAGCGCGCCTCGGCCGCCAACGCCGCCGACCTGGCCACGATCATCTACACCTCCGGGACCACGGGGCGGCCCAAAGGCTGCGAGCTGACTCACCGCAACCTGCTGTCCGAGGTGCGCAACGCGAGCGCGGCCGCGCCGGAGATCTTCAGCGCGCGCGGTGGTTCGACCCTGCTGTTCCTGCCGCTCGCCCACGTCCTGGCGCGAGTCATCCAGGTCGGCTGCATCGAGGACGGCATCATCCTCGGGCACAGCCCGGATGTGACCGACCTGCTGCCCGACCTCGGCTCTTTCCGGCCGACGTTCCTGCTCGCCGTCCCGCGTGTGTTCGAGAAGGTCTATAACGGTGCCGAGCAGAGGGCGGTGTCCGAGGGCAAGGGCGCGATCTTCCGGCGGGCGGCGCGCACGGCCATCGCCTACAGCCAGGCCCTGGACAGCCGGGCCCGTGGTGACGGTGGCCCGGGCCCCGGCCTGCGGATCGCCCACGCGGTCTTCGACCGCCTCGTCTACACCAAACTCCGGGCGGCGGTCGGCGGCCAGGTGCAGTACGCGGTGTCCGGCGGCTCCGCTCTGGGCGAGCGGCTGGGCCATTTCTTCCGCGGCGTGGGGATCACGATCCTGGAGGGCTACGGGCTTACCGAGACCACCGCGGCGGCGACCGTGAACCGCCCGAGCAATAACAAGATCGGCACCGTAGGGCCGCCCGTTCCCGGTGACGCGCTGAAGATCGCCGACGACGGCGAGGTCCTCATCAAGGGACCGACCGTGTTCACCAGCTACTGGGGCAACAGCGCGAGCACCGCCGAGGCACTGACCGAGGACGGCTGGATGCGCACGGGCGACCTCGGCGAACTGGACGACGAGGGGTATCTGCGAATCACCGGGCGCAAGAAGGAGATCATCGTCACCGCGGGCGGCAAGAACGTCGCCCCGGCGCCGCTGGAGGACCGGATCCGCGCGCACTTCCTGGTCAGCCAGAGCATGGTCATCGGCGACGGTAAGCCGTACGTGGCGGCATTGGTGACGATCGACGAGGAAGCGTTCCCGGCCTGGAAGGCAAAGCACAACAAGGCCGCCGACGCGACCGCCGCCGGCCTGTCCAACGACCCCGATCTCGTGGCCGAAATCCAGGCGGCGGTGGACGACGCCAACACCATGGTCTCCCGGGCCGAGTCGATCCGCCGCTTCCGCATCGTGGACGGTGACTTCACCCAGGAGAACGGCCAGCTCACACCCTCGCTCAAGGTGCGCAGGAACGTGGTCGCCAAGGACCGGGCCGCCGACATCGAGGCCCTGTACTCCTAGGCGGCTCCCGGGGCGCAGGTGGGTCCTGGGCGTTGCCCGTGCACGGCACGGGGTGCCCGGTCCGGAAAGCAAGCAGGCCTTCCCCCGCACGGCGGGTGCGCCAGCACAAGTGAGCTGATTCGCGCCCGGTGCGCGTCGGCCACCCTGGCCAGCGCGAGCAGGCCGGACCAGGCCCGGGTGTATCAGAACGCCCCTTGCCGACTGCTGCTAGTAGCATCTCGATCACTGCGAGTATATATCGTCGCGGGGTGCGGCAATGATTTGTCGTCTTTCTGGGGGGAAGAAATGGGATTTACGCACGTCCTTCTGCATGGGCACCGGCGGGCAGGGCTCGCCGTGGCCGCGCTGGCTCTGCCCGGCCTGCTCATGGCCTCGGCCGCCAGCGCCACGGCCAGCCCGGTGGCCGCCACCGCCGTCGCCGGCACGGCCCGGATGACTGCGGCCACCACGCAGGCCGGAAAGCCGACAACGGTCCAGCCATCGTCCTCGCCCGGCGCCAGAACCGGCGCCGCGATCCCGGCCAAGCCGCGCGGGCTCCGCGAGAACGCGCCGGTGAGCACCTGGACGGTGACGCTGACGGCCAACCCGAACCTGCTGTGGCCGACCCAGTACTCGACCCTGACCGCCACGGCCAGCACAGACGTCGGCCCAACCCCGTATTACCTGCGCATCTACGACCGGACGGCGGGCGACTACGTCGTGACCTGCGCGACGGGCACGACCTGCTCTACCCCGGTCACCCAGCCGGGCCAGTCGACGCACTACTACGTGGCCGTCGTGTCCTACGCCTCGACGGGCTATCCGCCATCGGGCGAGCAGGCGGTTTCCGGCGACGTCGGAGTGGTCTGGCATGGCGTGAACCTGACTCTGGCGGCGAGCCCGACCACCGTCCCGGTCGGTGCCGCGTCCACGCTGACCGCGACCACCAGCCAGAACATCGGCCTGTCACCCTTCTGGATCGAGATCTTCGACGTGACCACCGGCACGAACGTCGCCCTGTGCGGGTCCGGCACCACGTGCCGCGCCACGGTGAGCCAGGGCGCGGCGACCACGCAGGAGTACATCGCCTACCTGTCGGACAACAGCACCGTCTACCCGCCGCCCGGCGTCCAGGAAACGTCGCTGCTCAGCTTCATCACCTGGTCAAACCTCGGCTGGGGAGTCTCGCTCAGCGCTCCTGCAGGCACCTTCGGCAGCGAGACCGTGACCGCCACCGCCAACGGCGAGGTCGGGCCGAGCCCGTACTACATCGAGATCTTCAACGAGACCGGTACCCGGCTGGCTACGTGCGGCTTCGGCAGTACCTGCTCGATGCCGTTCACGCCGAGCCATGGGGGCAGCAAGCTGATTGCTTTCATCTCCGGGTACAGCACTGCGTTCCCGCCATCCGGGACCGTCGCCGCATCCAACGTGATCACCAGCTATCTGCGGATCATCCGGTAACCAACCGGGCGCGGCATCCGGCGGGTACCGCTCCTGCCGGATGCCGCGCCCCGGTCGCCCTAGCGCGACCTGGCGGCCGCCGAGAAGGGCGGCTGCTCGCGCTGCACGAAGTCGATCGTCCCGTTGGGCGACAGGAGCAGGATCGGGATCACCTTGCCGACGGGGTTGCTGCCCTGGCAGCCCGGGCACTGGTAGCTGGCGGACAGGTCGATCGGGCCGCTGGCGCCGAGCACGGTCCGGGAGCCCTGCAGCGCGCTCAGCTCTTCAATCACGGCGGTGCGCGACGGGGCCGAACCGGCCAGGCGGATGGCGGAGATGCTGGTCAGCATGGCGTCGTACCCCATCATCGCGTTGCCGTCATCGTCAGGGACCTTGCGGAACCGGCTGCCGAATGCCTGGCTGAACTGGGTGAATCCCTGCTGCCCCTGCTGGAACACGGTTCCTGAGCCGTGCCCCCATTCGCTAGGGCTCGCCTCGCCGGCATACTCGAGGGTAACTTTGCCGGGAGATCTTGCGGCCAGGCCCTGCTCGATCGCCGGGGTGATCGTCATGGCCATCGGCGACGAACCTGAGTACCTTGCCGCGGCCGTACAACTCGCCGCGGCCGTTTAACCCGGCAGACTGATCCGCCACATCTCACCTCCCACCCCGACGAAGGTGACGTACATCCTAGGTGGTTGGCTCTATACGGCCGCATTCACCCGGTTACATCTGAGTAACGGCGGGTTTAGGCTCACGTGGGTAGCGATTCCCCGGACCGCCGCTGGCGAGGAACGATCCGGATACGGCGATGCGGCTGCTCATTTTCCTGCCCGGGACGGTCATCATGCACCCGGCGGCACGGGCCGGTAGCTGGTGCCGCGCAGGATCGCGTCGAGGCGGCCGGCCACACGGGACCAGTCCCATTCCTGCTCGACCCAGGCGAGCCCGCGGCGGCCCATCGCCTGTGCCCGCGCCGGGTCGGCCAGCAGCGCACCGACGCGCTCCGCGAGAACGGTCACGCTGCGCCCGGGAACCACGTAGCCCGTCTCGCCGTCCAGAATCGCGTCCGGGGCACCGCCGGAGTCGCCGCCGATGACCGGGAGCCCCGCGGCGGACGCCTCCAGGTACACGATGCCGAGCCCCTCCACGTCCAGGCCGCCCCGCCGGGTCCGGCACGGCATGGCGAAGACATCCCCGGCCGCGTAGTAGCCCGGCAGCTCACCCGCCGGGACGCTGCCGGTAAAGGTGACGGCATCGGCCACGCCCAGCCCCGTGGCGAGGCGCCGTAGGTCGGGGCCGTACGGCCCGTCGCCCACGAGCAACAGCCGCGCGCCGGGGATCACCGAGCGGACGCTAGGCCAGGAACGGATCAGCGTGTCCTGCCCCTTGCGGCGCACCAGCCGGGACACGCAGACCACGACCGGGCTGCCGGCCAGGCCCAGCCGCTGCCTGATTCCGGCCGCCCCTGCGCTCCCGGCCGGCCCTGCGCTCGGGGACGGCCCGGGGCGGAACGCGGCGACGTCCACACCGGGGGCCAGCCGTACCATCCGCGCGGCGGCCTGCGGCGACAGCACCCGCGCGAGCCGGGACCGGAAGTACTCGCCGAGATAAGTCACCACATCGACGCTGTCCCCGATCCGGCGCAGCAGGCCCCGTGCGCCAGGGAGCGCGGCCCAGCCCGCCTCGTGCCCGTGGGTGAGTGCCACCAGGCGGGTAGCCCCCGCGCGCCGCAGAACGGGCCCCAGAAGCCCCAGCGGGGCAGCGGCGCCGAACAGCACGGTGTCGAAGTCGTGTTCACGGAGCGCGGCGGCCGCCCGGCGGCCCACGGACGGAACGGGCAGCATCAGCGATGCCGGATGCCTGATCACCGGGAACGGCTGCCGGGCGTCGAAGTTCTTGGCGCCGTCCCACGCCGGGGCGTACACCGCGACCTGCCCCGGGGGCAGCAGGCACGCCAGGCCGTGCACAAACGACTGGATGCCGCCCTGGCGGGGCGGGAAGTCGTTGGTGACGATCAGCGTGCCGCGCATAGCGCCCGAGTCTAGGGGGCCCGGTGGTCGGGGGCGGCGCGGCGGCCCCGACATGACGGAGCCCGGCGGGGGCGACCCCGCCGGGCTCATCGTCTTCGGTGCCCGTTCCGGAAGCTACGGCCGGGAGCTACGGGCGGTCCGTCCCGGGCGCTACGGCCGGACGGCGCCATCCTCGTTCTGCGCGTACCAGTCCTCGTTCATCGAGATCTCCTCGACGTCAGCCCCGGTATGCGGGGCGTCGACGATCATCCCGTTACCGATGTAGATCGCGACATGCCCCTCTCCGTCGAATTCGATCAGGTCGCCCGGCTCAAGGGCGCTGAGGGAGATGTGCGGCAGATTAGCCCAGTCGTCGTACGTCGTCCGCGGGATCGCGAGCCCGGCCGACGCCCACGCGGCCTGGGCGAGTCCCGAGCAGTCAAAGCCATCCGCGCACGGCCCGGTGCCGCCGTAGACGTACGGGCAGGCGGCCTGCGCCTCGGCGACGGCGAAGGCCGCAGCCTTCCCGCCCTCCGTGGCGGTCGACCCCGTGTAGGCCGTCGCGGTCGTCGCGCCCGCGCCGATGCTGTTAGCCGCGACCGTCTGCTGCTGCTGCGGGGTCAGGCTGGCCAGTACGGTTTTCGCGTTGTTCAGGACATGATTGGCGTGCAGCTGGTTCTGCTGCTTCTGCTGCTCGATCGCGGCCAGGGCGTTCTTCGTGCGCTGCGCCTGCTCCTGGGAGCTCTTGAGCTGGCGGACGACGGCCAGGAACTCCTTCACCTGCTGGTTCCGGCTGCCAGAGATCTCCAGTAGCAGCGAGGCCCCGTTGAGCACGGTGTTCGGGTCGCTGGAGGTGAGCAGGCCGGCGACCGATGTCGTGTCGCCGTTCTCGTAGCTCGCGGCCGCGATCTGCGCGACAGCGCCGCGGAGCTTGGTGAACTCGGCCTTGTTGGCGGCGACCTGGTTGTCGACCGCGGCCAGCTTCTGCTGGGCCTGCTTTACCTGCTGCGCGACCTGGTCGTACTGCTGATTGGCCTGGTCGTACTGCGAGTTGTCCTGGTTGACCTCGGCCTGCGCCTGGGCCAGAGAGGGCTGTGGCGCGGCGCCGGCCGTGACGGCGTAGGTGCTGAGGCCGAAGACGGCCACCACGGCCGTCGCGGCCGCGGCACCTAGGCGAAGCCGGGCCTTTATGCCCGGTAGCGGCGTATGCACGTGCCAGACACTCCTTCTCCCCCGGAGAATCTTGCTGACTGTGACCGCCCGGTACCGCGTGGAAACGAGGTAAATGAGCAGTGCAACCGGAAGGAGACCTTAGTGAAAGGAATTGACCGTTTCAACCGCTTCGGCCGGTGTCGCCCTAGTTTCGCCAATCACCGCACAGATAAGACTTTATAACGCTAAAATCTCGCGCGTAGCCTTGCCGGCGGCACGGTACCGCAACGGCGGGACCAGGCCCGCCGTCGCCAGAGCGCTGAGTCCCCGCAGCTCAAGAGCGCCGAAGGCATGGCGGCTCGGGAGACCCTCGGGGCTGCCGGAGCGGTCCACGGCAGCAGCCACCCGGCGAGGACCGGCCGCGATATCGCCCCTTTTGCGCCGTGTGCCGCCATTACTTACGCCTTTATTACGCCCGTACTCACTTTTCCGTTTACCGGCGGGGCCAGCTCCGCTTTCGACAAGCGCCGTAACCAGACAGTCACCGCACGCCACGGCGCGGAACTCGCATTGCGCGCAGTCAATAAGCATGTCTCTCCGTTCATCGCATCAATGGACGCGGCTCACGTTAGGAGCAGCCACCGACATTCCGGCCGATCCCTGTGCGGCCGGGGCCGGGCCGGCACGGCCACCCGGCGCGGCGGTCCCCAAAGTGTCAGTGGGCCGCCCTACCGTGGAAACCGTGACCGATCTGCGCACCGGTGGGCCCTGGGGACCCACCGGTCCCGCCTGGACCGCCGCGGCCCCGGTGCCCGCGGCCGGGTCCGGCGCGCCGTTCGGTACCCCGGCGGTGCGGCCCCTCCCGGCCGGACCGGAAACCGCGTGCGGGGCGGATACTCCGGCCGCGCCGGAAACCATGCCGATATGGGAGCTAGCCGACGGCCGCCCGCTGACCAGCCGCCCGCTGACCAGCCTGCCGCTGACCAGCCGCCCGCTGACGCAGATCGAGTTCGCCGTCGTCGACGTGGAGACGACCGGCTGGTCGCCGGCCGAGGCACGGATCACCGAGATCGCCGCGGTCAAGCTCCGGGCCGGCCGGGTGACCGGGGAATTCTCCACCCTGGTCGATCCGGCCATGCCGGTGCCCGCCGACATTGAGGCGCTGACCGGGATCAGTAGCCAGATGGTGTCCGCCGCACCGGGACCGGCCGACGTGCTGCCCGCCTGGCTGAGGTTCGCGCGCGGATGCGTGCTGGCCGCGCACAACGCGCCGTTCGATCTCGGCTTCCTGACCGCGGCGTGCGACGCCTGCGGGCTGCCCTGGCCCGGATTTGCCGTGCTGGATACCGTGGCGGTGGCCCGCCAGGTGCTTGTCGGGGGCGAGGCGCCCGACTGCAAGCTCGCGACGCTGGCCGCCTTCTTCGGTGCGGTGGAGCTGCCCCGTCATCGCGCGCTGGCCGACGCCCGGGCCACCGCGGCCGTGCTCGACGTACTGATCACGCGGCTGGCCCTGCTGGGAATCCGCACCTTCGATGACCTCGGCGAGTGGCTGGCGGTACCCTGAGCCGGGCCCGGCGGAGGGCACGGGGGCGCGAGGGGCGCGAGTAACTGGTCTGGGAGGCAGTGAATGGTCACCGCGATCGTTCTGGTGAAGGCCGACATCCAGCGCATTCCCGAGGTCGCTGAGACGATCGCCCAGATCGCCGGAGTCAGCGAGGTGTACTCGGTGACGGGCGAGTTCGACCTGGTGGCGATAATCCGGGTCCGCGAGCACGACGAGCTCGCCGACGTCATCCCCGGGCGGCTCAACAAGGTGGCGGGCGTCACGCAGACGGAGACGCATATCGCCTTCCGCGCCTACTCCCGGCACGACCTCGAGGCCGCCTTCTCGCTGGGCGCAGCCGGCACCGACTGACCGCCGGCACCGGCCGAAACGTCTGGACGAGACCGGCTAAGGCGTCAGGACGACCCGGGGGCGGCCAGACGCTGGCTGGTCTCTATCCACCGTACGAGCAACTCCGCGGCGGCGCCCGAGTCGACGGCCCGGGCCGCCCGGGCCAGGGCCGCGGACAGCACGGGGTACAGATCCTCCGGGCGGGGTACGCCCTCGTCGGCGGCGAGGGCCGCCGCCGCGTTCAGCAGCACGATGTCGCGCACGGGGCCCGCCTCGCCCGCCAGCACGGCCCGCATCACGGCTGCATTGTGCACGGCGTCGCCGCCGCGCAGGTCTTCGGGCGCCGACCGGGGTACGCCCAGCTCCGCAGGGTCAAGCTCCGTCGCGGCCACCGCCGAATTGTGCACCACCCAGACCGACGAGGTCGTGGTCGTGGTCAGCTCGTCCAGCCCGTCCCGGCCGTGGAACACCAGGGCACTGGCTCCGCGGGCGGCCAGGACGCCGGCCAGGACGCCGCCCATCCGGGCGTCAGCCACCCCCACCGCCTGGGCCTGGGGCCGGGCCGGGTTCGCGACCGGGCCGAGGAAATTGAACACGGTCGGCACGCCGAGCTGGCTGCGGGTCGGGCCGGCGTAACGCAGGGCCGGGTGGTAGAGCGGCGCGAAGAGGAACGCCACGCCGATCTCCTGCGCGAGGTGCACGGTGGCCGCCGGCGGGAGGTTGATCACCACGCCGAGGGCTTCCAGGATGTCCGCGGCGCCGCATTTCGAGGACGCGGCCCGGTTCCCGTGCTTGACCATGCGGGCGCCCGCGGCGGCCGCCACGACCGTCGCCATGGTCGAGATGTTGACGGTATGCGCTCCGTCCGCCCCCGTACCCACCAGGTCGACGAGGCGCCCCGGCACCTCGATCGGGGTGGCGTGGTCCAGCATCGCCTGGGCCAGCCCGGCTACCTCGGTGGGCGTCTCGCCCTTGATGCGCAGCGCGACGGCGAAGCCCGAGATCTGGGCGTCGGTGGCCGCGCCCTCCATGATCTCGTTCATGGCCCAGGCCGACTCGCCGGATGTGAGCGACTCCCCCCTGACGAGCGCGCCGATCAGGGCCGGCCAGCCGGTTCGGGCTTCCATCGGAGGCAGGCCTCAGGCCGGGGCGATCTCGGGGCGCTCGGCCCGGTGCCGCATCAGCTGCGCCAGTTCCCTGGCCAGCGAACGCGGGTCGATCGGATGACTGGTCACCGCATCCGCCCGCGACCAGGTCGCAAGCCACCCATCGTCGACGCGCCCGGTGATGAGCAGCACCGGCGGGCAGTCGTAGATCTCATCCTTGGCCTGGCGGCAGACGCCCATCCCGCCCGCGGGCTGCGCCTCCCCGTCCAGCACCATCACATCGGCACCTGCGCCGTCCAGCAGGCGGAACAGCGCTGGCTCGGTGGCGCACTCGATTATCTCGGCGTCCGGCGCATCCGGCTCAGGGCGGCGGCCGATGGCCAGCCGGATCTGGGCCCGGACGCCGGCATCATGACTGTAAACAACGACCTTCACGGAAATGGTTGCTCTCTCGCTGGTGGCCGCAGGGTCCTGCGCCGATCCCGTGCTGACCCTGAGCTGCAATAATGCTTGCCTTGCGTTAAGTGTATCGGTGAGCGGTAAAACTCTGCCGGCGCTTCGGTCACCCGTACGGAGACGCCCGGCCGCCGGGCCGCCGGCTACGGCCGGGCCACCGGAGTTCCTGGCCGCCGGGCAGGCGTTCACCCGCCGCGTGAAGGCCGGCCGAAGCGGCTTCCGTAAAATAAATGCCGCGAGTTGGGGGGGCGGCTGCCGCTCGCCTACGGGTTGTCGTAATAATGACGTCGTGGCGACAGCATCCGTAACCGAGGCGGGACCCCGCACGCCGGCTAACCGGCCGAACCTGGTCAGCGTGGGCACGATCATTTGGCTCTCCTCAGAGCTGATGTTCTTCGCGGCGCTGTTCGCGATGTACTTCACGGTCCGGTCCGTTGAGAAAGGCGAGGGCCTGCCGTGGCCCGGCGCCCACCTGGACGTTGCTCTGGGATCGGTCAACACGACCGTGCTCCTGCTGTCCAGCGTCACCTGCCAGATGGGCGTGTTCGCGGTCGAGCGCGGCCAGGTCGGGCGTGTGGGCAGCCTCTTCAACGTGAGCAAGTGGGGCCTGCGTGAGTGGTATGTCCTCACCTTCCTGATGGGCCTGTACTTCGACTGCGGCCAGGCCTACGAGTACCACGACCTGGTCACCAAGCAGCACCTGACCCTCTCGTCCAGCGCGTACGGGTCGGTGTTCTACATCCCTACCGGCTTCCACGGCCTGCACGTGGCCGGCGGTCTCGTGGCGTTCCTCTTCCTGCTCGGCCGCACCTACGCGGCTAAACGCTTCACCCGGGAACAACAGATCAGCGCGATCGTCGTCTCCTACTACTGGCATTTCGTCGACGTCGTCTGGATCGGCCTGTTCACCACCATCTACCTGATTCACTGACCCGCTTCTCGATGCCGCCGCGGTGACGCAGTTCATGCCCGCACCACGCATCCAGGAACACACGAAGCCACGAACACACCAATGAACAACTATCCGGAAATCCGAGGGCAGCAGTGAGGTGGATCACCGCGCGGCGACGCCGGCCGTTCTTCGGCTACGCAGCCGTTCTGCTGGCACTGGTCGCGGTTGGCATGCTCTACGCGGCGGTCACCGGGCTGGGCGGCAGCACCGCGTCGGCCGGCTCCGGCTCGTCGTCGGCACAGATCACTGAGGGCAAGAACCTCTTCGCGGTCTCCTGCGCGACCTGCCACGGCGAGTACGCCCAGGGCAGCAGCGTGGCCCCGAGCCTGATCGGGGCGGGCGCCGCAGCCGTTGACTTCCAGGTGGGCACGGGGCGTATGCCCCTGAAGGAGACGAACGCGGAGGCGCCGCGTAAGACGCCGGTCTTCAACCAGCAGCAGATCTACGCCATCGCCGCCTACGTCGCCTCGCTCGGCGGCGGCCCCGCGATCCCCAGCGACCAGCAGGTCAGCGCGGCGGGCGCGGACACCGCGCTCGGCCAGAGCCTGTTCAACGCGAACTGCGCCCAGTGCCACAACTACAGCGGCGCCGGCGACGCACTGACCTACGGGAAGTACGCCCCGCCGCTGACGCAGGCCACCAACCGGCAGATCTACGAGGCCATGCTGACCGGCCCGGAGGCCATGCCGGTGTTCAACGACACCACGCTGACCCCGGTCGACAAGCGGGACATCATCGCGTACGTGACGCAGACGCGCGCCGAGGCCAACCCGGGCGGATTCAGCCTGGGCCGGGTGGGCCCGACCACGGAAGGCCTGGTCGCGTGGCTCGGGGGAATCGGCGCGCTCGTCCTGGCCGCTATGTGGATCACCGCGAAGCGCCGGGAAGATCACACGGGAGAAATCACAGGTAACCGATGAGCGACAACGACAGGGACCTGGAGAACACGCCGGAGGAGCGGCATGCTCCGCATCGCGTGATCGGCACTCCCCCGCCCGCGCACGGGCTGCTGACGGAGGCCGGGCCCGGCGAGCGCGCGGGCCGGGGCGGCACCGAGCCGCACAGCCCGGGCGAGGCCGAGGGCCCCGAAACCCCCGAACTGCACGAACTGCCGACCGATCCGCCGGACCTCAAGGCGGCCAAGTCCTGGGAGCGGGTCGCTGCCGCCCTGTTCCTGATCTCGGCCCTCGCCAGCGCCGGCTTCGTCGCCGCGTACGTCGGCCTCGAGATCGGCAACAAGAACGGGAACGTCGTGGACGCGACGCTCCGGTCCAACCTCGGTCTCGGCAGCGCGATGGCCCTCGCCTTCCTCGCCATCGGCGTGGGCATGGTGATCTGGGTCCGCTACATCATGCCGCCGGTCGAGCTGACCGAGGAACGCCACCCCATGGCCTCCAACCCGGAAGACCGGTCGGCGTTCGCGCAGACGCTGATCGAAGGCGCCGAGACCAGCCAGATCACCAAGCGCCCGCTGCTGCGGCGGACGCTGATCGCGGCAACCGTGCCGGTCGCCCTCGCCCCGCTCGTGATCCTGCGCGACATGGGGCCGCTGCCCGGCACCAGCCTGCGGCACACCGTGTGGAAGAAGGGCATGCGCCTGCTCGTCTACGCCTCGAACCAGCCCATCACGGCGGCCGACTTCGACTCCGCGGGCGGCATGATCACCGTGGTGCCGGAGGGCTACCAGGACAACGACGAGCAGCTGGCCAAGGCCACCGCGATCATCATCAAGATGGAGCCCGGCCAGCTCCAGGCGCCGACCAACCTGAACTGGACGGTCGACAACATCGTCGCCTACTCAAAAATTTGCACGCACGTTGGATGTCCCGCAGCGCTGTACGAGCAGACGACGCAGCACATTCTCTGCCCGTGCCATCAGTCCACGTTCGACGCCTCCCGCGGCGCGACGGTCCTCTTCGGGCCCGCACCGCGGCCGCTGCCGCAGCTTCCGATCACGACCAATGCACAGGGCTATCTGGTGGCCCAGAGCGACTTCCACGAACCGGTCGGCCCAAGCTTCTGGGAGCGGGGATGAGGAGCGGGGATGAGTGACAGCAACGAGCGACTGACGATGCCGAAGCCACTAGCCAAGCAGGGCGCCGAACTCGACGACCGGCTGCACGCCGCCAAGGGCGTCCGGACACTGCTGCGGAAGGTCTTCCCGGACCACTGGACGTTCCTGCTCGGCGAGATCGCGCTGTATTCGTTCATCATCCTGATCCTGACCGGCATCTTCCTGACGCTGTTCTTCAACCCGAGCATGACCCAGGTCGTCTACCACGGGTCATACACGAAGCTGGACGGCGTGCGGATGAGCCAGGCGTACGAGTCGACGCTGAACATCAGCTTCGACGTGCGCGGCGGCCTGCTCATGCGGCAGATCCACCACTGGGCCGCGGACGTGTTCCTGGCCGCGATCGTCTGCCACCTGCTGCGGATCTTCTTCACCGGCGCCTACCGGAAGCCGCGTGACACCAACTGGCTGATCGGCGTGGCCATGTTCACGCTCGGGATCCTGGAGGGCTTCCTCGGCTACTCGATGCCGGACGACCTGCTGTCCGGCACCGGCGTACGGATCGCCGAGGGTACCCTGCTGGGCATCCCGGTGGTCGGCACCTACCTGTCGTTCTTCCTGTTCGGCGGGCAGTTCCCCGGTACCGAGTTCGTGGCGCGGTTCTACATCATCCACGTGCTGCTGATCCCGGGACTGCTGCTGGCGCTGGTCAGCGCGCACCTGTTCCTGATGGTGCACCAGAAGCACACCCAGATGCCGGGCAAGGGCCACACCGAGGCCAACGTCGTCGGCCAGCCCATGTACCCGTACTTCATGGTCAAGACGGGCGCGTTCTTCTTCTTCGTCTTCGGGGCACTGGCCCTGCTGGCCACGTTCGCGCAGATCAACCCGATCTGGCAGGTCGGCCCGTACACGCCGACCGCGATCTCCGCCGGCTCCCAGCCGGACTTCTACATGGGCTTCCTCGAGGGCTCGCTGCGCATGTTCCCGAGCTGGACCTGGGATATCGGCGGCCATACGGTCTCGTGGGATGTGTTCGTGCCCGCCCTGGTGGTGCCGGGCATCATCTTCACGGGGCTCGGGTTGTGGCCGATGCTGGAACGCTGGGCGACCGGGGACAGGGGCTACCATCACGTCAACGACCGGCCGCGGAACGCCCCGACCCGGACCGCGTTCGGCATGGCGGGTGTCACCATCTACGGCGTTCTCTGGCTGGAAGGCGCCAACGACATCATCGCCGACCACCTGCAGATCCCGCTGTACCTGACCACGGAGATCGCCCGCTGGGCGGTCTTCGTCGGGCCGGTGATCGTCTTCTGGGCCACCCGGCGCATCTGCCTGGGGCTGCAGCGCCGGGACGCATCGATGCTCACGCACGGCGTGGAGACCGGCATCATCGTGCAGCAGCCGAACGGTGGCTTCGTCGAGCTGGAACGCCCGCTGAACGAGGAGGAGATCGCGCTCATCTCGGCCAAGCCGCCGGCCCCGCTCTCCATCGCCCGCGCGGTGGACGAGAACGGTGTGCCCGAGCCGGCACTCCGCGGCGTCCGGGGCAAGATACAGGCCCGGGTGCACGAGGTCTTCGCCGAGGGCATCTCGCTGGCCCCGCCCGCCAACGGGCACGGGAACGGCCACGGCAACGGGCACGCGGTCACCGAGGGCGACGGCGAGCGCGCGGCTGTCGGCGGCGGGCCGGCTGGCCCGGCGGAGGTCGGGGAGGGCCAGGCCGGCGAGGAGGGCGAATAGCCCTGCTTAACGGACAGACGAGGAGCTGAACCGCGGGAGGCGGTCACCCGGCCGGGTGACCGCCTCCCGCGTTCCCGCGGGCCCGGCGTCAGGCCGCATCGCCGCGCAGGGAGAAGGACGCCAGCTTCCGCACCGCGACCGCCAGCGCCAGGACGGTCACGATCGCGCCCATCACGACGCTCGTGGTCAGGTTCACTCCCGGCTTCAGCGCCGGGTCCCGGGCCACCGCGTTAGCCAGGGCCAGCGCGTAGTGGCCGGCCGAGAGAATGCGCGCGCCACCCACGAAGTTGGCCAGCACGCCTTCCCAGAGCAGAACGTAGAACAGGCCCAGCGCGAGCGCGCGCGTCGTCGCCACGGACAGGCAGACGAACAGTGCGTTGTAGATGACCGCGCCGGCCAGGGCGCCGACGAACAGCCCGACCGCGAGCCGCGTGGCGCCCCCGGTGGCGATCAGACCGGCGACAAGCTCCGGGACGGCGGCGAAGACCATCGTCGCCGCCGTGGCGATCACGAACTTGGTCAGGATGATGGTCCGGCGCGGCACCGGCGTCGCGAGCAGCTGGACGATGGTCCCGTCTTCGATCTCCGCGCCGAGGACGCTCGTGCCGATGATCAGCGCGGTGAGCGGCAGCACCACGGAGAACCCGAAGTCCCCGAGAATCCGGGCGGGCCAGGCCGGGTCGGCGGGGTGGCTGAGCCGCAGCAAGGCCGAGACGCCGATGAGGATGAGGGGCGGGACCGCGAACAGCAGCGCGCGTTTGCGGCCCAGCGCGGCGCGCAGCGTGATCGCGGCGACCGTCCGGTTGTAGACGGGCATGGTGATCCCTGGTTTCCTTCCGGTACGGGCGGGCCCGGTCATGACGTGACCAGATAGGCGAAGACGCTCTCGAGCGATTCGTCGGCGGGCAGCAGTTCACGCAGCCGGATGCCCTCGTCCCGGGCGAGCCCCGCGATATCCGCGCTGAACGCCCCGTAATCGGACGCCCGCACCTGCAGGCCCTTGGGAGTCAGCTCGACCCCGTTGACCGCGGGCCGGCCGATGAGTGCCGCGCCGAGCCGCCGGTCGTCCCCGCTGCGGACCACGAAGACGTGCGGCCGGGAGGTCATCAGCCGCCTGATCGCCCGGAAATCACCGGAGGCGGCGAGCCGTCCGGCCACCATCACCTGGATGGTCCCGGAAAGCTGCTCGACCTCCTCGAGGATGTGCGAGCTGAACACGATCGTGCGCCCCTGCGCGCCGAGCCGTCCGAGCAGGTCCATCATGTGCAGCCGCTGGCGCGGGTCCATCCCGTTGAACGGCTCGTCCAGCAGCAGGATCTCCGGGTCGTGGACCAGGGCGGCCGCGACCCTGATGCGCTGCCGCATGCCCTTGGAGTAGGTGGAGATGCGGCGGTTCATCGGGCCGACCATGTCCACCAGGCCGATGGCCCGGCGGGCCGCGGCGGCCGGATCGGGGCATCCCTGCAGGCGTGCGGTGGCCCGGACGAACTCCGCACCGGCCAGGAACCCGTACGCGGAGTCCCGCTCGGTGATGATGCCGATCTGGCGGTAGATGTCCGGGTTCCGCCAGCTCGGCGAGCCGCCCACGGTGAGCCGCCCACGCGACGGCTCGAGGAAGCCGCCGATCATGTGCAGCAGGGTGGACTTACCCGCCCCGTTGGGGCCGAGCAGACCGGTCACGCCGGGACCGATGGTCATCGTGATGTCGTTGACCGCGACGACGTTCCCGTACCAGTGCGACACGCTGTCCAGTTCGACGGATGTCATGCCAGGCCTGCCTTCCGGTAGCGCGCGGCGAGGGCGGCGGCCCCGGCCCCGACCAGGGCGAGCAGCATCACGCCGTAGGCCGCCCCGTAACTGCCGACGGCGGGAACGGGCCCCGGGCTGGTCCCCCCCAGCCATTGCCGCACGCCGTCCAGGACCGTGAGGGGACTGACCAGGCCGCCCAGGCGCGCGCCGGCGGTGCCGTCCCCGGCGACGCCGATGAGGACTTCGGCCAGCGCCAGGCTGAGGAAGAAATAGATGGCGACCGCACCCGTCGTGTACGCGCGGCGCCCGCTGAACGAGGCGATGGCCAGCCCGATCACGGCCAGCGTGACGGACCACATCAGCCCGATGGCCAGGCCCGGCAGCAGGGCCCTGGTCTGCGCCCAGACCGCTCCGCCGCCGTGCGAGGAGGCGATGGTGCCCGCGTACAGCACGAGCAATGGGACCTCGACCATGATCAGGCACGCGGTGGCGAGCGCCGTGAACTTAGCCACCGGGTAGTCGCCCCGGCGCAGCGGCCGGGCGAAGTAGAGCGGCAGGACACGGCTGCGCAGATCGCGGGAGACCAGTTCGGGTGCCTGGACGGCCACGAAAATGATCATGATGATCATGCGCACCGGCGCCGAATAGGTGTCGTAGGGGAACGCACGGGTGCCGCCGCGGGCGACGATGAACGCGTTGATGATCGCGGGCGCGCACATCAGGGCAAACGCGCTGACCGGAACAATCTTGGCCTTGGCCCCGCGGCCCAGCCCGAACGCGGCGCGCAGGCTGTAGACGGTCAGGGTGCGGACGATCTGGGCCCGGCCCAGCCGGTCGCCGTCGTAACGCTGGTAGCCGAGGTCGTGGATGACCCCGGTGGCGTCAGCTGACATGGGACACCTCCGTGCCGGCCCGCGTACTGGCCCGCGTACTGGCCCGCGTACTGGCCCGCGTACTGGCCCGCGTACTGGCCCGCGTACTTGGCTGGCCGGCCGGGACCGGCTCATCGCGGAAAATCTCCTCGAGCCGGTGCCGGCGCTGCTCCAGCCGGGCCAAGGGCAGGCCCAGGCCGGCCACGGCATCGCGGATCACGTCGCAGGTCGTGTCGCCGTCCATCGGGACGAGCAGGCCGCGACCGGCCGGACGGGGATCGAGGCCGTCGCAGCGGAGCGCGTCGGCGAGTTCGGCCGTGCCGGTTTCGACCTCCACCAGCAGCACCTGGCTGGACTGCGTGAAGCTGCCGATCGTGTCCGAGCGCAGCAGTCGCCCCGCCTCGATGGCGACCAGGTGATCACAGATCTGCTCGATCTCGCCGAGCAGGTGCGACGCGACGACCACGGAAATCCCGAACTCCGCGCCGATCCTGGCGATGAGCTCGAGCATGGCCCCGCGGCCGGCCGGGTCGAGCCCGTTGGTCGGCTCATCCAGCAGCAGCAGCCGCGGATCACCCGCCAGGGCCTGGGCCAGCTTGACCCGCTGTTTCATCCCCGTCGAGTACGTGCCGACCTGCCGGTACCGTTCCTCGTGCAGGCCGACGTGGCGCAGCGACTCGGCGGCCCGCTCCTTAGCGGCGACGGCCGGCAGACCCGACATCCGAGCCATGTGGGTGACGAATTCGGTGGCGGTCACGTCCGGGGGCAGGCAATCGTGCTCGGGCATGTAGCCCACCAGGGCCCGGATTCGCGAGGCGTCGAGCTGGCAGTCCAGGCCGAGGACCCGGGCGCGCCCCTTGGTGGGCTCCAGCAGCCCGAGCAGGATCTTGATCAGCGTCGACTTCCCGGCGCCATTGGCTCCGACCAGGCCGGTGATGCCCGGGGTGACCTGCACCGTCAGCCCGTCGAGGGCGGTCACGCGCCCCGGGTACTGCTTGGTCAGAGCCGTGGTCTCGAGGACGAAGGCGTCACCCGGGTCAGCGGGCTGAGCGCCGGGAGGTCTAGCGATAGCGGTGCCGGGAGATTGGCCGGCCATGAGCGGACCTGCTTTCGTGGGGACCACCCGGCCCCGCCGGCCGGGACGCCGCGATCGGCGCAGCACCTACCATGGCGCGCGCCCCCCGATCCGTCGTCGCCCGGCAGAGCGAACTTCTGCTCCCCCTCCGGCGGTACCAGGACCGCGCGGCGGCCGGCCCGTACGCCCGCGGGCGTAGACCCGCCGGCGGACGCGCCCGGATGGCCTGCGCGGTTACGGTAGAGCCGTGTACACCGGGCCGGGCGAGCCGCCGAGGATGCGGCCGCCATTGACCAAGCGGCTCACCCGCCGCCACTGGATCCTGCTCGACCGCCTCGCCGGCGTACCTGCGGCCCTGATCATGGTCGCCATCGTGTGGGGCGGCCGCCATTCGGCGCCGGGCGCGCCCAATGGCGCCTGGCTGCTCCCCGCCCTGCTGCTCGCCGCGGTGGCGGGTTTCCCCGTCGCGCTCCGGCGGGTGCGCCCGCTGGCCTCGCTGGGGACGGTGCTGGCTATTTCCGTGGTGCTGTCCGTGATCGGGGCTCAGGACGGCCTGGTCGAGACGCTGCCCGCCGCCTACGTGCTGTACATGGTGGCCACGCTGTGCCCGCGGCGGGTGACGGCGATCGCGCTCGTGTGCACCCTGGGGGTCGTGCTGGGCGACGCGTTCCTGACCAGGGGCCCTGGACGCGGGGGGATAGGTCTGGCCATCCCGCTGGACCTTGTCGTGATCATCTTCTGGGGCCTCGGTTCCGCGGTCCGGCAGCGGCGCCTCTACGCGGGCGGCCTGCAGCAGCAGGCGGCCAGCCGGGCCGTCGCCGAGGAACGGCTGCGCATCGCGCGGGAACTGCACGACGTCGTGGCACACAGCATGAGCGTGATCGCCGTGCAGGCGGGCTTCGGTCAGTACGTCATCGACGAGCAGCCCGGCAAGGCCCGGGAGGCGCTGGGCGCCATCCAGGCCACCAGCCGGGACGCCCTGGACGAGATGCGGCGCATGCTCAGCGTGCTACGGCAGGCGGACACGGCCGGCCCGGCCGACGACGGCACTGCGGCGACAGTTCCCCGGGCCGGTAGCCCTGACCGGCTGGCCGGCCGGCTGACCCTGGCTGACCTGACCGCGGACGCGCCCAGAAGGCCCTCAGGGACCGGTGACGCGCCCGGGGTCACGGCAGAAGGCCTGACGGCCGCGGGCGTCGAGCGGCCGTCCAGGGCCCCGTTGCGGCCCGCCCCGGGGCTGGCTGACCTGGACCGGCTGATCACGCGGATCGGGCACGCCGGGGTGCACGTCGACCTGCGGGTGCACGGTGAGCGCGGTAACGTTCCAGCCGGTATCGACCTGTCCGCCTTCCGCATCGTTCAGGAAGCACTCACCAACGTGGTCAAGCACGCCGCCACCCCGGACTGCCGGGTCACGATCGATTACCGGGAGGATGAGCTGAGCCTGGAGGTGGTCGATGACGGCGGCGCCGCGGTGCTCGCCCCGGCCGGCTCCGGCCCCGGCGACATCCCGTCCGGCCACGGGCTGATCGGGATGCGCGAACGGGTCTACCTGTGCGGTGGCCAGTTCAGCGCCGGGCCACGGCCGGAGCGCGGCTTCCGGGTGGCCGCGACCCTGCCGCTGGACCGGGGGACGGTATGACGCTGAATGTGGTCGTCGCCGACGATCAGGCGCTGGTACGGGTGGGCTTCCGCGGCATCATCGACGCCACCCCCGGCTTCACCGTGGTCGGTGAGGCCGGGAACGGCCGGGAAGCGATCGAGGTGGCCCGCCGGGCGCGTCCGGACGTCATCCTGATGGACGTCCGGATGCCGCTCATGGACGGCATCGAGGCCACCCGCCAGATCACCGCCACGCCGGAAACCTGTCACATCCGCACGCTCATCCTCACGACGTTCGACCTGGACGAATACGTCTACGCCGCGCTGCGCGCCGGAGCCAGCGGCTTCCTGCTCAAAGACACCCTGCCCGCCGACCTGCTCAGCGCGATCCGGGTCATCGCGGCCGGGGACGCGCTGCTCGCGCCGAGCGTCACCCGCCGGCTGATCGGGGAGTTCGCGCGCCTTCCGGCCACCGCGGCGGAACCGCACGGCCCAGGCCGCAAGAGCGCCCTGGCCGGGCTGACCGAGCGCGAGGTCGAGGTGCTCACCCTGGTCGCACGCGGCATGTCCAACGCGGAGATCGCCGACCACCTGACCATCAGCCCCGCCACGGCCAAGACCCACGTAGGCCACCTGCTAGCCAAACTAAACGCCCGCGACCGCGTGCAATTGGTGATCGTGGGCTACAAGTGCGGCCTGGTAGGGGTGACGTAATGAGCGTCCCGCCCCCCCGAATCAATGAGCGTAGCGACCGCGATAGTACTCGAAGACGAAGCCGATCATCGAGACCATGACCATCAGGGCGCCGATCAGGAACAGCCACCAGCCCATCGCGAAGCCGGCCGCGGCCGTCGCGCAGGAGAAGCCGACGAACAGCGGCCACCAGCTGTGCGGGCTGAAGAAGCCGATCTCCCCGCTGCCCTCCGCGATCTCGCCCTGCGGGTTGTCCTCGGGGCGCTCGGGCAGGCGGCGGCCCGTGAACAGGACGTAGAACCCGATCAGGATGGCCAGGCACACCGCGAACGCGAGCGCCGCGGTGCCGGTCGGATCCTTCGAGTAGTACCAGTAGATGACGTCCAAGCCGCCGAAGAACGTCGCGCAGCCCAGGAACAGCCAGCCTTCGACCTTCATGCGAACCTCACCCTCACCGTGCCACACATGATCAGCTAAGACTTCCGTTACTCGTCGGCGGGCGGGGGCGAGATCGACTCGGCCGCCGGGGTCATCGTCTGGCTGAGCGATCGGGAGGCCAGACCCGACTTGATGTGCGGGTAGTGCAGCTCGAACGCGGGGCGCTCGGACCGGATACGCGGGATCCGGTAGAAGTTGTGCCGCGGCGGCGGGCAGGACGTGGCCCACTCCAGCGAACTGCCGAAGCCCCACGGGTCCTCGACGTTCACCTTCTCCCCGTACCGCCACGTCTTGTAGACGTTGTAGAAGAACACCAGGATCGACAGGGTCAGCACCCAGGACCCCACCGAGGAGATCTGGTTGAGCGTGGTGACGTTGCCGGGCAGGTCCGGGTAGTTGGCCACGCGCCGCGGCATGCCCTCGACCCCGATCCAGTGCTGGACCAGGAACGTCATGTTGAAGCCGATGAACATCAGCCAGAACTGGATCTTGCCGATCCGGTTATCCAGCATCTTGCCGGTCATCTTCGGCCACCAGAAGTAGAACCCGGCGAACATCTCGAACAGCACCGTGCCGGCCAGCACGTAGTGGAAGTGCGCCACCACGAAATAGGAGTCGCTGACCGCGAAGTCCATCGGCGGGGAGGCCAGGATGATGCCGGTGATCCCGCCGAACAGGAACACGACCAGGAAGCCGACGGTGAACAGCATCGGCGGCTCGAAGGTGAGCTGTCCCTTCCACATCGTCCCGGCCCAGTTGAAGAACTTCACCCCCGTGGGCACGGCGATCAGGAACGTCATGAACGAGAAGAACGGCAGCAGCACCCCGCCGGTGGTGAACATGTGGTGCGCCCACACGGTCATCGACAGGCCGGCGATCGAGATCGTCGCGGCGATCAGGCCCTTGTAGCCGAACAGCGGCTTACGGCTGAACACCGGCAGGATCTCCGTCGCGATGCCGAAGAACGGCAGCGCGAGAATGTAGACCTCCGGATGGCCGAAGAACCAGAACAGGTTCTGCCACAGCAGGGCACCGCCGGTAGCCGCGTCGAAGACGTGCGAGCCGAGCCGGCGGTCGATTTCCAGCACCAGCAGCGCCGCGGCCAGCACCGGGAACGCGAGCAGGATCAGGATGGACGTCAGCAGGGTGTTCCAGGTGAACATCGACATCCGGAACATCGTCATGCCCGGCGCGCGCATGCAGAAGATGGTCGTAATGAAGTTCACGCCGCCGAGGATCGTCCCGAGCCCCGACAGGGTCAGGCCCATGATCCACATGTCGGCGCCGACGCCCGGCGAGTACACGCTGCTGGTCAGCGGCGAGTAGGCGTACCAGCCGAAGGCCGCGGCCCCGCCGGGGGACAGGAAGCTGGCCAGCAGGATCAGCCCGCCGAACAGGAAGAAGTAGTAGCTGAGCAGGTTCAGCCGGGGGAACGCCACGTCGGGCGCGCCGATCTGCAGCGGCATGACCACGTTCGCGAACCCGATGAACAGCGGGGTGGCGAACAGCAGCAGCATGATCGTGCCGTGAATGGTGAACAGCTCGTTGTACACCTGGTCCGAGACGACCTTGTTCGCGGGCTCGAAGAGCTGCAGCCGGATGACGATGGCCATCAGCCCGGCGATGATGAAGAAGGTGAACGAGGTGATCAGGTACATGTACCCGATGACCTTGTGGTCCGTCGACGACGCCCAGCCCGCCAGGACGTAGCCCTTGCGCTCGGTGTGCTTCCCCGGGACGACCGGCGCGCCTGCGGGGGGAAGCTGCTGCTCGACCGTGCTCACTGGGCACCACTCCTGGTCACCGTCTTCGCCGCGGGCTGCCCCGCGGATGACGAATTCGAGGCCGCCTGCCGCGAAGAGACCCACTGCTGGAATTGCTGCGGGGTCACCACTTTCAGCGTGAACAGCATGCGGCTGTGGTACAGCCCGCACAGTTCACTGCAGTGGCCGATATAGGTACCGGTCTTCGTCAGCGTGATCTCGAAATGGTTCGGGTGCCCGGGGATGACGTCCCGCTTGAACAGGAACTCCGGCACCCAGAAGGAATGGATCACGTCGGGCGACGTGAGGTTGAACCGCACGGTCTCGCCGGTCGGCAGCTCGAGCAGCGGCAGCGGCCCCGGGTACATCACCCCGTTGTCCGTCACGTTGTACTGCGGGTACTGGAACTGCCAGCTCCACTGGTAGCCGACGACGTTGACCGTCACATTCGGGTTGGAGGACAGGTTGTCGATGTAGTTCTCGTCCTTGGCCGTGTAGTAGAAGAGCACCGCGATGAGAACGAACGGCAGCGCCGTGTAGAGGATCTCGATCGGGAGGTTGTACCGGACCTGCGGGGGAAGCCGGTCACCCCGCTTGCGGTGGAAGACGACCGCCCACAGGATCAGCCCCCACACCACGATCGCGACGGCCATGCCGGCGATCCACGATCCCTGCCAGAGGTGCAGCGTGACCTGCCCCTGCTTGGTAATCGGGTTCGGGAAGCCCATACGCGTGAACGTGTCGTTCGTGCAGCCGGTCGCAGCGACCAGCACCACGGCCAGGGCGACCGCGCGCGGCACCCAGCGACGCGGCCTGGCTGCGCGTCCGCTGCGCGGAGCGGGGCGGGTGGGAATCAACGGAATGCCTTCCGAGCGGGGTGTCCCGGCTCGGGGAGCCGGTGCTCAACGTCCTTCTACAGCGTGTCGTGGAAACAGTATCGTGCCACCGTCGCCTGCCGCCGCAGACCCCCGGCGTTTTCCCCATCTCCTGGGCCGCCGGCGGGGGCCGACCACAGCGCCGGGCCGGGTCGCGGATACCGCCGGAGGATGATAAATAGCGAATTGAAGTCGAACGGCTTCAAAATGTATTGTCGAGCGCAGGACAGAACTGTCAGGGCATCATTGATCTGTGGGGGTGAACGCATGAGCAACCGCTGGTTTGACCGTACCGCCGGACCCAGCGCGCCGGCCACGGTCGGCGCGCGCCCGGACGACGCGGGGACCCCTGCTCCTCTGGTGACGATCGACGCCCTGGGCCTCAAGTGCCCCATCCCGATCATCATGCTGGCGGAACGCATCCACGAGGTGCCGGTCGGAGCGATCATCGCCGTCCTGGCCGATGATCCGGCCGCCGAGAACGACGTGCCCGCGTGGTGCATGATGAAGTCGCATGATCATGTCCTGACGCGGCCCCTGGAGCGCGGCTGGTCGATCCTGATCCGCCGCGGTTACTGAATTACCCGGGGGGCGACCCCCCGGAACCCCCCGCATGCGCTCCGCGCCCGCGCGGTGGTACCTCGCCGACTGTGCTGGCCCGGGGGGCGACCCCCCGGAACCCCCCGCATGCGCTCCGCGCCCGCGCGGTGGTACCTCGCCGGCACACCGGCCACTCGCCGGGCACAAGGCCCGGTTCGCTGGGCCGGTAACGAACGCCTCGCCGTAACCTTCTGCGGTGCTCGCCGGCACACGGGGCCGTTAGTTACTTCGTCAGTTTGGCGAAGGCGGCGCGGGCGACGGTGAGGGACCCGGCCGACATCTGGGTGATCGACTCTGGTCCGTAGCCGCCGGTGTTCGAGTGGTCCAGCCCGTTCAGTACGACGGTGATCACCACATTGCGGTAGCGGATGACCGTGCTGGCCACGTCGGTGATAGCCCCGCCCACCTGGTACACCTGCGCCGAGGTGAAGGCCGCTGTGCCCAGCCCTGGCACCGTGGTGATCTGGGCCCGGGGGGCACCGGTCGCGGTGGCTGGATCCTGCCGGGACTGGAGCGCCTGGGCGTACGCGTCGATGGCGGCGAACGTCGCGCTGCCGTCCCCGCTGGCCAGGCCATTCGGGGTGTAGGCCTGAATGTCCAGCTGGAGTACGCGGTAGATGGGACGGGCGTCCAGGGTCCAGTCGCACTGACTGTCCAGCACCCCATCGAGGGGCGGGGGCGCCGCGACCTTGGGATGGCCGGGCATGTAGGTGCCGATGGTGGCCGCCGGGACCGCCGGGCACGCGTTCGGCACCTTCTGGATCTCACCCGGCAGGAACGTGGTGATGAGCGAACCGGGGGTGACACCCGCCGGGCCCGAGCCGCCGGGGACGACCAGGACCACGACCACCACCACGACGACGATGACGGCCGCAGCCAGCACCGCCCAGGTCAGCACGCCGGGCCGGTTCCTCCGTCCCCGGCCGTGGCCCCCGCCGTGGCCGTGGCGGCGCTGCGGGCGAAGCGGCCAGTCCGCGGTTGAGTCGTCATCGGGCCGCTCCGGGCCGGGAGCGGCCGACGGACGTGGCGGAAGTGACCCCTGCTCTGTCACAGCGCGCCTCCGGGGAAGGAATCAGACCGGGATGATCTTATGGCACCCGCCCCCGGCCGCGCGGCCGTTCGGGCCGGGCGCAGGCAGGAGGACGGGACCAGCTCAGGCGGGCGCGAGGGCAGCGCCGGCCCAGCGGCGCCCCACCCCGGTGATCCGCACGGTCCGGGCGTTACCGGAAAGCTCAATCGCGATCTCCAGCCGGTCGTCGGACAGCCCCTCGGCCAGGCCCTCGCCCCACTCGACGGCGGTCACCGAGCTGTCCGTGCCGGAGTCCAGATCGAGATCGTCGATCTCAGCGGCTCCGCCGAGGCGGTACGCGTCGGCGTGCACCAGGGCCGGCCCACCGCACAGCGACGGGTGCACGCGGGCGATCACGAACGTCGGCGACGTGATCGGCCCGCGCACGCCCAGGCCGTCACCGATGCCCTGGACCAGGGTCGTCTTGCCGGCACCGAGCGGCCCGCTGAGCACCAGCAGGTCACCGGCGCGCAGGCCAGCGGCCAGACGGCGGCCCAGGCCACGCATCTCGTCGGCCGTCGCTACCTCGACCTGATCACGCACCGACGGCCCCCTCCGGCTCGCTGGCCTGCGCACTGGCGTAGGTGCGGGGCACCCTCGACCCGATCCCGGTGACGATCTCGTAGGAAATGGTGCCCAGGGCCTCACCCCACTCCTGGGCCGTGGGCTCGCCGTCCTCACCCGGGCCGAACAGCACGACCTCATCGCCGGCCGAGACCGGCTCATCGCCGAAATCAACGACGAACTGGTCCATGCAGACCGTCCCCGCGATGGGCCAGCGGCAGCCACGCGCCTGGACCAGCGCACGGCCCGCCGCACCACGCGGCACGCCGTCCGCGTAGCCGAGCGGCACCAAGCCGAGCGTGGTCTCCGCGGTGGTGACGTAGCGGTGGCCGTAGGACACCCCGGTGCCCGGCGGCACCCGTTTCACCTGGGCCAGCCGCGCGGTCAGCGTCATGGCCGGCCGCAGCCAGCCGGGAGCGCCACCCGGCAGGGTGGACAGGCCGTAGATGGCCCCGCCGAGCCGGACCAGGTCGAGCCGGGACGGCGGGAAGGTCAGCGCGCCCGCGGTGTTGGCGATATGCCTGACCTCGGGCGTCAGGCCGGCCTTCTCCGCGTAGTCGGCCGCCTCGCCGAACCGCGCGAGCTGCGCGGCGATCGATGGGTGCCCGGGCTCGTCGGCGCAGGCGAAATGCGACCACAGGCCGGTGACCTGAAGCTGGCCGTCCGCCTGAGCGGCCAGGGCGGCGTCGACGACCGCGGGCCATTCGGCCCTGGTCGCGCCGCCCCGGGAGAGCCCGGTGTCGGCCTTGAGCTGGAGCCGGGCCGGGCGCCCGGCGCCCGCGGCCGCGGCGGCGATCTGCCGGACCAGCGGCACCGTGCCCGCCGTCAGATCCACCCCGGCCGTGATGGCTGCGGGGTGCTCGTCCTCGGCCAGCGCCATCAGGCACAGCACCGGCACCGTTATTCCGGCCTGGCGCAGCCGCAAGGCTTCCGCGACGTGCACCACGCCGAGCCAGTCCGCGCCGCCGGCGACAGCCGCCTGGCCGGCCTGGGTAATGCCGTGGCCGTACCCGTCGGCCTTGACGACGGCCATGACCTGGCTGCCGTTCATCCGCCGCCGCAGTACCGCCACGTTGCGGGCGATCGCGTCCAGATCGACCGGCGCCTGCGCGTGATAGGTGTCCCCGGGGCCGTTCATGAACGTCAAGTCTGCCAGGCCCCGGCCGCTGCGCCGTACCTCGCAGCACGTCCGTTCGGCGTGATCATCATGCCCTGATGGCGCGGATGGCCCCCGGCAGCGCCCGGACGATATCCGCGGCCCCGATGGGCGCACCGTCGAGCGAGGCTGCATCCCCGGCGGGCTCGCCCCCCAGCGTCCCGGCATCGGGGATGGCGCCATCCGGGTCACCGGCGGCGGCCCGGCGGGCCGCGACGCCATGCAGGAACGCCGCCGCCAGGGCGGCTCCGGCCGGGCCCAGCCCCTGTGCGAGCAGCGAGCCGGCCAGGCCGGACAGGACGTCACCGGTTCCGGCGGTCGCCAGCCAGGGCGTCCCGGTCGAGTTGACCAGGGCGGTCTGGCCGGGCGCACCGGCGACGCCGGACTCACCGGACTCGCCGGACTCGCCGGGCCCACTGGGCTGCCCGTTCGCTCCGGGCGGTGAGCAGATGACGGTCGTGGAGCCCTTGAGCAGGACCGTGACCCCGAGCTGGCGAGCCGCCGCGCGCGCGTGCCGAAGGCGCTGGGCCTCGATATCGCCCCGGTCGGCGCCGGTGAGGCGCGCGAGCTCACCCGCATGCGGCGTGATCAGCGTGGGCGCCGCACGCGGCAGCAGATCCAGGTGGGCCGCCAGCACGGTCAGGCCGTCCGCGTCGACCAGAACCGGCACGTCCGTCCGCAGCACCGCCCGGAGCAGCTCGGCGGCGTCATCGCCCGTGCCCATGCCGGGTCCGGCCACCCAGGCCTGCACGCGGCCGGCCGAGGCGAGAAAATCCTCCGCCGTGGTGCCGGCGAATCGGCTGCCGCCCCCGGCGGGTTCCGGCGGGAGGACGCTGATCACGGCCTCCGGCCACCACTGCCGGACGACGTCGGCCGCGGGCTGGGCGGAGATGAACCGGACCATCCCGGCGCCGCCCCGGATCGCGCCGCCGACCGACAGCACGGCCGCGCCGGTGAACTGCTCGCTGCCGGACACGACACCGATCACGCCCCGGCGGTACTTGTCGGAGTCCGCCGTGGGCGACGGCAGCATCGCGGCGATGTCCGCAGCCTGTGCGGAGACGACGTCGGGCGGGCCCAGGTATGGTCCCAGGCCGATGTCGACCAGCTCGACCACACCGGCGCGGGCGGCGCCGGGATCGATGAGCAGGCCCGGCTTCCACGTGCCGAAGGTAACGGTGATGTCCGCACGGACGGCGGGGCCGTCGACCGCACCCGTATCGGCGTCGATGCCGCTGGGCAGATCGACCGCGACCACGGTTGCGGCGGATCGCGCGGCCAGGCCGGCCAGGGTCGCGTACGGCTCCCGCAGGCCGCCCTGGCCGCCGATGCCGAGCATCCCGTCCAAAATGAGGCCGGCCCGGATAATCGCGGGCTCGACGGCCGGATCGGAGCTGGCGACGACGCGGCCGCCGGAAGCCCGCAGCGCGGCCGCGCCGCCCTCGTGGACCCGCGGCCCCGCGGCGACCGCGATCACCCCGGCGCCGCGCCGGGCCAGGTGCGCGGCGGCGTAAAGCGCGTCCCCGCCGTTATCCCCGCTGCCGGCCAGCACGATGACCCGCGATCCGTAGACCCGCCCGAGGAGCGTCGCGCACACCGAGGCCAGCCCCGCCGCCGCACGCTGCATGAGAGCGCCCGCGGGCAGTTTGGCCATCAGTTCGCCTTCGGCCACCCGAACCGTGGATACCTCGTGAGCCAGGCGCATATGAGTAAGGTACTGGGCCCAAGCTCGCGCCGGTTATGCGAGGTACTAACCGGCCCATGCGCAGGTTACGGCAAAGCGATCGTTACCGGCCCAGCGAGTCCCGGGCTTGAGCCCGGTGAGCGGCCGGTGTGTCGGCGAAGTACCCCAGCCGGGTACGGCGAGGCGATCGTTACCGGCCCAGCGACCCCGGTCCGAAGGTCCGGGTGAGCGGCCGGCGTGCCCGGCGAGGTACCACCGCGCGGGCGCGAAGCGCATGCGGGGGGTTCCGGGGGGTCGCCCCCCCCGGGCTACACAGCTTGCTGGATGGTGTCGGCTACGCGGCGGGCTACTGACTCGGCCTGGTGGGGGTCGACGGCTTCGACCATGACGCGGATTTTAGGCTCGGTGCCGCTGGGGCGGACCAGGATGCGGCCGGTGGAGCCGAGTTCGGAACGGGCGGCTTCGATGGCGCTGGCCACCTCGGGCGAGGCGGACGCGCGGGCCTTGTCGCCCGGCACGTTGATCAGCACCTGCGGGTACCTGGTCATGACCTTGACCGCCTCGGCCAGCGTCACGCCGCGGCGGGCCAGCACCGCGAGCAGGTGCAGGCCGGTGAGGATCCCGTCCCCAGTCGTCGCGTGGTCGGCGAGGATGATGTGCCCCGACTGCTCGCCGCCCAGCACGTGGTGCCCGGCCAGCATGGCCTCCAGCACGTACCGGTCACCGACCGGTGTCTCGACGACGTGGATGCCGGCGTCGTCCATGGCCAGGCGGAAGCCCAGGTTGGACATGACGGTCACGACGACCGTGTCCCCGGCGAGCCGGCCTTCCTCCTTCAGGCTGGTGGCGAGGACCGCGAGTATCTGGTCGCCGTCCACCACCTGGCCTTCGGCGTCGACGGCCAGGCACCGGTCAGCGTCCCCGTCGTGCGCGATGCCAGCGTCGGCCCCCTGGGCCAGCACGGCGGCGGACACGGCCTCCAGGCATGTCGATCCACAGCCCTGATTGATGTTGTGACCGTCAGGTTCCACGCCGATCGCGATGACCTCGGCGCCGGCTCGGCGCAGCGCCTCCGGCGCGATCGCGTAGGCGGCCCCGTGCGCGCAGTCGACGACAACGCGCAGGCCGGTCAGCGGTGGCCGGTGCGGGTCACCGTTCAGCGAGTTCAGCAGGTGGTCCAGATACCGTTCCTGATCCGCCTGCGCGTCCACGACCCGGCCGAACCCGGCCGCGGGTAGCTCCGCCGGACGGCCCGCCTCGAGCAGGCCCTCGATCCGGTCCTCCACGGCGTCCGGCAGCTTCCGCCCGCCGCGCGCGAAAAACTTGATCCCGTTGTCCGGAGCCGGATTATGGCTGGCCGACAGGACCACGCCGAAGTCGGCGTCCAGCGCCTTGGTCAGATAGGCCACGGCGGGTGTGGGGATGACGCCCAGGCGGAATACGTCCACCCCGGAACTGGCCAGCCCGGCCACGACGGCCGCCTCGAGAAACTCACCGGAGGCCCGGGGATCCCGGCCCACCACGGCGCGCGGCCGGCCTGATGGGCCGGCCACGCGGGAAAACCCGAGTTCGTGCGCGGCGGCCACGGAGAGATCGAGAGCTAGCCGCGCGGTCAGATCACTACCAGCGACGCCCCGAACACCGTCAGTACCGAAGAGCCGGCCCATAAAGTTATGCTCCCGCCCTGCGAGGTTCCGGTTACCTAAAGAAGCGTTAAGTCACCACTTAAGGTAACCGAATAATTACCGCTTGGAGTACTGAGGTGCCTTACGGGCCTTCTTCAGGCCGTACTTCTTGCGCTCCTTGACCCGTGCGTCGCGGGTCAGGAAACCCGCCTTCTTCAGCGGCGGGCGGTTCTCCTCATCGATCAGGATGAGCGACCGCGCGATGCCGAGACGCAGGGCGCCGGCCTGACCGGTGACGCCGCCGCCACTGATGCGGGCGATCACGTCGAACTGGCCCTCCGCGCCCAGCGTCACCAGCGGCTCAGCGACGATCTGCTGGTGCACCTTGTTGGGGAAATACCCCTCCAGCGTCCGGCCGTTGATCTGCCACTGCCCCGTGCCAGGGACGATGCGAACCCGCGCGATCGCTTCCTTGCGGCGTCCGGTCCCGGCGCTCTGGCCGGTCGTCACCGGGCGGCGCCCGGCCTGACCGGGTGCGTCCGCGGGCGTCTCGCTGGTGTACTCGGAGGGAACAGCGTCTCCTTCGAGCTCCCCGAAGTCCACGCCTGCGTCTTCGACGGGCGTCTCTACCCCTGTGGGCTCAGCCACGGTTACTTCCTCTTACTTCCTGGCCTGGAGCTATCGTCTGCTCGGCGGTAGTGTTATCGAAGATCATCTGCGCGCTACGGGACCGCACCTGCGGCACCCGCCCGCTCGGTGGGCTGATTACTGCGGAACCTGGGTGATCTCGAAGGGCACGGGCTGCTGGGCCTGGTGCGGGTGGTCCGGCCCGGCGTACACCTTTAGCTTGCGTAGCGTCTTCCGGCCGAGCGAGTTCTTCGGCAGCATGCCCCGGACCGCCTTCTCGACGGCACGCTCGGGGTGCTTCTCCATCAGTTCGCCGTAGCTGACGGCATGCAGGCCGCCCGGGTAACCGGAGTGCCGGTACGCCTGCTTCTGCTCCAGCTTGTTGCCGCTGAGGGCGACCTTGTCCGCGTTGATGACGATCACGAAATCGCCGGTGTCCACGTGCGGGGCGAAGATCGGCTTGTGCTTGCCGCGCAGCAGCACGGCCGCCTGGCTGGCCAGCCGGCCGAGAACGACACCGGACGCGTCAATAACGTGCCACTGCCGCGTGATGTCACTGTCCTTCGGACTGAACGTGCGCACAGTCGAGCCTTTCGCATGTGGGACTGAAGATCAGAAACCCGTGCCGCGGCGACCACCTGAAAGGGAAGCCCACCACACTGCACTGGTTGAACTGGCCGCACCCGCAGGCAGAACCGCCTGTCCGGGCACCACGTGCATGCTCACAACACATGGACGCGAATGCAAAGGATACTCGCTGTCCAGCGTGCTTGGCAAAGCAAGTGGATTACGGCGCTATTGCCCTGGCCGGAAGCCGTCCGGAGGTCCGCGGCAGCGCCCCGCCAGAGGCAGCTGTGGCTGGAGACCACCGGAGAGCGTCCAGTGCCTAACAGTAGCGGAAAAATATCAGGACCACCTTGCCCAGCCAGGACAGGACGATAATCTCATTTTTATGGGATACCGGGGCACTGAAGGCTCCCGCACGTCAGCCGACTGGCACGGCCAGCGGTCCGGGCGGCCTCGGTCATATTCGGCCCGCGCGGCGATAGAGCCGGCGGATGGCGGCTCCGGTAGGCCCGGAGGCCCCGGCGCCGCCCCCGACGATGGCACGAGTGACGACGCGGGGTACGGCACCGGCGAATGGGCCGCGGGTCACCGGGAAGCCGCCTACGGTGGCGATGTCACACACGGTGATGGCCCGGCTTCGCGCGGTCCCGCACGTGGGTTTCCGCCGGCGCCCGGGCAGCCCGATCCGGTCTACCCACCCGACGGCTACGACGCCTGGAGCGACAGCACCGGCGCGCCGGGCGCGCCCGGCGACCACACCGGCGCCTACCAGGGCCATCAGGAGCAGTGGGACTCCCCGGCCGCAGGCGCAGCGTGGGACTCCCCGGCCGCAGGCGCAGCGTGGGACTCCCCGGCCGCGGGCGAGTACGGGGACGTCCCGGCCGCGGGCGAGTACGGGGACGTCCCGGCCGCGGGCGGCCACTGGGACGCCGCTCCCGTCAGCCAGTGGGAGCCGACCGGCGATCAGGGCGAGCAATGGGATCGAGGCGGCGAGCGCCGCTACCAGGACGAGCGCTGGGACGGCGAAGAGGGCAACTCGCAGCCCTGGGGCGAGGGCAGCGGGCACTGGGACGCGCCGTACGGGCAGTGGGACGAGAACGGCGAGTGGCACAGCCCCGGTGACCATGAAAGCAAGGACGGCAGCGCCCAGGTGGGGAACGGCCACCGCGCGGGCCGCTACGACCGCGCCGACTTCGCCATCTCCGGCCGTGACGCAGACCAGCACGTGAGCCAGGACGCGGGCCAGTACACGGGCCCGTGGGAATCGGCCGATTACCCGGCCTACGGCGGCTACCCCGGCGAGCCGGAGCCCGCCGGAGAAGAAGACACCGGCCGCAGGAGCCGTGGCCACCGTGGTGGCCACGGACGGAAGGCCATGGCCACTCCGGCAGCGGACGCTGGGCCCAGCAGATCCGCCGTTCCGGGCCGCGGCCGCGCCGCGGCCCGCAGGCCAGCCCGCGGTTCCCGGGCCCGGACCATCGGCCTGACCTCGGCGGCCGTGGTGGTGGTCGCCGCTCTCGCGGTCGCCGCTTATACCCTGGTGAGCGGTCATGCCCGCCAGTCCGGCGCGACCGCGGGGTCCGTGCCCAGGCTGCCGACCCCCACCACCTCGGGCTCGCTGGGCACGTCAGGCGCATCGAAGCTCGGTAAGTGGGGCTACATCACCAGCCGCGCCACGGATGCGGCGCCGTTGACCGTGGCCGAGCTGTATCCCGCCCAGTTCCTGATCAACGGCAGCTCGTTCGTCCGGACCACGGACCGGGCGGACACCGACTGCAATCAGGCGCTGTTCGGCACCCAGCTGCAGAACGCGGTCAAGGTCTACGGCTGCTCACAGGTGGTGCGGGCGAGCTACATCTCCAGCAGCCAGACCATGATGGGCACCATTGGCGTGGTGAACCTGTCCAGCGCCAACGATGCCGCCAAGGCCGGGAACGCCTCCGGCGCGAATGACTTCGTCACCCCGCTGAACGGCAAGACCGGGCCGACCCGCAATCTGAGCCAGGGCACCGGGGTCGTGCAGGCCGAGTTCAAGGGCCACTACCTGATCCTGATCTGGGCGGAGTTCGCGAACCTGAAGGCACCGTCGACCACGGCCCAGCGGACTCAGCTGGAGCAGTTCGCGTCCGGCATCATTTCCGGCAGCGCCAACATCGCGCTCAGCAACCGCATGGTGAGCGGCCATCCGGAGGTCACCGGAACTCCGTAGGCACGGATTTTGCAGGCACCGGCCGCACCCGGCGCGTCGCGCTCGCGCGCGCGGCGAGCTCGCCGGGGGGCGGATAGCGGACCTCGGCCAGGCACAGGCCGTGCGGCGGCAGGACGTGCACCGCGTGATCCCGGACCGCGGCCGCGAGCACCTGGCGCGGCCAGCCCAGATCCCGGCGGTCCTCGCCCACCGCGAGCAGCGCGCCGATGAGCGCCCGCACCATGTTGTGGCAAAAGGCGTCGGCCACCACGGTCGCCACCGCCACCCCGTCGCCGTCCCGCGCCCAGTCGAGCCGCAGCAACCGCCGGACCGTGGTCGCTCCCTCGCGGCGGCGGCAGAAGGCGGCGAAATCGTGCTCACCGAGCAGCGCGGCGGCCGCGGAATTCATCCGGTCCACGCTGAGGCGGCGCGGATACCAGAGCGTCTCGTTCCGGCGCAGCGGGTCCGCCGTCGCGGGCTCGTCGCTGACCCGGTAGGAGTACCGGCGCCAGAGCGCGGAGAATCGCGCGTCGAATCCGTCCGGGGCGGGCGCCAGGCCACGCAGGCGCACGTCCGGTGGCAGGACGCCGGCCAGCGCGCGGACCGCGCGGGCCGGTCCGCGTACCTGCCCGCGTACCTGCCCGCGTACTTCCGCGGTGAGCCAGGCGCCCGCGGGCACGTCGGCGTGCGCCACCTGCCCCCGCGCGTGCACGCCCGCATCTGTCCGGCCCGCGACCGTCAGCCGTGGGGCCGCGGGCAGCCGCAGCACCCGGCCGAGCGCTTCCTCGGTGACCGCCTGTACCGTCCGCCGCCCGGGCTGGCTGGCCCACCCCGAGAACCCGGAACCGTCGTAGGCCAGGTCCAGCCGCAGCCGCACGAGGGGCGTGCCGGGCGGGGCAAGCGGCCCGGCGGGATCGCGAACCGGCCCGGCCACGGCTGGTCCGGGCCCGGCCTCCCCCTCGTCCTTCCCCTCGTCTGTGCTCACTTCGCTGTGCTCATTCTGGAGACTGGACTCATTCCGGAGACTGGGCTCATTCCGGAGACGCAGCGACGGGCTGCCCCAGTTGTTGTGGGACAGCCCGTCGGGTGCGATCTGCGGTGTGATCTATTCGGCAGACTCTTCGTCGTCGGCCTCGGCGGCCGTCTCCGGCTCCTCGGCGGCCGGTGCGGCCGTCTCGGTGCTGGCGGCGGGCGCTTCGCCATCCTCAGTGGGCGCTGTCCCGGCGCTGGCGGTTTCCGCCGTTCCGGTTTCATCGGTGCTGGTTTCAGCCGGGGCGGCCGCAGCAGCGGGAGCCTCGTCCCGTGGCCGGCGGATCCGGCGGCGCGGACGCGACGTGACCTCGTCCCGGACCAGCTCGATCACGGCCATCGGCGCGTTGTCACCCTTGCGCGGACCGATCTTGGTGATCCGGGTGTAGCCGCCGTGACGCTCAGAGAACCCGGGCCCGATCTCGGTGAAGAGCGAGTGCACGATTCCCTTATCGGACACGACCGTGAGCACCTGCCGCCGCGCGTGCAGGTCGCCCCGCTTGGCGAAGGTGATCAGGCGTTCGGCCACCGGGCGCAGCCGGCGTGCCTTGGCCTCGGTCGTGGTGATCCGCCCATGCTCGAAGAGCGCTGTGGCCAGGTTCGAAAGAATATGCCGCTGATGAGCCGAGCTTCCGCCCAGCCGCGGCCCTTTCGTGGGCGCGGGCATTCGATTCCTCTTCTCGGTTTCCTATTGGCTTGCTATGCGGTACGTCAGTACTGCTCGGTCTCGACGTAGCTGTCGTCCTCGTCGGGCGCGTAGTTGTCCACCGCGCTGCTCGGGTCGAACCCGGGCGGGGAGTCCTTGAGCGCCAGACCCATGTCGATCAGCTTCTGCTTGACCTCCTCGATGGACTTCGCACCGAAGTTGCGGATGTCGAGGAGATCCTGCTCACTGCGCGACACGAGCTCGCCAACCGTGTGGATGCCCTCGCGCTTGAGGCAGTTGTACGAGCGAACGGTGAGGTTCAGGTCCTCGATCGGCAGCGCCAGGTCCGCGGCCAGGGCCGCGTCCGTGGGCGACGGGCCCACATCGATGCCCTCGGCGTCGACGTTGAGCTCACGCGCGAGCCCGAACAGCTCGACGAGCGTCTTGCCGGCGCTCGCCACCGCGTCCCGCGGCCGGATGGAGGACTTGGTCTCTACGTCGAGGATCAGCCGGTCGAAGTCGGTCCGCTGCTCGACACGGGTGGCCTCGACCTTGTAGCTGACCCGGGTTACCGGGGAGTAGATCGAGTCGATGGGCACCCGGCCGATCTCCTGGCCGGGCTGCTTGTTCTGGGTGGCCGAGACGTAACCGCGACCGCGCTCGACGGTCAGTTCCATCTCGAGCTTGCCCTTGCCGTTCAGGGTGGCGATGTGCAGTTCGGGGTTGTAGACCTCCACCCCGGCCGGCGGGGTGATGTCCGCGGCGGTGACCACGCCCGGACCCTGCTTGCGCAGGTACATCACCACGGGCTCGTCGTGCTCGGAGGAGACGACCAGGCCCTTGAGGTTGAGGATGAGGTCGGTGACGTCCTCCTTCACACCCGGCACGGTGGAGAACTCGTGCAGGACTCCCTCGATCCGGATGCTGGTGACGGCCGCCCCGGGGATGGATGACAGGAGCGTCCGGCGGAGCGAGTTACCGATCGTGTACCCGAAACCCGGCTCCAGTGGCTCGATGACGAACCTGGACCGGGCGTCACCTATCGGCTCTTCCGTCAGGGTGGGGCGCTGAGCGATAAGCATGGTGCCTTCCTTCCCGTGACGCCCGCTATTTGACGTCACGATCTCGTCCCGTGACGCCCGCTATTTGACGTCACGGTCTTGCTGGCGACCGTGTGGCCGCCGGTTCCGCCCGGCGCTGGGGACCGGGCGAACTAGTTACTTCGAGTAAAGCTCAACAATGAGCTGTTCCTGAACCTGCGTGTCAATCTGCGCACGAACCGGAAGCGCGTGCACGAGGACGCGCATCTGGTCCGGGACGACCTCGAGCCACGCCGGAACCTGGCGCTCGCCCGCCTCGGCCTGCGCCACGACGAACGGCGTCATGTCGCGTGACTTCTGCCGGACCTCGACGATGTCGTTCTCGGACACCCGGTAGGACGGGATGTCCACCTTGCGGCCGTTGACCGTGAGGTGCCCGTGCGTGACAAGCTGACGGGCCATGTCACGGCTCTTGGCGAAGCCGGCCCGGTATACGACGTTGTCCAGGCGGCTCTCCAGGATCTGGAGCAGGTTGTCGCCGGTCCGGCCGTGCCGGCGCGTCGCCTCTTCGTAGTAGTTGTGGAACTGCCGCTCCAGCACGCCGTACATGCGGCGGGCCTTCTGCTTCTCGCGGATCTGAAGGAGGTACTCGCTCTCCTTGGGGCGGTTCCTGCCGTGCTCGCCCGGCGGGTAAGGCCGGATCTCGATCGGGCACTTCGGCGAGTCGCACTTGGCGCCCTTCAGGAACAGCTTCATCTTCTCGCGGCGGCAGCGCTTGCAGTCCGCGCCCGTGTCTCGAGCCATCTGCTCTTTAACTCCCTCAGACCCGGCGCCGCTTAGGCGGGCGGCAGCCATTGTGCGGAACCGGGGTGACGTCCTGGATCGAGCCGACCTCCAGGCCGGTCGCCTGCAGCGACCGGATGGCAGTCTCCCGCCCCGAACCGGGACCCTTAACGAAAACGTCGACCTTGCGCATGCCGTGCTCCATCGCCCGGCGTGCGGCGGCCTCGGCGGCCATTTGCGCGGCGAACGGCGTCGACTTGCGCGAACCCTTGAAACCGACCTGGCCGGAGGACGCCCATGCGATGACGTTCCCGGTCGGGTCGGTGATTGAGACGATCGTGTTGTTGAACGTGCTCCTGATGTGGGCGTGCCCGTGAGCGACGTTCTTCCGCTCCTTGCGGCGCACCTTCTTGGCGCCCGCGTTGCGGCTCCTCGGCGGCATCTGCTCTTAACTCCTGAGGTGATCGGTCGTGAACACTGGCCCAGGGCCAGCGCCCGCTGACTACTTCTTGCCGGCCTTCTTCTTGCCGGCCACCGTCTTCTTCTTGCCCTTGCGGGTGCGCGCATTGGTCTGCGTGCGCTGACCATGCACGGGCAGGCCCCGGCGGTGCCGGATCCCCTGGTAGCAGCCGATCTCGATCTTGCGCCGGATGTCGGCCTGAACCTCACGGCGCAGGTCGCCCTCGACCCGGTAGGTCGCGTCGATCCAGTCACGCAGACGGACCAGCTCGTCTTCGCCGAGCTCGCTGACCCGGGCGTCAGGGCTGACGCCGGTCGCCTGCAGCGTCTCCAGGGCCCGGGTCCGGCCGATGCCGTAAACATAGGTGAGCGCGACCTCCATCCGCTTCTCGCGGGGGAGGTCAACGCCAACAAGGCGTGCCATGGGCGGGCAGTTCTCCTTCGGTCGGTGGGAGGTCCTTCGCGCCGCTCCTGACCCTGCCCGAGCCAGCCCCGGCCTCCCCCGGGGGTTGCTCCGTGACCGGCCGGCCACGGAGCTTGCGGTACGCGTTTTCAGTTGTGATGTAGGCGGGGCCCACACCGGGGGGTTCCGGGGGGTCGCCCCCCCGGGCTAGCACGACAGCGTGGGCCGCGGCGAAGGTGGTCGCAGACCACCGGGCAGCCTTGGCCCGTCCAGGCTGTCAGCCCTGGCGCTGCTTGTGCCGCGGATCTGAGCAGATGACCATCACCCGGCCGTGCCGGCGGATAATCCGGCATTTGCTGCAGATCTTCTTGACACTCGGCTTGACCTTCACGGCCTGCGTCTCCTCATGGGGCCGCCGCGCGGGCGGCCCTGCGACTGTGCTGTTACTGCCCGGCTTACTTGTACCGGTACACGATCCGCCCGCGGCTCAGGTCGTAGGGACTGAGCTCGACCACGACCCGGTCGTCGGGCAGGATGCGGATATAGTGCATCCGCATTTTCCCGCTGATATGAGCGAGAACCTGGTGCCCGTTGTCTAGCTCCACCTTGAAGAAGGCGTTTGGCAGGGACTCGACAACTGTGCCTTCAATCTCGATGGCGCCGTCTTTCTTGGGCATGTCCTCCGCGTTTCGCTCTCCGGCTCGGCCGCGCGCACAGCGTACGGCGTTGCCTTGGTACGTATCCTGAGTGAGCTGCCCGGCTGGGCACAGCAGGTCTTCACCTGGCCGGTCCCGGCCGGGCCCATCGGCGGCGGGATCCGCCTCGACGGGATCGGTACGGCCGAGCAGACGTTGCTTCGCGGTAAGGATACGCGAGAAGAACAGCCCACAGGCCGTGTGCGAGTTTACGCGATACGCGGCATCAATGCGAACTCGTCGGCTCGCACCATTCCCGCGACAGCGTACCGGGCCCGTCAGCGCGAGCGCTGGCGGCTCAGGGCACCCGTCCTCAGCGGTGTACAAGCGAACCGGCCCCGGTTTTATGCCCGCGCCGGGCGCCACCCCGACAGCGCCACCCCGACGGGGGCAGCCCGATCGCACGGCCTCCGGCTGGCTCACGGCCGCCGGCCCGGCCAGTCCGCCGGGAGCAGGCCCTGCGCGGGCGGGCGGTGCAGCGAAGCATCCGGGAGCGAGTACCGGCGCACGTCGACGTGCGGCAGGTCGGCCAGCAGGTCATCGAGCTCGCCGAGGGTCCGGGCGCACAGCGCCGCCTCCATCCGCTCGGCGAATTCCTCGGCGGTCAGCCGCCCGGCCGCGTGATGCTCCTGCAGGAGCGAGGCAACATGGTCCCGGTCGGCGTCCGAAGCACGGAACTGTGGTTCCGACGGCACCAGCGTCCTCCTCACCTATCGCCCCGGGGGGCAGGCGGGCCCCGTGCTAGCCGCGGAGCCTCTCCTCTGAGAGTGCATCCTGAGGTACCGTTCCGGCAACTGACGGCTCGCCGATCGCCGCGAATCCGGCCGCGCCACCGTCCAGCGCGGTCAGCACCCACGGGCCGTCCGGAGTGATCGCGACGGTGTGCTCGTAGTGCGCCGCATGGCTCGCGTCGGCGCTGACGACGGTCCACCCGTCCTCCAGCACCTTCGTCTCGGCGCGCCCGAGGACGATCATCGGCTCGACGGCGATGGCCATACCGTCCCGCAGCCGCGGGCCGCGGCCCGGCCGGCCGTAGTTCGGCACCGGCGGCTCCATATGCATAGCGGTGCCGATGCCGTGCCCGACGTACTCTTCGATGATCCCGTACGATCCCGCGGCCCGCACGGACGCCTCCACCGCGTGGGATACGTCGGTCAGCCGGTGGCCGGGCTGCGCCTGGGCCAGGCCCCGCCAGAGCGCGGTCTCGCACACGTCGAGCAGCCGGCCCAGCTCGGGAGCGATCTCCCCCACGCCGACGGTGAGGGCCGCGTCCCCGTGCCAGCCGTCCACGATGGCGCCGCAGTCGATGGAGATGATGTCCCCCTCGCCCAGCACGGTGTCCGGACGGGGGATCCCATGCACGATGACCTGGTTGACCGACGTGCAGATTGACGCCGGGTACCCGTGGTAGCCCTTGAACGAAGGGGTGGCACCGGCCCCCCGGATCTCGCGCTCGGCCAGCTCGTCCAGGTCGGCGGTGCTGACGCCGGGTCTGACCGCCGCCCGCAGCACCTCGAGGGTGCGCGCGACGACCAGGCCCGCCTCGCGCATAGACAGGATCTGCTCGGGGGACTTGATCTCTATCCCCGGCTTCGACCGCATCGGCGTCCCCATCTGGTCCGTGGCCAATCTCGTATATGGGCAGCTCAGCGGGCAAACGGCCGCAAGGCGGCCAGTGCCCGTTCGGTGATCTCCTCCACCGGCCCGGTCGCGTCGATCCCGATCAGGATGCCCTCGTCGGCGTAGTAGGCGACCAGCGGCGCGGTCTGCTTGGTGTACACCTCGAGACGGTGCCGCACCGTCTCCTCGCGGTCGTCGTCACGCTGGAAGAGCTCGCCCCCGCAGGCGTCACAGATCCCGTCCCGGGTGGGCGGGTCGAAGAGGATGTGCCACACGCGCTCGCACCGCCGGCACGTCCGGCGGCCGGACAGCCGGCGGACCACCTCATCCTCGTCCACCACCAGTTCGAGGACGACGGTGAGCCGGGTGCCCCAGTCGGTCAGCAGTTTCTTCAGCGTCTCGGCCTGCGGCACGTTCCGGGGGAAGCCGTCCAGCAGGAAACCGGCCTGTGCGTCGTCCTCACCCAGCCGGTCACGGACCATGGCGATGGTGACCTCGTCGGGCACCAGGTCACCACGGTTCATATACTCCTTGGCCTGACGGCCCAGAGGCGTCCCGTTGGTGACGTTGTGCCGGAAGATGTCACCTGTCGATATCTTCGGGATCGCCAGGTGTGAGGCTATGAATTGGGCTTGTGTCCCCTTGCCCGCTCCGGGGGGCCCAACGAGGACGATACGCACTATCGGAGGAAACCCTCATAGTTGCGCTGCTGCAACTGGCTCTCGATCTGCTTCACCGTGTCCAGGCCGACACCGACCATGATCAGCAGGCTCGTGCCGCCGAACGGTATCTGATTACTCACGCCCATCAGCGCGAACGCCACCGCCGGGATCAGGCCGATGACCGCGAGGTACAGCGAACCCGGCGCGGTCAGGCGCGTGAGCACGTAGTTCAGGTACTCGGCGGTGGGCCGGCCGGGCCGGATACCGGGGATAAAGCCGCCGTACTTCTTCATGTTGTCGGCGACTTCGGTCGGGTTGAAGGTGATCGACACGTAGAAGTACGTGAAGCCGATGATCAGCACGAAGAACAAGGCCAGGTAGGGGGCCTGGTCCTTGAGGGTCGTGCTCGTCTGCGTGAGATATTTGTCGATCCATCCCACCCAGCCCTGCGGCTTGTTCGCGTTCCCGAACAGCGACGCCGCCAGCTGCGGGATATACAGCAGCGACGAGGCGAAGATAACCGGGATGACACCCGCCTGGTTGACCTTCAGCGGTATGTAGGTGGACGTCCCGCCGTACATGCGCCGCCCGACCATGCGCTTGGCGTACTGCACGGGGATCCGCCGCTGCGCCTGCTCCATGTACACGACGAACGCGACGATCGCGACCAGCACGACCACGGTGATCCCGGTGATGAACGCCGACTTGGTGCGGTAGATCTCCAGCAGGCCGCCGGGGATGACCGCGATGACCTGGGTGAAGATCAGGACCGACATACCGTTACCGACGCCGCGGTCGGTGATCAGCTCGCCCATCCACATGATGACGGCGGTGCCGGACACCATGGTGACCACCATGGTGGCAATCGTGAAGATCGACGAGTTGGGGATCAGGTTCTCGCTGCAGCTCGGGTACAGGCGGCCCGACCGGGCCAGCTCCACGTAGCCGGTGGACTGCAGCACGCCCAGCCCGATGGTGAGATACCGGGTGTACTGAGTGATCTTGGCCGTGCCCGCCTGGCCCTCGTTCTTCAGCGCCTCGAGCCGCGGGATGACCACGGTGAGCAACTGCAGGATGATGCTGGCGGTGATGTACGGCATGATGCCGAGGGCGAACACCGACATGCGGAGCAGCGCGTTCCCGCTCAGCAGGTTGACGAGCTGGTAGACACCCTGCGCGGTCCCGTTGCTGGATTCGACGCCGGCGCAGAAGGTGATGGCCTTCTCCGAGATGCCGGGGGTCGGTACCGCGGCCCCGAACCGGAACAGCGCGATGATGCCGATCGTGAAGAGCAGCTTCTTGCGCAGGTCTGGCGTCCGGAAGGCGCGGAGGAACGCGGTCAGCATGCGCAGTCCTCGGTTCGATTGATCAATGTCTCCCAGCCGTGCGGCTTCCGTATCCTACCCGGCAGTTCCGGCATTGTCTTCTCCAGAAGGCCGGAGCGCCCGCCATCGGCGGGCGCTCCGGCATTACTAAGGCGAACGGTGGTCGGCTCAGAGCTGCGTGACGGACCCGCCCGCGCCGGTGATGCGCTCGCGGGCGGACGCGGAGAACGCGTGCGCGCTCACCCGCAGCGCCACCGAGATCTCGCCATCGGCGAGCACCTTGACGCGCTCACCCTTGCGGATGGCGCCCTTGGCCACGAGGTCGTCCGGGGTCACGTCGCCGCCCGTGGGGTACAGCTCCGCGAGGCGCCCGGTGTTCACCACCTGGTAGGTGGTGCCGAACCCGGCGTTGGAGAAGCCCTTGAGCTTCGGCACGCGCCGGTACAGCGGCATCTGGCCACCCTCGAAGCCCAGGCGCATCGTCGTCCGCGCCCCGGTGCCCTTGGTACCGCGCCCCGCGGTCTTGCCCTTCGACGCCTCACCCCGGCCGACCCGGGTCTTCGCGGTCCGCGACCCGGGCGCCGGCCGGAGGTGGTGAAGCTTCAGGCCACGGCCCGAAGCAGCGGCAGGCTCCGCCGCGGGCTTACTGGCGCCCCTGGGCTTACGAGTGGCCTTCGGAGCGTCCTCCGCGTTCGCAGTGTCGTCCACGTTCGCAGTGCCGTCCGCTGGCGCCTTCGCTGGCTTGGCCGGCATATCAGTCCACCTCCTCCACGCTTACCAGGTGGCGTACGGCCTGAATCATGCCGCGGAACTCGGGCTTGTCCGGCTTGACGACAACCTGCCCGATCCGCTTCAGCCCGAGCGAGCGCAGCGAGTCACGCTGCGGCCGCGTACCACCGATCTCTGACTTGATCTGGGTGACCTTCAACTGTGCCATGGTGCTGCTCCCGCCTAGCTGGACGCGCCCGCGCGCGCCCGGAGCATCGCCGCCGGAGCGACGTCCTCGATGGGCAGGCCACGCTTGGCCGCGATTTCCTCCGGCCGGCTCAGGCCCTTCAGCGCGGCCACCGTCGCGTGCACGACGTTGATCGGATTGGAGGAGCCGAGCGAGCGGGAGAGCACGTCATGGATGCCCGCGCACTCGAGCACGGCGCGCACCGGGCCGCCGGCGATCACGCCGGTTCCCGGGCTGGCCGGCTTCAGCAGCACGACGCCGGCCGCGTCTTCGCCCTGCACGGTGTGCGGGATGGTGCCGGCGATGCGCGGCACCCGGAAGAAGTGCTTCTTGGCCTCCTCGACACCCTTGGCGATCGCCGCGGGCACCTCCTTGGCCTTGCCGTATCCGACGCCGACCATGCCGTTGGCGTCGCCCACCACGACGAGCGCGGTGAAGCTGAACCGGCGGCCGCCCTTGACCACCTTGGCCACGCGGTTGATGGTGACCACGCGCTCGAGGTAGGCCGGCGACTTGTCGGCGCCGCCTCCGCGTCGGTCGTCACGGCGTTCGCGCCGCTCGCCACCGGGGCCGCGCCGCGGAGCTCCTGGCATTAGCTTTTCCTCATCTCAGGTATTGCTGTCATGCGGGCCATCAGAAATCCAGCCCGCCTTCCCGGGCGGCATCAGCCAGCGCCGCCAGCCGGCCGTGGTAGGCGTAGCCACCCCGGTCGAACACCACGGCGGTGACGCCTGCCTCAGTCGCCCGGCGGGCCAGCAGTTCGCCGACGCGGGCGGCCCTGGCCTTCTTGTCGCCGTCCGCGCCGCGGATGTCCGCGTCCAGCGAGGACGCGGACGCCAGCGTCCGGCCTGCGGTGTCGTCGACGATCTGCGCGAACATGTGCCGCGCGGAGCGGTTGACAACCAGCCGGGGCCGCTGCGGGCTGCCGGTGACCTTCTTGCGCACCCGCAGGTGCCGCTTGGCCTGCGATGCGGCGCGGGCGCTCAGCCGCCGCCCGCTGCGCGCACGCGACCTGGTCTTCGTGCTAGCCATCGCTACTTCCCAGCCTTCCCGACCTTGCGGCGAACCTGCTCGCCCTGGTAACGCACGCCCTTGCCCTTGTACGGGTCGGGCTTACGCAGCTTGTGGATCTTCGCCGCGATCTCGCCCACCTGCTGCTTGTCGATGCCCTCGACGACGAACCGGGTGGGCGCCTCGACGCGGAACGTGATGCCCTCGGGGGGCGCCACGGTCACCGGGTGGCTGTAGCCGAGCGCGAACTCCAGGTTCTGCCCCCGGGCCTGCACGCGGTAGCCGACGCCGACGATCTCCAGCGTCTTGCGGTAACCATCGGTGACACCGGTCACCATGTTGGCGATCAGCGTGCGCGACAAACCGTGCAGCGCACGGACCTTGCCCTCGTCGTTCGGCCGGGTGACCTTGACCGTGCCGTCCTCGCGGACGACGGTCAGTGGCTCCGGCACGCTGTAGCTCAGCGTCCCCTTGGGCCCGGTGACGGTCACATCGCGCCCGTCGATGGCGACGTCAACGCCGCTGGGCACCTCAATGGGGAGCCGTCCGATCCTTGACATAGCCGACTCCCCTCTTACCAGACGTAGGCGAGGACTTCCCCGCCCACGCCACGCTTGTGTGCCTGCTTGTCGGTCATCAGGCCGTTGGACGTCGAGATGATCGCGACACCCAGGCCGCCCAGGACCTTCGGCAGGTTGTCCTTGTTCGCGTACACCCGCAAGCCGGGCTTGGATACCCGCTTGATGCCGGCGATCGAGCGCTCGCGCGAGTTGCCGTACTTGAGGCTGACCACGAGCTTCCTGCCCACCTCGGCGCTCTCGACCGACCAGCCGGCGATATAGCCCTGCTGCTGGAGGATCTCGGCGATGTGGGACTTGATCTTCGAGTACGGCATAGCCGCCGTGTCGTGGTACGCGGCGTTCGCGTTGCGCAGACGGGTCAGCATGTCTGCGATCGGGTCGGTCATCGTCATGGCCTGATGGGCCCTCCTCACCGTGGTTTCCGTCCCCGCCCGGGCTGCCTGCCCGGGCGGTGCGGGACCTTCGGTGGTCGTTGAGTGCGCGGCGCGCACCCGGGTCGGTCTTATTTGCTCGTGGTGTTTGCTTATTGGGTTTGCTCATTGGTGGCCGCCGAGGTACGGCGGCCACCCGTGGGTTACCAGCTGGACTTGGTGATGCCCGGCAGCTCACCGCGGTGCGCCATCGAGCGGAAGCAAATGCGGCAGAGGCCGAACTTGCGGTACACGGCCCGGGGGCGCCCGCAGCGCGTGCAGCGCGTGTACGCGCGCACGGCAAACTTCGGCTTCCGGTTGGCCTTGACGACCAGCGCCTTCTTCGCCACTATCAACCCTCCCTGAAGGGGAAACCGAGGCGCCGCAGCAGCGAGCGGCCCTCATCGTCATTGGTCGCGCTCGTGACGAAGGTGATGTCCATCCCCCGCTGCCGGTCTACCCGGTCCGGGTCGATCTCGTGGAACATCAGCTGCTCAGTCAGGCCGAACGTGTAGTTGCCGCGGCCGTCGAACTGACGGGGCGACAGACCGCGGAAGTCACGGATCCGCGGCAGTGCGATCGTGAGCAGCCGGTCGGCGAACTCCCACATCCGGGTGCCCCGGAGCGTCACGTGCGCCCCGATCGGCATGCCCTCGCGCAGCTTGAACTGGGCGATGGACTTCTTCGCCCGGGCCACGGCCGGCTTCTGCCCGGTGATGAGGGAAAGGTCACGGACCGCCCCCTCGATGAGCTTGGCGTCGCGGGCCGCCTCACCGACGCCCATGTTGACCACGATCTTGGCCAGCCCGGGCACCTGCATGACGTTGCCGTACCCGAACTCCTCACGGAGCGCGGGCGCGATCTCGCTGAGGTAGCGCTCCTTGAGACGGGGCGCGTCCGCCGGCGGAGCCGCCGTGGCCGCTTCTCTCGTCGCTGCTGGCATCAGATTTCCTTACCGCTCGGCCGGGCAACCCGGACCTTCTTGCCGTCCTCGTCCACCCGGTAGCCGACACGGGCCGGCTTCTTCGTGTCCGGGTCGACGATCTGCACGTTGCTCACGTGGATCGGCGCTTCGGCGTGGACGATGCCACCCTCCTTGGCCCCCCGTATGCCCTGGGTGACCTTGGTGTTCTTCTTCACCATGTTCACGCCCTGGACGAGCACCTTCTGGCGTTCGGGGTAGGCGGCGATGACCGTGCCCTCGCGGCCGCGGTCACGGCCCGCCACGACGATCACGCGATCGCCTTTCTTGATCTTCACTAGAGCACCTCCGGCGCGAGCGAGATGATCCGCATGAACCGCTTCTCGCGCAGTTCGCGGCCGACCGGGCCGAAGATACGGGTACCGCGGGGGTCCCCGCCGTCCCTGATCAGGACCGCGGCGTTCTCATCGAAGCGGATATAGGAGCCGTCACCGCGGCGGCGCTCCTTGCGGGTGCGCACAACGACGGCCTTGACGACGTCGCCCTTCTTCACGCCGGCACCGGGAAGTGCGTCCTTCACGGTTGCCACGATGACGTCGCCGATGCCCGCGTATCGCCGGCCTGAGCCGCCGAGCACACGGATGCAGAGGATCTCCTTGGCACCCGTGTTGTCGGCGACCTTGAGCCGCGACTCCTGCTGGATCACGTCAACTCCTGCTTCCTCACGCCGGGCATCGTGGCCGGCGGTTACCTGCTTGTGGCTTACTTGGCCTTTTCGAGAATCTCGGCCACGCGCCACCGCTTGGTGGCGGACAGCGGCCGGGTCTCCATCAGCAGCACGCGGTCGCCCACGCCACAGGCGTTGGCTTCATCGTGTGCCTGATACTTCTTGGTACGGCGGATGACCTTGCCGTACTTGGGGTGCTTGACGCGGTCCTCGACCTCGACCACGACGGTCTTGTCCATCTTGCTGCTGGTCACAAGGCCCTCACGGGCCTTGCGGTAACCGCGCGCCGCTTCCCGGCTGACCGCGGTTCCCGTGTTCTCACTCACTGGCGTCCGCCTCCTGGTTCCCGGCGTCTTCGGTCTCGTCCGGAAGCTCCACGACGATGCCAAGTTCCCGCTCCCGCATCACGGTGTAGATGCGGGCGATCTCCTTGCGGACGGCACGCAGCCGCCCGTGGTTCTCCAGCTGGCCGGTGGCGCCCTGGAAACGGAGGTTGAACAGCTCCTCCTTCGCCTCGGCCAGCTTGCTGCCCAGCTCGTCCTCGCTGGACGTGCGCAGCTCACCGGCGGTCAGGCCCGTTGCCATCACGCCTCACCGCCCTCTCGCGTAACGACCTTGCAGGTCTTCAGCAAGCACAGCATCGGGAGCTTGTGGTTGAACATCAAGCTTCACCGCCTTCTCGCGTTACGACCTTGCACTTCATCGGGAGCTTGTGGATCGCCCGGCGAAGGGCCTCCCGTGCGACCGGCTCGGCCACACCGGACAGCTCGAACATCACGCGGCCCGGCTTGACGTTGGCGACCCACCACTCGGGCGAGCCCTTGCCGGACCCCATCCGGGTCTCGGCCGGCTTCTTGGTCAGCGGCCGGTCCGGGAAAATGTTGATCCAGACCTTCCCGCCACGGCGGATGTGCCGCGTCATCGCGATACGGGCCGCCTCGATCTGCCGGTTGGTCACGTACGAGTGCTCGAGCGCCTGGATGCCGAACTCGCCGAAGGCCACCGCCGTACCGCCCTTGGCCTTGCCGTGGCGGTCGGGCCGGTGCTGCTTACGGTGCTTGACTCTGCGTGGAACGAGCATGTCCTAGCCCTCCCCTCCAGTTGCGCCCGCCGAGCCAGCCGGCGCGGCGGCCGATGCCTCGGCCGGGGCAGACCCGACGGCGGCGGGAGCGGACGAGCCGCCCGGGCCACGGTCGGGCCGGTCCCCGCGGTCGCGGCGGTCCGGACGACCACCGCCACCGCCACCGCCACCGCCACCGCGCCTCGGCGCGGGACCTCCCGGCCGGTCACGGCGCGGACCGCCGGCGCGCGCAGCGGCCTGGGCCGCCTCGCGGGCCGCGCGGGTCGGCGGGGCCTCACCCTTGTAGATCCAGACCTTGACCCCGATGCGGCCGAAGGTCGTGCGCGCCTCGTAGAAGCCGTAGTCGATGTCCGCGCGCAGCGTGTGCAGCGGCACACGCCCCTCGCGGTAGAACTCCGAACGCGACATCTCCGCCCCGCCGAGGCGGCCGGAGCACTGCACGCGGATGCCCTTGGCGCCGCCCTTCATCGCGCTCTGCATCGCCTTGCGCATGGCCCGCCGGAAGGAAACCCGGCTGGACAGCTGCTCGGCGACACCCTGCGCGACGAGCTGAGCGTCGATCTCGGGGTTCTTGACCTCAAGGATGTTGAGCTGGATCTGCTTGCTGGTCAGCTTCTCCAGGTCGGTCCGGATGCGGTCCGCCTCGGCGCCGCGGCGACCGATGACGATGCCCGGGCGTGCCGTGTGGATGTCCACCCGGACGCGGTCCCTGGTCCGCTCGATCTCGACCCTGGAGATGCCGGCCCGCTCCATGCCGCGCTGCAGCATGCGGCGGATCGCCACGTCCTCCTTGACGTACTCCTTGTACAGCTTGTCCGCGTACCAGCGGCTGTTGAAGTCGGTGGTGATACCAAGCCGGAACCCATGCGGGTTCACTTTCTGTCCCACTAGCGAGTCCCTCCTTCGGCCTCGTCCGAGACGATCACCGTGATGTGGCTGGTGCGCTTGTTGATCCGGTAGGCGCGACCCTGAGCACGCGGCCGGAACCGCTTGAGCGTCGGCCCCTCGTCGACCCAGGCCCGGCTCACGACGAGCGCGCCGCGTTCGGACCGCCGGTCACCGCCGCCGGCATTGGCGATCGCGCTCGCCAGGACCTTGCCGACCGGGCCGCTGGCGGACTGCGGCGCGAAGGCGAGCACCGCCTGTGCCTGCTCGGCGGGCATCCCGCGGATCAGGTCCACCACACGGCGGGCCTTCCGCGGCGTGACGCGCACGTAGCGCGCCTTTGCCCTCGCTTCCATCAGTATCTCCGTCTCTGCGTCAACAGGATCTAGCGCCGACTGCGCCGATCGTCCTTCACGTGGCTGCGGAACGTCCGCGTGGGCGCGAACTCCCCGAGCTTGTGGCCGACCATCGACTCGGTGATGAACACCGGGATGTGCTTGCGGCCATCGTGGACGGCGATCGTGTGGCCCAGCATGGCCGGGATGATCATCGAACGCCGGGACCACGTCCGGATGACGTTCTTGCTGCCCTTGTCATTTTGCGTCTCGACCTTCTTCATCAGATGGTCGTCGACGAAAGGGCCCTTCTTAAGGCTACGAGGCATCGCGTGTTGCTCCTACCGCTTCTTCCTGCTCCGGCGGCGGCTGATGAGCCGGTCGCTGGGCTTATGGGCCTTCCGGGTGCGCCCTTCGGGCTGACCCCACGGGCTGACCGGATGGCGCCCACCGGAGCTCTTGCCCTCGCCGCCGCCGAGCGGGTGGTCAACCGGGTTCATCGCGACGCCGCGCACGGAGGGGCGCTTGCCCTTCCACCGGTTGCGTCCCGCCTTGCCGAGCTTGATGTTGCCTTGCTCGGAGTTACCGACCTCACCGACCGTGGCCCGGCAGTTCACGTCCACCCGCCGGATCTCGCCCGAGGGCATCCGGAGCTGGGCGTAGCCGCCCTCCTTGGCGAGCAGCTGCACGCCGGACCCGGCCGAGCGGGCGATCTTGGCCCCGCCACCGGGCCGGAGCTCGATGGCGTGCACCACGGTGCCGGTCGGGATGTTGCGCAGCGGCAGGCAGTTACCCGGCTTGATGTCGGCCCCGGCGCCGTTCTCCACCCTGTCCCCCTGGGACAGGCCCTGGGGAGCGATGATGTAGCGCTTCTCGCCGTCGAGGTAGTGCAGCAGCGCGATGCGGGCGGTCCGGTTCGGGTCGTACTCGATGTGCGCGACCTTGGCCGGCACACCGTCCTTGTCGTGCCGCCGGAAGTCGATCAGCCGGTAGGCGCGCTTGTGGCCGCCACCCTGGTGCCGTGTGGTGATCCGGCCGTGCACATTCCGGCCACCGTGCGAATGCAGCGGCCGCACCAGCGACTTCTCCGGCTCGTCCCTGGTGATCTCGGAAAAGTCGGAGCCGCTGGCACCGCGCCGGCCCGGCGTGGTCGGCTTGTATTTACGGATAGCCATGAGTGCTCAAATCTCCTGTATCGTGCCTGCCGCTAGTGGACCGGGCCGCCGAAAATATCGATCCGGTCGCCCTCGGCGAGGGTGACGATCGCCCGCTTGGTGTCCGGCCGCTTACCCCAGCCGACCTTGGTACGACGGCGCTTGCCCCGCCGGTTGGCGGTATTGACGCCGGTCACCTTGACGCCGAAGACTTCCTCGACCGCCAGGCGAACCTGCGTCTTGTTAGCGTCCGGCGCCACGATGAACGTGTACTTCCCCTCATCGAGCAGCCCGTAGCTCTTCTCCGAGATCACCGGCCGGAAGAGGATGTCCCTGGGATTGTCGGTGCCCTTCACTGGGCTGCCTCCTCGCTCGCCGTCGCACTGCCCCGGCCGACGAACGCCTGCAGCGCCTCGGCGGTGAAGACCACGTGGTCGGCGGCCAGCACGTCGTAGGTGTTCAGCTGAGTATCGGCGAGGACACGCACGCCCGCGGCGTTGCGCAGGCTCTTCCAGGTCAGCTCGTCATCGCGGCGCGCGACGACCAGCACGGCGGTGCCGCGGGCGGAACCCGTGGCCGAGCCCAGCACGGCGAGCGCGTCCTTCGTCCTGGGCGCACTGCCGTCGACGAATCCGCTCACCACCTGCACGCGGCCGTGCCGCGCCCGGTCGGAGAGGGCGCCGCGAAGGGCGGCCGCCTTCATCTTCTTGGGCGTCCGCTGCACGTAGGAACGCGGCTGCGGGCCGTGGACCGTGCCACCGCCGGCGTACTGCGGAGCGCGGAGCGAACCCTGCCGCGCCCGGCCCGTGCCCTTCTGGCGGTACGGCTTCTTGCCGCCGCCGCGGACCTCGCCGCGCGTCTTGGTCGAATGCGTACCCTGCCGGGCCGCGGCGAGCTGCGCCACCACGACCTGGTGCATCAGCGGGATGTTGACCTTGGCGTCGAAGATCTCGTCGGGCAGCTCGGCGGTTTCGCTCGTGCTGCCGGACGGTCCGACGATGCTGACGGCGGCCATCAGGCCTCCTTCGCGACGGGCGCCTTGGCGGCACTGCGGACCAGGATGAGGCCGCCCGCGGATCCCGGCACCGCTCCCTTGATCAGGAGCAGCCCGCGGTCCGTGTCGACCGAGTGGACCGTGAGGCTCTGCACGGTGGTCCGGACGGCGCCCATGCGGCCCGCCATCCGCACCCCCTTGAAGACCCGCCCGGGGGTGGCACAGGCGCCGATGGAGCCGGGCGAGCGGTGCTTGCGCTGGGTGCCGTGCGAGGAGCTCAGGCCCTTGAAGCCGTGCCGCTTCATGACACCGGCCGTGCCCTTGCCCTTGCTGGTACCAGTGGCGTCGACGAGCTGCCCGGCCGCGAAGACCTCGGCCGTGACCTCCTGCCCGACCTGGTACTCGGACGCGTCGTCCGTGCGCAGCTCGGCGAGATACCGGCGCGGCGTCACACCTGCCTGGGCGAAGACGCCCGTGGCCGGCTTGTTCACCTTGCGCGGGTCGATCTCGCCGTAGCCGAACTGCACAGCGGAGTAGCCGTCACGGTCCGGCGTGCGCACGGCGGTGACGACGCACGGGCCGGCCTTGACGACGGTAACGGGCGTCACCTGCCCGCTGTCGTCGAAGACCTGGGTCATACCGAGCTTGGTGCCCAGGATGCCTTTCATCTGTGTGGCCATGTCGGTGCGTTCCTCAGAGCTTGATCTCGATGTCGACGCCGGCCGGCAGGTCGAGACGCATCAGCGAGTCGACCGTCTTGGGCGTCGGATCGATGATGTCGATCAGCCGCTTGTGCGTCCGCATCTCGAAGTGCTCGCGTGAGTCCTTGTACTTATGCGGTGAGCGGATGACGCAGTACACGTTCTTCTCGGTAGGCAGCGGCACAGGGCCCGCGACGCGCGCGCCAGTCCTGGTCACCGTGTCGACGATCTTGCGCGCCGAGTTATCGATGACCTCGTGGTCATATGCCTTGAGCCGGATGCGGATCTTCTGTCCCGCCATTGGCCTTTTCCTGTTCCTTCGCTTCGGTGGTGCCGATGCCGCTATGCCTGGCTTACCGGTCCCGGGATCAGCCCGGGCGCCGGCACTGTACGGCGGCCGGGCCGGAGAGGCCCGGCCGCCGTACAGCCGCTACTTGAGAATCTTCGCGACCCGGCCGGCGCCGACGGTACGGCCGCCTTCCCGGATCGCGAAGCGCAGTCCTTCCTCCATGGCGATGGGCTGAATCAGCTCAACGTGCATGTCGGTCCGGTCGCCCGGCATCACCATCTCCGTGCCCTCAGGCAGGGTGACAACGCCGGTCACGTCCGTGGTCCGGAAGTAGAACTGCGGACGGTAGTTGTTAAAGAACGGCGTGTGCCGTCCGCCCTCGTCCTTGGACAGGATGTAGACCGAGCCCTCGAACGACGTGTGCGGGGTGTTGGTGCCCGGCTTGATCACGACCTGGCCGCGCTCCACGTCCTCGCGCTTGATGCCGCGGAGCAGCAGACCCACGTTGTCGCCTGCCTGGCCCTCGTCGAGGATCTTGCGGAACATCTCCACGCCGGTGACGGTGGTCGTCTGCGGCTTCTCCTTGATGCCGATGATGTCCACGGTCTCACCGGTCTTGATGACACCGCGCTCCACCCGGCCGGTCACCACGGTGCCGCGGCCGGTGATGGAGAAGACGTCCTCCACGGGCATCAGGAACGGCTTTTCGATCTCGCGCACGGGCTGCGGGATGCTCTCGTCGCACGCGGCGAGCAGCTCCGCGACCTTCTCGCCCCACTCGGCGTCGCCCTCAAGCGCCTTGAGTGCGGACACCCGGACCACCGGGACGTCGTCGCCGGGGAACTCGTACTCGGTGAGCAGGTCGCGGACCTCGAGCTCGACGAGCTCGAGGATCTCCTCGTCATCGACCATGTCCGCCTTGTTGAGCGCCACGACGATGTAAGGCACGCCGACCTGGCGGGCGAGCAGCACGTGCTCACGCGTCTGCGGCATCGGGCCGTCGGTGGCGGCCACGACGAGGATCGCCCCGTCCATCTGGGCCGCACCCGTGATCATGTTCTTGATGTAATCGGCGTGACCGGGGCAGTCCACGTGAGCGTAGTGGCGCTTCTCGGTCTGGTACTCGACGTGCGAGATCGAGATGGTGATCCCGCGCTCCTTCTCTTCCTTCGCGTTATCGATCTGGTCGAAGGGCGTGAAGGGATTGAGGTCGGGGAACTTGTCGTGCAGCACCCGGGTGATCGCCGCGGTCAGGGTGGTCTTACCGTGGTCGATGTGCCCAATGGTGCCGATGTTTACGTGCGGCTTGGTCCGCTGGAACTTGGCCTTCGCCACTGGTATCTCCTCGTTGCGATCCGCCCCACCGCAGTGGGGCCAGGCGCTCCATCGGGCGCCGTGATTTCCTTACGTTTCCTTCTGCCTACTCGCCGCGGGCTTTGGCGATACTCTCCCTAGCGATTGACACCGGGCAGCACCTCGCCATCATTCACCCCGTGCCTTCGCGATGATTTCCTTAGCGATGCTGGGCGGGACCTCGGCATACGAATCGAACTGCATGCTGTAGTCCGCCCGGCCCTGAGTACGGCTCCGCAGATCACCTACGTAGCCGAACATCTCCGACAGCGGCACGTGAGCCCTGATGACCCGGCCCGCGGAGCGTTCCTCCATTGCCTGGATCTGGCCACGCCGGCTGTTGAGATCCCCGATGACGTCACCCATGTAGTCATCGGGAGTCCTGACCTCGACCGCCATGATCGGCTCGAGCAGCACCGGGTTGGCCTGCGCTGCCGCCTTCTTGAAGGCCATCGAGCCCGCGATCTTGAAGGCAAGCTCAGAGGAGTCCACCTCGTGGTAGGCACCGTCGGTGAGCGTGACCTTCAGGTCGACCATCGGGTAGCCAGCCAGCACGCCGAACTCGGCCGCCTCCTGGCACCCCGCGTCGACCGAGGGAATGTACTCGCGCGGGATCCGGCCGCCGGTCACCTTGTTCTCGAACTCGTAACCGCCGCCGTCACCGCCGGTCGGCTCCAGGTTGATGACCACCCGGGCGAACTGGCCGGAACCGCCGGTCTGCTTCTTATGCGTGTAACCGATCTTCTCGGCCTTCTTCCGCACGGTCTCCCGGTAGGCGACCTGCGGACGGCCGATATTGGCCTCGACCCTGAACTCGCGCCGCATCCGGTCAACCAGCACCTCGAGGTGCAGCTCGCCCATGCCCGCGATGATGGTCTGGCCGGTTTCCTCGTCGGTCCGCACCTGGAAGGTGGGATCCTCCTCGGCCAGGCGCTGGATCGCGGTGCCGAGCCTCTCCTGGTCGCTCTTGGTCTTCGGCTCGACCGCCACGTGGATCACCGGCGCCGGGAACGTCATCGACTCCAGGACCACCGGCTTGGCCGGGTCGCAGAGCGTGTCGCCCGTGCTCGTGTCCTTCAGCCCCATCACGGCGACGATCTGGCCAGCCACCGCGATGTTGCGCTCCTCGCGCTTGTTCGCGTGCATCTGGTAGATCTTGCCGATCCGCTCCTTGCGGCCCTTGATCACGTTCAGCACGCTGCTGCCGGTCTCCACCGTCCCGGAGTACAACCGGATATAGGTGAGCTTGCCCAGGTGCTGGTCGGACATGATCTTGAACGCCAGCGCCGCGAACGGCTCCTCGGGGTCGGGGTGCCGCTCAACCAGGGTGTCCTCGTCGCCCGCGGCGTGGCCCTGGATGGCCGGGATGTCGAGCGGGCTGGGCAGGAAGTCCACGATCGAGTCGAGCATCGGCTGGATGCCCTTGTTCTTGAACGCGGTCCCGCACAGCACCGGGGTCGCGCCGCCGGCGATGGTGACCCGCCGGATGGCGGCCACGAGCTGCTCCTCGGTGGGCTCGGTGCCCTCCAGGTACAGCTCCATCATCTGCTCGTCGTTCTCGGCGACGGCCTCCAGCAGCCGGTCGCGCCACTCGCGCGCGGCGTCGGCGTGGTCGTCGGGAATCCCCACGATGTCGTACTTGTCGCCCTTGCCCTCGCTCTGCCACAGCAGAGCCCGCATCCGGATGAGGTCGATGACCCCGCGGAAGTCGGCCTCGACGCCCCACGGCAGCTGAACGACCATGGGCTGCGCGCCCAGCCGGTCCACGATCATGTCCACGCAGCGGTGGAACTCCGCGCCGACCCGGTCCATCTTGTTGACGAAACAGATCCGCGGCACGTTGTAGCGGTCAGCCTGCCGCCAGACGGTCTCCGACTGCGGCTCGACGCCCGCCACGGCGTCGAAGACGGCGACCGCGCCGTCGAGTACGCGAAGGGAACGCTCGACCTCGACGGTGAAGTCGACGTGCCCGGGGGTGTCGATGATGTTGATGGTGTGGTCGCGCCACGTCGTGGTCGTGGCCGCGGAGGTAATCGTGATCCCCCGCTCCTGCTCCTGCTCCATCCAGTCCATGGTGGCGGCGCCCTCATGGACCTCACCAAGCTTGTAGTTGATACCGGTGTAAAAGAGAATCCGCTCGGTCGTCGTCGTCTTGCCCGCGTCGATATGCGCCATGATCCCGATGTTGCGGACCTTGGCGAGATCAACGGCCGTCTTGGTGGCCACGCTAGTTGCCCTCGTTCCCTAAACTTGAATATTCACCAGCGGTAGTGGGCGAACGCCTTGTTCGATTCGGCCATCTTGTGGGTGTCCTCGCGGCGCTTCACGCTCGCGCCCAGGCCGTTGCTCGCATCCAGGAGCTCGTTCATCAGCCGCTCCGTCATGGTCTTCTCGCGGCGCGCCCGTGCGTACTGCACGATCCAGCGCAGCGCGAGCGTGGTGCTGCGCGAAGCGCGCACCTCGACCGGGACCTGGTAGGTCGCACCGCCGACGCGGCGGCTGCGAACCTCCAGCGTCGGCTTGACGTTGTCGAGCGCACGCTTCAGCGTGACCACGGGGTCGTTGCCCGACTTGTCCCGGCAGCCTTCCAGGGCGCCGTAGACGACGCGCTCCGCGAGCGAGCGCTTGCCGTCCCTCAGCACCTTGTTGGCCAGCGCGGTCACGAGCGGCGAGCCGTAGACCGGATCGGTGACGAGCTGCCGCTTCGTCGCTGGGCCCTTACGCGGCATGTCAGCTCTTCTCCTTCTTCGCGCCGTAGCGGCTACGTGCCTGCTTGCGGTTGCGGACACCCTGGGTGTCGAGCGAACCGCGAATGATCTTGTACCGGACACCGGGCAGGTCGCGCACGCGGCCGCCGCGGACGAGCACGATGGAGTGCTCCTGCAGGTTGTGCCCGACCCCGGGGATGTAGGCGGTGACCTCGATCTGGCTGGTCAGCCGGACACGCGCCACCTTGCGCAGCGCCGAGTTCGGCTTCTTCGGCGTGGTCGTGTAGACACGCGTGCACACGCCGCGACGCTGGGGGCTTCCCTTCAGCGCCGGGGTCTTGGTCTTCGCCACCTTCTCCTGGCGGCCCTTCCGGACAAGCTGCTGGATCGTGGGCACCGAGTCTCCGTCTTCCCTTTATCTTCCCTGGCGCACCAGGGCGCTTTGCCTTCGCGCCGGGGCGCGTCTCTTCCTGCCAGTCCGCGCGGCCAATCCGCGTCCTTTAGACGCGGCTCGCCTGCGGTTTTATATCCCGCCCCGACCCACGTGGTCGGGTGTGTCGCCGACCCCAGGGCGCGCCCGGCCCATTACGAGCCGGCGTTAGTCGGGGAGTAAGCAAGCGGTCAGGGCTATCCGGCTGCACCCGGCCCTCAAGGGCTCCGGGCTCGCTGCCGTCCCGCCTGCTGACACGCATACGCGCCCGCCTTGTTACGGGCGCGAAGACACAGGTTACCCAGGCCAGGCCCTACTGGTCAAAACGAAAGGCCCGGCACCAGATCCCTTGTGCCTCAGACAGTGTACACAACACAGGGACCGGCCATTGTATTTCCAGTATTGGCCCGGGGGGCGACCCCCCGGAACCCCCCGCTGCGCTGTGCTGGCCCGGGGGGGCGACCCCCCGGAACCCCCCGCATGCGCTCCGCGCCCGCGCGGTGGTAACTCGCCGACACACCGGCCACTCGCCGGGCCTAAAGGCCCGGCTCGCTGGGCCGGTTACGAGCGCCTCACCGTAGGACCGCTGTGGTACTCGCCGATAGCACCGGCCGCTCACCCAGGCCTTCGGCCTGGGGTCGCTGGGCCGGTAACGATTCGCCTCGCCGTAAGGTGCTGGCTCAGGGGGACGACCCCCTGGAACCCCCGCTGCGCTCCGCGCCCCGCGGCGGTACATCGCCGACACACCGGCCGCTCGCCCGGGCCTGACGGCCCGGGCTCGTTGGGCCGGTACGCGAAAGGCTCCCAGGGGTGCCGGGAGCCTTTCGCGCTTCTTGCCGGGGGTTACCGGTTGTAGGTGCCGAAGTCGTACTCCTCGAGCGGGACGGCCTCGCCGGAGCCCTGGCCGCCGAAGGCGTACGCATCCTGGTCGGCGTAGGAACCGGCCGGGTAGGCCGATGAACGCGCGTCCTCGGTCGGCTCGACCTTGACGTTCCGGTAGACCTGCATACCGGTACCGGCCGGGATGAGCTTGCCGATGATCACGTTCTCCTTCAGGCCGAGCAGCGAGTCCGACTTGGCGTGGATCGCCGCGTCGGTGAGCACCCGCGTCGTCTCCTGGAAGGAGGCCGCCGACAGCCACGACTCCGTGGCCAGCGACGCCTTGGTGATCCCCATCAGGACCGGACGGCCGGCCGCGGGAGTCCCGCTCTCGCCGACCACCGCGCGGTTCAGCGCCTCGAACCGGGGGCGCTCGACGAGCTCGCCCGGCAGCAGGTCGGTGTCGCCGGACTCCAGCACGTTCACCCGCTTGAGCATCTGGCGGATGATAATCTCGATGTGCTTGTCGTGGATCGAGACACCCTGCGACCGGTACACCTCCTGGACCTCGTGGACCAGGTGCAGCTGCACCGCCCGCGAGCCCAGGATCCGGAGCACCTCGTGCGGGTTCACCGCGCCGAAGACGAGCTGCTGCCCGACGGACACCCGCTCCCCATCGGACACGAGCAGCCGGGAGCGCATGCTGACCTGGTAGGCGATCTCCTCCGAGCCGTCATCCGGCACGACGATGATCTTCCGGGCCTTCTCCGTCTCCTCGATCTTGACCCGGCCCTCCACCTCGCTGATCGGTGCGAGCCCCTTGGGGATGCGCGCCTCGAACAGCTCCTGGATTCGCGGCAGGCCGTGGGTGATGTCCTGGCCTGCCACACCACCGGTGTGGAACGTCCGCATCGTCAGCTGCGTACCGGGCTCACCGATCGACTGGGCGGCGACGATACCGACGGCCTCGCCGACGTCCACGCGCTTGCCGGTGGCCAGTGAGCGGCCGTAGCACTTGGCGCAGATACCGGCCTTGGCCTCGCACGTCATCGCGCTGAACGTCCGGACGCCATCCACTCCGGCCCCGACCAGGCGGTCGATCATGGTCTCGGTGGTGTCGTCGTTGACCGTGGCGATGGTGGTGCCGTCGGACTCGACGGACTCGGCGATCGTCCGGCCGGTGCCGGTGTTCTCGATGTTCGGCAGCTTGCGCAGGTTGCCCTGGGCGTCCCGGTCGGCGATCTTCATCACGATCGACCGGTCGGTGCCGCAGTCCTCCTCGCGGACGATGACGTCCTGCGCCACGTCCACCAGGCGCCGGGTGAGGTACCCGGAGTCGGCGGTCCGCAGCGCGGTGTCCGCCAGGCCCTTGCGCGCGCCGTGCGTGGAGATGAAGTACTCCAGCACGGACAGCCCTTCCCGGAAGCTCGACTTGATCGGCCGCGGGATGGTCTCGCCCTTGGGGTTGGAGACCAGGCCTCGCATGCCGGCGATCTGCCGGACCTGCATCATGTTGCCCCGGGCACCGGAGTTGACCATCATCCAGACCGGGTTGGTCGCGGGGAAGGCCTCCTCCATGTCCTTGGCCACGTCGGCCGTCGCGTGCGTCCAGATCTCGATGAGCTCCTGACGGCGCTCGTCGTCGGTGATCAGGCCGCGCTCGTACTCACGCTGCACCTTGTCGGCGCGGCGCTCGTAGTCCTCCAGGATGTGCTGCTTGTTCGGCGGGGCGACGACATCCTCGATGCCGATCGTCACGCCGGACCGCGTGGCCCAGTAGAACCCGGCGTCCTTGAGCGCGTCGAGCGCCGTGGCCACCTGGACCTTCGGGTAGCGCTCGGCGAGCTCGTTGATGATCACCGAGAGCTGCTTCTTGCCGACCTCGTAGTTGATGTACGGGAAGGCGGCGGGCAGCGTCTCGTTGAAGATCGTCCGGCCCAGCGTGGTGGACAAGCGGAACGGCTCACCCGGGACCCAGTCCTCCGGCATCGCCTGACCGCGGGGCGGCGTGACGTTCTCCAGCCGGATCTCGATCCGCGCCTGCAGATCGAGCTCGTGGCGGTCGTAGGCCATGACGGCCTCCGACGTCGACGCGAAGCTGCGCCCGGCGCCGGGGGCGCCCTCCGCCTCCTGCGTCAGGCAGAACAGCCCGATGATCATGTCCTGGGTCGGCATGGTCACCGGCTTGCCGTCGGCCGGCTTGAGGATGTTGTTGGTGGACAGCATCAGGATCCGCGCCTCGGCCTGCGCCTCCGCCGACAGCGGCAGGTGCACGGCCATCTGGTCCCCGTCGAAGTCCGCGTTGAACGCGGTGCAGACGAGCGGGTGGATCTGGATGGCCTTGCCCTCGACCAGTTGCGGCTCGAACGCCTGGATGCCGAGCCGGTGCAGCGTCGGCGCCCGGTTCAGCAGCACCGGGTGCTCGGTGATGACCTCCTCGAGCACGTCCCAGACGACCGGCCGCGCGCGCTCCACCATCCGCTTGGCGGACTTGATGTTCTGCGCGTGGTTCAGGTCGACCAGCCGCTTCATGACGAACGGCTTGAACAGCTCGAGCGCCATCTGCTTGGGCAGGCCGCACTGGTGCAGCTTGAGCTGCGGGCCGACCACGATGACGCTACGGCCGGAGTAGTCGACGCGCTTGCCGAGCAGGTTCTGGCGGAACCGGCCCTGCTTGCCCTTGAGCATGTCGGACAGCGACTTCAGCGGGCGGTTACCCGGCCCGGTGACCGGGCGGCCACGGCGGCCGTTGTCGAACAGCGAGTCCACGGCCTCCTGGAGCATCCGCTTCTCGTTGTTGACGATGATCTCCGGCGCGCCCAGGTCCAGCAGCCTCTTGAGCCGGTTGTTCCGGTTGATGACCCGGCGGTACAGGTCGTTCAGGTCCGAGGTGGCGAACCGGCCACCGTCGAGCTGGACCATCGGCCGCAGGTCCGGCGGGATCACCGGGATGCAGTCGAGGACCATGCCCATCGGGCTGTTCCGGGTGTTCAGGAACGCGGACACGACCTTGAGCCGCTTCAGCGCGCGGGCCTTCTTCTGGCCCTTGCCGCTGCGGATCGTCTCGCGCAGCGACGCGGCCTCCGCGTCGAGGTCGAAGGTGCCCAGCCGGTCCTGGATCGCCTGGGCGCCCATGCCGCCGCGGAAGTAGCGGCCGAAACGGTCGCGCATCTCCCGGTACAGCATCTCGTCGCCCTCGAGGTCCTGGACCTTGAGGCCCTTGAACCTGCTCCACACCTCGTCGAGCCGGTCGATTTCCTTGCCCGCGCGGTCACGGAGCTGCTTGCACTCGCGGTCGCAGCTCTCCCGCACCTTGCGGCGCGCGTCACCCTTGGCCCCGGCGGCCTCCAGCTCGGCCAGGTCGGACTCGAGCTTGGACTGCCGCGCCTCGATGTCGGCGTCCCGGCGCTGCTCGATCTGGCTGCGCTCGACGGAGATCTTCGCCTCCAGCGACGGCAGGTCGCGCGCCCGGGCCTCGTCATCAACCCACGTGATCATATACGCGGCGAAGTAGATGACCTTCTCCAGGTCCTTCGGCGCGAGGTCAAGGAGGTAGCCGAGGCGGCTCGGCACGCCCTTGAAATACCAGATGTGGGTCACCGGCGCGGCCAGCTCAATGTGGCCCATCCGCTCACGCCGGACCTTGGCGCGGGTAACCTCCACGCCACAGCGCTCACAAATGATGCCCTTGAACCGGACTCGCTTGTACTTACCGCAGTAGCACTCCCAGTCCCGGGTCGGACCGAAGATCTTCTCGCAGAAGAGCCCGTCCTTTTCCGGCTTGAGGGTGCGGTAGTTGATGGTCTCCGGCTTCTTCACCTCACCGTGAGACCACTGCCTGATGTCTTCCGCCGTGGCGAGGCCAATACGTAGGTCGTCGAAGAAGTTGACGTCCAGCACTTGCACTTCCCCTGGGTAGATCCGGATTAAGAGTGCGGTCGGGCAGCCCCGGCGTACGGGGCTGCCCAGGTGCACTCAGACCTCTTCAACGCTGCTTGGCTCACGCCGTGACAGGTCGATGCCGAGTTCCTCGGCTGCGCGGAACACGTCCTCGTCGGTGTCCCGCATCTCAATCGCCGCGCCGTCGCTCGACAGCACCTCCACGTTGAGGCAGAGCGACTGCATTTCCTTGATGAGGACCTTGAAGGATTCAGGGATCCCTGGCTCGGGCACATTCTCGCCCTTGACGATCGCCTCGTATACCTTCACGCGGCCGAGCACGTCGTCGGACTTGATCGTCAGCAGTTCCTGCAGCGCGTAGGCGGCACCGTAGGCCTCCAGCGCCCAGACCTCCATCTCACCGAACCGCTGCCCGCCGAACTGCGCCTTACCGCCCAGCGGCTGCTGGGTGATCATCGAGTACGGGCCGGTCGAGCGAGCGTGGATCTTGTCGTCGACCAAGTGCAGCAGCTTGAGGATGTAGATGTAGCCCACCGCGATCGGGTCCTTGAAGGGCTCACCGGTACGGCCGTCGAACAGCCGCGCCTTGCCGCTCTCGCCGACCAGCTGCTCGCCGTCCCGGTTCGGCAGGGTGCTGCCGAGCAGGCCGGTGATCTCCTCCTCGCGGGCGCCGTCGAACACCGGCGTGGCCACGGGCGTACCCGGCACGGCGCTGTCGACCCCGACGGAGCGCAGCCGCGTCTTCCACTGCTCGTCACCGGTGTCAACCTGCCAGCCGGTCTTGGCCACCCAGCCGAGGTGCGTCTCGAGGACCTGGCCGACGTTCATACGGCCCGGCACACCGAGCGGGTTGAGCACGATGTCCACCGGTGTGCCGTCCTCGAGGAACGGCATGTCCTCCACCGGGTTGATCTTCGCGATCACGCCCTTGTTGCCGTGCCGGCCCGCGAGCTTGTCGCCGTTGGTGATCTTGCGCTTCTGCGCGACGTACACCCGGACCAGCTCATTCACGCCAGGAGGCAGCTCGTCGCCGTCCTCGCGGGTGAACACCCGGACGCCGATGATCTTGCCCTCTTCACCGTGCGGCACCTTCAGCGAGGTGTCGCGCACCTCGCGCGCCTTCTCGCCGAAGATCGCGCGGAGCAGGCGCTCCTCGGGGGTCAGCTCGGTCTCGCCCTTGGGGGTCACCTTGCCGACGAGGATGTCGCCGTTGACGACCTCCGCGCCGATCCGGATGATGCCCCGGTCGTCGAGGTCCGCGAGGACCTCCTCCGACACGTTCGGGATGTCACGGGTGATCTCCTCGGGACCCAGCTTGGTGTCCCGCGCGTCGACCTCGTGCTCCTCGATGTGGATGGAGGAGAGCACGTCGTCCTGCACCAGTCGCTGGGACAGGATGATCGCGTCCTCGTAGTTGTGGCCCTCCCACGGCATGAACGCCACGAGCAGGTTCTTGCCCAGCGCCATCTCACCGTTGTCGGTGCACGGCCCGTCCGCCAGGACCTGGCCCTCGTGGACCCGGACGCCCTCTTCCACGATGGGCTTCTGGTTGAAGCAGGTGCCCTGGTTGGACCGGCGGAACTTGGAGACCAGGTAGGTCTTCCGGGTGCCGTCGTCGTGCATGACCGTGACGAAGTCGGCGCAGACCTCCTCGACCACGCCCGCCTGCTCGGCGACGATGACGTCACCGGCGTCGACCGCGGCCCGGTACTCCATGCCCGTGCCGACCAGCGGAGCCTCGCTGCGCAGCAGCGGGACGGACTGGCGCTGCATGTTCGAGCCCATCAGCGCACGGTTGGCGTCGTCGTGCTCGAGGAACGGGATCATGGCCGTGGCCACCGACACCATCTGGCGCGCGGAGACGTCCATGTAGTCGACGTCGTCCGGGCGGATGAGGTCGACCTCGCCGCCCTTCCGGCGGACCAGAACGCGATCCTCGGCGAACGACCCGTCGTCCGTGAGCGGGGTGTTCGCCTGCGCGATGACGTGCCGGTCTTCCTCGTCAGCGGTCAGGTAGTCGATCTGGTCGGTCACCTTGCCGTTGCGGATCTTCCGGTAGGGCGTCTCCACGAAGCCGAACGCGTTGACCCTCGCGTACGAGGACAGCGAGCCGATCAGGCCGATGTTCGGACCTTCCGGCGTCTCGATCGGGCACATCCGGCCGTAGTGCGACGGGTGCACGTCACGGACCTCGAACCCAGCCCGCTCACGGGACAGGCCGCCCGGGCCCAGCGCCGACAGGCGGCGCTTGTGGGTCAGTCCGGCCAGCGGGTTCGTCTGGTCCATGAACTGGGAGAGCTGGCTGGTGCCGAAGAACTCCTTGATGGACGCCACGACCGGCCGGATGTTGATCAGGGTCTGCGGCGTGATCGCCTCGACGTCCTGCGTCGTCATCCGCTCCCGGACCACGCGCTCCATCCGCGCCAGGCCCAGCCGGACCTGGTTCTGGATCAGCTCGCCGACCGTGCGCAGCCGCCGGTTGCCGAAGTGGTCGATGTCGTCGGTCTCCAGCGGGATGGTGCCCGTGCCGACCTTCATCTCCTCCTCGCCGGCGTGCAGCCGGACGAGGTACTCGATGGTGGAGACGACGTCGTCCTCGGTCAGCGTGCCCTTCCGCAGCTCGACGTCGAGGCCGAGCTTCCGGTTGAGCTTGTACCGGCCCACCTTGGCCAGGTCGTAGCGCTTGGAGTTGAAGTACAGGTTCTCCAGCAGCGCCTGCGCCGACTCGCGGGTCGGCGGCTCACCCGGCCGCAGCTTGCGGTAGATGTCCAGCAGCGCGTCGTCCTGGCCGGTGGTGTGGTCCTTCTCCAGAGTGGCGCGCATCGACTCGTAGGCGCCGAAACGCTCGAGGATGCGGGCGTCGTCCCAGCCGAGCGCCTTGAGCAGGACGGTGACGCTCTGCTTGCGCTTGCGGTCGATGCGGACGCCGACGGCATCCCGCTTGTCGATCTCGAACTCCAGCCAGGCCCCACGGGACGGGATCACCTTGCAGCTGTAGATGTCCTTGTCTGAGGTCTTGTCCACCTGACGGTCGAAGTAGACACCCGGCGAACGGACGAGCTGCGAGACCACCACGCGCTCGGTGCCGTTGATGATGAACGTGCCCTTGGCGGACATCAGGGGGAAGTCCCCCATGAAGACCGTCTGGCTCTTGATCTCACCGGTGGTGTTGTTGATGAACTCCGCCGTCACGAACATGGGGGCGGAGTACGTCATGTCCTTGTCCTTGCACTCCTCCGAGGAGTACTTGGGCGGCTCGAACCGATGGTCACGGAACGAGAGGGACATGGTTCCCGAGAAGTCTTCGATGGGGCTAATTTCCTCGAAGATCTCCTCGAGCCCGGACTGCTCAGGGACATCCTTGCGCCCTGCCGCCTTGGCGGCCTCCACACGGGACTTCCACTTGTCATTGCCCAGCAGCCAGTCGAACGACTCGGTCTGGAGGGCCAGCAGATCCGGAACCATGAGCGGTTCCTGGATACGAGCAAAAGAGACGCGGCGAGAATCATGAGCGGAGGCGCTGCGCGATGCTGCCAACAGGGATCCTTCCGAACTTGTGGCGGACCTATCACCGCACGCACGCCAAACGCCCCGCGGCTTAGCCGCCTGGGAGCGAGGATACCGAGGACGTTAGAGTGCAGCGCAAATGAGCAGTGTAGCCTGAGGCCACACCGCTAGTCAACTATACGCCACTTTCAGGATCACGACTGCTCCGCAGCATTGCTCGTCTGCGCCCAAACGTCAAGCCTCAACCCGTCAGATCGGTTGACTTCATGTCGTGACAGATGCCACACAAACTTGAACGTGTGAGCGGGTGCTAGCAGGGTATACCTCTTGATTCACCATCAGCTGAGGCGCATCTCGGCGCCAGGGCCAACCGGGCGGGCCCAGGCCGGGCCGGTTGAGAAGATCTACGGAACAGACGCGAAACCGTTATGTGGCTTCTAGCCGCCTAGCACAACCAGCCGGTATACGCAAACATTCCAAGCCTTGGAAAATTTATTTCCCGGCCCGCGGCGCGCCCGGGCGCGGGCGCTGCCGGGGCAGCGGGACCGAGCGCGAGATGGTCACGGGGACACGAGCCCTGCCGCGAGCACTGGCCGGCGCGGGTTACGGCGAGGCGCTCATACCGGCCCGACGAACCGGGCCTTGTGCCCGGTGAATGTCGGCGAGCACCCGCGCCGGTTACGGCGAGGCGATCGCTACCGGCCCAGCGACCCCAGGCCGGAGGCCCGGGTGAGCGGCCGGTGTGTCGGCGATGTACCGCCGCGGGGCGCGGAGCGCAGCGGGGGTTCCAGGGGGTCGTCCCCCTGGGCCAGCACGGTTACGGCGAGGCGATCGCTACCGGCCCAGCGACCCCAGGCCGGAGGCCCGGGTGAGCGGCCGGTGTGTCGGCGAGTTACCACCGCGCGGGCGCGAAGCGCATGCGGGGGGTCGCCCCCCCCCCGGGTTATACAGCGAACACGGCGCGGGCCGACGTGGGCCGGCCCGCGCCGCGGTGAGCTCCGGGTGTCCCGGGGCGGGGGTGTTACTTGACGGTGACGGTGGCGCCAGCGCCCTCGAGGGCCGCCTTCGCCTTCTCCGCCGCCTCCTTGTTGACGTTCTCAAGCACAATCTTGGGAGCGCCGTCAACCAGGTCCTTGGCCTCCTTCAGCCCGAGGCTGGTGAGGGTGCGGACCTCCTTGATGACCTGAATCTTCTTGTCGCCCGCGGCCTCGAGAGTGACGTTGAACTCGTCCTTCTCCTCCGCCGCCGGGACCTCGGCGCCGCCGCCACCGGCGGCCGGGGCCGCCACGGCGACCGGCGCGGCGGCCTTGACGTCAAACGTGTCCTCGAACTGCTTTACGAACTCCGACAGTTCAAGGAGGGTCATCTCCTTGAACGCCTCGAGCAGGTCGTCGGTGCTGAGCTTCGCCATAGTGCTGGTTCCTCCGTCTACCTGGCGTCTATCTGTGTCATCGATGGCTTGCGGCCATCAGGTCCTGCTGCGGCGGCTCAGCTCACGCTGGCCCGGCGCCGGCCGTGTCGCTGGCACCGTCGCCCGCGCCCGCTTCGGCGCCCTCGGCGGGTGCCTCAGGCGCTGCCTCCTGGCCGCCACCCTGCTCGGCCCGCTGGACCCGCAGAGCCTCGGCAAGCTGAGCGACCTGCGTCGGCAGCGCGTTGAACACCGCTGCGGCGTGGGCCATCGTCGCCGTCATGGCGCCGGCCAGCTTGGCGAGCAGAACCTCGCGCGACTCCAGGTCCGCCAGCCGGGTGATCTCGTCGGGCGTGAGCGCCTTGCCGTCGAGCACGCCTCCCTTGATCACCAGAGCGGGGTGGTCCCTGGAGAAGTCACGCAGGCCCTTGGCCGCCTCGACCACGTCGCCGTCGACGAACGCGATGGCGGACGGGCCGGAAAGCAGCGATTCGAGCTGGTCCTGCAGACCGGCCTCGTGGACTGCGATCTTGGTAAGGGTGTTCTTGACCACGTTGAACGTGGCGTTGTCCCCGAGCGACTGACGAAGCTCGCGGAGTTGCGAAACGCTGAGCCCGCGGTACTCGGTCAGCACGACGCTGCCCGAATCCCGGAAACGGTCGGTGAGCTCCGTAACGGCAGCTACCTTGTCCGCTCTCGCCATGGGCCTCCTTTCTCCTGCCGGACCCGGCTCCGCCGCAGGACGGCCGCGCAAGCCCGGACGGGGCTCACGCGGCTCCACGACAGGGCCGGGAAAGGTCTCCGATGCGCACGAAGAATTGCCCGCAAATGCAAAACGCCCCAGGCGCAGGCGCACTGGGGCTTCGTTATGATTCCGGGCCTGAGCCCGGGCACCACAAGCTTGCTCAGTTACCTGCGCAGGATGCCCGTTCTTCACGGAACCTTCGGTCACCTGAGCCGGATGGCTCGTGACAACCTGCGGTCTTCGGCAGGTACAGACTACGTGTCCCCGCCCCGCCCGCCAAATCAGCCCCCAGAACGACGCCCCGGGCCAGGCCGTGCCCCTGGGGCCGGAGGGGTATCGGAGAGACCCTCAGGCACAGGAAACGAGAATCGGCGTCGGTTTACCGCAGCATTTGCGAAAACCGACGCCGATCACGATGCGAGCAGCCGGTGCTAACGGCGAGAACCCCAGCGGGTTACGGCGAGGCGATCGTTACCGGCCCAGCGACCCCGGGCCGAAGGCCCGGGTGAGCGGCTGGTGTGCCGGCGAAGTACCCCAGCGGGGCGCGGAGCGCATGCGGGGGGTTCCGGGGGGTCGCCCCCCCGGGCTAGACCGCTTCTTCGTCCTCGATGAAGCCGCGGGTCTTGTTGGGGTCGACGGGGATACCAGGGCCCATGGTCGTGGTGATCGTCGCCTTCTTGACGTAGCGGCCCTTGGCGGCGGCCGGCTTGAGCCGCATCACCTCGTCCAGTGCGGCCGCGTAGTTCTCCAGCAGGGCGCGGGCCGGGAACGAGGCCTTACCGATCACGAAGTGCAGGTTGCCCTGCCGGTCGGTGCGGAACTCGATCTTGCCGCCCTTGATTTCGGACACCGCCTTGGCCACGTTGGGGGTGACCGTGCCGGTCTTGGGGTTCGGCATCAGGCCGCGCGGGCCGAGGACCCGGCCGAGGCGCCCGACCTTGCCCATCAGGTCCGGGGTGGCCACGACGGCGTCGAAGTCCAGCCAGCCACCCTGGATACGCTCCAGGAGGTCATCGGAGCCCACATGGTCCGCGCCCGCCGCGCGGGCCTCCTCGGCGCGATCGCCGGTCGCGAAGACGAGCACCCGCGCCGTCTTACCGGTGCCGTTCGGCAGGTTCACGGTGCCGCGGACCATCTGGTCGGCCTTGCGGGGGTCGACTCCGAGCCGGAGAGCTACCTCGACGGTCGGGTCGAACTTGGTCACCGAGGCCGACTTGGCCAGGTTCACCGCCTCGGGCGGACTGTAAAGCTTGTCATGGTCTATCTGACTGTCGGCGTTGCGGTACGCCTTACTGCGCTTCATTCTTTCTCCTGCTCAACTGAGGAGGTCGTGGTCCTGGGGCCGCGCCCGGCCCTCCCACGCCTGCGTCTTCCGTTGTCTGCTGTCCCGGCCAGGTTCACTGAGCCGGGGAGCGGCCTGCGTCAGCCTTGGACCTGAATGCCCATCGAGCGGGCGGTCCCGGCGATGATCCGTTCGGCCATCTCGATGCTCCGCGCGTTGAGGTCGGGCATCTTGGTCTGGGCGATCTCACGGACCTGGGCGGCGGTAATGGTGCCGACCTTGGTCTTGTGCGGTTCGCTGCTGCCCTTGGCGACCCCGGCTGCCTTCTTGATCAGCTCGGGCGCGGGGGGCGTCTTGGTGACGAACTCGAACGACCGGTCTTCGTAGATCGTGATCTCGACCGGAATGATGTTGCCGCGCTGGGCCTCGGTCGCGGCGTTGTACTGCTTGCAGAAGTCCATGATGTTCACGCCGTGCGGGCCAAGCGCGGTGCCGACGGGCGGCGCCGGGGTAGCCTGGCCGGCCGGCAGTTGCACCTTGACAACTGCAGCGACCCTTCTCCTCCTTGGAGGCATGGTTCCCTTCCCTTGTTCAATCCCGGCCCGGCGGACCCGCCGGGCTTGTTCTCACCCGGCCGGTCTGGGCCGGCCGGAGCTGTTGTCCTGCGGTCAGATCTTGGCGACCTGGTCGAAGGAGAGCTCGACGGGCGTCTCACGACCGAAGATTGATACCAGCACCTTCAGCTTCTGAGTGTCGGCATTTATTTCGTTCACGGTCGCCGGAAGCGTCGCGAACGGGCCATCCATGACGGTAACCGACTCGCCCACCTCGTAGTCCACCGTCGGCGTCTTCGCGGCCTCGGCCTGCTTAACCTGCTCTTCGGGCTCCGGTGCGAGCAGCCCGGCCACCTCGTGCAGGCTGAGCGCGGAGGGACGGCTGGACAGGCCGACGAACCCGGTCACGCCCGGGGTGTTCCGGACCACGGCCCATGACTCGTCCGTCAGCTCCATCCGGACCAGGATGTAGCCGGGCAGCACCTTCTCCTGGACCTGCTGCCGCTTGCCCTGCTTGATCTCCGTCACCTTGTGGACCGGGACCTCGATCTGGAAGATGTAGTCCTCCATGTTGAGGGAGGAGATCCGGTTCTCCAGGTTCGTCTTCACCCGGTTTTCATAGCCCGCGTAGGAGTGGATGACATACCAGTCGCCGGGCATGGCCCGGAGCTGGCGCATGAACTCCTCCACCGGGTCGGCCTCGAGCCGTGCCTCGGCTTCGCCCTCGTCCGACGGCTCAGCTTCGTCCGACGGCTCAGCGGCCGTCTCATCGGTGGCCGTCTCATCGGCGGCCGTCTCATCGGCGGCCGTCTCGCCGGTGACCGTCTCATCGGCCTCATCGGCGGTCGCGGGCTCGTCCGCCGGTGCGGCGTCCTCGCCGAGCCCGCCGGACAGGTTCTCGCCTGAGGAGTCGCCGTCGTCGTACGAGCCGGCCTCTTCCGGCGTGGCTCCGGAGTCTTCGGTCACGTCGGCCTCCCCGTCTCGCTCGAACCCGGCGATCGCCTCGTCCGCGGATGCGGAATCGCCCACTTGTACTTGGGGCTCGGACACAGTTGCTCTTCCCTCTATGCTTCCTCGCGGATTCTTCCGCGCTTCGCGGCGCCCGGCGCCGATACCAGCCACACGTCCAGCTAGCCAGGACGCCGCGGCCCCGCCCGGCCGGACCGGCTGGCCCGTCAGCCGAAGAGCGCGATGACCAGCTTGGTAAAGCCGTAGTCCAGGCTGGTGACGATCACGACCATCACGATTATGAAGACCATGGCGACGGTTGTGTACGTGATCAGTTCCCGGCGGGTCGGCCAGATCACCTTGCGCAGTTCGGCGACGCTCTGGCGGAAGAACAGTGCCGGAGACGTGCGGTTCCGCCGTGCGGGGGGCTGATCGCCGCCCCGTCTCTCCGCGGCCTCACCGCGCGTCTGAGTCGCCATGTCCTCACCTATGAAGCGCTGAACGGTTGTGCTTCTTACACACAGTGTGTGTTGCAGGGCAGGAGGGACTCGAACCCCCAACCACCGGTTTTGGAGACCGGGACTCTAGCCAATTGAGCTACTGCCCTTTGCCTGGCGCCCCGGCCAGCTTCTGCCTCCCGGCCGCCACCTGGTGGGTGGCACCATCCGGAGGGCATGCGCCAGCAACGACGGAACACCATCAGTCACGAAAGTCTAGCCCGCATTAACGCCCCCGTCGAACCGATGGGCTGTATTGGCCCGGGGGGCGACCCTGCTAGTCCGGGGGGCGACCCCCCGGACCCCCGCATGCGCTCCGCGCCCCGCAGAGGTACTTCGCCGACACACCGGCCACTCACCCAGGCCTCCGGCCTGGGGTCGCTGGGCCGGTAACGATCGGCTCGCCGTAACCCGCATCGGGGTACTCGCCGACATATACCAGCCGCTCGCTGGGCCGGTAACGATCGCCTCACCGTAACCCGCCCAGGGAAGAACTTTATCGATGTGCAGGGTACGGGGTCTGGGTGTCACCATGGGTGTATGCCCACGACACATCCACGCATCTCAGCTCGCCTGTCCGCGATCGCCGAATCGGCCACGCTAGCGGTCGACGCCAAGGCCAAGGCGCTCAAGGCGGCCGGCCGGCCGGTCATCGGCTTTGGGGCCGGTGAGCCCGACTTCCCCACCCCCGGTTACATCGTCGAGGCCGCTCAGCGAGCGTGCGCGGAGCCACGGTTCCACAAGTACACGCCCGCGGCCGGACTGCCCGAGCTGCGGCAGGCTGTCGCCGACAAGACCGCCCGGGACTCCGGCTTCGGCGTCACGGCGAGCCAGGTCCTGATCACCAACGGCGGCAAGCAGGCCGTTTTCCAGACGTTCGCGGCGCTGCTCGACCCCGGCGACGAGGTGCTCGTCCCGGCGCCCTACTGGACCACCTACCCCGAATCCATCGCGCTGGCGGGCGGGGTGACCGTCCCAGTGCCGACCGATGAGAGCACCGGCTACCTGGCGTCGGTCGCTGACCTGGAAGCGGCGCGGACCGAGCGGACCAAGATCCTCCTCTTCGTGTCGCCGTCCAACCCCACCGGCGCGGTCTACCCGCCGGAGCAGGTCGCCGAGATCGGCCGCTGGGCCGCGGCCAGCGGGCTGTGGGTCGTGACCGACGAGATCTACGAGCACCTGGTGTTCGGCGACGCAAAATTTTCCTCCATGCCGGTGGTGGCACCCGAGGTCGTGGACCAGTGCGTGGTGGTGAACGGCGTGGCCAAGACGTACGCGATGACCGGCTGGCGGGTCGGCTGGATGATCGGCCCGGCCGATGTGATCAAGGCCGCGACCAACTTCGAGTCGCACGTCACGTCGAACGTGTGCAACGTCGCGCAGGCCGCCGCGCTCGCCGCCGTCTCCGGCGACCTGTCCGCGGTGGTGCCGATGCGCGAGGCTTTCGACCGGCGCCGGCAGACGATGACACGGCTGCTGAACGAGATCCCGGGAGTGGTCTGCCCCGAGCCGCAGGGCGCGTTCTACTGCTACCCGTCGGTCAAAGGGGTGCTCGGCAAGGAGATCGCCGGGCACCGCCCGGGCAGCTCAGCCGAACTGGCCGCGCTGATCCTGGACGAGGCCGAGGTCGCAGTGGTCCCGGGCGAGGCGTTCGGCACGCCGGGGTACTTCCGGCTGTCCTGCGCCCTGGGCGACGCAGACCTGGAGGAAGGCGTCATGCGCATCGGCAAGCTGCTCGGCCAGGCCCGGTAACCCGGCGGAAGGGGCCACACTGTTCGGATGGCCCGTCCGCTGGATGAACTCCCCAAGGCGCATCTGCACTTGCACCTGACCGGGGCGATGCGGCACTCGACGCTGGTCGACCTCGCCCGCGCGCACCGCGTCCACCTGCCGGCCGCCCTGGCCGAGGAATGGCCGCCCACGCTGAGCGGCGCGGACGAGCGGGGCTGGTTCCGGTTCCAGCGGCTGTACGACACGGCGCGGTCGGTGCTGCGCACACCGGCGGACCTGCAGCGGCTGCTGACCGAGATCGCCGAGGACGAGCGGGCGGAAGGTTCCCGCTGGCTGGAGATCCAGATCGATCCGTCCGGGTACGCCGCGCGGTTCGGCGGGCTGACGCCCACGGTGGAACTCGTGCTGGCCGCCGCGGCGGAAGCCACCGCGCTGACCGGGGTAGGGATCGGGGTGGTCATCGCCGCGAACCGGACCCGGCACCCGCTGGACGCGCGCACGCTGGCCCGGCTGGCGGTGCAGTACGCGGGGCGTGGGGTGACCGGATTCGGGCTCAGCAACGACGAGCGGCGGGGCCGCGCGGAAGACTTCGCGCCCGCCTTCCGCATCGCCGAGCGGGGCGGCCTGCTCGCGGTGCCGCACGGCGGTGAGCTCGTCGGTCCCGAGAGCGTCCGGGCCTGCCTGGATGAACTGCACGCGGACCGGATCGGGCACGGCGTCCTGGCCGCGATCGACGACGGTCTGGTCAAGCGGCTGGCCAGCCAGGCCGTGACGCTGGAGGTCTGCCCGTCGTCCAACGTGGCGCTGGGTATCGCCACGCGCACCCGGGACGTACCGGTGCGCCGGCTGTTCGAGGCCGGCGTCCGGATCGCGCTCGGTGCCGACGATCCGCTGCTGTTCGGCTCACGGCTGGTCGCCCAGTACGGCATCGCCCGGCGCCAGCACGGCTTTACCGACGCCGAACTGGCCGACGTGGCCCGGATGTCGGTGCTCGGCTCGGCCGCACCGGACGCGGTTCGGGCGGATGTGCTGGCCGGGATCGACACCTGGCTCGCCGCCTGACCAGCCGCGCCGGCCCCGCCGCGGACAGCCCCCGGGGCCGCCGCGCGACCGGCCGGAACATTTCTGCGATGCGGACCTGCCGGGAGTCAGGCCGAGACGCCGACGAGGACCGGCTCGATGGCCAGGGTCACGCCGAAGGCGTCCCGTACACCCGCGCGGATCTCCCGGGCCAGGCCCAGCAGGCTGGCCGTACTGGCCGAGCCGGGGTTGACGAGGGCCAGCGTGTGCTTGGACGAGATGCGGGCCGTACCAGGGTCGCCGGGCCCCGCGGCCTGGCCGGCGTAGCCCTTGCCGAAGCCGGCGTGCTCGATCAGCCAGGCGGCCGGCACCTTTACGTGCCCGTCCGGGGCAGGGAAGTGCGGCACGCGCAGCTCCGGTCCCCCGGACTGGCGGGCCCGCAGGGTGACGGCGGCGAACTCGCCCGCGGTGAGGACCGGGTTGGTGAAGAACGACCCCGCGCTGCGCGTGTCCGGGTCACCGGCGTCGAGCACCATGCCCTTGCGCGCCCGCAGCTTCAGCACGGCCGAACGGGCCTCCCCGAGGGGCACCCGGTCCCCCGGGGCCACGCCGAGTTCGGTGGCGAGCTCGGGATACCGGATGGGACCGGACAGGGGGCCGGGCGTGAGCCGGAAGGTGGCGGACAGTACGACGAACCGTCCCGTGGCGGAGCCGGCCGCAAACGGCGTCCGCTTGAAGAGACTGGTCCGGTAGCCGAAGCCGCACGCCGCGGCGGGCATCTCGGTGACCTGGCGCTGCTCGCGGTCGTAGGCGCGCACGCTGATGATCGTGTCGGCCACTTCCTGGCCGTAGGCGCCGACGTTCTGGATCGGGGTGGCGCCGGCCAGACCGGGAATCCCGGACAGGCATTCCAGCCCGGCCAGCCCGTCGGCCACGCACCGCGCGACCACGTCGTCCCAGTTCTCGCCGGCCGCGACCGTCAGTGTCACCGGGGGGGCGCCGTCCGCGCCGGGGGTGACTGAGATCCCCCGGATGGCAACGCGGACGACCAGGCCGGGGAAGCCCTCATCGGCGATTACCACGTTGCTGCCGCCGCCGAGCACGAGGACCGGCTCACCGCGATCGTCGGCGTCACGGACGACCGAAACGAGCGCGGCCTCATCGGCCGGCTCGGCCAGGGCGCCGGCGGGACCGCCGAGATCCAGCGTGGTGAAGGCCGCGAGCGCGGTGGGGCCCATCAGGGCAGGACCACGACCGCCCGCGCGCGGGTCAGGACCTTGGTGCCATCCGACCGGGCCACCAGCGCCAGCACGACCTTGTTGCCGTCGAGCTTCTCCTCGACGGTGCCGCTGACCTCGATCGTGGCCCCCTTGTCGTCGTCGGGGACGACCACCGGGGACGAGAAGCGCACGCCGAACTCGACGACCGCACCGGGATCCCCGGCCCATTCACTGGCGTACCGGCCGGCCTGGGACATCGTGAACATGCCGTGCGCGATGACGTCCGGCAGCCCGACCGACTTGGCGATGCGCTCATTCCAGTGGATGACGTTGAAGTCACCGGACGCACCGCAGTACTTCACCAGGTCAAGCCGGGTGACCGGGTAGCTCCTGGCTTCCAGTTCGGCGCCGGGCTGCACGTCCGCGTATTTAACCGTCGCTGCCACCGTTCCCGCCTTCCGCTTCAGATTCGCGGCCGTTCCCCCGGACAGCCCCCGTTTTTCGGGGCATCCCCCGATGCTGCTCGTGTCGCTGACGTGCGCCGTGCGGCCGTGTCCCGGGTCAGGCCGCCCCGCCGCGCTCGACGAGCGCGGACAGGGCGGTGCACACGTGCTCACCGCCGGTCGTCTTGATGTCGGTCCGGGTCGTGAGCATCACGTTGCGCCCGGCATTCCGGATGTCCGTGATCGTCGACTGGGCGACGACGACGTCCCCGGCGTGCAGCGGACGGGCATACTCGAACCGCTGCTCACCGTGCACGACCATCGAGTAGTCCAGTCCCAGGTCCTCGTCCAGAACCGCGTGGGAACTGCTGGCCATCGTGATGACGATCGCGAACGTGGGCGGCGCGATGACGTCCGGGTACCCGGCCGCCTGCGCCGCCTCACGGTCGCGGCACAGCGGACTGGGATCGCCGATCGCGTTGGCGAACTCGGCGATCTTGACCCGGCTGACCTCGTACGGCTCGGACGGCGGGAAGCTCCGGCCGATGTAGTCCCGGTTGAGCGCCATCGGGCTAGTTAGCGGGTCTCGCGGTGCGGCCGGTGGCAGCGGCAGTTCGGGCAGTACTTCTTCAGCTCGAGCCGGTCCGGGTCGTTGCGCCGGTTCTTCTTGGTGATGTAGTTGCGGTGCTTGCACTCCTGGCAGGCCAGGGTGATCTTGGGCCGGACGTCGGTGGCAGCCACGGCAAAGTGCCTCTCTCGTTCAAGGTTGGACAGCAAGACAGCGTATCAAGCACCGTCCTTGTTCCCCAGCGAGCCAACGCGGCCCGACGTCCCGGTGTCGCGGGCCGGAGGCCCGCACCCGGGGGGTCCGGGGGTCGTCCCCCCGGGTTAACACTGAGACAACCGCGCCGCCGATCGAAGATCGGCCAGCATAGTTACCTCGGCAAGCATAGTTATCCGTCCGTACCTGGCTCCCCAGTCGCGGGCCGCAGGCCCGCACCCGGGGGGTCCG
>Ga0182014_10000182_pt1 | contig 77251 bp, 56 predicted proteins | sample 612S2DmetaG_FD_120489 | JGI IMG/M metagenome (GOLD analysis project Ga0182014, IMG submission 120489) | Permafrost microbial communities from Stordalen Mire, Sweden - 612S2D metaG | ecosystem: Environmental > Terrestrial > Soil > Wetlands > Permafrost | place: Sweden: Stordalen | collected...
CAAATACATTAATCAACTGTTTGGTATAGTTTTATAATGTTAGTACATTTTCCTTGAATATTTTGATTTTTATTAATTACTTATAGATGTACATATTTTTTTTAGATTTTTTGCAACGGAACCATATTTTTTGGGTCAGCTTTCAGAGCAAAATCAAAAGGTATGATGCAGTAATGAAATGAGCAGTAAAAGAACATCTCTGTGCATAAGAGATATATTAAGAAACAAGAGATTCAGCACAAAAAGAGCTCCATAGAACGAGTTTTTGCAGTAATTAAAAAATATTCAGGCAGGGTAATATCTAACTCAGCATCTGAAGACTCATAGATCCTCATTTTGCCAACAATATGACAAATCTAGTTTATGTGCCCTTTATGATATAATGGATATTTTCATAAACCAACAATTATCGGCAACATTCGCAGAAAGATTTTATATACTTAAAAACTTAATCAGTGTCTAGCAAGTAATTTATGAGGTGATCTTAATATCCAACATGAGAAATTTTGTTTTACGAGACAAAGATGGCAATGAACAGGGAATTTTCACTGGAAAACAGCCTCGACAAGCCGCTTTAAAAGCTGCAAACAGGGGCACTGGGACCAAATCCAAACCTGAGATTATCCGCCTCAGGGAACGTGGAACAAAGAAAGTACATATTTTCAAGGCATGGAAGCAAATTGTCGAAGCCCCCAAAAATAGACCTAGCTGGATGCCGGAGAAAATAAGTAAGCCCTTTGTCAAGAAAGAGAAAATAGAAACGATCGAATAAATATAGTTTCCTTATATGCCCTGAAAATCAGGGTTCTTTCATTTCTTTTTGATATTCATAAACGAAATTAGCTTGTAAGTGTCTTCAATATTTAGGACTGTTTAATTGAACAACACTTCTCTCCTGCAAATTTAGTTTTTCAACCCATATATCCAAAAATCACTAGATTTTGAACCAGAGTTCATAAGGCTGGATTTTTATTTTATTAATCCTTTCTGGCTATACCAATCATAATAATGGACAAAGCGCTACTTATTGAATTTAGTCAGTGGCAAAAATATTTTTTCGCTTACTAGGTATTTCATCCTGGTCGGTTATTTGATTTCTCCGCGGATTGACTTTACCAACTTCTTCTCAAGATCTTGCGCAGGCACTATAGAATTCTCAAGTGCAGAGTCGTCTCTCCCGATTACAACTCCAATGTTTCAGACAACTGTAACACCAAGATTTATGAGAATGCAATTCATTTCACGCATTTCAAGACTTCATCATCACCGCTTCCCTCTGCTGTGCATACCGAGAACCCAACTTTTTCAGTCAGCATCTGGCAGTGAATAGCATCTGAAAGTCTATCGAAAAGGTCTTTCATTGGATCCAGAACGGAGTAAATGTAGTCCGGAGCCACAAGAACAACTCCATTTGCATTCAAAATATGTCTCAATCTCTTCTCATAGTCATCGAATAAGAACATGGATCTGTAACGTAACAGGATCTTCATTCAGTACAATATTAAATATGCAGTTTATAGATATCTATAGCTTAGTTTCTGACCCTTCAGTTTCAGCACCTTTGAGGACAAAATCTAACCGTTTCAAGTTGTTACTTGCATTGCCCTTTGGGTTTGCATTGCTTCCAATGCTTTTCCTTTAGCCTCCTTGATGAAATACTTCAAAATAAAGATTATTTTGCAGTTTTTTTACCTTCTGAATGTATACCTGGATTACTTATTGAACTTGCTTTTCCTCTTACCAGAGAAGCGAATATACCAATGAAGCAGAAGATCGTAAACAGAATAAATGCATAGTGCAAACTTAAAAAGAATTGCTGATAATAAGCAGGCGTGATCTCTACAGGACCGATAAAAATTGCAAAGATCATCATTGCAATACCCATCGAAAGCATCTGGCCAAGGAGTTGCATAGTCTCGTTCATCCCGGATGCAACGCCATAACATCTCTTGTCGACTGAACTCATAATAGCATTCGTGTTAGGGGACGAGAAAAGCCTGTAACCTGCACCGAGCACTATGAGAATGAAAATAAGGTGCAATAGGGATATTTTTTCTGTGAGGGAGATGAGTAGGAAGAGTCCTATTGTAGTTAGACCCATTCCTGCAGATGCAACGATTCTTGCTCAATTCTGTCGGAAAGCTGGCCGGCAATCGGCGAAATCATAGCTTGGACAACCGGCTGAACAACCAAAATAAAACCTGCATACTCAGGTGTTAAGCCTTTCGTATACTAAAGGTAAAGGCTTAAGATAAAAGTCACTGCGTAAGTTGCACTGTAATTAATGAGAGTAGATAAATTCGAAAAAGCTTAGGTTCGGTTTTTTATTAGAAGGATAATATCAAGTACAGGGGATGGAATCGATATTTCATATCTCGCAAAAATCAGCATCCCAATAATTCCAGCAGCTATAAGAGCAGCACCTTTTAAGTCCGGAATGACTGATAAACCGCACATGACAGCAAGGGCAGCGAGACCGTAGATAATCGATCCTGTCAGGTCAAAATTATCTCCCTTGCACTCGGCCCATTCATATTTGAGTTTCCAGAGAATTAAAAGAATTGTTGTGATACCTATTGGCACATTTACGAAGAAAATGCTTCGCCAGCCGAGAAGGTCTGTCATTACGCCGCCAAGGAAAGGGCCGATTGAAAGCCCAATATAAACCGCGGTGATGTAATATACCAAGAGCTCTCCCACGCTCACCTGGGGGAAAGACAGAGGCCACGATAGCAACTCCGGTTCCGAAGATCATGGCACTTCCTATACCCTGTATGATTCGAATTCCAATTAGCATCTCTGTTGAGGGGACCATTGTCATTGCAAGGGATGCAAGGCTGAAAAGCGCTATTCCATAGAGCTAAATCCTTTTTTTCCCGTAAATATCGGCTATTTTCCCAAAAGGGACCAGAAAATTGCTGCAGTAAGAAGATACGCAGTTGCAATCCAAGAAAGGGCAATTGCGTCCATGTGAAACTCTTTCCCCATCGAGGGAAGGGCAATGTTAACTGCTGAGCCGTCAAATGGAGTGATAAATCCTGAAAGTATTGAGAATTAAAAGCATCGAAAAGATCAAGACAAATTTGGTACACAAAAGATCTTTTCAGAATAATGATCCTTTAAATCATTCGGTTTATTATAGTTTTTTTAGATATAGTTAACTAATAAACTTTTTTAGTATTATCTACTTGTTATGTATAGTATTCCATTTAACTAGTTTTCAATACTTTCTTCCTGCTCGTTCTCTTGAGCCTTAGAATAAAGGACATTACCCTTGGCTCTACATTTCCAGCCTGTGCTTCTCCAAAGTTCTCAAAGTGCTGGTAGATAACTTCAACATCAGGTCCAGCTACAATCGTTGAAGAAGGCATGAAGATACGTATGAATCAAGTATGAGCTTAAGGATAAAAAGGAAAAATCTGAAGGAGAATAGTGAATAGCTTGTTTCAAGCTCTTGCCTTCTTTATTTTTGATTACAAGTTTTTATATTAACAATTTAGCAGGGAATTGAGGGTGGAAAAAGGTGTCCTGATAGTGCTTATTCGCTTGCATTAAAAGCAGCAGGCAACAACAAGGGCACAATTTCAAGAATTGAAAAAATACACACTGAATTGGATCTAAAAGAATAAGGACTTTTAATAGAGTTGCAAGGTAAAGTTAAAATGCTGAAGTGCGAGCATCTCAATCTCCAACACAAATTAATTGTTGCAGAGTTAGCTAGTGTAAGTATAGGACTGATCTATAAATATTTTTCAGGCGGCAAATCGATACCGTTAAAGGAATAGGTCATTAATACATGGGGAAACTGTTGATGATAAAGCGCCAGAAATTGTTGATTTCAATGATTTTCCAGGTTACATAGAGATATCATCAAAAATTTGCAGCAACTCAACAAAGAGAATAGCTCTTTGATAAAGGCAGTGAAATAGCCGCATTTGTTGACAGTGAAATTATAGACAAAGTCAAAAATATAGACTTTAAAGACTACTAAGTTGCATCCGAATTTTTCGCCCTTTTCAATGACGTTAAGATAGCAATAATGATTCTTTTTAACTCCTTATGAAATGGGAGATCTCACGGTAAAAGGTATTATTTTCTTTAATAAGATCTACCCAGTGCCTTTCAAGAATGAAGAAGTTCTGACGGATTTAATGGTTGATCTATCTTTGAAGATATGGTGCTACCATAATACATAGAAGCTTTTTTCAGTTAGCTCTATCTAGAAAGCTATCGATGGCAAAATTTAGACTTTATATAAATCCGAATATCAACAGCGTTAGCTTTGGGATCCTTAACAAAATTATGTGAGTATATCCCTTTACTCGCTTTATGACATTTTTACTCCTTCATTTTCGTCTACCAATCTTTTAATGTAAATTTGGGACACTGCCTAATAACTGATAAATTTCTTGTCAACAGACCAAATAGACTTAGATTAGTCTTTGAATCTACTGAATTAAATTGTTAACTCCAAGGGGTTACAAGCCTCACAGATTTAGCGTGGGGTGGTTAACTGGTACATAATCACTGGATTCACTGGTGTTGGGCAAAAGTATGAGCTAATTTCTTTAAAGCTCCAGCATTGAGTATATTTATCTTAAAAGATATACCTCCTCTTCGGTTTTCTCATGTGGATTTACTTTTATCCTGCTGAACAATAGCAAGATCAATGATTTTTTTAAATATCTGTTCATTTTTATCGCCTAGTCCAATAATCCTGGCTTGAGATCTGTCCATGTTAATTTTTCCCTCGTCACTTATGTAAACGTATTTTCCGTTTTCTGTACCAACGATAACAAAGGAGTCAGGCGTGTGGTTGCTTATTGAAAAATATTTTGCAAGTCCAGGACTTTGATGTATATCGATAAACGCAATCGTAGCTTTTCCTTGGTATTCTACAGCCAATTTTTCCAGAATAGGTTTCATTGCCTGGCATGGTCTGCATGACTCATATCCCATCTCCACAAAAACCGGGCCTTTATATAGAAATGTGTTTATTTGCTCAAGCTGAGTTATTTTCACAATATTATTGTTTTCTAGATTTACTTCTGAATTATCTTTATCCGTGTATGTATTCCCCTGCGTGTATACATTTCCCATTTGGGATGGGTAGTTCCCCATAATCTGTGCTAGTGCAGGTCCAAGAGACAGAGCTAAATATATTACCAGAAGAGAAGCTATTAATTTCATTTTCACGATTTCACCCAGCATATAAATTAAGCCAGTTAAACTGGCTGAATATCTGTCTAATTAAATAAAATTTATTTTAATCTAACAAAATTAGATAAAGACTAGTATATCTTTTATTTTTGGGAAAATGTAGTAATGTACCAATGTTTCTGTAAAATCACAAATCTTAGTAAGTTATCAAGGAGAATATCATATATTAAAAGACCCCGCGCGCATACAGTATGAAAAAATTTAGTATGGAATTTACAGCAATTCGTAATACTGCATAAAATGTAGAGTGAACCTTATATTTACGATTTTCAACAACTCATAGCCATGATCCATTCTATCTCATAAATTATTTGATTTTTTTATTCGGGTACTATTTACAGTAAGAAAAATATATTTTTTTAATATCTTTTTATTATAGATATTGTAGAGCATTTCGAGAAATTCCCATTTTTGGCTGGTTGTCTTTAAAGTAAATAAAGCAATTTGTCGAAATAGGGGGTTTATCGAAATTCTCTAAATTACTTCGTGTACTTGCACATCTACCAATCATTTACTAGATAGTTTTCTTTATCTTTCACTTTAAGCTACAATGTATAATTACCACTGTATTTATTTTAAATTAATTATACAATAAATAGTTTCTGAATAAAATCTACTTCCTCCTAAAATATTTAGTCTAGAACAATAATTTGATAGTAATTATGTTTTTATTCTCCCTGAAGATCTTTACAAATTTTACATTGAGTTTTTTCCTAAAAAAGCGATGCAGATTAATCTTAGATCAAATTTTAGATTTTAAAAGCCCCATAAGAGTTATTATCAACACCCTACGATTATAATGAAAATCTTTAAGTGTAGGGTTATATCCTTAGGGATTGAATAAATCTAAAAAATGATCATATTCCCATTTAGGTGGAATTTTTAAAGAAAACGGTATATAGCCTCCTTCAATATATTCAAAATACCACAACTAATGTGTTGTAACTTTTTTTATGGAAAAGTTTACAGACAAATTAGTACATTGCTAAATTATTCCAATACATACTCTCAGGCTATCTCCATCTTCGGGAATAAGAAAAACATAATTAATATTAATTTGTTGTTTAATTTTAAAATATTTTCTATGAAAATAAAATTTATTTAAAAACTATTATTTTTAGGATTAATTTAAAATAATAAAGAGAATAAGTACATGTAGCTTAAAGAGGATTTCGATAACCACCTATATTTTGTCAGATGCTTATATTTGTTACATGCCAAACTAGTGAAAATCTCAGGTTCATCGAAATCCCCTAAAAGGTCAAGTAGTTATGGAAAAATCTACATAGCTAAAAAAGCTATAACTGACATTCAAAATGTTCAAAAAATTATCAAACAAAGTATGTAAGTTATACCGAAAAACAATCTTGAAATTTGTTGATATCTAGGTTTCTATATAGATATCCACATGACTAGAATAATCAGTTATATTAATCCTCTAAACTAATATTCAATGCAAATTTGGTGGAGTTTTTTAAAACTGTCGGCTATTGATCATATAATTTATTTTCCTATCAATTAGTAATCACAAGTTTCTATTGCATCAAAATAGTTTCAATAAACCTATTTTTAGTAAATTTAATAGTTGCCAAAAAACAAAATCCCTTAAAAAATGAAATGCCTTGAAATTATTAATTTTAACAATAAAGGAGTTAAATAAATGTTGAAACAATCATCTAGTAAAATAAAGAAGGTATTGGCTATTTTGCGGCAGTCCTTGTTGTGGTTTCCTTGACAGCAGCGCTAGCGAGTGCAAGAGCTGAGAATGAAGGGCATGGGCATGATGGCGGTGGTGGTCATGGTAGTTCAATTAACGGCACCGACAGTACTAGATTCGGCAGTAGCGTCGGTAGTGTTTATGGCCACTCAGGATGTGGATGGGTAAACGGCGCATGGGTTTGTTCCACATAAGGTTATCCGTATATCTGAATATGAAAATGTGCCAAATGGTAATAGCATTGCAATAAAAACAAAACTACAAAGGATAAAAACTTTAAATAAAATATAGAGGATTTCTATAAATTCTATTTTTTTAGGCTGTTGTTTCTAAAACCTATATAAGCAAATTGTTGAAATACTAGGTCTTACGAAATTCTCTATGTTAAGGATCTCAAAAAAACGACAACAGAGTTTAATTGGTCTATATTGCCTAAATGGAGTTAAATCGAACGTTATATTAGTATGCTTCGATAAACTCAACTGTGGATACACAGGGCACTCTATTTTTTGGCCACTAGTTTTTCTCTCAAAATCGCCGAACACTTCTTTTAGACTCCAAATCTGTCTTTCCATTTTTTTTTTTCAATCTTGAAGTCATTATTCTTTGCAAGTTTCTTCGTTTTCATTTTTATTAAGGATCACTCTTGTCCTTTCCATGTCTTCTTTTGAATGGATTTTTATGAGTTTTCTGCGCTCTGCGCTCATCTGTGACATATCTTGTGAAAGCAGTCCAAAAGCATCAGCTCTACACTGTCTGCAGTGTCGCATCTGCATGACGTAAGGTTCACAATCTTCTTGGACAGCCTTTCTCTCTTCTGCTGTAGGTGGCTCAATGTCTGCAAAAGCTCCCTGATTGATAAGAGGCATTACATTCATAATGTAAACTCCGAGTTCATTGAGTTTTCTGGCGATCTCAACTACATGCTTATCATTGATACCTGGAATGAGCACGGTATTAACTTTGACAACTAAACCTGCATCAACAGCTTCTTTGATACCCTCTAGCTGATTCTTAATATGGATTTCTGCGGCTTTGGTCCCCCTGTAGACTTCTCCGTGATAGATAATATGATCAACTATTTTTGCATGAATTTCTGGATCAATTGAGTTTAATGTCACTGTTAATGTGGAAACTCCCAACCGGAGCAAATCCTGTAGCTTTTCGGGAAGCAATAGTCCGTTTGTGCTCATACAGAGGGTGATTTCAGGAAATTCTTTTTTTATCAGTTCAAAGGTCTCGAAGGTCTCATCATTAGCCAGAGGATCACCTGGCCCTGCAATCCCAACGACCTCGATGAAAGGATAGTCTGCTAGAATCGGTTTTGTTTTCTGAAGAGCTTCTTGTGGAGTTAGGACTTTACTTGTAACTCCTGGACGGCTCTCATTTACACAGTCAAATTTCCGGATGCAAAAATTACACTGGATATTACATTTCGGAGCTACAGCCAGGTGAATTCTCCCGTATTTGTGCTGGGCTTTCTTGTCATAGCAAGGGTGTTTTGCAATCTTTCTTAGGAGTTCCTCTTCATATTTTGGCCCTGTATCTATCTCGCTCATATGATTGTCTTCTTCTGGCAAATGTGTTCTCCTCCATTAGGAGTTTAAAAATACAGCAGGATCCTCAAGTACAAGGGGACACTGAAACATCTAAAGCAAACTATGTTACAGCACCTTGATATACATTGTGGAATTTCTAGAATACCAAATTGGAATTTAAGACAAAATTAGACAGAATACTAAATTTCATTATGTACGACTAAGCTTTTATACTTCTGTTTTCTTAATAAGATTCAAAGTTATATCTTATACTTTTTGGCTTGGGATTCTTTCGCCAAATACATCCTGTCTGTATAATGCTTTTTTTGTAATAATAATACTTAGATAATTCCGATTAATCTCTGATTTACACGAGTCATTTATACACCATTTATAAGCAGATGACGAAATTTGGAGGGCTATAAAAACTCTATGTAGTTTATCACAGGCCACTTGATCAATAACATTTAAAACCATTTGCCTTTTTGGAGTTGGTTACAAATGTCTATTTTTTAGGAGCTATTATCTATTTGAAATGGTGATCTCAAGTTGATTTGAAAGGCCAAATACTAGGCAAATTAAGACCTTTTTAGGATTTAAATTCGGGGATTTGCGTTAGTTATGGCTATCTATCCTATTGTTTTCTCTTCTGGCTACTGTTTTTCGATTTACGAGCCTGCCGCCAAACCAGAGGGTTCTTATGCTCGCAATCATCAATATTTTGATGGTAGAAATCAGCGAGGAGTTTATGTTTCGAAGCATATTGTTCCATTGGGATTATCATCATTTAAGATCTTATGTACGGTTTGGATTATATCGATTATTTTTTGGTGCTGGCAATACATTAAACGGCTTTATCACTTGAGACTTTAGTGTGAGCATAGTTCAGTTTTTGTTTGCATTTATATCTAGTAGCTATATGTTAGCTTTGCGAGTCCGTATAACACAATTATTTCGAGAATCATCATTTATTGGGTATGGGATTTCTTTGCATATCTGTTCCTATTCCCTTGTATGAGGTACATTCCTTCTCTTCATCTGCTGATTTTCTCTTATGGCCTCTGAAATTACAAAAATATTTTCCCATCAGAATGTTTAAAATGAAACAGCAAAGTCGAATTATGGGTGGGTTATTGTCGATTGAATGAATTGGAGCACGCACCAAATGGTAGACTATAGTGGACATAACGATCGTCTTTTCAGTAAAAGGCAAAGTTGGTCAATATTGAAATCAATTCTCTTCACTTGAACTGTAATACTACTCTCATTTACATCCAAGATTTATTGGTTATTTACCCTTTTCAGGGATAAAGATAGCAACTTTTTAGCTTTTGGTATCACAATTATTTTAATAAAATCTCTACTTTTCCTTCAAATTTAGGTGAAAGGTATGCATAATTTCTACTTTAGAACTCTACAATATTGGCTATTCTGAGACGATTACAAAAAATAGAATTAAGATATATTATGAAGTTTTTTCTTGTGAACCATTGAGGTAAGAATTGAAAAATAAAAAAGTAGTCTTTGGACCTACTGATGTTCACATATAATATCTAGGTATCTAAAATTATTATTCCTGACCTTTCCCTTCATAAATTCCATCGTTCATCTATTGGGAAATGTTCGTTGATCCACATGAAGGTACAGTTGTTGTGGATTATCTTGTAGGAACGGGAAAGTACAGGTATGCCGTCGAAAGTAGATTCTCTTTCTAGAATTTCGAGTTCGCTCATATCACGCCTTATCTCGAGATTGTGGCTGCGCAGAATCTGGCCTATAGGGATGTCCGCGCGCATGAGCTGTTCACGCATGGTTTCAGGCATTCGTTCGAGAGGCGAGAGTGATCTTGCGTGCACAAAAACCGTATTACCTGTAGAGAGCTTTACTACTCTGTTATTTACCTCACTACCTTTTTTTATTTCCAGAAGGTCAGCCGTCCCAAGATCAGCTTTTACAGTGTATTGTGATTCGGTTGTTACAATTACCGGCTTTCTGGTCATTATCTCCAGGAGAGTCGTCAATGAACCATCAGTCCCACAGCAGACACGAAGATAGGTGGGAATTTCTAGGTTCTTTAGTTTTTCCAAAAAATCTGTGGCCAAAAAATACCTCCAATAAGGATTTTCAAAATGATAGTATTATTAAGATGAGACTCAGCATACGGATTTTTAGTCTACATCTTTAGCTGCGTTTTTCATGCGCTCTTTTGTCGTGTATCCAGTAGCTTTGTATAAAAAATCCCGGAAGTCTTTATTTGTCTGCAAGATTATTTTCTCATCTGATATAGTTTTATCGGAAACCGTATCAACAAAGAGCATTTTATTTGCGATCCATACCTTTATCTTTGACAAAGCTCCGTAGGCTGTCTCCAGATATATTCCGTTTCTGAAGATTTCCCCGGGAAAGCATTCCTCCATTACCGAGTAGATTCTGTCAATGTCAGGCTTAAAACCGCGTTTTATTTTGTACTGTTTCATTGTTACCCTCTTATAAACATCTTCAGCTCAAATAAAATTTTGCTTAAGGTTGGGTTGTTATAATTAATTTCCTAACCCTTACATTTAGGTTGAACAGGAAAAATCCAGATTTCATTTATACAAGTGGTTTCCATTTCAAACAGTTCAGTTCTGAGTGTATTAACATTAGCTATTAATTTTAATATATATAGGATTTACGCGGTTGAATCATTTTTCTGCAAATTTGATTGAAATATTTTCTTTAATATAATCTGATATTTATATCTCTAAACTTTTTAGTTGACGAAATAAATCTATCTAAATGTACTGAACTTGATAATATCAACTTTCTCTTTGCTTCTTCCAGAGTATCCGCATAGCATAGTGTTATTTATCTTCATTATATTCCAAAACAGGCTAATTCGATTTTTTCCCTCACCAGGTAATTTTAAATGAAGAGGTTTTAGTCACTCTAGAAGCTCTTAAATTGGAATTCTATCTTGAAAATCTATTTTTTTCACTAATTCTTATAAATGTTACTTTCGTACTGGGCAGAATTGCGAGAATGGGACAGCGCCTCAAAGCCGGAGAAGACTTCAAACAACTCCTCATCGATGCTATTTTGTCGCAAACGGTAGTATTTTCCCTTGAGTTCTTCTAGCATCTCATTTATGTTTTTTTCAGCATGTTGCATCGCTGCCAAACGGCTCGCATTCTCACTTGCAAGAGACTCGGCGCACGCTCTGAAGAGCGAAACGAAGAGGTATTCGTGAATGAGGGCTTGCAAAGTTAATATGTTATCACCAATTATTTCGGGTAAATTTTTAGTCGGCCAAGGGAGTTCAGCCAGTTCTTGCCTCCAGATTTTATCTAGTGGTAATAATAGTTGACTAGTTGGTTCATATAAAGTTCTTGATTTGTGGAGGTTGTAGAATATATGGATTTCGGAAACTTTACTCTGACTATGGATAGTCTCGATCTTCAAGAGAATCTGCTTGACTAGTGGGGTAATGGCCTTGATAGAATTCGGTAATGTATAAAGTCCCATAATCTGCAGGTCAGTATCCACAAGACGTGCATGAACGCGCTCACCGACAGATAACACCTGAGCTTTTCCTGGCAAACCTGGTAATATTTTGACAGCATAATCAGCTATTACATCATTAAATTGGCCCACCAGTCCCTGATCTGAACCAAACACAATCGCACCAATCAAAATAGCTTTTTTCTGCTTCTCTAGTCCTGAATAAAAGATATCTGGTATACTATCCCGAAAACATACGCTCAACCCTAGCTCTACAGTGCGATAGTAGTCATCCAACGCGCTTACTGCTTTCTCATATTGTCCTATGCTCGAGGTTGCCAAGGCTTTCATCGTGCGGACTACGGATTGAAGATCTCCTGCTCGGTTGATATTTCGGCGCAGACTCTCCATGGTGTCGCTCATTCATCCTCCTTATTTTGAGGTTTTGACTTGACCTCGGTTGTAGCTTCCTACTTGTTTTTACTTCAGTTTTCGATTTCGGTTTAAATTTGGATTAAGAAATATGCTGGAAGATTACTAATGCTTTGTGGGCGATTTCGAGGATTATTTCACGATCTTTGTCGCTCAATTCTTCATTGGTGTCGAACCACTTGTGCACATCCGCAGAGACATCCTGTACCGCCTTTCGCAGAGAATGTTCAGCATCTTTCATTTGGTCTAGCGGCACGTTATCAAAAAGTTTAGCATTCAACGCAAGTAGAATGAAGATTTGTTCAGACATTGATACAGGAGAGAATTCTGGCTGCTTGAGAAGTGCACGAATTCGCTTCCCATGCTCGATAATCTTGAGGGTGTTTTCTTCTATCCTAGCGCCAAACCGGGTAAATGCTTCAAGCTCTTCAAACTGTGAATAGGCAAGCTTGAGATCCCCAGCCACCCCGCGATAGGCAGCATGTTGTGCTTTACCACCTACACGCGAAACTGATTTGCCGACATCGACTGCAGGCAGAATGCCCAATTCAAAAAGTGATGGTGAGAGATATATCTGCCCATCAGTAATAGAAATCAAATTGGTTGGAATATAGGCAGAAATGTTCTGCGCTTCGGTTTCGATGATTGGAAGGGCAGTCAGTGAGCCACCACCCAGCTCTTTGAGTAGGTGTGTAGCACGCTCCAGTAAACGCGAGTGAATGTAAAAAATATCACCAGGATATGCTTCACGTCCTGGAGGACGGCGGAGTAATAGAGAGAGTTCGCGATAGGCACGTGCATGATTGGTTAGATCATCGTAAACAATCAGCACGTCTCTTCCCGCTTCCATAAAATACTCTGCAATGCTAGTCGCTGCGTAAGGAGCAATATAGGTTAAACCTGGTGGGGAGTTGCCTTCAGTCACGACGACAACAGTGTAATTCATTGCTCCCTTTTCCTGCAAGGTTGCTACTACCTTAGCAACTGCTGATGCGCGCTGACCGATGGCGCAATAAATGCACAGAACATTGTAGTCTCGCTGGTTAAGGATTGTGTCGATCGCAATTGTAGTTTTGCCAGTCTGGCGGTCGCCCATAATCAACTCTCTCTGGCCTCGTCCAATTGGTATTAATGTATCTATGACTTTTATACCGGTCTGGAGAGGCATATTTACAGAAGAACGATCCATAATTGGCGTGCTGGGGCGCTCAATAGGCAATCTCTTGGTGGAGATCACCGGTTCTTTGTCATCTAGTGGCCGACCGAGTGGATCGATGACTCTCCCAAGCAATTTTTCGTCTACTGGCAGGTCCATAACTCGGCCAGTGCGTTCGACTTTATCTCCTGCATGCAGAAGTGAGTATTCGTCTAGTAGAACTACGCCGATTTCTTCTTCGTCCACATTAAAAGCTATCCCAAGTACGTCATTGGGAAACTTCACCACTTCTTCAAAACCCACACTATGAAGGCCCGAGACATTAACAATACCTGTGGAAACTGTAGTGATAGTGCCAACCTCCTGAAGAGTAAGCTTTGGGCTGATCAGTCCATGCAGCTCTTTTATTTCAGTGAAAGCATCCTCAAAAACATCTTTCAGATTTTTAGGGGTTGTGTTCATAACTCTCCATGTGAGCTTTGGTTCGGTATTGACCCTTTGCTTAATTATAGACTCGAATTTTGTCTCAGATTTTTCTTGAATCTCAGATTTTTGTTTGGTCCCCTAATCTTTTTTGGCTTAGACCCGTTAGGTTCTAAAGTGTAGTTTTGGTTTTCAGGTTTAGTAGGTTTAGCCCCATCTCGGCTTTTGCTTAACTCTTAGGCTGCTTTTCCAGAAGTTCATTTATACCTTTTTCCAGTGATGTGAGATAATCTCCTATGCTCCAAGCCACTTTTAGTCCATTTGTGATTAACTCAATACCACTTACTAATTCTGGTGCAGTCTCGAATTTGGCTTGAATCTCTATCCCAAGAGTCTCTGTAATCGTCTTTTTAATCAAATCACGCTGTTCCTGTGGAAGATCGAAGGCGGTGAGAACGAGCAGCGATCTTGGCGATGCGCTAAGTTCTAAGGCAATTTGTTTCTTCTCCTCATCTTTTAGCTCGTGTAGCTTTCTAGAAAACACTTCAACTGTGCGCTCTTCCAAACTCGTTTCAGCCAGATCAATTAGTGTTTTTCGCGCTATGGCAAAGACTTCCTGTTGAGCACGATGTCTTATTGCCTGATTTAAGTTCTGTTTTTCATTCCTTAATGCCTCCTGCTGCCTTGACATCAAATCAAAGGCTTCTTTACGTGCTTCTTCTATGAGGTGCAAGCTTTCGGTTTTTGCTTCATCCTTCGCCTTGCTCAAGAGCGCAATACGTTGCTGGTCTAACTCCTCTTTCTTACGCTTGAAATCCTCTTTCTCTCTTTGCGCGTCTGTCTTTTTAGCTTCGGCATTCGCAAGTTCATCTGCGACTTTTTTCTCGCGCGCGTCGATGGCATTGAGAATGGGTTTGTAAAAAAAGTGCTTTAACAACCAAACCAATATTAAGAAGTTGAGTATCTGGGCAATTACGGTGAACCAATCAATAAGCATAATCTAACTTTCCTCTGTGGATTAGACAATTGCGCTGTTCCAGAAAGGGTTGGCGAAGATAAGAATCATCGAGACCACGAAACAATAAATAGACAAGGACTCGATCATAGCCAGGCCCACAAATAGAGTCCGAGTGATGGTCGCGGAAGCGTCGGGTTGTTGTGCCAATGAACTCAGCGCCGTCGCGACAGCTCGCCCTTCGCTAATGGCTGGTCCAATGACTCCGATGCTGATAGTGATGCCGGAAGTGACAATTGATGCCACTGCGATTGTAGTCATATAAGTATCCATAGTGTTTCCTTCTATTGATATAATTTCAATTTTTATTCTCCAATTTCAGGCTTTGCCTTGTGGGTGCGCGTGGCAGCAGCAATGTAGACTGTGGCCAAGATGCTGAAGATGTACGCTTGCACCATTCCAGTGAGCAGACCGAGAGCAGTCATAAAAATCGGGAAGAAAAATGGCGTAATGGTCAACAAAATGGCAATAATCATCGTCCCACTCATCATATTACCAAACAGACGGATCGCCAGAGCCAGCGTGCGGGAGATTTCGCTGATGATATTAAAAGGTAACATGATCAATGTCGGCTCCGTGTATGACCTAAGGTATTCACCAACCCCCTGCTCTTCTATACCAAAGATCGGCACAGCCACAAATACACTTATCGCGAGCGCCGCAGTGGTTGATAACGATCCTGTTGGAGGTTCATAGTCGGGGATAATAGTGCATAAGCTGGCCACAGCGATGGACAGGAATAGTGTGCCAAGAAAGCCAAGATATTTTCGTGGCCGACTTAACCCCACTTGCTCAATTTGAGTCAAAATGGTCGTGACAATGATTTCCAGGAAATTCTGCCAAATAGAACGATTCAGACCACTGGAAAGTTTGCTTGTAATTATTTTTGAACTGACTATCATTATGAGCATCAATCCCCATGTGTACATAATCGTGGCGTTGAGTTTGATAAAACCGTACTGCCAAAAAATCAGCTCATCAGGACTAAGTCGCATGATTTGCCTCCTTTGCCAATTGATTCGATTCTTCCTCTGGCAGTCTGATGAGTTTCATTACAATACAGCGCACAATGAAGAACCCAAATAAGCACATCAACACCCGATCCCAATGGCCACCTGAGGCAAAATAAAATCCAGTTACTACAATTGTAATCCGCAGCATTAGGCTGCCTATGAACTGAAGTGCCGGTCTTTTGGATGAAGGTCCCTCCTGAACAGTCCACCAAAGGCCGGCGAAGAAAATTGCTCCGAACAAAAAGCCTTCTAACAGAGCCGAAACTAAATTCAAAGTTTCATTCATTGTTATCCTCCTGTTCCGGTTGCATTTTATGATATTCCTTGGTCACCCAATGCCATGCATTAAAGCACCCTATGATCAGACCGATAAGTAGCATCGTAAGCGTCCAGGAGAAGCTCACTGGATAGTGCTTGTCCAACCATAGACCGACTACTGCACCAAGAAGGGTTGGAATAGTCACAGACCAACCGATAAGCCCCATCATGCCCAAACCAAGCCAAATAGTTCGCGTCACGTTACGTTGCGCCCTGAGTTTGCGTTCAGCTTTTGTTCCAACTTGATTGGCTAGGGTTTGTTTATCCCTCGATTCTTTCACTTTCAGCTCGTCAACCATTATGAAACTCCACTAAGCGACTTACAAGCTCGCTTTCTAATTTTGCCATCACTGAACGTATTTTTTCCTCGCTCTTATCTAGGGTCAAAAACTCTCTCTCCACCGCTTCCCTCAATTGGCTCAAGTTTGTTCCAACAATGGCGTTGCGAACTGAAACCAGCACTTGCTGACCGGTCTTGATCAGAACACCTTCATCGACAGCCACATAAACCTCACCTTCGGCTTCTGTTTCATAGATTAAAATACCAGGTTCTAAAGCCATGACACAATCGAGTCGTTGTGGAAGGAGCCCAAATGACCCTTCTAGAGCCTCTGAAACTATTCGTGATACGCCTTTCTTTTCGGCGAATATCTGGAATGGTAGAATAATTTTAAGATTCATCAATATTGAGCTCACGATCTACCCAGCTAGATTTTTTTTGGCTATTGCTTCATCAATCATTCCGATTATAAGATATCCTCTGCAGGTTAGTCTTTGAATTCATCGCACAGTATTACTACCTGATCCGAGCAAAGAATGGGGGAAAAAATCATAATCACTATTTAATAAACTGTATACACTAACATATATATACATATATACGCCTTTATATATCAGTATACTTATTTATCATTTTTATGTTAAATCAAAATGAATATGCACTATTTAGCAGTAACATTGTGATACACTAAAAACGTGACTAGATATTGCAGGTACCAAATGTGTTTAAAAATATACGAAAAATTTTATCTTTAATGATATGTTTTTTGATTTTAGCAAGTATTCCAATAGCTTTGTGGTCTGAATCAATAAACTACAACACCAACTCCTACACTAACTCCCATCTACACCAAACCCGCTCCAACGTCAAAGCAAAAAAGATCCAAACAACGTTGAGAAATTATATTTACTTAAAACTATTAACAATCTTTTTATAGTCCATTTCAAAATATTAACTCGATTTTGAGGCCAGTGTCCGACTTTCTGCAGCTGTATAGAAAAATTCCATCGATTTTTTCGACATGACAGCAGCTTAAAAATTAATCTGGCTTTCAATGAATAATAGTGGGCAAATGGGAAAACAAATCTACAACTATGTACATCTCAGAATATCGGATGAATATTAAAAACAGGTTTTAAGCTACGAATATATTCCAAATGGTTTGTATAAGAACTCTATTTTTTTGTACTATAAATGTATTATGTATAATATTATCTTGTTAAAGTCAGTTATAGGATTAGGGCATATCTTGACACCGGAAATTGACACCGCAAATCAGTAAGGATATAATTAGATTAGTAACAGACGGAACTAAAGAATTATGCAATATTTCATCAAAATTACTCCTGAATTACTTAACAAAATTTAATCGAGATAGAAATCAAGCGCAAATCTGTTGATTAATAAATATAGAAACTATAAAATATTCTCAATCAAAACAAATCACAAAATAGTTTAGGAGATTATGCATAATTTCCGCTTAATAATTCTATAATATTGAACTCTCTAGAGACGCTTATAATAAAATGGAACCAAGATGTATGGATAAAGTTTTTTCCTTGTGAATTATTGAGGAAAAATTGTAATGGATGAGAGTAACTATTCAGAACTACAACAAATTTGAACTATTAGCGACATTTTCCTTTAATTTACATTTCCCTCTCATATCGCCGGCTAAGTACGTTAATAATGTAAATTTGATATCATGAATAGTGGCAAGAAATCTCTGAATGATCTAATTCACAAAGCTATTTTTTCTAGATAGTTACGAATTTTCAGGATTGTTTAATGAGCGAAACTCGATTGGATTATTCGAGATACAGGATTCAAAAAGAAAATTATGAGGAGGACCAAATGGAAATATTTACTTACAATAAAATCCCACTTTGAATCGTGTGAGGTATATTCTTGAACATGGGAACCTTGGTAAAAACCATTGCAGTTCTTTTACTGCTAACAGCAGGGGTGCTTCTGGTCCATACTTACTGGATAGATATCATACCTATTCTGGAAGAAATCTTAAGAACATTCCGGGAAACTCGGATACGTTATGTTATTCCGGCTGTTTTAGTCTACTTGTTGAGCGTGTACATATTTGCAGTTCGCTGGCAGAAGGTTCTCTTTTGTATTGGTTACAATCTAAAAGCCAGATGTCTTGTTCCCATTTATTTTGGAGCGATATTCATGAATAACATCACTCCGGCAAATCTGACAGGTGGGGAGCCTCTCAGGATACTTTGGGCCAAAAAACTCTTTGGGATAAGCTATACTAACGCTTTCAAAACAATCCTCTTCGAAAGACTGGTTGAAGCAATACCGATTGCATTTTTATTAATTTATGTTCTATATTCATTTCCTTCTTTAGAGATTAGATTCTTACCCCTGATAAATAGTCTAACATTAAAATCAACTCATCTATTAATATTAGCCTTCCTCACAGCAGGAATGGCAATCTGGTTTCTCAGAGCAAAGTTTGCTGCCCTCCTTAGAAATCTGCAGAAAAATTGGAAACAGTTTGAAAAATCGTTTACATATGTTTTGCTTCTATCCTCTAGTGTCTGGACACTTGATATAATCCGTCTTAAATTGGTTGCTTTAGCCCTGAATATTTCTCTCCCCCTAAATCTTATTGTAACAGTTTCAATCCTTTCCTTTCTTCTAGGACTCCTACCATTAACTCCCGGAGGTATTGGAATAATTGAAGGCGGTCTGATTTCTCTGCTTTTATATTCTGGGTTACCTTTTGCATCTGCAGGCAGTTTCGTTTTTTTGGAGCGTTTAATTTCTTATGGAGTCAGTAGTGTAATAGGATTTCTGTGCCTATTCTATTATGGAGGATTTAAGATATGGGAAAAATACAAAAAAGAAAAATTGACTGATAAATGAGTGGTATTTTACCAAAGTTTGTTGCGATAGAATGCTCATTACAGTCCTTTCTAAACCGTTTCCTTTCCTACTACATATACGCTTTCTTGCAAAGAGATATTATGTTTTTCTGAACAAAGTATCATACTCAGAGCCCACTGGTAAGGATCACAAATATCTTTTCACTAGACGTTTTTGTTTCCTAATACACAACACATCTAAAAAACTCTACCATCGAGACTATATAAAAAGCTATTTTACTCTTCTAGAACTTATTTGAGATTTATATATGTCAAAATGTATCTAAAAAGGTACAGTAACTACAGTTCCTTAAAATTGAATGTTCCAATAACTCGGAATAGGTAATTTTAAAAGCAGATATATTTCTTTTGTCCTCATTAAACTATGATAGACAACACAGGTATATTTTTTTAGACTTTTCATATTATAATTTATACATATACAAAATATATCTATATATATACATATTTGGTATGGTATTCAGTATAATTGTGATGAAACAAAATTTAATTTGATATCTATGCCTATAGATAATTTTGATAAACTTCTATGTATTCGAGTATTTGAAAGTTTAAATTTTTACTGATTTTGGTCTCAAGGAAGAATAAAAATGGTTTTAATCAGTTGGAGACTAACTTGGTAAAATTGATTTCTTAATTGATTGAAAATCTTTTCGTATCATTTTGAGCTCATGCATTTATCAAGAACAGTTTCAGGAGGCATATATAAAGCTAATACTATCCTGTATTTAAAATATTTGATAACAGTAATTGATTATCTTTCTGGCTTCGAAATTGAGAAACAATGTATTGATCGAGTTTTTTTTCAGGAAATTTTTTGGTTTTCTTGAGTACATACAAAAAAATACCATAATCTGATCATTCACTAAAAGAATTATTGATAACTGCAAGGAACTGAAATTTTGGGACAGTTGCAAAGATAACCTGATTGTCTCAGTTTGAAAATAAAAAGTGAATGATCCATGACATAATTTTATCCATTCAGACAATGATATACAAAAGTGGATAAATCTCTAGAAAATGAAACAAAAACAAGGAAAAAGCAAAGATGAAATCTAAACGACAAAGGACAGTAAGTCACACTTTGGATACAAACTTCATATCATAATAGACAGAGATTATGAGATGATCAAATGATTCAAAACAACGACTTCATCACTTCCTGCTTCTCAGGTTGATTTATCAGAAAAAAATGAAATAGTTCCCAGATGCAGAGGATACTTTGAAGCAAAATCAAAAGGTTATAATATAACAATGAAAAGAACAGTAAAAGAATATCCTCTGTAAATAGAGGATCTATTGAGAGACAAGAGGATTAAGCTCAAAAAACTCCAGGCGGAAGAGTCTACACAGTAACTAAAAAGATATCCAAAGCAGGGAAAAAAAGTCTTACTACTAATGTTCAAGGGGTGGATCGAAAAATGTTGTGTACATATTTTTGTAGTAATCTCTTAATTATAAGGCGATCGAAATACTCTCTAATTATTTACCCAAATAAGTTTTTATTCCTACTAAAATTAAAAATATTCCAAAAGCTTTTTTCATCACATCTAATGGTAAGTTATTTGCGAATTGCGCTCCAAACTTTGCACAAATGATCATAGCTATACAAATAATTATGCCTGCATACAAATCAGCATTGCCTTTTTTATAGTATTCAAAAAGTGCAAGTATGCCAACTGGTGGAAGCAATGCAACTAGATAAGTTCCCTGAGCTTTTAATTGAGAAAATCCTATATAATATACTAACGCTGGAATAATAATTGTCCCTCCCCAAATCCCAAAGAAGCCACTAAAAATACCTGCGATAATACCAATAATTAAATAAATTATTAAATCTATCATAAATCCTCACACTGTAAATATAATTTATAACGACGTGTCTAATGTTTTAGGATTACTTTATTTAGAACTTTTCTAGCCTCTGTTTTTATAATTAAGTAAAAAATGCTGCCATCAATAAAAATCTAAAAATATTGAAGATTATTTTTGTTACCTTATTTTTAACACAGTATTTAATATTTATCCCATTATCAATATCAATCTGTCAAATTCAACATCAAAAGTTAAATCAGAGAAATGATTTTAACACAAACTTTTTTTTAAACTTATTAGCGAGAACCAAGCAATAGCTATTGAAACTCTGAATGTTAAAGGCATAATTAAGATTCATCATTTAGCATAGGCTATAGGTGATCCGGCATGGAGTAGTTTTGTAACAAAATTAGAATATAAATCAGAATGTTCAGGAAAAAACATTCTTATGACAGGTAAATTTGAACCATCGTATAAGATCTGTCATATTTATAGATACCAAACTCTGATCTAACACTAAAATATCGAGAATGGAAATGTCCTTATTGAAGACAAAACATGATAGCGAACTTAATGCTGTAATTGACATCATAAAATTCGCTTTCATTGATCAAAATCTAATTATAATCTGACACCCGTGAAATTCGGGGGATGAGCCTGGGGTCTTGTTCTCAAAAGATGTTATGTTTTAATTTATGCTTCAAACAGTTTGGGGTTTAATATTTATCTTAAGACTTATGCATCAGAGGAGAATATCATGTACAAAAGACGTTGTTATCAAATTTACTTTTTAAATAATTAAACCGACATTTCAAAGATGTACACATATGTAGAATTTGTTTGCCTATTTTCCATTATTGCTTATTGAAAGTTAGATTAATTTTTAAGCTACTGTCATGTTGAGGAAATAATTGCGTTCTTATGTACCTCTGCTGGAAGTGAGAATAACAGTTATCTTAGAAGTTTCGATCTACGTAGCAATTTGCGGGTATTCGATGGGAATAAATTATAAATTTTATTACTTATATGTATTTATAAATCAGTAGTGCATTTTTTGCAGCACTTTGTTAAATAGTTTTAGTCAAATGCGTCGGTTTAAATAAATATATATACTATCAAAACACTAGTATTTATCTGAATAATATAGGTATATACTTATTTATGCTAATTATTTTATCAAATATGGGGGAGTAAACTAATTTCAGGTAAACTGGCCAACAAATACTCATGGGCTAATATAACTTATTCCATAGCATTTTCAGCGCTTTGAAGCTTCAGCAAAAAACAGTTCCAGCTTCAACATATTGAGCATGGTAATAAAAAGCGAAATGTTTGTAGATGTAGATAAAACCGACTCTCTATATAATTATTAAATCAGGGTTAAAGACTTTGAGTTTCGCACTATAAAAATGATTCCGGACAGTTTCGAATTCGGTATCCTTATTTTTAGAGATATGGAGTTCAACAAGCTCTGTTTTGATATCATAGCCATTTGCATGATCCTTGGAATAGGTAATCTTTACCTGAAAATCCATCTCCTGCTAACCTTAGCTATGTTAAGAGGTATGCAGTTCAGTTCCCCATGCGCTGGGTAATGTTGATTGTTTTTGAGGGTTCAAGCTTTTGTAGAAAGATAACCATACTAAGACCACTTAAAGATGTTAATATCAATAGCTGTCATTATTTTTCCCACTCTCTCATAAATTATCCAAATATTCTATTGTGATGGAACATGAAAAGCAAATTCTTAAAAATTTTATAATTAATACTTAATGGTAATTGGGGGGATATATTATGGAGACTCAAATAATATTAGTTACTGGTGGAGCAGGTTTCATAGGTACAAATCTCGTCAATGAATTAGAAACTAGAGGTCACGAAGTAATCGCAGCTGATATCTATAACACTAGACGTGAGAATTATATTAGGGCTGATGTCAGAAATTATAGACAGCTTGAACGAATTTTAGAGCAATCAAAATTCAATTACGTATACCATTTAGCTGCTGAATATGGTAGATGGAATGGAGAGGATTACTATGAAAATCTCTGGCAGACTAATATGATAGGTACCAAAAATATGATTCGCCTTCAAGAAAAACTGAAATTTCGCATGATTTTCTATTCAAGCGCCGAGGTGTATGGTGATTATGAGGGTGTCATGACAGAAGATGTAATGAAAAAAAATCCCATTAAAGATACCTATCAGATGAATGATTACGCTATCACTAAATGGGCTGGAGAACTCATGTGCATGAATTCTGCAAAGATGTTCGGGACAGAAACTGTTCGGGTTCGTCCTGTAAACTGTTACGGCCCCCATGAGCATTACACACCATATAGAGGTTTTATTCCCAAATTTATCTACCTTGCTCTTCATAATAAACAATATACTGTTTTTAAAGCTCATAAAAGGATAATTGACTTTGTTGAAGATTCTTGTCACACCTGGGCAAATATTATTGATAATTTTATCCCCGGAGAGGTCTACAATGTAGCTGGAAGGTCTGAATGGGAAAAAGATATTAAAGAATATTCAGATCTGGTGTTGAAATTCGTGGGCGTGGACGATTCACTAGTCACTTATGAAGAAGCAGAAGCTTTTACAACAAAAGTAAAAACTATTGATTGTTCAAAAGCAAGCAAAGATCTTAAACATAATCCTAAAGTATCTCCAGAAGATGGAATACGTAGGACAGTAGATTGGATGAAAAAACACTATCTTGTGGGTGAATAAATTGAGAGATTATACAAATGATTATGAAGAGAAAAATATACTAGTTACTGGTGGAGCTGGTGCAATTGGTGGAAACCTCTGCCGTAAACTCTCTGAGATGAATGCACAAAAAGTTATCATATTAGATAATCTCTCATCTTCTTATGAATGGAATATACCGAAGGCAGATAATATTGTTTTTGTTAAAGGGAGTATTTTGAATGATGAAATGCTCAAGCGTGTCTTCAAGGAAAAGCCTGATTATGTCTTCCATCTAGCTGCTCATTTTGCAAACCAGAATTCAGTAGATAATCCTGAAAGAGATCTAATGATCAATGGTATCGGGATTCTTAAAGTTCTCCAGTACTCTCAACTTGTTGAATTAAAGCGTTTTGTTTATTCTTCATCAGGATGCGGAGTATATGGGCTTGATTCTAAAATGCCATTTGAAGAACATGATATTTCAATCAGTCTTCATACACCTTACCAGGTAACTAAACTTCTTGGTGAACTTTATACCAATTACTTCCATAATCTTTATGCCATGCCAATTACAAACGCCCGTTTCTTCAATTCCTATGGACCAGGGGAGGTCCCGGGAAAATATCGGAATGTAATCCCCAACTTTTTCTATTGGGCGATGAAAGGAATCCCGCTCCCAATTACCGGTAAAGGCACTGAAACAAGAGACTGGACCTATGTGGGTGATATTGTCAATGGGTTAGTTGCTATGGGTGTAGAAGAAAAAGCTATCGGTGAAGCTTTCAATCTTGGATCTGGTACTGATCACCAGGTCATTGAAATGGCAACTATTGTCAACGAGTTGACGAATAATGAAGCTGCGGTCACTTTCAAAGAACGCAGAGATTGGGATGTAAAGACGAAGCTTCTGTCCTGTGTGGATAAAGCAAATAGAGTACTTGGTTACAAACCTCAGATGAAATTTGAAGATGGTTTAAAGAATGTCCACTCCTGGTTTAAAGAAAACTGGGTAAATATTGATAAGAGTGCCGAATTCTGACGTGATGCTTAATGAAAATCTTACTACTGCAGGAAACAGATTGGATTAAAAGAGGGCCTCATCAACAGCATCATCTAATGGATAGAATGGCTTTGAGGGGTCATCAAATAAGAGTAATTGACTATGAGTATCTGTGGAAAGAGGATCATAAAGATAGAAAAATATTCACTGGTCGGAAGGAAATCAAAGGAGCTTATAAGATATTCAAGGAAGCAGACATTACTCTCATCAGACCAGGGATGATTAAACTGCCTATACTTGATATGGCATCTATCCTCTATTTTCACGAAAAAGAAATTAAAAGACAAATTATGGAGTTCAAACCGGAAGTCATAATATCATTTGGCATTCTCAATGCGTATCTTGGTATGAAACAGGCTAAAAAACACAATATTCCTTTTGTGTACTACCTCATAGATCATTTGCATACACTACTTCCAAGCAAACTTAAAAAGAATACTGCAAAACAATTTGAAAAACAGACAATTAGAGGCTCAGATAGGATATTTGTCATTAATCAAGGATTGAAAGACTATGCTGTGGAAATGGACGGAGACGTCAATAAGATCTCAGTAATACCTGCAGGCGTAGATTTTGAGAAATTCAATCCGCAAACTGACGGTTCATCAATCAGAGAAAAATATGGGATTAAAAAAAATGATATCCTATTATTCTTCATGGGATGGATATATGATTTCTCTGGGATGAAAGAGGTCGCAGAAAGTCTTTCTAGCACTGACAACGAAAATATTAAACTAATGATAGTTGGAGAAGGGGACCTCTACAAACTTTTAAGCAAAATGAAATCTGAAAACAATCTTAATAAAAAATTGATACTAACAGGAAAAATCCCATTTGAAGAAGTTCCCAAACATATTGCCTCCGCTGATATATGCCTTTTGCCAGCTTATAAAAACGAAATTATGATGAATATAGTCCCGATTAAAATATACGAATATATGGCCATGGGAAAACCTGTAATAGCCACAAATCTTCCTGGACTAAAAAAGGAATTTGGTAATAACAATGGGGTCGTATATATCGAGAATCCTGAGCAGACTTTGGAAAAAGCAATTTATCTCTCTGAAAATTATATGATAAAGTCTGAAGGTAATAAAGCTAGTTTGTGCTCGCGGGATCAAGATTGGAATAAAATAACGAATGAATTTGAAAGTATATTAAAAAATTTTCTCAAAAAAAATGTATCCGTGATTGGAAATTAAATGAATAAATAAACGAAGATCAGAATTTGTAAGCTGAAGAAACAAGCATACATTAGTTGTAAGTCACCAGTTGATAAATTGTAAATTAAGGAATTTTGATAAATCTTTGATTTTCAAGAATCATTTATGAGCATATGAAGAAATTTAGGGGTTTATTGAAGCACTATATATTTATCTACGCTGTTAAGCTAAGAACTCGATAATATTAACTCTAATGGTCTAAAAAATAAGTTTTACTACAATGTATATATCTAAATTCAATTTTGTACTTCAAATCCTAAGTCCTAATTTAATAATAATTTATCTCGGAAGTTACTTGGAGTTTCATTTGCTACTACTTTGCTTTATCCAGGAAGTATTTTATCATTAACTAAGTTGGTGAGATGCTTAATTACGAAGCCTACTGAGTAAAAAAATAATATGAACCATTGTTCAAAAGAAAAACGGACAAAATAGCTTAATTATATATGAAATCCGAAAATTTAAGCTTGTTTATTTTAGTAGATATCTAAACAAGGTTTAATTATTCATTCTGGAACGAAGTCAATAAACATATCTGATATGATACATAGTTCAAAATAGATATAAGTGTTCATATAGATTAGTAATATTATTTCAATTACAAAAGTGTTGATGGTCTGATGATCTATGAGAATATGTGTGATTACTTCCGCAAAGTTACCTCCTGAGGAAGGAATTGGTAATTATATTTACAATATGTCAAAGGAATTTATTCGAAAGGGACATAATGTAACTGTTATTACGCGTGGAAGCTTAAATAAGACACAGAAAGACCATTTTGAAGATATAGAATTATACAAAGTTCCTTTTGCGTTAGTTTACCCATTTCATGTACATATTCATGGATTTTTTGTGAATGAGTTATTGAAATCGATTGAGCACAATTTTGATGTGATCCATATACATACACCTTTGCCTCCTACAATAAATTCTACGGTTCCGATAGTATTAACAATTCATTCTTCTATGATTGATGCTGAAAAAGTTATAGATATAAAAGACTTGTTTTCTCTTGCCACTAAATTTCAAGCAAAATATATTAGTTATCCAATTGAAAGAAAATTGCTGAAAAATGCAGATCTTATTACCACTGTCTCGAAAAAAGTGGCAATAGATCTTAAAGAATATGGGTTGGATTATAACAATATTAGAATCATATATAATGGGGTCGATGAAGATTCGTTTTCACCAGTTGATAAGAAGATTGGGGAGAAATATATTCTGTATACGGGGAGAATTAGTTATGGTAAAGGTCTGGTTGAGTTAATTGAATGCGCAAAAGAAGTTCTCATAGCTCATAGTGACATACACTTTATACTGGCTGGAAATGGTCCTTTAATTAATGAGCTAAAAGTAAAAGTTAAAGATCTAAATCTTGAAGATCGTATCAAATTTCTAGGGCATGTAGGTAGAAATGATATAATAAAGCTATATCAAAATGCTCATATGTTCGTTTTTCCTTCACATTATGAAGGATTGCCTGGTTCACTTCTCGAAGCAATGTCCTGTAAACTTCCGATTGTAGCCACCAAAGTACCTGGAAATATCGAACTTATAGAGCATTGTGTGAATGGAATTCTGGTTCCCCCTAAAAATGCAAGTGCATTGAAGGAAGCTATATTAACACTTCTTGATGATGCTGATATGAGAACTAAGCTCGGTGATAAAGCGAGAGATACTATAATTAGGAATGGTTTTACTTGGAAAAAAATATCAGATAACATCTTACGATGTTATCAGTCCATACAGAAAAATGGTAATTGACATATAAACATATTTGATGATGATGTCACCTTCAATGTGAAGCGTATATCCTAAATTGTAGAGAAACTTTGAATTTCAAATTAATAAACGGAATTCAGCAGGTATACACAGATCTATAATTTGTTGTTTATCTGCCAACTGTTATTCATTGAGAGTTAGGTTGATTTTTAAGTTACTGTAATATTGGGAAAATAGATTGCATTCTTGTGTATATCTATGGAACGTGTGAATAAATCACAACCCTATATGATTTTGGAGAGACAATATTGAACTCAAAAATAAGTGCATATCTAGAATCCATTGGAAAGTATTTCTGTCTAATAATTTACTATTCATTTGCTCAGCATCTCCCTGTTTCCGATGAGCTGCAATCCTTAAAATTATCAAAACCAATTAGAGGATTTTTAGCTCGTAGAATTTTTGATGAGTGTGGGGAGGATATAAATCTTGAGAAAGGAGCATACATTGCGGATGGAAGGTTTATTAGAGTCGGAAATAGGTCTGGCATTGGTATAAACGCTTTTGTCCAAAGGCATGTGCATATAGGAAATGATGTCATGATGGGAAAAGATGTTATTATAATGACAACTAGTCATGAAATTTCAGACAAATCAATTCCTATGAGATACCAAGGTGGTAAAGAAGTTGCCCCTGTAGTTATAGGCGATGATGTTTGGATTGGGAGTAGAGTAATAATACTTCCAGGCGTAAAGATTGGAAATGGTTCCGTAATTGGTGCTGGTGCAGTTGTTACTAAAGACGTCGAGCCATATTCCGTGGTTGGAGGTGTTCCTGCGAAACTAATAAGAAGGAGATAAGAAGGAGATAATACTTGTAAATAAAGGAAATCTATTATAGCCGTGGGGAAAAATCATCAACAGCTCTCTTTACTAAGATTAATTGAACAAATATTGTTGTGTATTTTCTTTAACTTTAGGTTATATCAAATGGTTTTCTATTTTCCCATCAGTTGGTAATCAAAAGTATTTATTCATCAAAATAATATCTGATATTTATATAACTTTCTATGAAGTATCTTTGTGATCTCTATGTTTGGGCTGAATATTATATTCAAATTGATTTGTATACTTTGTTTTATGCTTAGTCTATTTTCGATTCTGATGGCTTATTTTAATCCAGCTCATGGTTATGAATTATCGTTGTATAACAGTACACCTCCAATAGTATGGATTAGCTTGATATTCAGTATATTTGGAGGAATTTCTATTATTATGTACATTGTACATAGGAATCAATCAGACTATTATAATTATTGCTTTTTAGGACTTTTGATACTATTATTTGATCGAATTATCCTACTTTATATTCCTTATATTAGAGGTTATTATTCATGGAGAGGAGATAATATCTCTCATTTTGGAATTCTAAAAGAGATTTTAACATTTGGGCATATACCCTCTGATCTCGTATATCCGATAACTCATATATTATTGTCAGAGCTTGTATATATCACGGGACTTTCCAATGAGATTATAGCAAACCATAGTACTGCTTTAATTTCAGTTTTTTACGTAATATCTATATATTTACTGGCAACTTCTTCCTTGGTTACAAAAAAAGAACAAATTTTAGCTGTTACTTCAATTGCTGGTGTATTTTTTAGTGGATACGATGTCTATCTTATGCCAAATGGATGGTCTCTGTTATATTTGCCTATTGTGTTATTTTTTTATTTTAAATCACTAACAAAAAAATACTCTATGAAATATGCAATCTTATTTCTAATTACATTAATATTGTATCCCTTTTTCCATCCACTATCCACAGTGATATTAATATTAATGCTAGTTGTTATTGGATTGATGGAATTTTTGATTCCTATATTTGAAAATAAAAAGATTTTATTAATTAAGTCTTCTTTCCCATTGACACCTATCTTACTTGAAACAGCTATATTTTTTCCTTGGATACTCTCATTCCAAAAGTTTAATCTAAATATAAAAATGATGTATTATTCAATTATTGCAGGTTCAAGCCCAAATGTAATTTCTTCGATGAGTAGCACAGTTGGTAAATTAAGTTTGACTAAATTAGAATTTCTAAGATTATTATTTAGACTTATGGGTCAGCATTTTATTTTTTTAATATTTTTTTTCCTTAGCTTTGTATTATTATTAAAATATCCCAATTATAGAAAAAACAATAAAAATTTGATAATCTTACTGAGTATCACATTATTTATTGGCCTAATGTATGTATTTTATTTGTTTAATATTCTTCCAGGTCTACAAGCAATGGGTTCAGATAGGTTGCAAGCATATTTAGTAATTTTCACTCCAATATTCGCTGGTTTTGTGCTATCATACATTATTACCAGAAAAATGATAATTCATAAGTTTAATCTTGCACCAATGGTTTGTGTGATTATAATTCTGATTGCTTCAGTAGTATCTATCCTCAATTTGTACCCATCACCTTATGTTATGCAACCCAACCCATCAATTACACAAATGGATATGAATGGGGCTGAGTGGCTCTTAAATTTCAAAAATTCTGCTACCAATAGTGTGTATATAATGAGTCCAGTATATAGATTTTTAGCAGGTTCTTTGGGCCATGTTGAAGCTGGGAAGTTGTTTGGATCTTCTTATAAAGAGGCAAATATTACGGATCATTTTAATTATACGATATCCAAAAATCTTGGGAACTCCTATACTCAGAATGAATATTTCATGATGACGATGTTTGACAAAATAGTTTATGAAACTGTCTGGAATGTTGTTGGAAGATTTCATCATAATGATTTTAAAGAACTAGAGGGAGATACTTCCGTTGATAGATTATACTCGAATGGTGATACCAGTGTATATTATATACATAGTTTATTATAATTTTTAATAAATTCTTAAAATTAATTCTGAAAATTCATGCGATTTTTTTAAATGCCTTTGATTTATACATGTATCATTTCAAGAGTAGATTTTGGGGATTTCGATAAACCTCTGATTTTCACGAGCTATTAATATATCATTTGTGTGCATATAAGGAAATTTAGGGGTTTATGAAATTCTACTAATCTTCAACAAATCATAGTGAATAAATAGACAAACAATTTTACATATGTGAAATGTCGGATAGCTCTCATTTTTGGAAAAATGTGTAGCTAGTCTTATATTTCTATTTTCAACAACTCATGAATATGTCCCGATCTGTTAGGCTGAGATACGTATCTATTACGTAAAAAGCGAAAATAGTTTGTAAATTTTCAACGAGTTATACGCATTCAAGATTTGTTCACACTAATATACCGTGCCAAATTATGAGATAATGATATCAAAGGAATCTGATTCAAATAAATACATTAAGCAAGTGCCATGGTATAACATTTAGACAGGGAACACTTGCCAATATTTAACAAATTAAAAGACTGTTTATATCGAAAGCAATGCCATGTTGCTCCCATAGCTATTGCCTATATACATAAAATCGATTCATATACTTTGTTGTTCATATTTGATAAGGACTCTGTTGTTTACAACTTCCAGTAACTTATCCTCGCTGTTGCATTTGTAATTCTTTGTTTAAGCATTTATTTTGGAAAATCTTAATGCCCTTGATCATAAAAATAAACAATATTAGCAAGAACACCAAATAGACCACAAATAACAATAATACTTATTAACAAATCAAACCAGGATGTAGCAGTAGCAGTATCCATATTAAATATACCTCACATACGTCATATAACATTAAAATATATAACTTTTATTAATTTATCAGTAGTACAGCTTTGCTATGGTCTTACTAGTTATTGCTTATTTGTTTACACTTATTTCTCAGTAGTTCATAAAAAAATCATCCAAACATTTTAGTTCCATTTTTTTGTAATGCCTCTATAAAATTCAATATTGTAGAGTTTTGAAGTAGAAATTATGCCTAGTTTTCGTGAATCACAGTCGGTATTTTTCAATAATACAACATTTTATTTATGAGTGTGTACTTTTCTCAAAATTCATTCAGTTTTTCTCCTACTACTTTAATATTTTTGAATGATCTTCTTGACTTTAACATCTTCATTTTCTTATCCAACGATATTCAGTTGGGCTTCTTTATGGTGTAGCTGGAGGATAAAATAATGTTTACAAACAATGCTTATTTTTTTGATAAAATTTCTATGTTTTTTTAATTTATACCATGTGGCTCAGTCCAGTGGAAGAACGATCTTTGTTTCTATATCTCTATCAAAATCAAATAATGATTTTAGGAAAGAGTACATATTTTATGTAATACCTAAATCATACCCATAGAACTCTTCGTTTTCAGTATAACATTCTCAAATGTTGATTTAGGCTTTTGAATCACTTGTAAATTTAATTGGGTTTTGGTCCTCGATTGCCCACCATCTTGATTTATTTGAATCCACAAAAGAAATTACTATCATCACATGTGATGCTTGGATCAATGGAGTTTAGGATCTCTTTTGGATTGAAGAGATCTAATTCATACCTGAGCACTTCATTTGTTTTTTTGATCTAGAGTATAATTTTTGACTCGGAATAAAATAAATTGAATTTCTCATTGACAAATTTGATTGCATTTTGTGTTTGCTGAGTACGATAATCACCATTATCTCTTGTCATTGGTTCTGAAAGTGTTTCCCTTAAATTAGAAAGTTGTTCTTCTGTTAAAGGAGATTTTATTCCTTTACAAATTTACATCCAATGTTGAGAAAATCTTCCTCATCAGTACACTTTATCCAAGGATAAATCTTTGATATGTGGAGGAAAGTTTTCTATAACTTTAGCTGGATCAAATAATATTTAACAATAATAGGCTTGAAGTCTCAATAGGTTCGTTTTTTTCGCAGGAACAAATTTTCGCTTTAGCAATAAATATTATGCATAGTAAAATGTCTCAGCTCATAACTCATTTAATATATAATAATATCTATATATTTTGTACAAAGAAGTAACTAAATATGTGAGTTACGAGTTTTATATTTTTCAAAACTCTCAAACTTATCAGTCATGCAGCTCGAAATGTGCAAATAATGTTGATTATGTTCAATTATTTCGAGATGTTCAATTTATTGTATATGATGGTGGTAACTAGATGTTCTATATTCAACCAGATAATGCCAACCCATATGATTCAGATAACGGGTAAAATATAATTCACAATACGATTAATGCTGCTCTATTTAGGTCCATCTCTTTTTATATACTTCATCAGCTGCCTTTAGGCCTTCATTCGAAGATTGTTTTAATATCTTCTGGGATCGTAAAAATTGAGCATTAATTTTATTTTCATTGACTGTAGTCAATCCAAAACTCAGAGAATTATAAAAAGTTTTTTTGAGGGATAAAATCAAGTATATGGAATCCCTTTATATTAATTATACTCTATATCAATAAGGGTCTAATGCTGTTGTTTTTCAATTCAACCGCGTAAGCACTCGTATATTACGGAGAATATAACATATGTATTATAAAATTGGAATCGTTGTCATAACATTATTTCTTCTTGTTTCTGGCTGTATGTCAGGCGCATTACCAGAAGAAAGATCCCACGAAAATAAAAGTGAAAATGGTACTCTTCTAAACACATCAAACCGACTTTCAGTATCGATACCTGACCCATATGGATATAATCAGTTCAATCATCCTGATGTCTATTACAATACATCTGGTGTATTTGGTCATAAATGGTGGATGTTTATTACTCCCTTTTCAGATTCGAATGGTACCTCTAAAAATGCATGTTTGTACTATTCTGATGATGGACTACTTTGGAATGTACCCTATGGAGTGACAAATCCTATCGGAAAGCCAATAGTATCTGATTATAGCTCAAATGCTTATGGGTCTTACCCTGATATCGTATATGATCCTATTACTCGAAAACTTATGTGCTACTATGTAATTGGGGATGTAGTTAGTAACGTAACTATAGAAGATCCGAAAGTTAGAACATATGATGGTATTACTGTTTCACCAGAAATGAATGTCACTGCTCATGGGATATCACCAGCCGTTCTTTATGATAATTCCACAGGAACTTATTACATGTGGATTGTTGATATCGATCCAAAACCTCATGTTATATACAGATACACTTCCACTGATGGTGTGCATTTTAGTGATAAACAAGTAGTTGGTCAATCAAGCGAATATCAACCCTTGCTTATGAATACGATGAATTATCCCGGAAACTCAACAATATACGCATTATTTAGATTCGACGAACCTAAAGATAATTTATATCTTGCGACTGCAAAAAACTATACGGATAATTTCACGGTTCAAGGTTTGCCACTGCTACAAATCAGTGATCCATCATGTGCGATGTATAAGGATATTCGATTAGATCGCAGTGCAGGTGTGTTTAGTGATGATGGAAACTTCTTGAAACTGTGGATCCCTGCGAAAGATACTAACGGAATTTGGACATTGTTTTATACACAAGCAACTCAGGAAAATGGTGTATGGACAGTTGATAAAGGAGTGAATAAATATCCTACACATGGGGTAATTTACTGGAAAGGGCTAAATTGGTATGTGATTAAAGGTAGATCAGATCCTATTAATAATCACTGGAATAATACTGGTGCATGGATAGATGACAAAGATAGGATGCACTTAACAATTGTAAAGAACGGAGATATATGGAACTGTACGATGTTGAATAGTCAACATAAATATCATTATGGTACTTTCACCTGGAAGGTAGCTTCACCTATTTATACATTTGATAATAAAAGCGTGGTCGGATTTTTCACTTATTTAAACGATAATAATGAATTAGACATTGAAGCTTCAACATGGGGTAAAACAAATGGAGATCAATTGACGTATACTGTACAGCCTACTAAAATTAAAGGCAATGCTCATGCGTATGCTGTCCCAGACACTAACGGTACAAACACAACATATACTCTTGAATGGAAACCAAGCTATGTAAGATTTACATCTGTGCAGGAAAACGGAAAAATTATAGCAGACTTTAATTATACAAATGTTTCTGGAATCCCTCAGGATCCTGCAGATCTCTTAATGAATTTATGGCTGTGGGATTGGAATCAGCCTCCAACTAATGGGAAAAACATTGAACTTATAGTTAGTGATTTCACAATTACTAATGGTTTAAATGAAATTGACTCAAGTAAAAATATGAAAAAATGAATATGTAATGTACTATACAGGTAGCAGAATTCAGATTAAAGGATGGTGATTTCTATATCTAGAATATCACCAACTATTATAATTTTTTCCTTAATATTGGTATATATATTAACCAACTCCAAGAAGCTGAGAGTAAAAAGTAAGAACATACTTAATTGAATTGAAAAACAGAGGCATCAAGTACTTCTCTATCTAAATCTCGATAATTATGACAAATTCGGTGCACTTTTTTTTCATTCTTCAACTTATTAATTTTTCAATAGTTTTTCAGAAGTAACTACATACAATACTGGGTCACATAAGTACTGGATATGGATGAATTCAAGAGAACATATCTGGTTAATAAATAATAAAAAATTAAAGAGTATCCTGGATGAATAAGATGCTTATATAGGTTGGGGAAATTTCAGACAAAAAAAGGAGTCACAATGCACATTTTATGTTTCCATCGAGGTCTTTTTAAGGTCGGCTTCGCCAATAATTAAAAATAGAGTGTATTGGTTTGAAATAAAAAGCAAAATTCACTTGGTGGTATCAATAAATAGCATGCCCAATCCGATCATATAACTTTAATTTATATTAGATAATTTCTAAAAACTTCTATGCATTTGAGTATTGGGGAGTTTAAATTTCTTAACAATAATTTTTACTCATGAAAACTCTTACTAATTTTGTCCTTAAAGAAGAATACGAAAGTCTTCAGTCAGTTGAAGACAAACGGGTTGAAATTGATTCTTTAATTGATTGAAAATCTTTTCGTGTAATTTTGGAGTCCATGTATTTTAACGAAACACTTTTAGAAAGCAGACCTGAAACTGACTTAATCATTATGGTTTTAATACTTGTTTTGCAGCAATGACATGATTTCCCTAATTTTAACTTGAGAAACAAAGTATTGATTAATTTTTTTCAGGAAATTTCTTGTTTTTCCTTAGTACATACAAGACAATACCAAGTCTGATCATTCAGAAAGAGAATTAGTTATAACTGCAAAGAAAAAGAAATATTGATACAGTTGCAAAATTAACTTGGTTGCCTTAGGTTAAAAATCAAAAAAAATAAACTGATTCAGGAAACTACTTTTATCTCTTCAGATCCGAGCACTCAAAAGTGGATAAATCTCAAGAGAATGAAACCAAAAAGAGAAGCAGGGACTGAACATTGGTAAAAATAGTTTTCAGTCACACTTCGATATATACTTCATAGCATAATAAACAGGAATTATGAGCTGATCAGAAGGTTCGAGGCAAAGACTACATCATTTCATGATTTTCATATGGATTTATCAGAAAAAAATAAGGTAGTTTACAGGGACAAAGGATATTTTGGAGCAAAATCAAAAAATTATAATGCAACAATGAAAAGATCTTAAAAGAACATCCTACGGGAATGAGTGATGGATTAAGGAACAAGGAGATCAACTCTAAAAAACTAAAGTGGAACGAGTTTATGCAGTAACTAAAAAGATATTCAAAGCAGAATAGTTTTTGTCGCTAGTGTTCAAAGAGTGAATCTAAAGATGTTGTGTATAAATTTTGTTATAATCTCTATCAGTTGATGACATTAAAAATAGAAGGAGTATTTCAATGACCTTAATTTCCGCGGATGTACATAAGGATGCCATCTATTTTCTCGATATTATAGTAGCTTAAAAATAATCTAACTTTCAATGAGCAATAATGGAAAATAGGTGAACAAATTCTATATATTGTATATCTTTTAAATGTCGGAAGGATAGCGAAGCTATCTTTAAAATCAAAGAATAATGAACCAGAACAGAAAAAACCCGATCAAATACAGAAATGAGCGAGAAAGATTTGACAGGATTCCTTTGAAGAAAAAAATAGAGATCAATCGGAATACCATGATACTAACTGAATGAGGGGATAAATCTGCAGATCCTCTACTGTGGAGGTCCTAATTGTAATAGAATCCGTATATTTCCTAAAGTATTTTGCTGATGAAATCGAAACTTTGGAGAGAAATTTTGAATTATTCTTATGGAAAGCATGAAAGTCAGATGGAAATTCGAATGTTTTTTCCGTGTATTGGGAAAATTGGTGCAATAATCCTAGTTGCTGAAATTGCTAATTTCAAGAATTTTTCTTCAGGAAATAATAATGGCTTGGAACCGATCCAAATGTATACTAAATATGTGTATAAATTCTACAGTGGCATTCACAAAGGGAGGATCAAGGGCTACAAGTGGACTCTAACGCAGATTGCTAAGGCAGAAGCAAGAACGAAAAATAGCAAGCTAAGAGAGTTTTTTAACCGGAAGAAGAACTCAATTGGGAATGCAAAAGCAATTATTGCACTGCAAAGGAAAATTGCCACAATAATATGGTATCTTATTACAAATGATGAGCTGTACTAAAATTAAACAGGTTACAATAGGGAAAAATCCAAAAGAGTAACATTGTTAATACTGAAATCTTTTGGTTGATGAAAGTAGAATAATTGGTTGAGTAACATGATTGTGGCAAATGGGGGTAGTAAAATATGTGATGTTTGTAACCTTATGCACTTTCATGCCGAACTAACTAAAGTTTTTGCTGGAATGAATTTTTTCAATTCTATAATATAAGAGTTGCTGCCAGAATACAACCATTTGCTATGAATATTTTTTCAAAGCTAAAAAAGCCTGTGAAAAGCCCTGCAATAATAGGGGCAAAAGAAAGCCCGGCATAGATGGTTGTATTAAAAAGTCCCATTACTAGCCCCCTATTCGAATTCATTCTGGCAACAGCCAGAGCAAAACCTACCAGCGCAATTCCGGATCCTCCACCCAGGCTTGAAAAGCCGAGAAAAGGATACTTAATGACTAAAATGGCTCCAAGGGCAGAAAATGTTAATCCAATCCGGATTATGTTTTTTTCCTTGATCCTGACCCGTCCGATAAGGAGAGATGTAATCATGGCGCAGGCGTAGAGGCTAGCAATAGAACTCCCGAGCTGGGTTTTAGTCATAGTGCCCAGGCTATAATCCGGATAGTAAGCTATAAGGACTCCGATGGTTCCATTGAGAAGAAAAGAACTGAGCCAGATCCTTGAATTGCTGCCGCTAAGTAGTTTTATAATAACATTATACAAATCTCTAAAAAGTCTTCCGGGGGGGTGAGGTAGTGAACCTGACTTTTCTGTGTTCTGAGGATGGATCAATTCCCTGTGCCTTGGAAAAAGGCATAAGATCAAAGGAAAAGTGATAACTGTAAACACAAGGACTGCTCCTTTTAGGTAGGTATCCGCCAGTAAACCCGAAAAAAGAACACCTGCTGCCAATCCTGCGTTGAAAAGAAACGTGAATTCTCCGATATAACGCACTGGATCCTTAGATCTTGAGAGGGTGGCAAAGGCAGCTGGGAAAAAAGCTCCGCAGGCAGAACCTTCTATAAACCTTGAAATTAAAAGAATCCAGAGGTTTTCTGAGAGTAGGATGGTTAGCCCTGAAATTGCTGTCAGAATAATGCTAAATCCTATAAACCTCAAATTTCCGAACCTATCAGCTAGAATCCCGAAAGGTAGCATTGTAACCAGGGCTCCAAAAAAATAGGCTGAAAAGAGCAGGCTGGGAGCAAATTTTCCGGAAGCGCTATAGTCCTGGCTCACAAGCTCCGGAAGGATAGGAATGACAGCGTTCGAAAGTCCCATAATTGCAAAAGCTGCTCCATAAATCAAACGCCTATCAGGGTTCATAGTACAAAAGAACCAGTTATCAAGTAAATACTTTCTTGTCACGGTAATTTTGAAAACTTGCTTTGGATGATTTAAAATGTTTCAAGTGAATTATTAAGGTTTCTTTAGTAATTTGCAGGCTTTTTATTTGGCATATAATTGGATCAAACAAAGAACTTCTAAATCTAAATGTTGATGTATGTTTTGTATTATATGATTATTATATTATGTGATGATTAGATTATAGGGTTGTTATATTATACGATTATTATATTATATGATTATTAAATTATACGATTAATTATATTATGATGGAACAGAATGCATAGCTATTTATATAATTAATTTTAATAAGAGTAATTGTAAGATGTGAGCGGAAAACTTTTTTCACATACCATACCCCCCACTCCCCATATGACCCCCACTCCCCAACCCGCTCACACTCTTCTACTTAAATATTGATCTATCTACCCATTTTTTTCAATCAATACCGAGTTCCCTCATCTCCGAGACAATTTTTGCAAACCATAATAACTCCAAAAAGGGTATTGGAAATAATGGGGCTGTTGATTCTGGAGAGATAAATTGTTGATTCTGGATAGAGAAATGACCCAACTTCTGGTTTAGATAGATGCATACAGTTTGCTGTCTGTACTCCTGAATCAGGTAGCATCCTTGATTTAATCATTTTTCCTGACTATTCGCTTCAATTTGAAACACAGTTTTTCTTCATTTTGGATATCAAAGGTGGAGTTTTTGAGATGATGGATCTCAAAAAAAATTAAAACATTGTTTTTGATTTCTGTGATATTCTATCTATGGAACTAGCGACACTACATGTATGGGTGGTTTAAAATCGAAGAATGTATCTTCTTGAGAAACTCGTTCTGTACCTATATATTTAAACGATAAGCGAAATTTGATTTTACTAATATAACTGGGTTAAGCAAAGAATATTATACCTTCATATTTAATACTTATTTGAAAGGATTGAAAGAATTGAAGTAAAAGTGGAAACCTCAAAAATGGATAGATTCTTTTTAATTGCAAAATAATCTCAAAAATGGAGGAAAAAACGGTTATGTAGAAATCATTAATTTAATGCAAATTATTTCTACTATCTTTTTATTTACATCTTAGACTCTCAGTTGAAGTTTTACTTATTTGACTTGATTATGGAACTTTCTTACCAGAAGTACTTCTCCCAGCTTCCTTTTGGCAACAGAGAACGTTGTCTCAGTTATATTCCTGTTGTCTTATTTAATCTTATCATAGGTTAAGTGCATCTGTCTTCTATATTTTCCAGAAATTTTCGTTCTCTCTTTTTCTTACAGATATGATTGAGTCTACACTTCGTTCTTCTCTAATTAGGGATGGATTTTTTTTGAATCATATCCTTTATCCATCACATAACATTGAGATTTTCTTATCCTATTCGATTGTTTTATCAGAGTAATTGCATGTTTGATTTCGTAATATGTTTTTTGACTAATTTTCCATCCTAATACTACCTTTTTAGTTGTGTCGACTGAGATTGAAATTTCCACAAAGCTCCTTCGTGGCTTTCTCCCTCATCGGGGTTGGTAGATTAATATTATTTAGGTTTGTTTATTGTATTGTCTCAGATGAGTTCCAGCGGATTTGCAATGGGGCTTTTAATACAGGAATTTATTCAGTTCTCAGGATATGTCTGGTTTTTGTTATTTTCTTTCTAGAGCCCTTATGCTATGAGCCCATATTTTTAGGAAGTTTTCTGGTGTCTCTTCCCCTGCTCTTTGTAAAGTTGAAGGAAAAAATCGAATAAAAAATGAGAAATCTTGTTTCAGCAATCTTTAGGAATCCACATAAGCTTTAAAAGGCACAAGAACCCTATGCTATAAATAGTGCATGAAATTTTTGAAATCCGGTGATTTATTGAAAGTAAAGTCAAGAGTTCAGCTGAGGAAAAATACGAAGAACAAGATGTTAAAATACCTCGTGTCCATCTTCGGTGAAACGATGGCAGGGCTGGAAAATAAAGTCCTGGAAAAAATCATCTTGGAGGATTATTCCATTATCCTTGTGGATGGCAAGCCCCTATTTTTTGAAATAGAAGGGCAGCTTTTTCCTACCGTCCGTGGAGCTCTTGAGATTGAACTCAAAAAGCGAATTGTAACTGTAGATAAAGGAGCTATTAGCTTCGTTTCGGATGGGGCGGACATCATGGCTCCTGGAGTAGTGGAGGCTGATCCCGAAATAGACGAAGGAGATCTCGTAATCATTGTGGAAGAGGTTCATAAAAAGCCTCTTGCAATTGGAAAAGCTCTCATGACGGGTCCACAGATGGTTGAGATCAATTCAGGTAAAGCTATAAAGTCAATAACCCATGTAGGAGATAAACTATGGAGCATGGAACTCTGAAAATGCTCTTGAAGCATGTAGATTCTTACTAAACAAAATCTGAATTAATAGGTGGGTAATTCCTTGAAACAGAGACTAAAATCAAGGTTAGCTTTAATAGCAAAAATTAATTAATATAGGTTTCAATATAGGACAATTATTATTCAAATCTAAAAAAATACGAAAGGTGTGCATAAATGGCAAAATTCATAGACAAAATCCTTGGCAGCAATGTAAGAAGTACAACTAGTGCCGACGACTACACCGAAATTGATCTCAGTAAATACGAGGAGGCTCTCGAGGAAGAACCTGCAGAGACTTATGTTAAGATCGCAGAAGTCTCAAATATCAATCAGATATCCCTACTCAAGCAGGAGATCTACAATGGAAATATCCTGATGATAGATATCTCAAACATCAGGGGCGATGACCTGATGAGGGACAGGGTTTTGAAAGAGCTGAAAGATGTAATCGTCGATGTTCGTGGAGATATTGCAGGTTTTAAAGGAAACACTGTGATTGTAACTCCCACAGGTATTAAAATCGATAGATCCAAAATAATTGGTGGGAAATATTGAATCATAATTTTTATAAGCATGAAAGTTTTGAGACAAGGGTCTGCTGTCCGCTATGTCACGACGATCTTGTGATAAACTGGCAGAAGGACAATATCCCCTATTTCGGGGAGATCATGTACATTAGTGCAAAATGCCAATGCAGTTTCCATTTTGCAGATACTCTGAGCCTCTCCAGCAAAGAACCCATACGTTATGAAATATCAGTTGAAACTCAAGAAGACCTGGACGCAAGGGTTATCCGCTCAACATCAGGAACAATTCGCATCCCGGAAATGGGGGTCACTATCGAGCCTGGAATGGCTTCAGAGTCTTACATAACGAATATCGAAGGCGTACTTCATCGTGTCAGGAGTGTACTGATGACTGCAAGTAGGTGGGTACAGGAAGACGAAGATAAATTTTCCCGAAGCCAGGAGCTCTTGTGTATGCTCGAAGAAGTTATCGCAGGCAAGAAAAAAATTACAGTCGTCATCGAAGATCCTTTCGGGAATAGCGCAATAATTTCAAAAAAGGCTATCACTACCAAGCTCTCAAAAGAGGAAGCAGAAAAGCTAAATAACGGTATGATAGTTTTCGATATTGAAAAATCCGAATTTACGCATAAAGCTTTGGAAAATGTCCAGCTCCTAGAAGGGAATTAACTCTTGCGTTCTTATTTTTAGGCAGCCCGACAAAAATTCAGGGGATCTAGTTCACATATAGTTATAAACTTTTATTCAAATAAAGGAAAGAACAATGCGGGCTATTCAGCAGTTTTCTTTTTAGATATCAGGAGTCTCAGTATATGACAGTTAGAATACTCTTTTGTAGAGTTTTAGAGAGGTTATAGGGCTTAATATGGCACTTTATCTGTATGGAGTAGAGCTTTTCGGTCAGCACAAAAGCCTGTACTTCCTATCGAAGACGTAGCATTTGATATTAGGCATGTGCTGGGACTCGCAAATGCCTGAATTTGATGAACTAAATAATTAATTTATATTGTGATAATACGGTGAAGGTATGGCAGAAAGCGAAAAAGGTGCAGCACTCCCTCCAAAAGAAAAATTTAGCGATTGGTATAATGAACTCCTTTGGATGGCCGAAATAATGGATGTCCGCTATCCTGTGAAAGGGCTCTATGTCTGGTATCCTTTCGGCTTTGCCATTCGGAGGAATACTTATAACATAATAAGAGAAGTCCTCGACAACAGTGGACACCAGGAAGCTCTCTTCCCGTTGCTTATTCCCGAAAACGAGTTCATGAAAGAAGCTGAGCATATTAAAGGCTTTGAGGATGAGGTATATTGGGTAACTCACGGTGGAAAAGATCTTCTTGAGATACCTCTGGCTCTTCGTCCAACCAGTGAGACTGCCATTTATCCAATGTACAAAATATGGGTCAGGTCCCATGCGGATTTGCCTCTCAAACTCTATCAGGTAGTGAATACTTTCCGCTACGAAACAAAACACACCCGACCCTTGATAAGGCTAAGGGAGATTACTTCCTTCAAAGAAGCTCACACAGTGCATGCAACCTGGGAAGATGCAGAGGTTCAGGTTAGGGAAGCTATTGAGCTTTATACCGAAATCTACCGTAGGCTTGGAATTCCTGTGCTCCGTTCAAGAAGACCTGATTGGGATAAATTCCCAGGTGCAGATTATACCGATGCTCTGGATGCAGTTATGCCTGATGGAAAGACTCTTCAGATAGGTACAGTCCATCATTTGGGTGACAATTTTGCAAAAACATTTAATATTAAATATGAAGCTCCTGATGGGGAGCAGTGCTATGCCCACCAGACATGCTATGGGATCTCAGAAAGATCTATTGCAGCTATTATTTCCATCCATGGAGATGACAAAGGGCTGGTTTTGCCTCCGGAGATCGCACCTGTACAGGTTGTAATTATTCCAATTATCTTCAAGAAAGGAGGAGATGATGTGCTTGCAGTTTGCAAAGATGTTCAAAAACGCCTGAAGAAAATAGGGATAAGAGTTGAAATCGATGCAAGTGATCTTCGCCCCGGAGCAAAGTATTATAAATGGGAAATGAAAGGCGTACCCTTAAGGCTTGAAATCGGCCCTAGAGATCTGGAAAAGAATATTGCTGTGGCTGTAAGGAGAGACACAGGAAATAAAGAACATATTTCGCTTTCTGATATTGAAGCTGATGTGATATCAAGATTTGAATCAATCCACAAAAACCTTTATGATAAAGCAAAAATAGGGCTTTTAAACCGTATATTTAACTGTACTAATTTTGAAGAAGTAAAAGATAAAATCCAAAAAGGCATTGCAACAATTCCATGGTGTGGTAAGAAAGAATGTGGACTTATTATGGAAGACCAGATAAATGCAGGAATCCTTGGAATTCCTTTGGAGCAGAAAAAGGACTGGAAAGAAAAATGTCCTGTCTGCAAGGAAGAAACCCAAACTCTTGTGTATGTAGCAAGAACATATTAGTGAGGATTTCGATAAACCTCTGATTAACAAGAGTCATTTACATAAGCGTTATAAACAACCAGCCAAAAAATGGAATTTATCGAAACCCTTTCCTACTTTATTATGGATGGTTCAAAAAGGTCAAAAATTGATAAGCAATGAAATTATGACTACTCAGAGAAGTTCTTGATTTCATATCCTTTTTACTTGTATTTTGTTCTCGCTAGATGAATTTATATATCGAAAACAATCGAGAATTCCTATAATTATGAATCTTCATAAGTTAATTGTTTTGATAGACTTGACAAATTTACCTATGTTTTATTTAAGAACATGAAACACTACAGGGATGTTTGTATAATTTCAATTTCTAAAAATTGGAGCTTTAAGCCTTTAAAATCTCTTCTTTTCAGCTTATATCTAAAAACTAGAAGACTATATTGGTGTTTATCTATTTTTTAAATTTAAACTTTTTGCCCTTAACGGGCAACTATAATTATAAATTAAATTTCTACAAGGGCCTATCCTAAAAGTGATGTACTTACTGCAACTTTACAATTAAAACTATTGACCTCTCAATTAGGCTCTATCATAAATTTGAGAATATCGTTTTTATTAATCAAAAGTTTGGAAGATGTGAGTATTCGGTTAAGTGAGGAAGTATGATAAATTGCACTGATTTCACAAAAATTCGTCATCCTTTTTTTCCGCCAATAGCTAATGTGACTCCTGTTTACAAGGTAAACATTAGCGATTTGTTTTTCTGAGAGCCCTTATTTCCAGAATGCTTTTTTAAGTTTATCTTCACTGCTTTTTTTAGTGAAAATATATTTACTCCAACTTGGTTATGATCGAACCACAAATTTGTTCTCCAATCCTAAACTGTATCCATATCAACATTGAAAACGCTTGTAATTTGTCTATCTGTAAGTCCTAATTTCCATAATATTTTTTTAGTGTGTCTTCTTTTTTGATCGCTTCCATCAATACACACTCATAATAATTTATGAGATTCTTTAATATCTTCTGGGACCGCCGAAATTTATCATTAATTCCACTAGTAATTGACTGGAATATATAAAAAACCTATGGAATAATACAAAGTCTCTAATTTATTGAAAACATTAGACTACAATGATTAATACATTTATATTAATTATAATTAATAATTTGTGGTGATGAAGACTATATTGGGGGAAAAAATTGCACAGTTATGTTAATTTATTTTTATCGAACTGATCTCAAAACACAAATTTTGTTATTTTGATTTCCTGATTTGAAAGTAAAACAAAAATGCAAATAGTTGCATCAATTATATATATAACCAAAATTAGACAAAAATAAACTTTATTTTTATATTAACCAAATTAGTATAATCATTTGCTTAGAGCCTACTATTGCGTAAGTCCTATAAGTTTTGAACAGAACTTCCTAAATTAACGAAACATTATTTTATGAAAAAGCTAATGAAACATCTTATGCTTACCCTTGGGATAGTAAATACCTACGATAAGATCAAAGTTCTGGATGCTCATTACCGTGTAATTGCAAGAGCTGCTCCAATATGTCATGCTTTTGGATTCCATCTTTCCTTTTATGACTTCCCATTCAAAATGAATACAGAAGAATTGGTGGCTTTTGTGATGGAAAAAACCACTATAGGAGATTCAGGAACTTACCTCCAAATTCTTTATGAAAAAAACCATCTGTCTGTATCAGATCTTCCAAAGAAAGGCTTCCCAGCACATTTTGGTGAAATTGTGATTACTACATCAAAACCAGATCCCAAAAGGCAGGTTTTGCCTGAAAAAATTGCTGAAAATGCCCTCCGAAATCGCTCATTTCTCTTCCTTGTAGGATTGGGGCACAAAGGACTCCCAAAGGAAATTATGAATAGAGGTAAATACCATCTGGATGTTACTTGTAAAGGGCTTTCTCTGGAGACATGCACAGCAATCGGAGCGATTCCGGCCAATTTGGCTGGGCTCATGACAAAACTGGATGTTAAAAAATAAGTTATGAGCTTAAGTTTTTGGATTCAAATCTTCTTGAACATTACATATTAATTCTCTCAAAAATTAGATGAAATTAAAATAAAGGTACTTGAACAGAAAAACAATGCTGGAAAAATTTTGATAAGGAATTGACTAGAGAACAAATAGAAATTACTTACTCCTAATCAGGTGGCTCTATAGATTTGCTTTAAACTCAAAGTTAAAGTATTGTGTACTGTATATATTTTGGTTTGTCAGATGTTTATTTAACTCATCATAACTTTTTGAGATTTTTGATTCCACAGAAAAATCGATGCGATTCCCTCAATCATCTTATCATAGTGCATCTAAATGGCCAAAAAGACAATTATCATATATTATATATGGGGGGTGTAGAAAAAGTATTTTTCCTAAAATTAAAGTCTTCTCCTCAGTTTCATAAAACATTTGGAAAAACCAGAGGTACATATGAAAGCGTTAATTATTTTATCTGGAGGTCTTGATTCCACGACCCTCCTTTACGACATAGTTAGTAGGGAATACGAAGTTAAAGCGATATCATTTGACTATAACCAAAAACACATTCGAGAAATTTACTATGCAATTGAGACATGTTTGATGTTGAAGGTTCCTCATCGGGTTTATAATCTTGAAGTTCTAAACTCTCTCGCCCCCTCTTCTCTTACAAGATGCGAAATAGAAGTTCCGAAAGGACACTATGCTGCATCGAATATGAAGAGTACGGTAGTTCCTAATAGGAACATGGTTTTAATCGCATTAGCGGCTTCTTATGCGATTTCAAGAGGAATCAATACAATACTCTACGGTGCACACTCTGGAGATCACGCAATTTATCCAGATTGCAGACCGGAATTTTTAGAAGCCATGAAATCCGTTTTGAAACTTTGTGATTATACATCTATTGAATTAGAAGCTCCCTACCTTAACTTAACAAAAGGAGATATCCTGAGAATTGGACTTAGGTTAGGGGTTGATTATTCCAAAACATGGACATGTTACAGTGGACGTGAACTCGCTTGTGGGAAATGTGGTTCGTGTATTGAAAGACTAGAAGCTTTTGAACAAAACAATGCTAAAGATCCGTTGAGATATGAGATTTGAAAATGTAATTGAGCTATCTTATTCATTATTCAATAAAGTTAACTATTTAGTTTGGGGGGAAAAAATATCCTTAGTCATTGGATAAAATCAAAAAGTGATGAAAAAATTGACTTAAAAATTATACCAATGTACGCAGTTAATAAAAGCTGCAGTGTAGAGCCAAAGAGGCAAAGATTAACTTTTAAGGATCTCGATAAACCCCCTAATTTTATCATATAAATATGGATAGTATATATGATTCGTTGAAATCAGAGGTTCATAGGAATACTTTTTTACATATGAGATGCAAATCACCTCGAATCTTGTAAGAAAGTTTTAGCATGAATACAAGATAAGGTACGAAAAATCCTGAAAAATTTGATTTTACCAGTATGATGAATCCCAAAAAGGACAATTAGCCATTATGGAGCTAATTTTTCTCGAAGATCTTATTTTGAAGGAGTAAGGGGCACCTTTTTGCTCATTACCTTCAGATTCGTGATTACTGAGGTGGGTCCTCTACATTTGTTGTAAATTTTGTTTTCATAATAACTTTTAATCTCATCAATTGGAGTTATAAGGGAATAAATATTCATCGGTCGCCCTTTCCCAGGCTTTTTTTCCGATCGCACCCGGATCCATGAATTATTGCGCATTAATCTAATCGCAAGACTGACTTCTGGTTGCCTTAATCCAGTACTTATTTCAATTTCATGAGATGACTTTTCGTCTACATTCATAAGATATGTCACGATAGTAGCCACATTTCTTGAAATCCCTCGATTCTTCAAGGTTTCAATGAATAGGTGATCTTTTTCGTCTAACACTTTTACTTCGTAGTCTTTCATGTTAACTCCTTCGATAATCCTAGTTTTATGGATATCTTGTCAACTAAAAAATATCATGGAACTATTATGTAAAATTTTCAAATTATATTGTTATAATTAACCTTTAAAGCGAACACAGATTATAAATGTTTTCACAGTCTGCTATATTTGCTCTATATCTTGTTAAGTTTGGACATTTTGAAGATAATTACAAAAATTTTTATCTGGAAAGATTTTGGATTAGTCATGTTAGGTTGAATGCACTTTCTGTTTTGAAGCTCAATGCTAGAAAGATTACGTGGATCCTTATCCAAAAGAATACTGGGTAATATTTCCTCACACTAGCTGAAATTCAGGGAACCTCAGCTTGCCGAGTTCGATAGATGTTAAAGAGAATTCAGATAAACTCCGATGCATTTGAGTATTGGAGTGTTTAAATTTCTTAACAATAATTTTTACTCATAAAAACTTTTGCGAATTTACTCTTAAACTGAATATAATTTTTTTTAACCAGTTGGGGACAAACTTGTGGAATTTATTCCTTAATTGATTGGGTATTTTTTCGTATCATTTTTGAGCCCAAAAATCTATTCGAAATAGTCTCATGAGGGATACATGAAGCTGAAGTAATATTGTGTTTTTGAACTTGAGAAACAATGTTTAATCTAATTTTTCCCAGAAAATTTCTTGGTTTTCTTGAGTGCATATCATAAAGTACACTTCTGGTCATTCATATCAAAAACTATTGACAGATGCAAAGAGATCAAATAGTGTAAATAGTTGCAAAGACAACTTGATTGTCTTGGTTGGAAATAAAAAAAGGTAATTATTCTGGACTCTACTTTTATCCATCTAGATACTAGTAATGCAAAAGTGGATAAAAGTTGAAAAAATAACACAAAAGAAGGTGAAGTAGGACGGGCCCTACACAAAAAAGTTGATGAGCCACACTTTGAAATAAACTTCATAGCATAATAGCAAGAGATTATGAGCCGATCCTAAATTTCAAAACAACAATTGTCTCACTTCATGATTTCCAAATAGATTTATCAGAAAAAAAGTAGTTTGGTATAGACAGAAGATACTTTGTAGCAAAATCTAAAGGGTATGATGCAACAAAGAAAAGAGGAGTTAAAGAATATCTTCTGGGAATGAGTTCTGTTTAAGAAATAAGAGGATTAGCTCAAAAAGCTCAAGTCGAAAGAGTTTCTGTAATCACTAAAAAGGGATTCAAAGCCGAATAATTTGTTGTCACTACTGTTTAAAAAGTAGGTATGAAGATGTTGCGTACAGCTCTATGTTATAATAGTTATCAGTTGATAACATTGAATATAATAGGAACATTTTAAAAATAGCTGAAGCTATCTTTAAAATCAACGAATAATGAATTTGGAAAAACCAAATCAGGGCAATACAGGAGTTAGCGAGAAAAATATGAACAGGATTCCCACAAAGAAAAAAAATTAGATGTAAATCGAAATTATCTTTACATTCTTGATTAGGATATAATGTATAAATTAATTTTGGTTTCGTTCCTCGTCTTCTCATCAAGGTCTAATATACATATATATACCTATTATATCATTTCATCTGGATATAATCCCCCTTATTCACTTTAACGGCTGAAAAGTTTTCTAATGTTTCGTTATCGTAAACTTTATTTGGTATCCATTAGATGATACTTTATGAAAAAAATAGGTATCATAGTTACCAACCCAGAAGACTGGACAGCTCGGGCACTTATTGATGCATCGAGAAAAAGAGGCTTTTCACCTTTTATTCTGGATTTTAGGACTGCAGAGGTCAGCATAAATTCAACAGGCATCAAATCGACAGTTTATTTTAAAGCTGGCAATATCTCCCTCTTGGACTTTGATGCTCTTATTGTGAGGGATATGGGTACGGGGGCTTTTGAGGGGGTTTCTTTCAGGTTTGATATCCTTAGGGAACTTGAGGCTGGCGGAATTCCGGTCATTAATTCCCCTGAAGCTATCCAGAATGCTGCAAACAAGTATCATGCTTCTTATCTTCTGGCAGAAGCTGGTCTGCCTACACCCAAAACCGTGGCAGTACATAATCTGGGATCTGCTCTCAGGCTGGTATCAAAATTTGGAGATTCTGTCATAAAACCTACTTTTGGATATAAAGGAAAGAATATTGCAAGGATCAAGGATGGAGAACTTCAATTTTCGGACAGAAAAGCTGAGTCTGTACCTCTGGAAGATGCTCTTGAAAAGCTGCTTGAAGAAAGAGGAATGCTATATATTCAGGAGTTTATAGAAAACCCGGGGCGGGATATCCGAGTTTTTGTTGTTGGAGATTCTGCAATTGGTGCAATTTATCGGAAAGCTGCTGCAGGTTCCTGGGTAAACAATCTCAGCCAGGGTGGTAGTGTGGACCGCTGCGTCCTTACATATGAACAAAAAGAAATTGCAGAAAAAGCTTCCATTGCAATAGGCACAACATTCGCAGGTGTAGACATCGTTGAGTATTTTACTGGAATTATTAACGTAGAAAATGGTAAAGACTATAATGGGATTGAACGAACACCTAAAATTCTTGAAATCAATGGAACACCTTCTGGGAAAGGAATATTTGATGCATTGGGAATAAATCCGGCAGAGTATATTCTTGATAACATACAGGGTATTTTATAGAAAATGACTGTAAATGTTGGATGAAATAGTATAGAGGGTTTTGAGAAACCTCTGATTTTCACGAGTCATTTATATCCAATTTATAGGCATATGATGAAATTTAGGGGTTTATCCAAAATCTCTAAAATAATGATTTATAGTAAAGAGTCTGCATTATATGTAATTTCGATATCGTATATATAAAACTCTTAGTTTTCAGCATAATATTCTCTAATGTTGATTTTGGCTTTTGAACCAATTGTATATTTAATCTGTTTTGGGTCCTTGATCACTCGACATCTAATATATTCTTGAATCCAAACAAAAATTACTAACAGCATGGGTAATGAATATGTTATTAAAATTTAAAAGCTGTTTGTTGAACTTAAGCTATACATTTATTAATAAGTGCTTAGTTTATTCATTTTGGTCTAAGCAGATACGTTATTTTCCTAAACTCTAAATCTTAATCATAGTCAATTCTTGATTTAGAATAAGACGTTTTAAGTTCCTTTCTTCAAAATTGGATTGAGTCTTTTGTTTTCTAATCACGATGATAAACAATATATGATGGTATGGCTCTGAAAGTGTTTTTTTAGCCCAAAAAGATGTTCTCCTTTTAAAAGAGATTTTACTCTTTAACTATGTTTATATTTAAGGCAAAATAAACCTTTTTCTTGAGCACACTTTTAAATAAAATGTACAGTTGAGCAATAGTCCACAAAAATCTTCTGCAACTTTAGCTAGGCTTAAGCTATTTTTGATCAATAATAGGGCTTGAGGTTCCATTTTTGTTGTGTCACAGAAACTAATGGTTGATTTAGCAATATCATTCGTAGTAAACATATCAAATATCATAATCAATTTAATCTAATACTCTCAAATATATCAATGTTGCATTATATCTAGAAGTGTATATCTCTGATTTGACAAACTCTTCTATTTCGTCACATTCTTCTAAAATGGTGTCTATATAGCTTATGAAAATCCACAGTTTATAGAAATCCTCTATAGTTTATTAGATATCTTTTCAGGGTAAAACAGCCAAAGAAAGCAATACTGAAAACATTTATGAAATATGCTGACCTTGAATAAGCTTGAGGTAAAGGATGAGTGAATATAAACAGTGCATAGTTACTCGGGATGATCTTAAAATTTCTAAAGGCAAGTTTGCAGTACAGGTAGCTCACGCAGCCATTTCTGCAGCCGACTGGTCAACTAAAGATGATGTTAAAAAATGGAAGGAAGGTGGACAAAAAAAAGTTGTTCTTAAAGTTCCTACTCTTGAGGATCTTTATGTGGTCAAAGAAAAAGCAAGACGTCAAGGACTTTCAACAGCTTTGATACAGGATGCAGGACTCACGGAAATTCCTCCTGGAACAGTTACTGTTCTTGGAATCGGACCAGCAAAAGAAGAGCTCATAGATAACGTTACTCGAGACCTGAAGCTTGTTTGATTGAGAAATATAAAACTTAGGATTTTAAGGTAGTCTCCATGAGTTATTGAAAGTTTTTAGCATAAGATTCTTTTTACATTGCCCCAAAAACGAGTGTTAAATTCTTCGAATAATAGGCTCAAATAGGTCAAAAAATGTTTCGATAAATTCTATTTTTTGGTTGGTTGTTTATAATCTCTATATAAACAATTTGTTAAATAGGAGGTAAATCCAAATTTTCTGAAGTATCCTTAATTTTACATTTTTTTGAACATTAATTTTATGGTTATTTTTAGAAGAAGTTCGTTTAATTTTAGTTTTCAAAACAATCTGAAAACTAATAGTAATTGTCATCGATGGCACTAATGTAATTTTGATCATGGATATCAAAATGGTTTTTTAGGCAATTCCACTGTCTTCTGAATTGGTAATTTAAATTGGCAGAAATAGTTCCCAAGTTTTATAGTTTAGACAATCATATGCGTTTTTTCATTACTACTATCTTCAGGATACTCATTGAAAAACAGCAATAACGTTTCGCTAGGATAATGGTGGAATTTTAGCTCCTTAAAGTTGGGTTATAGATTAAAAATGTGATGTTTTTCCATGTGAATCAATAAATAACTTTTTTGTTTCTACTTGTGATTGGTTGAGAAAGTATCTACCTTTTGTAGTTGGAAATGAATAAGAAGGCGTTTACGCATAAAAGGCTAGGTCAATTATATTCTGACTCCATTGTACAACTTACACTTAATAACACGATTCTCATCGAAAGTTTCCCTAAAAGACCATAGATTATTTCGGTCTTATGTTAGGCTTCGCCATAAATTTTTATCATAAAGAACATATAACATGAACCTCCTCCACTCTTGCATCTGAAATGCTTAATCGAAACGATGTGCTGACAAATATTTTTGGCAAGAATGGTACACAAATTTTATTAGTAAATATCTCGATAAACCTCTGATTTTCATGAGTCATTTTATAACCATTTGTAAGTATCTGACGAAATTTAAGGGTTTATCGAAGTTCTCAGAAATCTTTTCAGGTTAGTGTAAGTCAAATAAGGAAACTAATCATCTCATAAATCACTTAACTTAGTTATTTTACATATTACGAGTTAATAATGATAGGTGCACAAACATTATAGGAACTTACTAATGAATGAAAAGTATATGGTAAATTTAAAAAAACCAATACTTCTAGTATCAAAATCATAATATTGCTTTCTTAGAAATATTTATTGTAAAATTACAGGTATTTCAGGGGAGCTTCTACAAGTACAAGCATGTGGAAAGCATCGCAGCTTTCTCTAAAACTGGAACTGTAACTAATATTATTTCAGGACTAGCCATAGTCTTTGAGAGCACTCTTTTACCTACAGTATTGATCATAGCCGGATTCTTGTCTCATATTTTATTGTTATGGAGCAGCAAATCCGGTAATAGGGGTTAATGGGATTTCTATTGTATCCATTGCAATGCTCTCAATCACAAGCTTAATCGTTGTGTTGAATTCCTAAGGCTCCATTACTGACAATGTCGTAGAAATCGCTCAAATAAGGATTATTCAGAAACTATTATAAAAAGTATTGATATTAAATTATTGTTCAATGTTAAAATACTTATGGGAAATAAGTTTTATTCAGAAACTGTTTTTTTTATAATTAATTTAAAATAACTGATTAAGCTCAGTAAGTATTCATAGTTCATCGAAATTTGTTGGTGTAATAGTAATAGATATCAACCAACTAATTTTTGGTAGTTTGAATAGTTACCAAAAATAAATTCCATTATAACTATTAATTTTAGCCATAAAGGAGTGAATCGAATGTTGAAACAATCATTTAGTAAAATAAAAAAGTTACTGACTATTTTGCTGTCAGCCGTACTGTCTACTATTTTGCAGTTTGTGTCGTGGTCTTCGTACCGAATGCCTCGGAGAAAAATGTTTTTTTCGATATCCTAAAGCTCGTTTATGATCGTCTGCTTGAGCTTGAAGTAACGGACCTGGCAGATTCTGCAGATTTCCTCATCATTTAAAAGGTGCCCGAGTTCTTCTCCAGTGAGAAACCCTATGTAAATCGCAGAGACCGTGAAAGTAAAGATGCCTTTCCGTTCTTCCCACAGGTCGTAGCTCTCAACCGGAATGTCTTTAGGATAAATGTAGCCGTCTAAGAAAAAAATGGCTTTCTTTACAAGGGGTTCATAGAGTTCTTTTACAAACTCAAGGTCTTTCCTGTAGCCTCGTAATATTTCCACAGGGTATGGACGACGAGAGCCGTTTCATCTTCCTGAATCGGGAGGGACGGCTGTCCGTAATCTATCCAAGGGTGCCAGCTGCTTCCTAGAGTCCCGTCCGGGTTATACTTGTGCAGCAGGCATCCAGCCCACTAGAGCACAGCTTTACATAACCTGAAAAAGGATTTCGTAAACTCAGGAAAGCCTGCCGTCAGTAAAGACTCCTATCCGCTGGGCATGCTCTATAAGGTGATTTTCCTGGCTCACGTGGGGAAAATATATCTCCCTTGGAACCATTTATCTATATTTATGAGGAAGGACTGGTTGCCTAGGGCTATGTGTCTTATCATACTTCTTTCCATCGGCTTTCAGTTTATTTTGAGGTTCCCTCCGGATTTTCGGATGCTTTTCCAGTGTCTTACGCTTCGAATTTGCTTATCAAGTTTATATTTTCGTTCATGTCAGATACTTCTTCAGTATTTTTTTCCGGCGGATACCTGAGGTTATCAGTTTTTCTATCATTCTTGACCATCGTTTTTTTCTATACAAGTGCTTTGAGGCCCTTTAGCGGTCTACAATAAGTGCTATCATCAAAACAATTTATGCCAATTGGAGATTTTTCCAAATGTTTTTCTTTTAGAGTTGTGCACTTTTCTTCAATCATCGAATATACCTTTTGAAATCAAGTAAAAAGCAGCAGCCTAATAGTTATAACCGATTTAATTTGATCCCTTTAGCCTTAATTTTATAACTCAATTCATAAGTCCTAATAGTTTTAAAAATGTCTATTTTTTTTCTGTCTATATGTTTCAAAACTCGAACGTTCCAGAGTTTAATAGAGTATTTGACCGCTCACATCTTAGTCAAAGCAAAAATAGTAAGAAACACATAGAAAAAATTACTAAATCCTTATGATTCAGATTTTCAATTGAAAAAGAACCTTACAATTTTAAAAGTCCGAGACATGCTAATCGGATTGAAGTTTCCAGTTAAATTACATTTCCTATTTTTAAGCATCTCTTACATATAAAAACAATCCTATATTATAGTAGTTATATATTTTTTAAAATAAAACTCATAAAGAAGTAAAAACGAGTTCATTAACATGAAATTTTATAACCAGCTTGGAAAAATAGCAATGTATCGCCAAGATCAATTTAATGAAGTTATTGAGAGGCTTTTGGATGGATCAGATTATTGATGACGAATTCAAGTAATTGATACCACCCTCGTCTTCCAACGAATACCAAACTCTTGAAGAGAATATTCTAAAGGATGGCTGTAGGATCGCTTGTATTATGGAATGAAATTCTTATAGATGGACATAACAGTCATACACATGCATAGAACATAATGTCAAATTCAATATTGCTGAGAACCTTTTAGATTCACGAAATGATGTTTGCGTATGGATTCTTTAAAATCAGCTCCGAATGCATAATTTACCGCATTTTGCGAGGGCAGAATTAGGAGTAAAATTAAAACATTTTTTCCAGGAAAAAGGACTTGAAAATCAGAGATTGCCAGAATATTATCAGACAGGAGTAATGTGATCGTAAACATGATTTTCAAATAAGAATGTCCGAGACCATATGAACTTACATACTATCAGATGAAAATTCAATCTCGTGCAGGATAAAAAATAACTAAAAATTAAGTAACTATTCAATCAACAATATTGAATTATGCATTAATTTCATTTACTATTTCAGTTGCTTTGTCATAGGCTTTTATTGCTTCGTTAGATTTGTTTAATTTCTGCAGAGCTACTCCAGTTCAATGTCAAATCAAAAAAGATCCAAACAACTTTGAGGAATAATATTTGCTTAGGACTATTTAATATATTTTTATGGGCCTGACCGGATTTGAACCGGTGACCGCTCGGTTATGAGCCGAGCGCTCTAACCTGACTGAGCTACAGGCCCTTATTAAATATTATGTCTTAAGTGATTGTTAGTAGCTAGTTATGAAGCTATAAACTTTTATTATAAATGTTTTTAAAGATGTTTATATTTTCCTAGAAAAGTGTACTTTAAAATATACTAAAGTCTTACGCCGCTTGCAGGGCTCGAACCTACGACATTCTGGTTAACAGCCAGACACTCTACCAACTGAGTTAAAGCGGCTTTATTATCGAGTGTACCTTTTTTGTCCACCCTGTTGCGAACATTCTTAAAGCGATAATCGTATTTATATATTTCGCTTGAGGCTGTTCTCACAAGAGCATTTCATTTATTTGTTTCCTCCCACTTTCCGCAGATGTACCCCCGAATGCCATCCATTCTCTCAATATGGCAGTAGCTTAAAAATTAATCTAACCTTCATAACTATTGCAGCTTACAACAAATCAGTTGAAAGATATGTATTTTGTTTCAATAGATACTTCTGATTACTAACTGATAAAAAAATAAAAAATATTAACAATAGTTAACAATTAAAGAAAATAAGCTCACCGTAATTTGCTCATTGAATCTTGATAAAGTTAGCTATTGATACTTAATCCCTCAGACTGAATCATTATTAACTTTTGATAAATAATCGTGTACCAATGGTTAAACAAATTATACATTTGTGTACATCTGCATAATGTCGATTTCATTCTTTAGTTCCTCTTAACAACACATCCCTATTTTATTAGCAATTATTCAGCTATCTGAAATAAGTATATTGATATTTGTTTGACTGTAAAAGTTGTGTAATTGAAAGCCCATCCAAGACTTAAAAATAAAATAAATCGTCACAAAATAACGAAAATGGGTTCTAGAAACGTATTTATAAAACCCTAAGTAATATAGCTAATGAAATTGTTTTTCCGAAGTTTAATAGTGACATTTATTTCATATATAGTCAACTCTAAATATAATGCAACATCATTTTATATGATATAGTTCATTAATTGAATTATGAGCTTGGATATGTTTACTACGCATGATATTGCTAAGGCAACAATTAGTTCCTGCGATAAAAACGAGCAGATGAGACTTCAAGCTTTATTATTAGTTAAAAATGGTTTGAGTCCATCTAAGGTTGCAGAAGATTTTTTAGTATATCGCTCAACGATTTGTCGTTGGGTAAAGCGTGCTGAAAAAGAAGGTTTGCTCAGCCTTAAATGTAAAAATGGTCGAGGAGTAAAATCTCTTTTGAAGAAGAACAATTTTCAAAGTTGAGGAAAGCACTTTCAGAGCCAATACCAACAGATTATGGTTATTATCGTGGTTGGGAAACACAAGGTGCAATCCAATTTGTTACAGAAGAATTCAAAATATCTTATTCCAAGCCAAGAATGAGACAAATAATTAAAGATTTAGGGTACAGAAAACTAACATATAAACCTAGATAAAAAAGAAAAAAAGAAACACTCATTGAATAATTTATCGCTGAGGTTCAAAAAAAGATTCCTGAACCTTAATTAGAGATTTATTGAAATCCCCCTTAATGTTTGCATAGACTTTAGAGATTGTAATATAGCATCAATATATCGTTTTGACTTTAATTCTATTAAAGGTGCATTAAGGCGTCATTTAGAGGGAAATGGAAAATCGTACGAAGTACTGAATATATAAATCATGTTGTTCAAGCTATTATTAAAAATGTTTTTATTCACAACCGATTACATCTTACTCTTAAGCTCTTTTTCAAGGTTCTTTACCAACGACTATCCAATAGATATAGCATAGAGATTAGTCTAGCCTTATTACGATCAAAAAAGGTTGATTTGATGTGTTTTCAGAGTAATTTCAACTCCATATTTTATATAATCCTTATCAGGTCGAACTTGAAACAAATACATAGGAAAAAATACTGTCCAGAGTAAGAAAAAGGATATCTATACATTATACTCGTGTTTTTAGGATAATGATCTGTAAGCTCCAGAAGCTCTTAATTTTCCTTCTACTTTATTTAATCAATAAGAGATGCCCGGGAAAAGCATTTATTCTGTTCTGACCTATAACTTCATGTGATATCATATCTCGAAATAAGGCTAAAGTCAAAATACTCGAAATATGAATATACTAAATAAGTATCAGTGATCGAAGGTATAGGGGATTAGTTTACAGCATAACTATTTAACATCTATAATAAATTATAAATTCATAAATATACCTTAAATTTATGCCTCTAATTTAGACTTAGACAATTTACGGCTAGGAAATTACAAATTAGGATGAAAATTAAGTTTTCAGCTGTCTAGACATAATTTAGCTACAATTAAGACTATATACTGAATTGAATAGAAAAGGAGTAAACAGGACAGGATAACAAATGGTTAAAGCAAAGATTGCAGTAAACGGTTACGGAACCATAGGGAAACGAGTTGCAGATGCCGTAAGGGCTCAGGAAGATATGGAGGTTATCGGAATTTCCAAGACAAAGCCGAACTATGAAGCTGCAGTAGCACATCAGCTAGGGTATGACATATATGCACCTGCTGAAAATATCGGAGCTTTTGAGAAGGCAGAAATACCTTCGGCAGGGACAATTTCAGAAATGATCGAACAAGCCGACCTTGTTGTGGACTGTACTCCAGGGGGAATTGGGGAAAAAAATAAGCCTTTATATGAGAAAGCCGGAGTAAAGGCAATTTGGCAGGGAGGGGAGAGTCATCAACTAACAGGTTTCTCCTTTAATGCAACTAGTAATTACGATGGGGCTGTGGGTCGTGACCTTGTGAGGGTTGTCTCATGCAATACCACCGGACTCTGCAGGGTAATATCGCCGATAGACAGGGAACTTGGGATAAATAAGGTGAGGGTAACTGTTGCAAGGAGGGCAGTCGACCCCAATGATATTAAAAAGGGGCCTGTCAATGCGATTGTACTTAACCCAGTGAAACTTCCGTCCCACCATGGACCTGATGTAAAGAGTGTGCTTCCAAACATCAATATCACATCTGCAGCGCTGATAGTTCCAACAACTCTCATGCATCTGCATACTGTAAATATAGAAATTAACACTGACTGCACTGCAGAAAACATCAAGAAGATTTTCAGTTCCCAGTCTAGGATACATTTCGTAGGGCAGGGTATTACTTCAACAGCCGAAATCATGGAAGTTGCTCGGGACATAAAGCGTCCCAGAAATGATATGTGGGAGAACTGCATCTGGCCTGAGTCCATAACAGTTAATGAACAGGAACTTTACTTCTTCCAAGCCATCCACCAGGAGTCTATTGTAGTTCCCGAAAATGTGGATGCCATAAGGGCCATGATGGAACTGGAAAGTGACGGTGCGAAGTCGATCGAGAAAACAAATAAAGCCCTCGGAATGTAAGTCTCGATTGACACTTCAGCTCTTGAGGATTTCGGGTATTCAATCTGAATGTTCGGAATCCATTTTTTTAGATATGGTGTTCCATATTCAGTGATCCAGAATTTTCAAATAAATATTTCTATTAAGATTAAAATATGAATGTTAATATATATGTTTTGCACCCTGAGAACAAATGATGCGAAATTTATTTAGGAAGATTAGGGAAAATCTAAATTTAGTAGATTCAAACTATTTGGAATTATCTGAAGAGGCTTTCAAAGATACATCAAATTTCATTTCCCACCTTGAAGATACTGATGCCGAAGGTAACTTTTTTTGAATGGTGGCCGACTGGACTCCAATTACCAAAATCGATCTCACAGACGGATATTATTGTTTAGGTGGTTAAAGCTGTGGTGGAGCTATGAAAATTATCAATGAGAAACTTGGAAAGCGCATTTTAGGAAATTCTCCCTAATTTTATATTGTTATTGGCCCTCGTGGAAGAACCTTTTGTTATCCTGTAGGGATCCAAGTCTACAAAGTTTCAATGGTTTTTGACTATCATGGTCCAGTATACATGAAGTTCGAGTATGTGAATAATCTTAAAATATGCCAAGAATATTATGCAAAGACTGGAAAAGAAGCTTAAATCAACGAAAAAAAAGATTCCACCATGAAATCCGACCTGAGGAAAAAGTGTATCATTGTTAAAACTACCGGCAAATGTAAAGAGGACTCGAAATAGATACAAAAACTTTAAAAAGATATCATTTTTTTGAAAGTGGTCGGTTTGAATTGTTATTTGTAGCCTTAGGCAGACTGAATGCTTTTGTTAATGTTAAAGATGTTCTGCTCGTGACTGATATGACAGCAAAGCAGCTAATTATGGTGGGAATTGGCGAGCTTGTTATAGGAGGAGGCGAAACCATTTTAGGACTTTCTGATAATATATCTTTGCGATGGAAATGATTGCAGTCCAATGGATATGCGCATAAGATATATTTTCTATTATTATAATAAGAGGGATGAAATGGCGATAAAAAAAATCGGAATCGATTCACGTTGCGATAGGTCTGAAGTAATTGAAATGGTGAAAGAAATTCTTGCACATTTCAGCTCAAAGGTGCAAATTTTTGTCGCCACTCCCACAGCTGGTATACTTGGAATAGAAGGTACTCCTGTTGAAAAAATGAAAGACGAAGGCGTCGAACTGGTTATCAGTGTAGGAGGTGACGGTACCGTCCTTCGGAATATTGCCAAGATGAAAGATCCTCTTCCTATACTCGGGATTAATATGGGGACTCTTGGTTTTCTTGCAGATGTGGAACCAAAAGATGCCATTGAAACTATAGAGGAAGTTCTGTACGGTTTTTCTTATCTCGAAAGGATGCGAGTAGATGTTTTCCTTAACGAGGAACTGATTGAGACCGCAACCAACGAAATTGCGATAATGTCAGCAAAACCTGCAAAAATTATTCAATTTCAAGTTCATATCGGTGATTGCCTTCTTGATGACATACGTGCAGATGGCGTGGTTTTTGCAACCCCCACAGGCTCGACTGCCTATGCAATGAGCGCAGGCGGTCCTATAGTAAACCCCGGGGTAAATGCGATAGTAGTTGTTCCTGTTGCTCCTTTCAAACTTTCCTCAAGGCCCTGGGTAATCCCATCTGACACTGAAATAACAATTAAATTAGCAGCTCAAAAAAAGGAAGCTGTCATTGCAATTGACGGACAGAAATCCTACCGAATCAGAACCGGTGATGTAGTCAAACTTAAAAAATCCAAATTCCCAGCACGCTTTGTGAAGATTTCAGATACTTGCTTTTATGAAAGAGTCCAGAGAAAACTCACCTAAGTAAGTATTTATTCAAAGTTAATTTCCTCTTATGAATTTAAAGGATTCAGATAAGCTACTAAATTCAGATAAGCCTCTTAATTATGTTATATTCTTAGAAGTAGTATATAAATGACTCATTAAAATCAGAACTACTTATTATAGCTATATATATATAGGATTAATGGAGACTTTATTTTTTCCTTTATGCTTAACTTATTTTTTTGACGGCTAGAAAATGATAATTATTAAATTTATTTTTGGAAAATAGATTTGAGTAATGGAATTACTTAAAGCAAATAATTTTATCAAATTCAGGATGACTCAGGTTGAAATGGATTAAAAAGTTCTTCGGGAAAAAATATTCAAGTGAAGAAACTGATTTCAGAGAAATAGATTTTGAAGACTTGCCGGCGTGGCTGGATGATAGTTATCAAAAAATATCTTTCAGAATAAAAACGGATGCCTCAAATCTTTTAAGGAAACTTGAGGCTTTGCTTTCGGAGCTTAAAGAAAGCAACTCCATGCTTGCAGAAGCAAAAGTCAAGGGAGACTTTGATGTCAGAGCTGTAAAACTAGCAAAGAGTAGTCGGGAAAATGTTACGAAGCAAATCGCAACGCTGATCTATAAAATCAATTTGGCAGACGACACAGATTTCAGATCTCTAAAAGAATTTTATGAGACAGCTGTGAAGAACTTTGATATTTGTCTGGAGCATACAAATCGGAGTTTCAACTATACTAAAGGTGTTTTTCCTCAGGAGTCAAAAGAAGTTAATGAAAGCCTTTTCAGCTTAGGAAAGGTCTTTAAAGATCTTAGAGAACTAATTTTTGAAAACGTAACGGAAACGGAAGCTATTGAAGTGGCTTATTTGGACATAAAAGAAATCCAGAAACTTTCGACTTTAATAGTAGCAGAAAAATTGGAATTAGAGTCTAAAAAGGGACGAATTCAAGCTTTGAAGCATGAAATCGGCATAGCAAGCCAAGCTGTCGAAGAATTACGAAATGGAGATGCCTGGCATAGGTTATATAACCTTCAGAAAGAATCAACTACAATTAGGGAAAGACTTAAGAAAGCAGAAGAAGATTTGAGTTTTTTTGTACTTTCACTTTCAAGCCATCTCTCAAAAATAAAAAAACTTCATGAAAGTGGTAGATACAACTTAAAGCCTGAAGTGAAGCAGCAGCTTTACATCTGTCTTGAAGATCCCATAAATGTCGCCCCCTCTTTTTTCCCAGAACTTCTAAAGGTTTTTGAGGATCAATCCCTGGAGATGCAGACCCAGAAAAAAAATAAAGCTCTGATACAGGTCAAAACTGCAATTTTGGATTTTTCAGAACGGAATAACGATTACCTTAAAGTTCTGCAGGAATTTGAAGCAAAGAAAACTGAAATAGCGGTATTGGATACCGGGAAACTCGTAGCGCTTGAACACAAAGAGGAAGAGCTTCAGAATAGAGCTCGCTTACTTGAAGAAGATATCGAAAATTCCGAAAAAAGACTAACCTATTTAATAGATGAGCTCGAGAACAAGAGGAAAAAACTTTTTGCTAGCATTAATTCAATCGATAGCTATGTGAAATTGCACTTTTAACCTCATTAACAGATAATACGGAGATCCACGACAAGCGGCTATTACAGGCCCATAAGAAGGAAAAAAGAAAAATAAATGATATAAAAACGATTCTTGATAACTTAGTATAAAGCTTGTTTATTTTACGACTAACGAATCCCCTCCATTTGTAGTCGAACACTTTGCTAGTTCAATTGCTTTCTTATCCCTAAGTTCTTCGAGCTTAGTCCTAAAAGAGTAAAGAATATCAGTTAAATAGTTTCTTACTCTGAATTTTTAGGGATAAAATAACAAAATTATATATTTTAACTGTTTGTAGCATCAATTTCTAAAATTCTAGAAAAACATGATTTTTTAAAAGTAGATTTTTATCCATGCATATGAGTTTGGTAAGTTCTGCCAGAAAAATCTTCAAAAAATGGTTTCTGATAAATACAATAGGTTGAATAAACTTTGTAAAAAGTCAGACAAAAAAACAGACTCAAGGATAGAAGATTAAACAAGTGACAATATAAAATCAATGAACACCACAGCTATAAATACATTCTAAATAATTACGCTACAATGTATAGTAAATAATGTCATTAAAATCTGATTTTGTAAGATGGGTAATATCTAGCACAATAGTAACAATTCTTATATCACAATCAACACCATTAAAACCAATAGCAACTATAGCATTCACCTCACAATAATAGGTATAACTATAGTTGGAATTATACATCTCATCAATTAAATGGGCAGCTTGCATAATTTTCTGCAAAAATACGAAAAAGTCATAGATCCGTTGCAGTCAATGTCCAAAAACATTTGGGAATTAGTGGTCACTATGCGAAAATACAAACTTTCAATAAACAGTTTTTTTGTGGGAAAACCTATCTATTTTTCAAGTTTCAACCAAAATAAAGAATATTTTTAGTCAAATTTAGAGAATAACACATTGATTTTACAAAAAAATCGGCACATTGTTTAAAAAATTATATTTTTTGCAATAAGTACAAAAATCACTAGATTTTAAAACAGAATTATTTAGTAGAATATAAATAATTTGCATATAATATAATAGAACTTACCAATGATTATATTTTCAAAGAAACAAATTTGGATGATTAATTAGAATATAGTATTTAACCAGTGAATCTGGAGAGGAGAAGTTGATTGGAAGACGAACAGCATAAAAATTGGATTAAATTGGCTAAAGGTTTGGGGAGTAGACAAATTGGAAAACAGCCATTTGACAGACTAATAAAGATACTGACTATTTTACTGGCAATTTTTTTAGTGGTAGCATTAACAGTTGCATTAGCAAACTTATGGGGCGCGAAAAGCCCCAAATATGAACAAGGGTATGAAGCCGGCTACAGAGCCAGCTACAGAGCTGCTTTCAACGGTAATTCTTATGATATCAAAGCTGGTTTAGGTCAAAATTCTAGCTATAACGATGGCTATAGAAATGGTTATGATGAAGGTTATCCTGTGGGCCAATTATACCTTAAAGGCAGCCATTAATGTGGCTATTAGGACAAGTGACATACTAAAAATCCAAAACTGGATTAGTAAAAAAGTATGAAAGAAAGAGCATCTTTCTTGATAGGACTTGTGCAGTGGAGGAATAAAATAACACACTATTATTTTTGTTACAAATATTATGATTTAAATGATTGAATTATCATGCAATTTGTTTTTCTTTTTCTGTTACTCAAAACCAAGAATTCAATTCGACAGCAACATTTTCTATGATTTTGGAACTATTTTAGTAAAACCTACTCATTTTTCTCATTTTTAAGCCGGTATTTTAGGATATTTTTACGAAAATTTACAGAAAATACATATATTTTATTAAAAAAAATGTTTTGATGAAAGCAAAAACATTGCTATATTTATCTCGCGAAGGATAAAAAATAAATGAAAATTAGTACTATTTAATTCATAAATCGAATTTATTCAATCTATTTAGATAAAGTTCCTTTATTATACCAAGCTATTGAATCATGTGGATTAATTTCAATTGCTTTGTCAAATTCCTTTATTGCCTCATCTGATTTACCTAATTTCACTAGAGCTATGCCTTTATTGTTCCAAGCTTTTGAGTTATGCGGGTTGATTTTAATTGCGTTGTCATAAGTTTGTATTGCTTCATTATATTTATTTAAATGTCTTAGAGAATTCCCTTTATTATACCAAGCTTCTGAATTATTTGGGTTAATTTCAATTGCTTTGTCATAGTCTTTTAATTGCTTCATTATACTTTTCTGAGCTCATTAGCTCGCTTCCTTTATGGAACCAAACATTTGAAGATTACGCTGCGTCTACTATACCCACCAGGATTAAAAGTGCCAGTGCAATGATTCCTAAAGCCGTTATGATTATATGCTTTCAACTTGCTTTCTCAGACGTTGCTGTTTTCATTTTCAGTCACATGGTATTTTTTTATATATATATTAATGCTTAAACATAACTACAAAAACACAAATTAATAATACTTCACTCTACAAAGTAAACTGTTCTACTGGGTATATATATTTATTAATTAATTTAAATATCGATTACATTACTTTTAGTTGTTAAACTTTTAACAATTTTAATAACATCATCAAGACAACAACATTTTTACTTACAAAACAGCTATTCCAAAAAAAATTAACCTAAATTCTGACACAATTTGGAAAAAGTTATAATTTGTGGGAGGACATAGCCGTCTAAAAACAATGATTCATAGAGTTTACTTTAAAATCTATGCATAAATAGAAAATAACAATCTTTTTTTATTTTTTGAATTTTAAATCGCTTGCAGCGGATTGATAGTTGAATTAATGGTAAATTTTTGCAATCATAGAAGATACTAAAAAATCTCAAAAATAATGAAAGAATTTTTGTTAGCATAAATGTTTGCTTACAGCCTTTTTTAAGTGTGAATGAAAAGAATACAGAATCAATCAGATTTTTCAGAACTTTTGGTACACTATCAACCCCTTTCTTTTATGCCTGCCAAAAAGATCCTAAAAATTAAGTTTTTCATAAAATAATTGAACAAAAGAATCGATCCGGTAGAGAAGCATAAATTCTTGTTAGAAATTATGGGGAGTGTTAGATATTTTGTGTTTGTATTCTTTGGACGGAATAGCACAAACAAAAGTGCTTAGTTTTACTCAATTGGCGAAGTTAAGTAGTTGATAATACAGCTGAAGGCCAAAAACGAAGTTGAACTGTGGGTATAAATTGAACAGAAAATAGATTAAAAGAATTCTAAAATCAAGGCATACCTTCAACTAATTTTAAAAATGGCTCTGAAAAAACAGAGTCAAGATCAAAATGCCCATCAGACATAGTTTTACTTACTCACAGAATATGCATTTACCACATTGAATACAAAATCACCAACAATCTTGCTTATCAAACGCTCATAAAGATCCACATTTTCATTTTTTATAAGCTCGCAAAATTCAAGCACAAAATCGTCTTTTACGAAATCATCATTACCTTCCATATATTCAGTAATTGCTTCATATACATCATCAAGCACAGATATCCTAGAGCCACCACTCTGACCCCTCACCCTTAAAAACGTTTTCTCATCCTTACTCATAAGCCATTCATCAAATATATGACCAAGAGCGTCAAGAAATCGTTCATTACTTTCATTGAATTTTTTATATCTTCTATTACCTTCATTAAAATGTACCATATATCTTCCTCCGTAACACAGAAAGGATATGTAAACTCAAAAAATCTAATTATGAGCAAATTCAACAATTTGAGCACATTCAGACAGAATCAATACGGGCTCAAATACAGTCTGATTCTGCTTAATGTTCTTTATGTGGAAAACTTTATAGAATGGGTATCATTTAAAAGAACACTAATTTAAGTGTAATTAATATTTTTGTCGTCTCCTTACAGAATTGATGAAATCTGAAAAACTGGTATATCTTTTGTTTTCGAGAAAATCTTGAGAGAGTCTTGAGTTTACGGAATATTTCGATAAATTCCAATTTTGAGCTGGTTTATTATATATGCCTATATATACAATTTGTTAAAATCGGAGATTTATCTAAATTTTCTAAGATTTTCAACAACCTATCGATATGACCAAAATTTTATTATTTACCATGGTTTTATAGAGAAACTTTAAAAACCAGAATGCAATTAAAAGTGTCAAAAATTGAATTTTGGCTTACTAATCTTCACACCAAATCTCAGAGTATATTAACCCCCTCAGAATCCGCAGAACCAATAATAGTAAACCACAAATTGTATATCTCACTTGGTTATTTCACATGAAAGTACATTAGTGAATCTTCCCCACGTGCTCTCACCTTCATTTTTTCATAATTGCAATAATTCCATCAATTATTGTTATGCGCTCATCAACCGAAAATTTCTCAGCTCGAACAATTTTTCTCTTTCGAATTTCGCTTTTTTCTGACCCTTTTTTATCTCTATATATTTCATCATTTGTAATAAAATACTATATTATTTTTACAATTTTTCTTGCTAGAGCAATGATTGCCTTTGCATGTCCAATTGACTTCTTCTTCCGGTAAAAAAAACTATCTTACCTTGCTATTTCCCTTTCTTACTGCTTACTGAGCAATCTGCATTATAATTCACTTTGCTACCATTGATCCTCTTTCTGTGATTCTTCCATTGGAGAATTAATCTACAGATTATTATATTTTTGGAACAACTCCAATCCATGAAACAAATTATACATTGGAGGAAAATATTTAAAGTTGTCGATTTCAGCAATTAAAGTTGCTGCATTAATTTATCCAATAATAATATCTGACATTAAATATTTAATCTCACTTTATTGCTTCTCATGAGAATACTTGAAAATAATTCTCTATAAAATTTTGATTTTATCTTCAAGATACTTTGTAAGTTTTGGAGATTCCTGGAGCTTAAATGAACTATGTGAGTAATTTATATGGCCAGAAGCTCTCTTATTTGAATACTCACTATATGAACATTTAGCTGGAGATTATCTATATCTGATAAACTATTTTCCTAAAGAAATCTATGATAGAATTTATCTACAATTCTTACCAAAAATGTATTCCATTACTTCATTTAGATTGAATATTTCAGGTGTAGGAATAACTTGAGCTTCATTTTTTAAATCTGTTCTTTTTTGCACAAATTTATGATGAAGCCAAATATATATACAAAATTCTCTGTGATCTTTTGGAAAAACTTTGATAGCTGAATCATGTTATTCAATGCAATTTTTTCAATTAATTATGAATCGATTTTATCTGTATTTTTTTGTGCGTAAACGCCTTCAGATCTCGTGCATTTTCAAATATAACAGGTAGATGCTCTATCAATGAATCAGAACTAGGAACTTAAAAGTCACTTGTTAATTCATATTCAACAACATCACATTTTTCTGATATATCTCGTGTTATTTTTTCGAAGAAAATGAATTGTTGATAAGTAAAATGATGATCTACTGCAACTATTGTAATTTCTGTACAGATCACGGGGGATGCATATGTGAGGATGGAATAAAATTGAATACAAAAATAAACCCCTAAGATAATTTGGAATTAAGGGTTCAAGGTAAAAATTAAGTAGATCTACTGAAATTTAGATATTTTAACACCCAATCTTAACTATTAGGCCGACCTAAAATTTGTTGATCATATCTGTTTTGATGTAATAGATAGTTCGAATTTATGACTGATTGAAAAATAAAAAACATAATTATTAGACGACAGTTATATGAAATCAGACCACCTATATTTGCTCATTAGCTCTCCAGAAAATAGCTAATGATGTTGTATTATCCAGGCTGAATAGTTATAATCAATTATATAAATAGCGGGACCATATATACATTAGTAAAAATATAATATATAACTTAATATTTGACTCAAAAAAATAGCTGCGTAAGATATGAAATAATAACATTCTAACTAATCATGGATTGACCTCACTTTTGGCATCATATTAAATCCTACTCACGACGTAAAAACCAAATATTCTTTTACACGTTATTGATATCTGGATTGAAGAAACTATTTCAAAAACAGTGAAAAAATAGCGAGTTTTATAATTTTTTTAGGAAATAGTGTTTTAGAGACGTAAATAAGTTTATGAAAAGTTCTATTCTCCAACATTTTCAGCTAAAAAACCATTTACCTTATTTTCTGTAGTTCTCTTTTCCTGTCTTACCTGCGTGATTAGCTTTTCGAGCTGCTCACGTGAGATGCTTTTGTGCTTATCTTCTGTGCACACCTTGACCTTTTCAATAAGAGCACAGAGTTCTTCCCGTTCAAGACAGAAGCCGATGCTATTGATAATACCTTTCAGGGCTTTTGTGCCGGTATGCTTTCCAACAATTAAATTGCGTTTTCCACCAACCATACTCGGAAGGAAGAGTTCATAAGTTCGTGGCTCTTCCAAGATTGCAGCGACATGGATCCCTGATTCGTGGGTGAAAGCATTTTGCCCGACAATAGCTTTGTTTGCTGAGGGTGTGATGCCTGAATATTTGGATACCATTTTAGAAAGTGCAGTCAGCTTTGTTGTATCATAACGTTCAATCCCATACTGTACTCTGAGAGCCACAAGAACTTCTTCAAGCGAGGCATTCCCTGCCCTTTCTCCGATTGCATTGACTGTTGTGTGGAGCTGCTTTGCCCCGGCTTCGGCTGCTACAAGGGTATTAGCTGTGGCCATTCCAAGATCGTCGTGGCAGTGAATGCAGATGGGAGTATTAACTGATTTGTAAATCTCGCTAACAAGGTAGTAAGTTGTTGTTGGATTAAGGATTCCTATTGTATCCGCAAGGCTTAGGTATTGCACTTTATATTCGGTTTCCACCTCTTTGAAAGCCCACTTTAGGCGGTCTATTGGAGTCCGGCTTGAATCCTCAGCTGCAAAACGTACTTTTAACCCATGGTCAGTTGCATATTCAATGACTTCCTTGGCACAGCTGAGCATTTCTTCAAGACTCCTATGATACTTGTATTTGAGATGCATTTCGGACATTGCAATAAAAACACTCACGATGTCAACATCACAATCAAGGGCAGCATCCACGTCTCCTTTTACTGCTCTTGATAGGCAGCAGATCCTTGAATTTAAGCCCTGGTTTGCAATTTCCTTCACGATTTCCTTTTCTTTTGCAGAAACTACTGGGAATCCGGCTTCTATAATCTCAACACCAATTGAATCAAGCTCAATGGCAACTGCCAGTTTCTGTTCTTTCGTGAATACAACACCTGGTGTCTGTTCTCCATCTCGGAGTGTTACGTCACATATTTCGATATCAAGGGGTTGAAGTTCGATAAAATCCATTAATATATTTCTCGAATACTGCTCACTCTCAGACATTGCTACTGCTTCCTGTGATTCCTTTTATTTGAGTTACTGTGATCATTTTTAATTATACATTGATCTATAAGCTGCACAAAATAAATTAGAGAATATTTTAATAAATCCCCAAATTTTGTCATTTGTATATAATTAACATATAAATAACCCGTGAAAATTAGAGGTCTATTAAAATCCTCCAGAAGCTTAATGAAGATAAATCAGGATTTGGATGTTCTTCAAATTCAGAAAATGTTGCATTTTTCCAAAATTAAGCATAGCTTCACCTATATGTGTATAAATGTTTTCCTGCTAGGAAAAAGATTTCCGCTGACATTTGTTTTACAAATTCGAGCCGGATTAATTTATTTCGAGCACCTTAGCTTCATTTGATAAATTTAGCTAGAACACAAATTCAATAGATTCTACTATTGGAACAGTATTTTTATCAATACAATATATTTTTAAAAAAGAAAGATTTCAAAAATTAAAGAAAATAATGTATAACTTTAAATGTTATAAATAAAAAAAGTTTGAAGAAATTTATATCATTATCTAAATTATAAATTTGAGTAAAAATGAGTGCTTTTGTTTGTTTAATTCTACTCAAGAAATATTAACACTGTTGTTCAGAGTTTTATATGGACAATTAAAAATTTAATGCCATTGATATTTCAGTCCAACTGCATAACTCCTATGTTTTTATGAATTCGGTCATCTTCATCCCTTAGTTAATCCGTAAAGATGTTCTGGAATTTGTTCATTCATCGACAGACTTTGCAGATCATTACATTTTTCTTGCTTCTATCACATAGCCTCTTTAAAGAGCACCAATTGACTAATTCAGTTTCAATTTTTAATCTCACTTTTTTCCAGGCAAATTAGCTCTTTTGCATATAGTAGTGTCTCCTCTACCCAAGTGCAGAACTTCCTCCACTCATCAAGCTTGTGATTTCGGCGCTGGAAGTAAATATTTCGGAGTTCAGCGTAATTGGTTATTACAGTGCGTTTCTGCATGTAAGCACTTGGAAGATCCTGAATAAGCTCTATGAACACGATTTTTCGGAATTCATTATCTTCCTCATTTTCCCCTTCACGGGATTTGTAGGCTTTTATGAGATCGTTAAGATGTCGGATCTGGGCATTCCTGAAATCTGTTAGCTTGTCAAAAGAAAAGTCATGAGCCCCCAAATCCTTGCTGGTCAACTTATGCATTGTGGAGCAGGAATTTTTTTCTGCGAACTTGTAAGTGTCGAACTCTTTCCACCAGTAGAGAGGAGCTGTGAGATCAAAACAAACTGTAATAAACCTTAAAAATTTGCCGTGCTCACTCCCTGCAAGAATCAGCCTCTGGGCCAGATTCAGATCTTTTTCGCCTATCTTGCAGTTCCCTGCCTGATCAAGTTCCCTGCTGTCCATAAGGTGCCAGGAATTCATAGGGTTCCGCATTCCAAGAATTGCATAATAAATATTGTATGTACCATGTAATTTTATTTCAATCATAAGAACACCTCTTAATCCTTAAACGTGAAATAATTTGTAACTGCGAACAGAATGATTCATGAGCTTATATATGGCTACATAACTTATAAACCATTTTCAATATTTCTTGCATAGGGTGCTCGGTTTCTAAACTTGTATATTTTGGACAATTTATCCTAAACAATATTATTAATAACCGGTAAATTAATTCCGAGTTTTGCGAAGTAAGTGTTGTTCCCAAGGGTAAATTATTTCAATCGAATACCCCCGAAGCAAGCTACAGGGACAATAAATCCCCCGGAAACCGTTATTAACTAACGGAGTTAAATTTTAAGTTACCCTTGTGCTATAAAATTGAACTGCGGAATACAAATAATTATATGAAAGTGAAGTGGTTTACAGAGACAGAGGATACTTTAGAGCAAAATTAAAAGGTTATGATGCAACAATGAAAAAAACAGTAAAAAAACAAATTTTGGGAATTAGTGCTATATTAAGAAACAAGAGGGTCAGTTCAAAAAAAGCTACAGTGGACTAGTTTACGTAATAATCAAAAAAAGGTATTTAAGGCAAGAACAGTTCTTATTACTATTATTAAAAGAGTGAACCCAATGGTGTTCTGTACAACATTTTGTTATAATCTCTATCAATTGATGGCATTGAAAATAAGAGAAATATTTTTAGAATAGCGGAAGATATATTTGAAATCAAAGAATAATTAACCAAAAAACTGGGCTAAATACAGAAATCAGCGAGAAAGATTTTGGCCAGGATTGCCACGAAAAAAGAACTCAGAAGTAAATCAGAATCCTCTATAGAGAATTTCTATAAAACTTCGACTTCAACAAATTACTTATATAATTTCTATAAATAACCAGCTCATAGTTTTAGTTTGTTGAAATTATATGTTAATCTATCTATATTATTAATGTGATAACATATATACTATAGTTCAAAATTTTACATTTTTATATTGAGAGCAACAGTATTTGTAAAAAGAGTTGAACATAAGATATTTTCTGAGCCTCACAAATAGGGTTTTTAAAGGGAAGCTCCTTCCCTTGAAAACCTACATTTGCAGTTTCGGACTTCTGGAATGTTTTCGATCACATTTGAGATAATTTCGAAGATTGCTTCCTGAGTTTTTTCCACCACCTCAGTTACTTCATCTGCTGTTAATTTATGTTTTGTCATTCCACATGCCTGATTTGTGACTAAGGCAAGAGAAGCATAACAAAGATTGAGTTCTTTTGCGAGGGTTACCTCTGGCACACCAGTCATGCCTACAATATCTGCAAACTGGCTCAGCATATGAATTTCTGCCCTAGTTTCAAAGCGTGGGCCTTCTGTGCACGCATAAATGCCCTCAGTGTAGGGAAATATCTGTTTTTCAAGGGCCTTTATAAGGGCTATCCTGATTTCCGCGCAATATGGCTCAGATACGTCAATATGCACAGTAGTGTCATCATAAAAGGTTGAAGGCCTGTTCCGGGTAAAATCTATAAAATCATCGATTACCACAAAACTTCCCACTGGGTGCTCTTGCATTGATCCAACAGAATTTGTGGAGATTACACGTTTTGCCCCAAGGGCATGTATGGCCCATATATTCGCTCTGTAATTGATTCTATGAGGAGGAATATGATTTTTTCCTGAGTGCCTAGGAATGATCGCAATCCTTTTTCCCCTAATAGTGTTGTGATAGGATGCGACTTCTCCATAAGGGGTCTGCACTGCCAGGACCTTAAAATTTCTGTATGAATTGAAACCTACGCCGCCTATAACTACAATTTCAACTTTTTCAAATGTGTTTTCCATTTTTAGGTCACTCTTAACTCTTTTTAACGCCATTTTTTTTTCATCACAAAAACAGGATCTATAGCCAATTAGTAGGCTTACAAAACTGGTATTTCAATGTGTGTGCTTTAAAAATAATTATTAATATTTAATTGTTATTTGACTGTGAAATGTTCAATGCGGCAATATTTTTCGTTTAGAAAATTTTTTTCGTATCATTAATTTGAAATAACTAGGATGATAAAAATAACCTTCTCTAGTTATGTACATCATCAGTACATCAAAATAGAATAGAATTTACAATATCCTATATTTATAAAAATAAACTGGAAGTGCGTATTATGGGAAAACAAATATTTAACAGAACAAAAAAGATACTGGGTATTTTATTGGTAATTTTTTTTGTAGCATCAGTGATAGCTGCGACAGTAAGCGCTGCACCCTATCATCACCATCATCACTACCATCACCATCACCACGGGCACTGGGGGGGTGGTTATTATGGTGGTTATTATGGAGAACCAGTTGTATTAGGGGCACCTGTTGTAGAAACACCCGTTGTAGTAGGCGGATATGGTGACGGATACGATGGAGATGGATACTGGGACAGCTATCATCACTGGCACCACCACCATCACCACCATGGCAACCACCATGGCAATCATCATCAGCATCACTGATAGATCTAATAAAAACGGTCACTGAGTCTAAATGCTACTGAGAATGAAATGAAACAGCATCATGGCAATTTTTCAAGGCATAATGGCTTAATTCCTGATAAACTGCTTGAATTGATGGCTATATTTTTATTTCCTTATAAGATTGGGTCAATATGAATAAAAATAGAATTTACTTATAGTTCAAGACCTGACAACAAAGAAACATAATTAGTACATCTTTTTCTCCGATCCTTTAAGTATGCTTTTTTGCCACATGTATTTTAGTTTAGATCTTGTCCAGCTACAGGTTAGAAATTTACCATTTCATTCTGTTGTACCATTTTATTGGATTATATTTGAATTGTTGTTGATGTCGTTTACAACCAAAATCAATACTTTATCAAATGAAGGAAATGCATTGGACTTCAGCATAATTTCTTTCTGTTCTGTGAATTTTACTATTATTTATACTGAATAATTCTATGCAGAGTTTTTTTGTAACAACACATGTGTATTTTTCTCCTTAAAGCAGAAATTTGAGAGCATTTTTTTACAATTATTAATGAAAAAAGCATAGCTTTTAATATAATCAATGCTGAATGTTGATGATATTAAATATAAATAACATGTTTTAAGGATAGCAGAAGCATATTTGAAATCAAAGGATATTGAACGGAAAGAGAAAATAAGGTCAAAATTTGCGTGAAAGATTTTAAACAGGATACTACGAAGAAAAAAATAAGAGGTAAAATGGAATCCTCCACAATATATTTAATTTATTTTATAATATCCGTTATATGGTTAACACATATATGGGAATGCACAAGGGTAGTAAAGATAGCCATAAGGATAACCCCAGCCTGGATAGCCCCAGCCGCCGTAGCCGCCGCCCCAGCCGGCACTACCACGGTGTGCACTCGCTGCTACTGCTGTTAAAGATACTACGAACAGGACTGCCAGCAAAATTGCCAGTATCTTTTTCATTCTAAATGATTGTTTCAACATTTATTCACACTCCTATTTTATTCAATTTGCTACAATTTAAATCAATTTAGGACTTACGTAATTGAACAGCACAACATTTTGTATGTTAAATATATAAGTTCTAAACCTATCACTAAATCATCGAGAATTTTAATAAACCACCAAACGTCGTTATATTCAGATAAACGGTATACCTATAACTTGTGAAAATCGGGGGTCCATCGCAATCATCTATGTTTTCATAGAATATGCCGACTTAGCCCTAAAATTCAACAGTGAACGTAAAATTACAAATCACTCGATTTTGCGATTTGTTGCAACCCTTGTAATTATACTTCTCGATTGAAGTTTCTAAATATCAAACGTTAATTTTGATAGGAGGTTTTATTTTTCTTCCTAATTCAGATTTTCAATCAAAAAATATAAAAATCATCAAATTTTGGAACATAGTCGCATATGTCATGAAAGGTGATCAAGTTGTATCATTCAAATATTATTATTCAATGAATATAAAATAAACAGAATTATAAATAAGAAATTTATATTTAACAAAGTTTGATGCCATAAAGTCCATTTTTCAAAAAAAAATCGTTGCCGTTCTATATAAAAAGGAATTATTCAAAATTAAATCATTTCATTTGCATATATTCTTCTTTTTCTTCCTTGTTTCCCTAGTATTCAACATAAATTTTGACACCAACGGTCTCATGATATTGAAAAGTAGTAAACTGAGATTTGTTTCAGATGATTTTTGCATTTAATGGGCATTTAATCGATTGAAATTTGTATATTCCTATAAGCTATGGAATTATCGGGTTCTCAAAAAATAGGCAATAATCGAGAAATACTACTAAGTTTCAAACAGTAAGGTCGTGCTCTATTAGCTGGCTACTACGCTTGAAAGCTCTAAGTATTCAATGAATAACTAGAGCTAGTTTCTAGGAAATTACCGAAAAAAATAAGAATAATAAATATGATGGAAAAGGACTCCCAAGGAACTAAAAAGAAGAAGCAGGGTTATTGGATTGTTCACTAATCAGGAATTAGTATTAAGACTAGCAATCTCAATAATCATTGATATAAAAGAAGACTGGCTAACAGGAAATAAGTATATAGAGGATTTAGATAAATCACTGATTTTCACGAATCAGTTATATACCAATTATAAGCATCAGACGAAATTTAGGGGTTTATCTAAATCTTCTATAATCTAATTTTTTACTCATCTCAAGTTTTTTTAAATCCGGTCATCAAAAATGAAGTAATAAATTAATGACAAATATTGCCATTAGCAAGGGAAATATATTATATGCCTTATTATTCAACAATTGCACATGCAAAATGCCCATGTTCTTGCATATGATATTCATTTATATGTCCTAGCAGGTAACATTCTTTGATGTCTTGTGGACTCAAATTCTCATGAAGCCGAAATCCTAAACTTGCGAACTCTTCAGCTAATGCTGATGGATTGAAGCCTGTATTATCGGTTCGTCTATCTTTAGCAAAAATTCCTTTAATTCTCGTATATATGGCGACATTTTTTCAGGCACAAATGCATCTGTATCTAAGTAATCAAAAACAATCATGCTGCCCATAGGAACAATTTCAGTGATGGAGCACAGTGTCGCAAATGCCTCTTCTCGGCTCAAGAAGTTGATGACACCAAGCCAATTAAAGAAGCTTTTAACTTTTGGTTCATAAGATGATAAATTATTTAGTGCTGTTACTAGACTTTCCTTCGTGAAATCTATAGAAATAAAATGTAATTTTGCTGGATGTTCCCATTCCAACTCAGCAAGTCGATGAAGCTTAAATTCTTGTGTGGCGGGATGATCAACCTCAAATACTTCC